>QMCD01002075.1_pt1 | contig 17575 bp, 9 predicted proteins | sample 1821841 | NCBI WGS metagenome assembly QMCD01 (sample SAMN01991225, study PRJNA193472) | Termite gut metagenome, whole genome shotgun sequencing project. | isolation source: worker | host: Macrotermes natalensis
TGGGATAAATGAAAGTTATTCTTATTTTCACGCTTTCCCTACTCTGCGGATTTACCCAATACAATGATTACAAGGAGGTAAACGTTATTGATAGAACAAATCTGGAAGTATGGAATACAGTAAAAGAGATTAACCGGCATTGGGCTATTACAGAAAACATGGACAGCCTGGCTTTGTGCCTTCATAATGAAATGGTTATATTTTATCCGGATAGAAAAGAACGGCTGGTAGGCAAAGATTCTATTCTGCAATCGTACAGGAAATATACCCAATATGCGGAGACCATCAGTATGGAAGAAACCGAACCTCTGGTACAGTTATACAATGATAATAAAACAGCGATTGTGACTTATTACAATGACTTAAAGATAAAAACACAGGATGGAGATATTCAGAGTTTTCGTTGTAAAGATATGTACACATTGATTTACGAAAATGGCAGATGGTACGCTGTAGCGCAGCATTATTCATTTTATGAATGAAAATCAGTACAAACAAAAACGGCTGATTTTTAGGAATCAGCCGTTTCACAATCACTAAAGTCTACCTAAATCACCTCACCACAGAGGATAGAATCTGTTTCATAAAATTCTTATCCGCAGACTCGAAACGAATATTCGTCTTCAACTGGGAATTGTTTTGAGGATTCACCAGTTTTATAATTACATGGTTCCAGCCCTTATCCAGCATCACATTAGACACTTTCACCTCTTTTTCACCTGATATTTCCTGCGAAGTCACCTTATTTTTGTTCAGATAGAAAGCAAAACCTCCATCCACACTTATATACATATCCAGACTTGGCATATCGGGTTCGGCGAGCAGGTTGCTCAATGAGCGCGGACTATATACCCAGAAACTCATGTAAGCGACCGGAACTCTGTCTCTCTCGGGTTTTGAAAGACTGAATATGTCTTTCTCGGCTGTTATTACTTTCCACGACTGTTTATCAGAAACCGTATTCAGTTGAGGCTCTATTGCCGACTCTCCATTTATAAAGTCGGTAGACAGAAGGCTTTCTGTTGGCTGCGAATTTTTACTCAACGGGCCCAGAACCAGTGCTCTTTGTAATTGAGCCTTTGCATCCAGAGCCTGCATAGTCTTTATATTATCATTCGATATCACAGCTCCCATATTAGATAGCATCCTGGTCAGTAAGGGCTGTGTCTCCAATGTTATTCCCGACAGGTCGAGCGTAGAAAGTATAATTTCTGCTTTACCAGCTTTTATCGATGCGATTACAACATCGGCGCCTTTTGCCTCTTGTTCGCTACGGAAAACGTTTCCTGTTTTGGAGGTTTCCGCCTGATAGTTCCAGCGTTGCCAGTCTGCATTACACGCCTTCAACAATATATCGGATTTCATTACAAAGTCTCCTGCCAGACCATAATTCATAGCTGTTTTACCCCTTGGGATAAGTTCGGAGAAATAGAAGTCAGCATTCTGTAAACCTTGCAACAGCAAAGAACTTCCCTGTTTGATAAAAGAAGTAGCTTTTCTTTCTTCCAGCGAAACAGGATAAGGCAACAGTGTATTTACAAAATCTTTTGTCTGAGGGGTTACTCCCATGATGAAGATACGCGCTCCGGCATCTATCGCCTTCTTTATTTTGGCTGATTGAGTGCTGTTATTTTCAGGCAGGGTATTTCCATCTATAATAACAAGGCTGCCGGCTGTCACTTTTCCATCAGTCAGTATTTTCAGTCCCAGATTTTCTAATTGTTCCTTTAGTCCTGAATTGGCAGGCGCATACAAGTAGATAGCATCGGCTGGCGTAACCGCTTTTTGTATTTTCGGCTTATCGGTAACTTTACCACTATAGGGTAATACAGGCGTTGCATTGGCATTGCGCACAGCATCGAACAAAGGCCATGTACGATAGAGCGGTAAAGAAGCATCGTATCCCGGATTGAGCGTAGTGGTATATGGGCCAAGCCTTTCGGGCTGCATACCATAGGCACCTTCTTCAAAACCGAAGAATATTCCATCTGTGGCAAGAGGTGCACGGCTTGTATCTTTCAGACCCAGGTTAAGCGGTTGCAGGGCATACCATGCCAGATTGAAGATACAGCTATAAGAAGCGTTCAGTTCGCGTTGTGTCTTTATCAGGTCGTAGCTTTCGATAGCAACGCCTTCCATACGTCCCAGCATGCTCTCATAAGCACGGTTTCCATTATATTCTGACGCTTGTTTAGGCGTACCGTAATAGGCCATACTTTGCTCACCTATTCCCCACGGTTTACCTTCCGACGACCATTTTTTCATGCCGTCCATACCTCCATAGTGCCCGATGATTGTAGGCAGGTTGGTAGGGCGGTCTGTTTCTCCATCACCCGATATCCACGGGCGTGTAGGGTCAAGCTCAGAAGTGATTTTTACCCAGCGGTTTATTTCATCCAGTTGCTTCTGCACCAGTTCTTCCGGTGCTTTGAATACATGCACTGCAACAGGAACAGTCTCGTTACACACACTCCATCCAAATACCGAAGCATGGTTTTTATCCCTTTTAATCAGACGGCGAAGATGTTCGGCACAGCTTTCCCAATAATCGTCACTATCGATTTTCGGGCCGCCATCGCTCGACCAGATACCTGTTTCGTCCAATACACAGATACCCATTTCGTCCGCTACATCGAGGTAGAAACGCGGGAAAGGCTGCGCATGGAAACGGACGGCATTCGCATTGGCATCTTTCAACATACTGAACCATGCCCACGGATAACGGCGTGTCATCTGCGGCACGCCCATAAAATGCCACGAATCGCCTTTCAGGTGTATTTCTTTACCATTCAGCAACAGACGGTCGCCCAATATAGTAAATTGCCGCCATCCGAAACGTTCGTATTTTTTATCTGTAATTGTATTGTTTTCTTTCAGAGAGATAACCGCACCGTACAGATTCGGAGTTTCCGGTGTCCAGTATTCCAGTTCGCCGGAAACAGCCTTTTCTATTACCACCTTTGTAACTGTATTGGCAGGTAACGAAACTTTCTTTTCTTGAGGGAAAACAAGAGAGGCTTGTCCGGCCAGTTCGCTTTTTTCTTCAGGACTTTCGTTGACAGTACGTCCTGCTAGATTATACCATTTCTTTACTTCGGTATCTATATTAACTGATCTTTTCTGAGCAGTGGTATTATTTATTTCCAGTTCTATTTTCAGTTTCTTATTCTGTACATCAGGTTTGATAAATACATCCTGTACATACACCTGATTGTAAGCAAACAAATACACGTCCTGCCATATACCGGCCATCTCTATACCCCACATCGAACCTCCTACATAAGTACGGCGTCCGTATTTTCCGCGGGCATCGAACAAGTCGCCTTTGGCCACACCTACAAGTATTTCGTTTTCCTGTCCGGCTTTCATATAGCGGGTTACATCTACTTCAAAAGGAAGGAACAGTTCGAAGTTTTCAGCTACTTTTTCACCGTTTACATATACCTGTGTTTTGCCCATCACTCCCTCAAAGTGGAGAATTATCTGCTTCCCGTTCCAGCCGGAAGGCACAGAAACACTCTTTCGCATCCAGCCTATTTTAGCTTTTTCCCACTCCTTAGGGTAGCTCGGATAAGCAACAAAGTCTCCTCCTTGTCCATCCGTAAAATTATTTACATTCCACGGTGAAGGGATTTTTATAGAAGTACTCTCTTTTTTGAAAGAAGCAGGTAATTTAAAATCTGCTGCTTTTGCATTATATATGGGCATAAAATCCCATTTTCCATTGAGGCATATCTCCTGCCGGAAAGGTTTTTCGGTATCATTCACCAATCCTTTTACAGGATTGAAAGGATAGGGATAGTTTATTCTATCTGTAGTTTGAGCGCATGCAAAAAGTACAGACAGGGTAAGTATAAATGTTATAAGATATTTTTTCATAATTATTTTTCTAAGCTTTTAGCTTATAGCCATTAGCTTGATTTATCTTGCTAATGGCTATAGGCTAATTATTTGTTACGGATATTTGTTCATCAGCCCATTCAGAATATAGAGGTTTTCCAAATGCTTGTTTATAATAGCTTCACCGGCGCCCACCTGTATGCGGTTTCCTCCTTCGGCTCCATAGCCGCCCAGTGCTGCCGAACGCACATCGGCGACATATCCCGGCGACCGGCCTTTAGTCCATGTATAGCCAAAAAATAATGGTGTGACATCGGCCAGTCTGGCTTTTTCTTTCCATTCGAGCTGAAGCTGTACAAACATTTCACCCGGACAAACAGCTATCACAATGTCGTTGATAAGGATTGTAGCAATATGCACACTGAATGACTGTGCCTTATTCTCGCGGGATGAAAACTGTAACGAATCGGTACGCATCTTCATCGATGTTTGGTCACTACCGGCACGAAGCTGTTTAGCCTGTTTGATGACCTCAAAGGCCAGTAATTCACCGGTACGGTTTACCGGAGTATAGTCTGTTCTGACAGGATCGTCCGGTCCTGTACGGCGACGGCTGATCATCAGTGACTCCACATTACCACCGCCTCCGGCTACAAAAAGGCAAATAGCTTTGTTGTCAAACGCTTCTTCCACCTTTCGTGAGGCCACACCCGGATAATCGGCTGATATTTCGTGGCTGAAGCAGGCTATATCTGCATGCATAGCATAACTCATCACGATGGCACGTGCATTGCCGTTCATGTCTTCTATTTTGATTACGCCTACTTCGGGGTCTACAGGGCCGAAAGGTATCCGCTCTGGATTTTCTACATTATAGTGTTCGTCACCTATCCAAGACTCACGGGCACGCCCGTCTTCACGAATTATCAAGCGATTGAATCCCAATTGGGGAAAAGAACGGTTTCCTGCCGAGATACGTGCCGGGAACATGCTGTTTACAGCTTCGCCCACAATTTGAATGATGCGGTCTTCGAAGTAAGTGGTATTTGAAGGATACGTTTTGCTGCGATCGAACATAGCCAACGCAATAGGGCACTCGTGTGAATGCGAAGCGCTGATAAGCACCTGCGAGATACCATATTTTTCCTTACAAACATCTACAACTCGTTGACTTGCAAAATTTACTAAATCGACTGATACCTGCGCAATGCGTAAATCACCCACTTCCAGCACAAGAGCCCGTGCAAACACCGAGTCGTGAAGCGGAAGTACATTTTTGGGAGTGATATTTATCTTTGCCGTTCCCGCCATGAGCTGACCTTCGGCGGCAAGAGACCTATCACAAAAAACAAAGGTACACAAAACTAAAACTACTATAATGTTTTTCATAATCTGTTATTTTATATTCTCTTTATATACAATATCATTTTTCCGCGAAGCCGGGAGAACATCCATTTTCGATACAGCAGTCCCTTTGCTTACAACACGCACAGTCGTATTGCCAAAAGCATGCAACTTAAAATCGACATTCCACGATTCGGGGAATGCAGGCAATACCAGAATCTTTTCGTCAACATTCTGCAACATCATATTCTGTAAGCCGAGGGCAAAAGCCCCACCATTGTCAAAGTCCGGGATATAATCGCTGCCCGGTTTCCAGAAAGCAGGGAAACGCACATCCGGCTCCAATGAATTGATATTTTTCATCAGGTATTGTTTCGATTCGTCTGTCAGCCCCAAAAGCGGAGCCTGTACCACATCCTGTGTCCAGCAGTTGCTTTGCTTGAAAATGCGGTCGTTGAACGTATTGATAGCCACATCTATATCAGGGCGTTCGAGTCCGTAAAGCTTGAACGGGAAAATAACATAACATTCCGGATTTTCAAAGTTGCGCGGTTGCCCGAATTCCTCTGCAGGAAGGATTTTCTTCCTGTCCCCTGTCATTGGTATAGGCGGTAAAGATTGCAGACAGTTATTCCACTCATCGAGAAGCGGTTTATCTATAAAGCCTTCCGGCATGGCGTTCAGTTTTGTAATGGTATATTTCAGCCCTGCAATATAATCAACAGGGTTGAGGCAGTCCCAGAACTGCTCAAGCGCATTGGCAGGGATAAAGTTTATTGTATGATTGATACGCGGCCAATGCTGGTCAAAGAATCGGATAACTTGTGTGGCAAACGGAACAATATACTCCCTTGCAAAAGCTTCATCACGCGTATAGTCATAATAATCGAGCATTTCGGACAACATTTCCAGTGTACCGGAATAATGGTAACGTATCCATCTGGTTTGCGAAGCCTTTCCCGGAATCATATTGCAATGTGTTTATAACCATCGAGATGCACAATTCTTGTAATAAATTTTTATTCCACAGTTTTTTGTCTTTGTAACATCAGTCTGTAACGCCAGCATATTTTTGTACATATCAAACCACGGCATTTTCAGGTCGTAATCGCCCGAAGCCGCTAACGGCCAGTAATAGAGGCGGCAATTCTGATACCAGTATCCCGGGCCCCATGTACGGTAATCGCCGTTTTGCCCTTTATAATCGAATGTAAGATTTCCCCCGTTGAACTTCACCGGATAAGCGCCCCGGCTTTGGCAAGCCATCATAAAACGTTGCAGCAGATAGGCTCTTGTTACCTTTTCGGCATCCGCGTCCCCGGTCAGGAATATCCAGCTTCTGTCCCAGAATCCGTCCCACCATGCATAATGATTGTTCCGGGCAATGTCAATCTTGTTCTTTTCGATAGCAGAAATCCAGGCTTCAAGTTGCTCATCCCAGCCGTTTATTGTAGGGGTCTGTGCTGTAAGGGCATAAACGGAAAGTGTAAACTGCTTTCCTTCTTTCTCAGAAACGAGCGTACTGTCATTCCGGGGAATCATCCCGTTCCCCTTTATGGCAGCCCCAAAGGTACGGTGAAGGTACGGGTCTGGATATTTTCCGATAAGCTGGCTTACATTCTGCTTTGTCAGAATCGTTTCAAAAAATGAACTTTCGTTGCGGTGATACCACTGTATCCTGTCCGGCTTTTTCATCAGTACATCAGCACTTTCGGAAGGCCTGACAGGGCTGTCCATCAATCCCCTGAAACTGGATGCCAGCGGATGGTCTGACGATGGCAGTGTAAACGGCTTCGGACGCATTAGTTCGGTAGTACAGGCAATAGAAATATTCTTATCGGAAGTCGCCTCAACCCGCACCACAGGCTCGTTGGCATCTATCCATATTTTGAGATTAACCTTATTTCCTTTTTCACCTGCCGAGATATTTATTTCCCCCTTATGCAGGTTGAGTTCCTGCACATAATGTGTATCCTCTGTAAACGGATTCGGGGAAAGGCTTATTCTTACCCTGCCCACTTTGAGCAGCCGCGTGGCTTCGCTCCATGTATCCGACTTACCGATATAGAACATCAGGTCGCCGCCTTTTTCTACCCAGACATTAGCAGTAAGGTCGCCATTGCCCAAAGGCATGGATTCCATTGAGCCTGTCGTACTCAGCGTATTCCATGTTACATTATATTGATTCAACTGCCTGAGAACATCCGCGGGTAGCCGATCTTTGGCAGAGATTGTGTTTATGAATCCTAGACACCCAATCAGGGTAAATATAATGATTTGTATTCTTTTCATTTTTTATCCTTCTTTATATTTGCCTACCGTTTTGGCATTTTAAAACTCAATGGAATTTCCCTTCGTATCATCTTCGTTGCCTCGCCTGTGAGCCACAAGTAATGGTCGGAAGGCATGCCATCCATACCTACAAACTTAGCAATGTCGCTTACCGGAGGATTATCGCTTACCTTGAAAATCGCTGTGCCCTCGTTCACTTCGTCAAACATGGCAACATAGACCATCGAAGCTCCTGCATTGATTGCCGTGTATAATTGCTGCCAATAGAAACGTCCGCCCTGACGAGGAATAGAACCCGATGGTTTTACATCATCAGGAAACTCAAAACGGCTGAGGTTGTGCCAACTGAAACCCGGAGTAACACAAGGCACATAGTCTATATTGTTTTGCTTACACCATTCTATATCGCCTACAATCAAGTCCCTGAAACGATCCATATCGTTGTGCAACAGTGGGGTAAATCGCTGCACAGTCCATGGCAGAACAATATCCGCCTGCCTGATAACCGTATGCAGATAAGGATCGTTGATACAATCTGAATTCAAATCGCGCCAGAAAGTAGGCACACCCAGCATCACACTGCATCCTCCATACACGGGATCGTTTTTCAGGAAGTCTATAAAACGCTCTATACCAATATTACGTATATTATAAGGCCTGTCGGGAAAGCCTATGCCCCAGATAGCGACAAGGGGTTTTCCGTTGTGGTGCAAATAGGTTTTATTTCCTGACTGGTTAGTGACCTTTAGTTCATCCACCAGGAATTTCCAATCCTCGATAAGGCTTGAGCAATCTTCGCCCGATGCTTTCAATCCTGAAAGGTCGTACATAACAGCCGCAGCACGTCCATATTTGGAAGCCGCCTCAAAGCCGTTTTTTATCACTTCAGTGCGAACACTATTACGTGCCTGAGGTTGGGCAGTATGCCAGAAACGCTGCATAAATACACCATCTATACCGTATTGCTGCATCCATTTGAAATGCAAGTCAATCGTACTTTTATCGGTAGAACTGAAAAAGCGGGCAGTGGAACCATCCGCCAGTTTCAAGCCTGTTGGGTACGTCTTTTCATATTCGCTTACATCAGGCCACATATCGAGCCTGACCTGTTTTTCATCGGCATGCATCACACCATCGGATGGAGCGATGAACCAACCCTGATAACCTGCCATAATCAGACCTTTATAGCTGGGATACTGGGTTGTGGTTGCATGTTTGCGGGTCTGTGCCGTCAGACAGACAGAACATGCAATGGATAATAGTAAAAGAATAGCTTTAAGATTCATATTATATATTATTTAAAATTCTGTATTTAAAGTCTAGTATTGTCATTGACTACACTTCGTTCCGTCGGACGTTGTTTCTGAACGGAGTGAAGAATCTCTTTTCTCTTTGTATCTATCTTTTGAGAGTCAAGATACTTCGTTGCACTCAGTATGACAAAGAGAGTAATACCTCGTTATTTTTTCCTCTTTGTCATTCTGAACGATAGTGAAGAATCTCATTCCTCTTTGTATCCAACTTTTGAGAGTCGAGATGCTTCGTACCTCAGCATGACAAAGAGAGTATTAACTACATTGCAACCAATGGTTACAGGAGCGAAGCGTATGTAAAAAGAGCAAACAATCCCCTGTACTGCCCGCCATGAGCAATACCATTTCAGATTTATAAATAAGAGAATTAACTACTTACCCCTCCTGAACGTATATGATTGATTTGGCTGAGTGTCTAAGTCATACTCATATACCTTATACAATAGCGGGTATTGAGGATTGACCTCTTTAGATATTAATGGCTCCTTAATATTTGCTGTTTTATATAAAGGGTTAGGGTTTATACCTTTTGCCTGTTGCAACCCAGAGCCATTTAGAGGTATATAAGAACGCAGGCGCATATTACCACCAAGTTTAGAAGTAATGGTTACAGAAGATATTTCTCCCCCATCCCATTCCAAAGACGTGACTTCGAAACCGCCGCGTGCCATCAGTCCTTTGATACTTCCATTTTTCCAGTTATCAGGTAGGGCAGGCAACAGATGAATAGCTCCGTCATGGCTTTGGAGAAGCATTTCAGCAACTCCCGCCGTAAATCCGAAGTTTCCGTCAATCTGGAACGGCGGATGTGCATCGAACAGGTTAGGATAAGTACGTCCGTCATTATTTCCCGGTTCTACCAATGATAACATATTGGTGATTATCTTCTGAACATGGTTTCCATCCAGCAGACGCGCCCAGAAATTAATTTTCCAGCCTATCGACCAGCCTGTAGCCATGTCGCCACGGTAAAGCAGGGAGTTCTTAGCCGCCTGAAAAAGCGTAGGGTGCGAATAAGGAGATATCTGGTTACTTGGATACAATCCGTAGAGATGTGACACATGGCGATGGTCGTTCTTAGGGTCATCAAAATCGCCCAGCCACTCCTGCAACTGACTATGCCGTCCTATCTGCATAGGCGCCAGACGGGATATCATATTTTGCAATTTTTGCTCATAGGCATTATCATTTAAGCCTAAGGCCTTAGAAGCATCCAGCGCATTATTCAGCACATCAAAAACAATCTGGTTGTCCATTGTAGAGCCAGCCGTGATGCTTGTATCTTTTCCCGGAGGGCCTTGTTCGGGCGAAGTGGAAGGAGCCGACACCATCCATTTATATGTCGGATGCTCAGTGAGGAAATCGAGGAAGAAATCGGCTGCACCTTTCAGTACAGGATAGGCTTCTTTCAGGAAAACCTTATCTCCCGTATATAAATAATGTTGCCACATATGCTGGCTGAGCCATGCCCCGCCATTTGGCCACATACCGTAGAATGGACCATCTACAGGCCCGGTAGTGCGCCAAAGGTCTGTATTATGATGTGTTACCCAGCCTCCGGCATTATACATTACCTTCGCTGTTTCCTGTCCGGCTACTGCGAGCTCCTGTAGCATCTGAAACAACGGCTGATGCGTTTCGCTCAGGTTGGTAACCTCTGCCGGCCAGTAGTTCATCTCCGTGTTTATATTGATAGTGTACTTGCTGTCCCACGGCGGAACAAGCTGGTCGTTCCATATGCCCTGCAATGTAGATGGCTGCCCGCCCGGCTGGGAAGAACTGATAAGCAGGTAACGCCCAAACTGGAAAAGCAATGTCACCAGACTCTGGTCTTTTCCTTCTTTGAAATTCCGTACCCTTACATCGGTTTCTTCGTTTGAAGCGGCAGATGTGCCTAAATTGAACTGTACACGGTTGAATTGTTTTTGATAATAGTTTATATGGTCAGCTAATGCAGCGGCATAAGGCTTGCTGATAGCTGATTTCAGATAATCGGCAGCCTTTTTCGATTCGCTGGCGCTTACGTCTTTATAATTTATAAAGTTGGTGGCTATGGAGATATAAAGGGTAGCCGAATTAGCTCCTTTAACTATTAGCTTATTGCCTTCCGCTTTTACGCTTCCGCCTTCCGCTTTAATCTGTGTCTGGTTTTCGAAACGGATTACACCTTTTATACCTTCATGCTCCGAACCCATACCTTTCAGTATAAGTTTGTCTCCTTTGGCTGATACGGTATAGCCTTTTACAGGGGAATCGTACCCTGCACTAAAGTTGATACTGTTAGCCCTGTCGGCTGTAATACGGACAATAATTACATTATCGGCAAATGAAGTAAATACTTCACGTATAAAGGTAATGCCATCTACTGTATATTTTGTTGTAGCTATTGCCGATTCCAGGTCGAGTTGCCTTGAATAATCTGAATAATCGTTATGCCCGGCAAAGTCCAGAAACAGGTTACCTATTGTCTGGTAAGGCATACCATTGTGCGGTGTGCGCATATTCTTATCCAGCAGGTTTTCGGCTTCCTTTTCTTTTCCACTGAAAATCAACGAACGTACTTCGTTCAGCACCTTTAACATATTGGGGCTATCATTCCGATGAGGCCCCCCACCCCACATTGTTTCCTCATTCAACTGGATTTGCTCCCTTGCAGGATTACCAAAAACCATTGCACCGAGGCGTGAATTACCCAGTGGTAATGCTTCTACCCACTCTTTAGCCGGACGCTTATACCAGAGTCTGGTATCGTCGGCTTTCGAGATAAGGACACTAAAAACAAAAAGCGAAAAGAATAGAAAATATTTTTTCATGGTATTAACAGATAACGTTTTTCATTTTACACAAAGAAAAGTGATGTATATTAATAAGACTATTAACACACCACTTAATATACTATTAAAATGAAAAAAGATTATATTTTATATTCACTATTGCTCTAAATTCTTCCTCTCGACTACATCCGTCAGTGAATATTTATACTTTGTACCCAGCAGATTGAAGTACTCTTTGCTGAAATTATCATAAATAGTTTTTGCAATACCTTTCTTCCCCGAGTTAAAGAAAATAGAACATTTCAGGTATAATGCTTCCTCATTTATAAAATCGTGCAAAAATAGTGTGTCGGCAATTTTCAGTTTAAGGTCGTCAGTCAATTTATTGTAATTACTCTGAGACAGCTCGGTGAGTATATCTATCGTCATATTCGAAAAATCACTTTTAAACCCGTCTACCCAGTCGGCTTCTGTGTTTGGTAACAATACGCCACGCAACAGCAGCTCAAGTAGATGATCTATATCAGATTGCTCTGAATCATTATTATCTTTTATTGCCGAGAATAAGCGCATTGCTTCAACATAGTCACAAGCTATATCGTTAAACTTTATTGTCCAGAAACCACTCTGGTTGATTATCTCAGCATTACCCACATTCTCGAGAACCGAACGTAGTTTGCTCAGGTACACATTGCGGTTATTCTTTGCAGATTCTTCGTTCTTATCGTACCATAATAACTGGATCAGCTTTTTGCCGGATATACCTTTTTCGTCTTTCTCTGTAGACAATATTAATAGTACAAGCAGGTATTTGAGCATAGGGGTAAACTGCCCTGTAATATTCTGCCCGTTCTTATCCATCACATTAAAGCCTCCGAGGAAGCAAACGGATTTTTTAGAAAAATCATAATAAAGCTGCTCCGGTTCTTTACTTTTTTCTACTTTATTGGCGGCAATAGCTACATAATCTGAAACATTATTTGCCACACGGTCTGTACGCCTATGCGACATCTGCTTCTTCACCAGATAGTATAAAACTAATGCTGCAATGATAAGTCCGGTTATAATACCTATTATCATTATCCACTTCGATAAAGATTGGGTATCTTCTGCCTGTACAAGGGCAGGGTCTACCATCTTTATTGTTACAGGAGGATAATTGAGCGAATATATGGAAACCTCTGCCGACTTATCTGTCTTGATCTTGTTTACCAACGCATAGAATTTCTTTTGACCGGGAGAATAATACAGGTTAGTATATAAATAATGTGAGGTCAGATCTTCATATATAGGATAAGATGCCTGCTCATACCCACTGTTGTCTTTTCTTATCCTTAGCAGTGTCCCGCCATCTTTAGACGTAAAAACATAGAAACAATTTTCTTTCTCGTCAAAAACCATATTTTCGCTTGGAAGAAAATCACTGTCTATACTATCCAGTTCCCATAGCTTATTTGTTTGCTCGGTAAGCAGATTTACTGAATAAAAGTCATAGAAGTTGCGCGGTGATAACTCCTGCCTACCCGACTTGTTACCTCTTCCGCCGAATACATATAATACCTTATTTACGATAACTGTTGATGTAGAATAGCGGGGGGGAATTTCCGGAAGATTCGATTTCTTTATAGATTTCCTGTCTATATCTAAGCGGATAAGGTCATTATTATATTTATAAAAGCCATATCCACCAAAAGAGATAAGTGTGGAATCGGAAGGTGAATAAGAAACTGAATTGTTCCAATACCCATGTTCCAGTAAAGGTTTTATATGGCTATCCCACGTGTTGCTGGTAAATGAAAAACGGGAGATAATATTTTCATCCAGATTATAAGATACCAACTGGTTGCGACGTGGATCATAGAACAGTTGATTAGGTGCATTTGCAGCTATAATACCATCTCTCACCTGAATCAGGTTTTCCTTTTTCTGTACGGCATCAAATGCAATAACTTCTTTAGAATCGGGTGACGCAATATATATAGTACTCTGTTCGGGATTAAAGGCAAATAATGCATTCTCTTTTACAGGTTTGGAATATATCTTTTCCCATGATGCATAAATATCAGTTATCCATAATGGATTGGCAGCAATAGCAGGTACTTGCGACACCGAATCGAAACTATTGTTCCCTTCATGTTTTTCCAGTGTCCAAAGACGGGTTGTATTCCCTCCTTCTGTTAGCTTTATATTCCTTATATTAACGGAGGCAATATCATAAAGGGTATACCCTTCGAAGGGACAAAGCCCAAATGAAATCATTGCGTTATTAACCTGTGACACAGGATACGGAACCGATAGTTTTGACTCCCCGTAATTTAATGTGATTTCATTTTTTGCAGAGGAAAACGTTATACTCACAGGAACCCACTGATTACAACTTATTTCCTGCGTAATCATAAACACCGATTCGTTTACCACAAGCATAGGATAACGTTTGTCATTCTCTCCTACGGTAAACAACAGGTCTATATTGTCTTTCTTGTTAGTTATCATCCGGAATACAATTCCGAAGACATTGTCTTTACGCACATTCATCTCAAATGACATAGCCGTCTCTTTCCCCAGTTTTACAGGCTGGTTATTCTCCAAAACAAGAGATGTCTTTTCATGGTCGCTAAAAGGAAATGCCTTAATAAACAAGCCATAGTCTATATCATCGGCATGTACAGTATTTAGCAATACGGAAACAAATACGAATAATACAGTAAGCTGAAGTTTTCTCATCTGAATTTATGTAGTAAGCCAAATAATTTTCACAATACGAAATAAGCTAACGAATGTAAAAATACTTTATTTCTTTTTTTAATCCAACAAAATAATATCTGATTTATATTAAAACTCCTTTTTTTAATGAAAACCCTCATTAATATTACAAATTAATCAAATTTTAATGATCTTATTAAGTCCTGATTTCCAGTTTTTTTAATAACCTGCTCTTTATTTTGTAAATATAATTTAACGAACGGAAAAACACATTTCCTGAAATTTTCTGAAAAAATATTTAACCCAAATAACAATAATACCGATGAAAAAATCAATAAGAACAGGCATTTTTTTAGTATTTTGTTTTTTCTCTAGTTATCTGTGTATAGCTCAGGAAACAAACATTGCTTCTGCAGTAACCTCAGTTAATCAGGCATCTGCAAAAAACATATTTGACAAAGACGCTAAAACGGGCTGGAGCCTGTCAGCAAATGACCTGAAAAAAGGGCAAACGCTGACTCTTACCCTACAGCAGTCGGGCGATGTGGAAAGAATAATACTACAAGCAGACGGAGCTTCGTTACAAAGTCTTCAGAATGCATTGGATATATTTATCACTTATGATCCTATGAACCCGGGTAATGTTGTTCAGTACTCCGTTAAACCGGAAAACGATGATACATATATATTGTCTTTTTCTCCTAAATACGGGGCACATATAAAAATAAATATCAAAGCACAGGCTTTTAGTAAACTATCAATAAAAGAACTTCGTGTATTCTTATCCGATTCTAAAACAGGAAAAACAAGTTCTGACCTGAACAACAGACCATACATGAATCCCGACCTTCCGTTAGAACTACGTGTTGAAAGCTTGCTTTCGGCAATGACAACAGAAGATAAGATGGAGCTACTGCGCGAAGGATGGGGAATACCGGGGGTACCGCACCTGGGGATTCCTGCTGTAATGAAAGTGGAAGCAATCCACGGATTTTCGTATGGTAGCGGAGCCACTATCTTCCCGCAATCGATAGGCATGGGAGCTACATGGAACAAAAAACTGATAGAAGAAGCTGCACAGATAATAGCAGACGAAACAAAAAGCGCCAATGCTATACAGGCATGGTCTCCGGTACTCGATGTAGCACAGGACGCACGCTGGGGCCGCTGCGAAGAAACATACGGTGAAGACCCTGTATTGGTATCGGAAATAGGTGGTGCATGGATAAAAGGATACCAGTCGAGAGGGCTGATGACAACTCCCAAACATTTTGCAGCTCATGGGGCACCACTCGGTGGACGCGACTCACATGATATAGGATTGAGTGAAAGAGAAATGCGCGAAGTACACCTTGTACCATTCCGCCATGTGATAAAGAAGTACAAATGCCAGTCTATCATGATGGCATATTCTGATTACATGGGAGTGCCGGTAGCCAAAAGTAAAGAACTACTGAAAGGTATCTTACGCGACGAATGGGGATTTGATGGATTTATTGTCAGCGACTGTGGCGCACTGGGAAATCTTACCAGCCGCAAACACTATACTGCAAAGGATAGGATAGAAGCTGCCAGACAGGCATTAGCAGCCGGAATAGCTACAAACTGTGGAGATACATACAACGATCCGGAAGTAATAGCTGCAGCCGTAAGAGGTGAACTGGATATGGAAGACCTCAACTTTACATGTAAAACAATGCTACGCACCTTGTTCAGAAACGGACTATTTGAGCATAACCCATCTAAAGCCCTTGACTGGAACAAGATTTATCCGGGATGGAATTCTCCCGAACATCAGGAAGTAGCTCTTAGGGTTGCACGCGAGTCAATCGTATTATTAGAAAATAGAGACAACATGCTCCCATTATCTAAAACAATAAAGACAATAGCAGTTATAGGTCCCGGAGCAGATAACCTGCAGCCCGGAGATTATACATCAAAACCGCAGCCGAACCAGTTGAAATCTGTTCTTACCGGAATAAAAGCAACATTAGGAAACAGTACAAAAGTCATTTATGAAAAAGGTTGTAATTTTACAGGATCGGAGGGATCGGAAATAGAGAAAGCTGTAAAAGCAGCTATGAGTGCAGAGGTAGCAGTTCTTGTTCTGGGAGATTGTTCTACCAGCGAAGCCTTAAAAGGTATCCGCAATACATCGGGTGAAAACCATGATTATGCTACATTAGTATTACCAGGCGATCAGCAAAAGCTATTAGAAGCCGTATGCAAGACAGGAAAGCCTGTGATATTGGTTCTCCAAGCCGGACGTCCCTACAACCTCACTTATGCATCAAAGAACTGCAAGGCAATTCTTGTAAACTGGCTACCGGGCCAGGAAGGAGGGCATGCAACCGCTGATGTCATCTTTGGAGATTATAATCCTGCCGGACGTCTTCCTATGACCTTCCCCAGAGATGTAGCACAACTACCATTATATTACAACTTCAAAACATCCGGACGTGTCTATCAATACGAAGATATGCCTTATTATCCTCTATACCGCTTCGGATATGGATTAAGCTATACTTCATTCAGCTACTCAGACCTGAAAACTTCTATAGATAAATATGGGAATGTTTCTGTACAAGCTACAGTAACAAATACCGGTACAAAAGCCGGAGACGAAGTTGCACAATTATATGTAACAGATATGTATGCCAGCGTAAAAACACGTGTAATGGAACTGAAAGACTTTGACCGTGTACACCTGAATCCGGGAGAATCCAAAACCGTATCGTTTATGTTGACTCCTTATCAATTATCGTTACTGAACGACCAAATGGACCGTGTAGTTGAAAAAGGCACATTCAAGATTATGGTTGGAGGAAAAAGCCCGGCATATATTGCTGCTGACAAAATAAAAGACAGCGTAGGCTTCGAGAACAGCAAAGACGGAGTAAATGGAGAGATCGATTACCCTATGGAGTTTGCTGCCGATTTTGCAATCACTGTGGTAACGGTAGAAGATGGTGCAGCCAATGTACTGGTTACCAATACCGGAAACATAACAGATACAGGTAAATTATCATTATTCATTGACGGGATAAAAACAGGAGACGACCGCCATTATGAGCTTGATCCGGGTGAAGAGAAACAATTCAGGTTTAAAGTTAAGGAGGGCTCCAAATCTTTACAGTTTATGACTAAATACAAAAGTCTCATTAATTAAGATATTAGGTTATACTGTCTTTGTCATGCTGACGAAGGAAGCATCCCGACCCACTTATTCATGGAATAATGAAGAGAGATCCTTCGTTCCTCAGCATGACAAAGAGAATAAAGATAATTCCAAATACAGATAAAGCATTA
>QMCD01001246.1_pt1 | contig 17570 bp, 14 predicted proteins | sample 1821841 | NCBI WGS metagenome assembly QMCD01 (sample SAMN01991225, study PRJNA193472) | Termite gut metagenome, whole genome shotgun sequencing project. | isolation source: worker | host: Macrotermes natalensis
TAGGCGAAAAGAGTTCCTTAGAGTTATGATTAATAGGTATTTATTTTACCTACCACCTCCCCCTACGGGTACTCCTCCTCCCGGGAGGAGGAGAATAGAGATACTATTGCTAATCACCAAGAAGAGAAGAATCCGCGCTCGTCCGCGTTCGTCCGCTTATTCCGCGCCATCCGCGTATCCATATCTTCGCTAAATTCTCATTTATAGTAAACGAAGTACTTACACTATGAATAATACAGGATAACTACAGGATGAATAATGCAGGATGAATAATGCAGGATGAATAATGCAGGATAACTACAGGATAAATAAGATTTTGGTGCGGTTGCCCTGAAAAAACGACGAAATAATACAGTCTCTTGCTTTCTTTTACTAATTTTGCAATCCATAATCCTCAGTATAGAGATGAAGACAGAGACACCAACATACAACTTGCTGAATTCTATTTCAACTCCTGAAGACCTGCGCAAACTGAATGTTGAGCTACTTCCGGAACTTTGCAAAGAACTGCGGCAAGACATTATAAAAGAAGTTTCGTGCAATCCGGGACACTTTGCAGCCAGCCTGGGAACAGTGGAACTCACCGTAGCCCTGCATTACGTATTCAACACCCCCTACGACCGCATTGTGTGGGACGTAGGGCATCAGGCTTATGGACACAAGATAGTAACCGGACGCCGCGAAACATTCTCCACCAACCGGAAGTTCAAAGGCATACGCCCCTTCCCTTCACCCGACGAAAGCGATTACGATACCTTCACATGCGGGCACGCATCCAACTCCATTTCCGCCGCACTCGGCATGGCAGTGGCAACAGCCGAAAAGGGAGAAAAAGACCGCCATGTAGTGGCTGTTATCGGCGACGGAAGCATGGGCGGCGGACTGGCATTCGAGGGATTGAACAATGCTTCGTCCACATCGAACAACTTGCTCATCATTCTCAATGACAATGACATGGCAATAGACCGGAGCGTGGGCGGCATGAAACAATACCTGTTCAATCTGACCACCTCAAACCGGTACAATCAACTTCGCTTCAGAGTATCCAAGATGCTATTCAGGATAGGTATCCTCAACGAAGAACGCCGCAAGGCGCTTATCCGCTTCGCAAACAGCCTGAAGTCGATGGCCGCTCAACAACAAAACATCTTCGAAGGGATGAATATCCGTTATTTCGGCCCTGTTGACGGACACGACGTGAAGAACATCGCACGCATCCTGCGAGATATTAAAGACATGCAAGGACCTAAAATCCTGCACCTGCACACCATAAAAGGCAAAGGGTTCGAACCAGCCGAAAAGGCACCGGGCATTTGGCACGCTCCGGGGATATTCAACCCGGTAACAGGCGAACGCTTCACCACAGATACACACCACCTCCCTCCCCTGTACCAGGACGTGTTTGGCGAAACGCTTGTGGAACTTGCCGAACAAAACCCGCACATCGTCGGCGTAACTCCAGCCATGCCCACGGGTTGTTCCATGAATAGGTTGATGGACGTAATGCCCGATCGCGCTTTCGATGTCGGCATAGCCGAAGGACATGCAGCCACTTTCTCCGGCGGTATGGCAAAGGAAGGCATGCAACCGTTCTGCAACATCTATTCCGCATTTATGCAGCGGGCTTACGACAATGTAATCCATGACATTGCCATGCTCCGGTTGCCTGTAGTGCTTTGCCTCGACAGAGCCGGACTGGTAGGTGAAGATGGCCCGACACACCACGGCGTATTCGACCTCGCCTACTTCCGCCCTATCCCCAACTTAACGATTTCATCGCCCATGAACGAGCACGAGTTGCGCCGGCTCATGTACACGGCACAACTACCGGACAAGGGAACATTCGTCATCCGGTATCCCCGCGGACGGGGCGTACTGACGGACTGGAAATGTCCGTTGGAAGAAATTCCGGTAGGCAAAGGGCGCAGACTGAAAGAAGGTAAAGACATTGCCGTCATCACCATCGGTCCGATAGGCAATATAGCCGGAGAAGCCATAGAACGGGCGGAGAAGGAGAAAAACATCTCAATCGCACATTATGACCTGCGTTTCCTTAAGCCGTTGGATGAGGATATGCTGCACGAGATAGGACGCTCATTTTCGCGTATCATCACCGTGGAAGACGGTACACGGAAAGGTGGCATGGGTAGCGCTGTCCTGGAGTTTATGGCAGACAACGGCTATACTCCGCAGGTACAACGCATCGGCGTACCGGACGTGTTCGTGGAGCACGGCACCATACAGGAATTATACCACCTGTGCGGAATGGACGAAGAGGGAATCTTTAATACAATCAATAATACGAATCAGTAGTTAAGGAAGTATCGCTCTGCTCAGGAGTCAGAGGAGTTAAAAGTATAACCAACCATTCATAATTAAGTGACGTGAAAATTATTATTGCCGGTGCCGGTGCAGTAGGCACACACTTAGCCAAGTTATTGTCCCGTGAAAAGCAGGACATCATACTGATGGACGACAACGAAGAAAAGTTGAGCACACTTAACTCCAACTTCGACCTGATGACGGTTACAGCGTCTCCGACTTCCATCCGGGGGCTGAAAGAAGCAGGAATCAAAGAGGCTGAGTTGTTCATAGCCGTCACTCCCGACGAAAGCCGTAACGTAACCGCATGCATGCTGGCCACTAACCTCGGAGCAAAGAAAACGGTTGCCCGCATCGACAATTATGAATATCTCCTGCCTAAAAACAAGGAATTCTTCCAGAAGCTGGGTGTCGACTCGCTAATCTATCCCGAAATGCTTGCCGCTAAAGAAGTCGTATCCTCCATCCGCATGAGTTGGGTGCGCCAATGGTGGGAGTTCTGCGGAGGTTCACTGATACTTATCGGCACGAAGATGCGCGAAAAAGCCGAAATACTGGATATTCCCCTGCACCAGCTTGCCGAAGCAGACAAACCTTACCACGTTGTAGCCATCAAACGAGGCAACGAAACGATTATCCCCCGCGGGGATGATGTCATTAAACTGCACGACATTGTTTACTTTACCACCACCCGTAAATACATACCTTATATACGGAAAATAGCCGGTAAAGAAGATTATGCCGACGTCCGCAACGTAATGATTATGGGCGGAAGCCGGATTGCCGTGCGTACGGCACAGTACGTACCCGACTATATGCAGGTGAAAATCATAGACAATGACCTGAGCCGTTGCAACCGGTTGACAGAGCTTCTGGATGACAAGGTCATGATTATCAATGGCGATGGCCGCGATATGGATTTGCTTCTCGAGGAAGGTTTGAGGAATACGGAGGCCTTTGTTGCCCTGACAGGCAATTCCGAAACAAATATACTTTCTTGCCTTGCCGCCAAACGTATGGGCGTCAGTAAGACCGTGGCGGAAGTAGAAAACATCGATTATATAGGAATGGCGGAAAGCCTTGATATCGGTACAGTTATCAACAAGAAAATGATTACTGCCAGCCACATTTATCAGATGATGCTGGATGCGGACGTTAGCAATGTGAAGTGTCTGACCTTTGCCAATGCTGACGTTGCGGAGTTCACCGTAAAAGCCGACTCCAAAATCACGAAGCACCAGGTGAAAGACCTCGGACTGCCGAAAGGTACCACCATCGGAGGGCTTGTTCGGCACGGAGAAGGCATAGTGGTGACGGGTAATACGCAAATACTACCGGGAGACCATGTAGTGGTATTCTGTCTGAGTATGATGATTAAGAAGATAGAGAAGTACTTTAGCTAAAAAGAGAAGTAACTTATGAAACCTCAGTAGAAGAAATATGATTAACTTTAAAATCGTTATACGAATCATTGGCATTCTCTTGCTGTTGGAAACAGTGATGCTGTTGTTATGTTCCGGAATCTCGCTTTATTATCAGGACAAAGCGTTGGTAAGTTTCTGGATATCCGCAGGTATCACGGCAGGTGTCGGATTATTATTGGCGATTTGGGGTAAAGGCGGCGATAAACAACTGACACGCAGAGACGGATATGTACTCGTCAGCTTTTCCTGGGTGGCATTCTCATTCTTCGGCATGTTGCCGTTCTATATCAGCGGATACATCCCCGACATAACCAATGCTTTCTTCGAAACCATGTCCGGCTTCAGCAGCACAGGCTCCAGCATATTGGATGACATTGAAACACTACCCTACGGATTACTTTTCTGGCGCAGCATGACACAATGGATCGGTGGTTTAGGAATCATCATGTTCACAATCGCCATTCTCCCCATATTCGGCGTAAACGGCACACAAGTATTCGCCGCCGAAGCAAGCGGCCCCACGCACGACAAGGTACATCCGCGCATCGGCATCACAGCCAAATGGATTTGGAGTATCTATGCCGGTATCACCCTTATCCTTGTTGTTCTGCTGATGTCGGGAGGCATGGACTGGTTCGATAGCGTTTGCCATGCATTTGCCACCACAGGCACAGGCGGTTTCTCAACCAAACAAGCCAGCATAGCCCACTACAACTCGCCTTATCTTGAATATATCATATCCGCCTTCATGTTCATATCCGGCATCAACTTCACCCTGTTACTGTTCTTTGTCAACCGGAAATTTAAGAAAATCATTCAGGACGATGAATTGAAATGGTATTTCGGCTCGGTAGTACTTTTTACTGCCATCATAGCAGCTATACTTTATTATTCCGAATCAATAGGAATAGAAGATGCATTCAGGAAATCACTGTTTCAGGTTATTTCACTGCACACCTCCACAGGTTTTGCTACGGACGACTATATGTTGTGGCCTGCTGTTGTCTGGGGACTACTGACCATTGTGATGTTGATAGGAGCCTGCGCAGGAAGCACAACGGGCGGTCTGAAATGTATCCGGATGGTGATTCTGGGTAAAGTTGCCCGCAATGAATTTAAACGTATCTTACACCCCAGCGCTGTGCTTCCGGTAAGAATCAATAAACAAGTGGTTTCACCGACTTTGCAGTCCACAGTACTTGCTTTCTGTTTTATTTATGCGGTTATCATCATTATCAGCGTATTGATTATGATGGGATTAGGCATCGGATTTTTAGAATCCGTGGGTTGCGTGGTTTCCAGCGTCGGCAATATGGGACCGGGGTTAGGTGAAACCGGTCCTGCTTTCTCCTGGAATGCGTTGCCCGATGCAGCAAAATGGCTACTTTCATTCCTTATGCTCCTTGGGCGCCTGGAACTATTCACAGTACTGCTGCTTTTCACCCCGGAATTCTGGAAAAAGAATTGATGGAAAACCCAAAAGAACAAAAACAATCTATTTTTGATATCTCCATATAACAAAAAGGCGCAAGATTTGTTATACATTTGCGGGCGATTTTTATTACGACATAATCGAATCAAGGAAGATAATCATTTTACCAAAAGTGAGGTAAGCGAATAGCTTTCCAAAGTATCTTATCCTAAGATATACATCTGAAATATAATTAGATTTATGAATTTCACTTTGTTAGTAGCCGTCTTGTTGACGGCAATCGCTTTCGTGGGTATTGTTATCGCATTGTCAAAAGCAATATCACCCCGTTCGTACAATCCACAGAAGATGGAAGCGTACGAATGCGGTATTCCTACCCGTGGTAAATCGTGGATGCAGTTCCGGGTGGGTTATTATTTGTTTGCCATCCTGTTCCTCATGTTCGACGTGGAGACGGTGTTTTTGTTCCCGTGGGCGGTCATCGCCCGTGAGCAAGGAGTGATGGGACTGTTCAGCATCTTGTTTTTCCTGTTAATTCTGATATTGGGACTTGCTTATGCATGGCGGAAAGGAGCATTGGAATGGAAATAACAAAAAAGCCGAAAATAAAATCTATCCCGTATGAAGAGTTTGCGGATAATGAAACACTTGAGAAACTCGTTCGCGAGCTTAATGCCGGCGGCACCAACGTGGCTCTCGGTGTACTGGACGATTTCATCAACTGGGGACGCAGCAATTCGCTGTGGCCGCTTACGTTTGCAACAAGTTGCTGCGGCATCGAGTTCATGGCACTGGGCGCCGCTCGCTACGACATGGCGCGCTTCGGATTTGAAGTAGCCCGCGCCAGCCCGCGGCAGGCAGACATGATTATGGTTTGCGGAACCATTACCAATAAGATGGCTCCCGTTCTGAAACGCTTGTACGACCAGATGCCTGATCCTAAATATGTAATAGCCGTAGGCGGATGCGCCGTTAGCGGCGGACCGTTCAAGAAGTCATACCATGTAGTGAATGGGGTAGATAAGATTTTGCCGGTAGATGTATACATCCCGGGATGTCCGCCTCGTCCGGAAGCATTTTATTATGGCATGATGCAGTTGCAGCGCAAAGTGAAAATAGAGAAGTTCTTCGGCGGAGTAAACCGGAAAGAGAAAGAAACAGAACCATAATATGGATAATATACGATTTATAACGCCTGCGGACTTACACAACGAAATGTTTCGTCTGCGCAAAGAGCAACAGATGGACTTTTTAAAATGTCTGACAGGCATGGACTGGGGAGAAGCTGATGAAAAAGACACGCCGGATACGCCACGCGGACTGGGAGTGATTTATCACCTGGAATCCACCGTTACCGGCGAATGTTTAGCGGTACGTACCGCTTCCCTGAACCGTGAAACTCCTGAATTGCCAAGCGTAAGCGATATCTGGAAAGCAGCAGACTTTCTGGAACGTGAAGTATATGACTTCTTCGGAATTATCTTCATCGGACATCCCGACATGCGCCGTCTCTATCTTCGTAACGACTGGACAGGATACCCCATGCGTAAGGACAACGATCCTGAAAAGGACAATCCGCTATGTATGGACAACGAAGCAACAATCGATACCACTATGGAATTGGAACTGAATCCCGACGGTACGATACAGAACAAGGAACTGTTACTTTTCGGTGACGAAGAATATGTGGTAAACATTGGCCCACAACACCCTGCTACGCATGGTGTAATGCGCTTCCGCGTGTCACTGGAAGGTGAAACCATTGGAAAGATAGATGCTAACTGCGGCTATATCCACCGGGGTATTGAGAAGATGTGCGAAAACCTCACCTATCCCCAGACATTAGCACTGACCGATCGCCTGGATTACCTGGGCGCGCATCAGAATCGCCATGCGCTGTGTATGTGCATCGAGCAGGCAATGGGTATTGAAGTAAGCAACCGTGTAAAGTACATACGCACCATCATGGACGAATTGCAGCGCATCGACTCCCACTTATTGTTCTACTCTTGCCTGGCAATGGATCTCGGGGCATTAACCGCTTTCTTCTACGGTTTCCGCGACCGGGAAAGGATACTCGACATCTTCGAAGAAACTTGCGGCGGACGCCTTATCATGAACTATAACACCATCGGCGGCGTACAGGCTGACCTTCATCCTGGTTTTCAGAAACGGGTGAAAGAGTTTATCCCATACCTGCGCGGAATTATTCACGAATACCACGAAGTATTCACCGGCAATATCATTGCCCGGCAACGTCTGAAAGGCGTAGGTGTGCTGAGTCGTGAAGATGCCATCTCTTTTGGAGCCACAGGGGGCACGGGACGCGCCAGCGGCTGGGCTTGCGACGTACGCAAACGTCACCCGTATGGAGTGTACGACAAAGTGGATTTCAAAGAAATCGTTTATACCGAAGGAGACTCCTGGGCGCGCTACATGGTTCGTATGGACGAAATCATGGAAAGCATGAATATCATTGAACAGCTTATTGACAATATTCCCGAAGGTTCCTATCAGGAAAAGATGAAACCTGTTATCCGTGTTCCGGAAGGACAGTATTACACTTCCGTGGAAAGTAGTCGTGGGGAGTTTGGTATCTTCCTGGAAAGTCATGGAGACAAAACCCCATATCGCCTGCATTTCCGTTCAACGGGATTACCGCTGGTAAGTACCGTAGACACCATCTGCCGGGGAGTGAAGATTGCCGACCTGATAGCCATCGGAGGAACACTGGATTATGTAGTGCCGGATATTGACAGGTAATTAATGATTAACGATTAGTGATTAGTGGTTAGCGGGTACGCTGTCACACTGAAAGAAGTATTAATCACTAATCACTAACAACTAATAACTAACAACATAACTAAATAACGTGTTTGACTTTAGTATAGTAACCAACTGGATACACCAGACTCTGACTTCCTTTATGCCGGAAGGTCTGGCAATACTCCTCGAATGCATAGTGATTGGCGTATGCATCATTCTAATGTATGCCGTGCTTGCCATCTTATTGATTTATATGGAGCGCAAGATATGCGCATTCTTCCAATGCCGCATCGGACCGAACCGTGTAGGCAAGTGGGGTAGCATTCAGGTCATTTGCGATGTGCTGAAGATGCTGACCAAGGAAATCTTCACTCCGAAAAGCGCCGACCGCTTTCTCTATAACCTGGCGCCATTCATGGTTATCATTGCCTCATTCCTGACATTTGCCTGTTTGCCTATAAATAAAGGTATGGAAGTGCTGGACTTTAACGTAGGCGTGTTCTTCCTGCTGGCGGCATCGAGTATGGGGGTAATAGGCATTTTGCTGGCAGGATGGGGTTCAAACAATAAGTTCTCACTCATCGGGGCTATGCGAAGCGGAGCACAGATAATCTCGTACGAGTTATCCGTAGGACTGAGCATCCTAACGATGGTAGTACTGATGGGAACCATGCAATTCTCTGAAATTGTAGAAGGACAAGCTGACGGATGGTTCATTTTCAAAGGACACATCCCGGCAGTCATTGCTTTCATTATCTACCTGATAGCCGGAAATGCCGAATGTAACCGTGGCCCGTTCGATTTACCCGAAGCGGAAAGTGAACTGACGGCAGGATATCATACCGAATATAGCGGTATGCACTTCGGTTTCTTTTATCTGGCGGAATATCTGAACTTATTTATCGTAGCCGGTGTAGCCGCTACCATCTTCCTGGGAGGCTGGATGCCATTGCATATTGCAGGACTGGATGGCTTTAATGCTGTAATGGATTATATTCCGGGCTTTATCTGGTTTTTCGGAAAGGCATTCTTCGTAGTGTTCCTGCTGATGTGGATCAAATGGACGTTCCCACGGCTGCGTATCGACCAGATTCTGGCGCTGGAATGGAAATATCTGGTGCCCATTTCAATGATAAACCTGATAATAATGGTACTGATTGTTGTATTCAAACTGCACTTCTGATTAGTGAGGTAATGCAAAATCTGATTTCCATTCAGACCGGTATAAGGCCGGAAAGCAATATTCACTTTCGGATAAATTAAATATAATAGAGATAATGAAGGATGAAAACGAAACATATAGTTATTTAGGTGGACTGATACATGGAATATGTTCCTTGCTGACAGGAATGAAAACTACCATGACCGTATTCTGGCGCCGGAAAGTGACGGAACAGTATCCGGAGAACCGTGCGACATTAAAGATGTTCGACCGTTTCCGCGGGACACTGACCATGCCGCATAATGAGCTGAACGAACATCATTGCATTGCCTGCGGGCTGTGCCAGATAGCATGTCCCAATGATACCATCAACGTAGTAAGCGAAACGATAGAAACCGGGGACGGCAAGAAAAAGAAGGTATTGGCGGAATATCAATATGACCTTGGGTCGTGTATGTTTTGCCAGCTTTGCGTCACTGCTTGTCCGCACGATGCCATCACATTCGATACCAGCTTCGAGCATGCAGTGTTTGACAGGACAAGGCTGGTGAAGACGCTTAATCGTCCGGGCAGCAACGTAATTAATAAATGATTAACGATGAGTGATAAGTGGTTAGTGCCATGCGGCATACGGATGTGTTACCTGCTAATCATTAATCACTAAAAACTAAAAAACTAATTCAAATGGAAATAACCCTTGAAACCGTAGTATTCTACTTCTTGGCAGCGTTCATCACTGTGTGCTCCATACTTACTGTGACTACACGCCACATGGTACGCTCGGCAACATATCTGCTGTTCACACTTCTCGGCACGGCAGGCATTTACTTCCTGCTGGGCTATACATTCCTGGGTTCGGTACAAATCATGGTTTATGCCGGCGGCATTGTAGTGCTTTACGTCTTCTCCATCCTGTTGACCAGTGGTGAAGGAGACCGCACTGCCGACAGGCTGAAACGCAGTAAACTATTGGCAGGTCTGGGTGCAACAGTAGGCGGCGCCGTCATTGTACTGTTCATCACATTGAAATATAAGTTCATTGCAACTACCGACATCGCACCGCTGGAAATCAATATCAAAACCATCGGAAATGCCATGTTGAGTGGAGACAAATACGGTTATCTGCTTCCCTTCGAAGCCGTCAGCATCTTGTTGCTGGCATGTATTGTGGGCGGCCTGATGATTGCACGCAAGCGATGATAGCTACTAATTAATAATAAGCATTTGATTATGATACACATGGAATATTACCTGATAGTTTCAGCTATCATGTTTTTCGCCGGCATCTACGGGTTCTTCACCCGCCGCAACACACTGGCAATACTTATCAGCATTGAATTGATACTGAATGCTACGGATATCAACTTCGCCGTATTCAATCGTTTCCTCTTCCCCGGCGGACTGGAAGGGTACTTTTTCGCCTTGTTCTCCATTGCTATTTCGGCAGCCGAAACGGCAGTAGCTATCGCAATTATGATTAATATCTACCGCAACATACGAAGTATCCAGGTTAACAAGCTGGATGATTTGAAATGGTAACCAAAAAGAATTATATATGGAATATACAATCCTCATTCTCCTGCTTCCTCTCCTCTCCTTCCTTGTGTTGGGGATTGGCGGCAAATGGATGACGCATCGAACGGCAGGCATCATTGGCACTACTGTATTAGGCGTGGTAGCCATAGTGAGCTATGCCACTGCCTGGCAATATTTCTCCGCCCCACGTCTGGCGGACGGTACTTTTGCCACACTTATGCCTTACAATATAACATGGCTGCCTTTCACCCCGACGCTGAGTATTGACTTGGGCATATTGCTCGACCCTATTTCGGTGATGATGCTTATTGTCATCTCTACCGTGTCACTGATGGTACACATCTACTCTTTCGGTTACATGAAGGGGGAACACGGTTTCCAACGTTATTACGCATTTCTCAGCCTTTTCACTATGTCCATGTTGGGGCTGGTAGTGGCTACCAATATCTTCCAGATGTATCTGTTCTGGGAACTGGTGGGCGTTTCGTCTTACTTGTTAATCGGTTTTTATTATACGAAACCGGCTGCTGTCGCGGCAAGCAAGAAGGCATTCATCGTCACCCGTTTTGCAGACCTGGGCTTCCTGATCGGTATCCTTGTCTACGGTTATTATGCCGGAACGTACACCTTTGAACCTAATCAGATGGCGCTGCTGAAAGGTGGTGCAACCATGATACCGCTGGCATTGGGACTGATGTTTACAGGCGGCGCCGGAAAGAGCGCCATGTTCCCGCTGCACATCTGGCTACCGGATGCAATGGAAGGGCCAACTCCCGTTTCCGCATTGATTCATGCGGCGACAATGGTTGTTGCCGGAGTTTATCTCGTAGCACGAATGTTCCCGCTGTTTATCGGTTATGCACCGGATGTGCTGCATCTGGTAGCTTACATCGGAGCATTCACCGCACTTTATGCCGCTTCGGTTGCCTGCGTACAAAGTGACATCAAGCGTGTGCTTGCCTTCTCTACGATTTCCCAAATCGGCTTTATGATGGTAGCATTGGGCGTATGTACTTCTGCCGACCCCCATCACGGAGGATTGGGATACATGGCAGGAATGTTCCACTTGTTTACACATGCCATGTTCAAAGCGCTGCTCTTCCTCGGAGCAGGCAGTATTATCCACGCAGTGCACAGTAATGAGATGTCCGCTATGGGTGGATTACGCAAGTACATGCCTGTGACGCATGCAACGTTCCTGATTGCTTGCCTTGCTATTGCCGGCATACCTCCGTTCTCCGGATTCTTCTCCAAAGATGAAATATTGACTGCATGTTTCGAGTTCAGTCCCGCAATGGGTTGGATTATGACAGTGATTGCTGCAATGACGGCATTCTATATGTTCCGCCTTTACTACGGTATTTTCTGGGGAAAGGCAATTAGTGATAAACGATTAGTGATTAGTGATAAGCAAGCGCAGCCTACTAATCACTCATCACTAAACGCTAATCACTCTCACACTCCTCATGAGAGTCCGTTGGCAATGACTCTGCCGCTGATATTTCTTGCGGTTGTAACTGTCGTAGCAGGCTTCATTCCTTTCGGCAAGTTCATTTCATCTAATGGAACGGCTTATGAAATTCATCTCGATTGGACGGTAGCGGGCACCAGTATTGCGATTGCCGTCGCTTCAATTGCGATTGCCACTTATATGTATGCAAGAGCAGAGCAGCCTGTTGCCAATGCACTTGCCCGCCGCTTCCGCAGGTTGTGGACGGCTGCTTATCATCGTTTTTATATTGATGATGTGTACCGGTTCATTACCCACAAGATTATATTCGGTTGCATTTCCCGTCCCATTGCCTGGTTCGACCACCATGTGGTAGACGGTTTCTTCAACTTCCTTGCCTGGAGCGCAAATGCTACCAGTGATGAGATACGCGGCTTGCAAAGCGGACAGATTCAGCAATATACATACGTATTCCTGTTGGGTACGCTGGCGTTGATTCTGATGTTGCTGCTGTAAAACAAGACTATCGGCTTTAACGCCTAAGCCCGCTTGAGGGCTGATAACTCTTGAGCGAAGTGATAACTCCTTAACCCCTGACTCGCATTAGGAATAAATTCAAAACAGCTTCTAAGAATGTGAGATAATTATAAAACAATATTGCAATATGAATATATTAAGTATTTTTGTTCTCATTCCCCTGCTGATGCTTCTCGCCCTCTGGCTGAGCCGCAACCTCAGGCAGATACGTACGGTGATGGTTACAGGAGCTTCGGCTCTGGTAATAGCTGCTGTCGGCCTTACCATTGCATACCTGCAAGCACGCGCCGCCGGCGACACTGCCGAAATGCTTTTCCGCGCAGACGTTCCCTGGTATCCGGCGCTCAACATACACTACTCTGTCGGCGTAGACGGCATTTCCGTAGCCATGTTGCTACTCTCCGCCATCATCGTTTTTACCGGAACCTTTGCTTCCTGGCGCCTGCAACCGTTGACCAAAGAGTATTTCCTTTGGTTCACCCTGCTTTCCATGGGAGTATTCGGCTTCTTTATCTCTACCGATTTGTTCACCATGTTCATGTTCTATGAAGTGGCGCTGATACCGATGTACCTGCTTATCGGCGTGTGGGGCAGCGGACGCAAAGAATATTCCGCCATGAAACTGACATTGATGTTGATGGGCGGTTCGGCATTCCTGCTGATTGGTATCCTCGGCATCTATTACGGTTCAGGCGGTACTACCATGAACTTGCTGGACATCGCCGCATTGCACAATATTCCCATCGAACAACAACGCATCTGGTTCCCGCTCACTTTCCTGGGTTTCGGTGTGCTTGGTGCATTATTCCCGTTCCATACATGGAGTCCCGACGGCCATGCTTCGGCGCCCACAGCCGTGAGTATGCTCCACGCCGGTGTATTGATGAAGCTCGGCGGTTACGGCTGTTTCCGCATAGCCATGTACCTGATGCCTGAAGCTGCGCAGGAACTCGGCTGGATATTCCTGATACTGACAGGCATCTCCGTGGTTTACGGCGCATTCTCTGCGTGTGTACAAACGGACTTGAAGTATATCAACGCCTATTCCTCCGTATCGCACTGCGGTTTAGTACTCTTTGCCATCCTGATGATGAACCGGACTGCCTGTACCGGCGCCGTATTGCAGATGCTCAGTCACGGTTTGATGACAGCCCTGTTCTTCGCGCTTATCGGTATGATTTACGGGCGTACTCACACACGTGACGTACGCGAGCTGAGCGGCTTAATGAAAATCATGCCTTTCCTTGCAGTTTGCTACGTGATTGCCGGACTTGCCAACCTCGGACTTCCGGGACTTAGCGGATTCGTGGCCGAAATGACCATCTTTAACGGCGCCTTCCAGCACGCAGATGTCTTCCACCGCACATGGACTATTATCGCTTGCACTTCGATTGTGATTACCGCCGTTTATATTCTGAGGCTCGTCGGCAAGATACTCTACGGCACATGCGCCAACAAGCACCACCTGACATTGACCGATGCCACTTGGGATGAACGCACCGCCGTCATCATCCTCATCGTATGCGTTGCAGGCCTGGGCATCGCCCCGTTGTGGATAAGTAATATGATTGGAGACAGCGTAGTACCCCTGGTAAGCATATTCGCTAATCACTAACCACTAACAGTTAATCACTAACCGCTAACAGTTAATCACTAAATAACATGGATTATTCCCAGTTTCTCATTCTCAAGGAAGAGCTTTCGCTGATAGCTGTCATCGTCATTCTCTTCGTAGCCGACCTCTTCATGAGTCCCGACGCTCACAAAAGAGACGGCAAACCGCAGTTGAACACCATGCTGCCCGTTGTATTGCTCACGATACATACGCTGATTACGATTATCCCCGGTCCTGCTGCCGACGCTTTCGGCGGAATGTACCATAACGCCCCGATACAAAGCATCGTGAAGTCCATACTTAGCGTAGGAACGCTTATCGTTTTCCTGATGGCGCACGAATGGCTGAAACTACCGGATACTTTTATCAAGCAAGGCGAGTTTTACTTGCTCACCCTCTCCACTTTACTTGGTATGTACTTCATGATATCCGCAGGCCATTTCCTTATGTTCTTCATCGGATTGGAAACGGCGAGTATCCCAATGGCTGCATTGGTGGCTTTCGACAAATACCGCCACCACTCTGCCGAAGCGGGTGCCAAGTACATACTAACCGCCCTGTTCTCCAGCGGCTTGCTGCTTTACGGCATCTCACTGATATACGGAACGGTAGGCACTCTCTATTTCAATGATATCACTGCCCACCTGAACGGGAATGCTTTGCAGATAATGGCGTTCGTGTTCTTCTTTGCCGGCATGGGCTTCAAGATTTCCCTTGTCCCCTTCCACTTGTGGACGGCGGACGTATACGAAGGCGCCCCAAGTACGGTAACCGCTTATTTGAGCGTCATTTCCAAAGGTTCTGCGGCATTTGTGCTGATGACTATCCTTGTCAAGGCATTTGCTCCGATGGTAGACCAATGGCGTGAAGTGTTGTATTGGGCTATCATTGCCAGTATCACGCTGGGCAATCTGTTCGCCTTACGTCAGGAGAACCTGAAACGTTTGATGGCATTTTCCAGCATCTCGCAGGCAGGATACATCATGCTGGGAGTTATCAGCGGAACATCTCAAGGCATGACGTCGCTGGTATATTATGTGCTTATTTACCTCTTTGCCAATCTGGCGGTGTTTACGGTAATTACGATTGTAGCCCTGCGCGCCCATCGTTTCACGCTGGAAGAGTACAACGGATTGTACTCCACCAATCCCAAACTGGCATTCCTCATGACGCTGGCATTATTCTCATTGGCAGGTATTCCGCCGTTTGCAGGCTTCTTCTCGAAGTTCTTTATCTTCGCGGCGGCTTTTCAGAGCGGTTTCCATTTGCTGGTGTTCATTGCATTGGTCAATACGGTACTGTCGCTATACTACTATCTGAAGATTGTAAAGGCAATGTACATTAATAAGAATGACGAGCCTATCGCCGCCTTTCGCAGTGATAACTATACACGCGCCAGCCTCGTTATTTGTACGTTGGGTATCATCGTGCTGAGTTTCGCAAGCATTATCTATCAGAATATAGATAAGTTCACGTTCGGGTTATAGCAGGTGGTTGATGATATTATTCAGGCGCGGATTATGCTTTAGTAAGCGTAAAAAAATAAGTTGGGACAGTTTTTGATTAAAGAAAGAGACTGCATCTCATCAGTGCCGTCTTAATCTGTACCAAGTTATTTTTTAATTTTTTAATCATTACTTAGTATCTCTATTAGCTTCGCTGACAGAGATACTAAATCGTAATCCGCACCTGAAACATATCAAATAACAATATGTAGCTCCGCAAGTGATACGTGATCGCAAAAAGACAGCAAAAGCATCTTTTCCATAACAAAACATTCCGCAGAAAAAGGGGAAATAGAAACTGCAAACACGATATTCTGAATATATATACAGATATTCCGCATGATTCGTGGCCGATATACGGAATTTATGCAATAATTGTATGCTTCCTGCGCGAACGGAATAATACAGAGCGCGAACCAGGCAATTCTGTGCGTGAACCGCATATAGCCCGCTCGTGAACCGCATATAGCCCGTCTGCGAACCACATATATCCCGTCCGTGAACCGCATATAGCCCGTGCGCGAACCGCATATATCCCGTCCGTGAACCGCATATATGTCGTATAAAAAGCAGCACTATCCGGTATGAATAGTCTTAATAATTCTTCCGGCAGTTTTAAAAAACGTTCCGATAGTTTTTAAAAAACTATCGGAACGTTCTTAAAAAACCCCTCGAAAATCACTAAAAATCCCTCCAAAGAAATCTTCCGTATTTTTTAGAGATGTATAGATTTCGATATTCCGCTATCTGTCAGCAAGATACGGATTTTTACTCCCGTATTTCCAGCCAACTCTGCCTTCGGACGGAAATATCGCATTCTCAGGCGACTAAAAATACAGAATATCAATTTGACAGTAACGATGTTCACACTCTTAGGCAGGATGTTATTCCACCTCGCCTAACTTAAGTCGCACAAAGTCTTCAATGAAATCTATCGTCTTTTCTACGCCTAATACAGAAGAATCAATGCAAAGGTGATAAGTCGCTGCCACTCCCCAAGTCTTATAACTATAGTAATTATAATACTCGGAACGTTTCTTATCGGCCTTACTTATCATACTTTTCGCTTCTTCCTCCGAAATGTGATGTAATGCACGAAGACGCTGGATACGCGCTTCTTGTGAAGAGAAAATAAAGATGTTGATGCAGCATGGATGTTCGCGCAGGATATAGTCGGCGCAACGCCCCACAAAAAGACAGGACTTCTCGGCTGCCAACCGACGGATTACATCACTCTGTACTTTGAAAAGCGCATCGTCGCTCAGGCAATTCTGTGCAGGTAGAACTCCTTCACCCACAAAGGGGAAACGCATCCCGAACAATCCGCCGATAACACCCTGCGAAGCGCGTTCATCGGCTTTCTCGAAAAGCTCACGGCACAAGCCGCTCTCTTTAGAAGCCAGAGTTATCAACTCCTTATCATAGAAATCAATCCCCAACCGGGCTGCCAGTTTCTCTCCTATTTCTTTTCCGCCACTTCCCAATTGCCGGCCGATATTCACAACAAACTTTTCATTCATAGCTTCAATCTATTTGGTTTTACAATAACAAAAGTAAGGATTAATAATATAGAAACAAAGAAAAGGATAATATCCTTTCAGAAACTGTCCTGATTTTGTCCGGCATTCCTTTGAGAGTTGTTTTTGAGGATGTTTCTCTGTTTCTATGAGTTCTTAAACCTTTCCTAACCTGTGTGATTCATAGTGTAAGTACTTCGTTTACTATAAATGAGAATTTAGCGAAGCGGAGCGGAGCAGTGATTAGTGGTTAGTGATAAGTGGTTAGTGGTTAGCAAGACTATCTCTATTCTCCTCCTCCTGG
>QMCD01002285.1_pt1 | contig 17540 bp, 15 predicted proteins | sample 1821841 | NCBI WGS metagenome assembly QMCD01 (sample SAMN01991225, study PRJNA193472) | Termite gut metagenome, whole genome shotgun sequencing project. | isolation source: worker | host: Macrotermes natalensis
GAAAGCTTTGATAAGGCGATGAAGTCGGATATATAATTTGAAATAGAGCTCCCTCGCTTTAAAAACCCGGCGGGCTCGCAGCCAACACGCTCCTCCCCAGAGGGCGAAAGGCAAGAGAACGGCGGAACAGATCGACAGGATCAGGTCGGTCGGCAACGCTGCCATACGGTAGTGCTCGCCGATCAGTTTGATGAGATACATTTCGGCCATGAAACAGGCGAACGTCAGGAGCAACGCATGCAGCGCCGCATTCAACCGGGGCGACCAGAACAAACCCCAGACCGAAAGCTGTAGCGTCATAACGAGGAAACTGACGATAATGTCCCCTTCCATAAAGTCCCCTTCCATGTGGCCCGCCGCTTGGGAGCCGAACCAACACTGAAAGTATTTGGGGTCAAGCAGCAACCAGACGCAGGAAACGGCGCCGATTCCGACCAGGACGACCAGGAGGCCGCAAAGGAACCAGCCGAGTTTGGCGCCCAGCACCGTCGCGCCGGAAACCGGCAACCTGCCGAGGAAGGCGTCGGTCCGTTCTTCCCGCTCGTTTGCAAACAGCATCGCCGAAGCCGCTCCCGCGTACAGGACCGTGAAGAAAATCCCGAGCGCCGTGTAATAGGGGGCGTCGCTGATGTTCGTGTCCTGAAAACACACCAGGAAACAGAAGGTTTGCATCGCGAACGCCATCAGGATGAACGCGAGGCAAAGCGCCCGGTGCTGACGGTACTCTTTCCAAAACAAGGCGCGAAACATCGACATGGCCGACTCCCCGTATTTTTTGGCGCGTATTTTTCCGGAATGAATGTGACAGCCACACGTGTCTTGCTGTCATAGGATCATAGTACACGTTGACTGCAAAACTGTCAAGGGAAATTTCGTCAAAAAAAGGGAAATGCAACCCGGCAATCGAGGGCACGAGCCGGGAACTGTGTTCCCGGAGCCGGTTTTTTTATCGCAAATATCTCATCATGTCATCGGCGCGGGCTTGGGCCTCGTCCCGGTCTTTCGGCTTGATTTGGTAATCGGTACAAACCACGACCGTGATGCAAACGCCGAGAATGCCGATGATGACCACGTCCGCCAAGAGACCAACGAATCCCAAGCCGCCGGCAACCTTCGTTCGCATAGTGATGTAGGAAAACATGACGTCGGGCATCATCGTCCTGAAGAAATTGACCGTTGCGCCGGGCGCGGCGGCGACAATCGCCGTGTAGGCCAACGCAGCCCAGTAGGAGTAAATGGCCGTGACACTGGCGAGGCCACCGGCGATGTATCCGTGGAAGTCAGTCTTCATGCCGCCGAAACGAATCAACTTGCCCGTGACCGCTCCTGCCGAAAAACCGATGATAAAAAGAATGGCGACGAAAACCTTACCTCGCAATCGACCGCTTGAACCGACGACCACACCGCCCACTGTTCCAATAACCGCACACGCGACCAGTGCGAGCAGGAGCATCACGATGGCAAAGGGAAGAAATGGAATGCCGTTCTCGCCAAGATTCGATGGTGACTTTTTTTCTGTTTTCTGCTCCGGTGAAGGAACCGGTTCGGGCCGGACAATGGCAGGCGATTGCCGTTCAAGAGCGATCAGATTGGCCAAGGGGTCGTCGCCGGTTGCCGGAGCCGCGAAATCATAGAGATCGGCTTTTGGAGAGGGTATAGTTGGTTGGTTGGTTGGTTGGGCGCGGCCACTCGTGTTTCAAAAAGTCCTTTGATTTTGCCGGCGGGAACCCAGCTTTTCAGGCCCTCTTTCCACACAAAGCCGTCGGGCGTGATTTCACCGGCGGCGGCCTTTGCTTTCAATTCTTTGTCGGAAAACGGCCCTTGTTTTGCCTCGCCTTTTTTTTGATAATACCATTGTGACGACATGGAAACCTCGTGGGTTTGACGGGGGAAGAACGGAAACGTGACGGCCCCATTGTATATCGAACACCATTGACATTTCCCGAAGCCGGGGTCGCGTGCCGCGACGGGCGGTAGGCTCCCGGCTGTGAGTACACGGCGGTCGCCCGTGATTCGACGCCGTACCGGAACGCCTGCCCTCGAAAAACAACACCGCCCGTCGGGTAAACGGGCGGTCGAGCGGGCTGTGTTTACCCACGACTCAACCGGCTTTCGGTACGATAACATAAACGTATCGTTCGAGCGTCAGGCGAATGTGCGCGGGAAAAAACATGCCGCCGTTTCAGGCCGTTTCCAGTGTATTTGGTCTCCGGGTTGAAAACGGAATCGTCGCGACGGTGTTGCCGTCAGAGCGAAAGGACGTATTCGACCAGGTCGTCGATTTCCTCGTCGGTCAACTTGTCGAGCCGGCCGTCGGTGTCGACGTGCTTCCCCGAACGGATCAGGTCGTGGAGCGTCACGTACCGGCCGTCGTGCAGGTAAGGGGCGGTCCGCCAGCACTCGATCAACGTCGGCGTATCGAATTCCGGGGAATGATCGACCGGGGAAAGCGTATCGACGTCGTGCCGTTGCAAGTCGGTGAACAACGGTTCCGGGTGGCAGACGGAACAGCCGGTCCGTGAATCGTGGAACAGCAGTTTGCCGCGCCGCGCAGCCGGGCTGAGGTTGCCGTCGATCCGGTAAGGGCTTTCGACCGGGGCGAGGGCTCGCAGGTAGGCGTCGACATCGCGATAATCCTTTTCCGGCAGGTCGATGAACAGGATGCCGTGAAAACCGCTCCGCACGGCGGTTTCGGCGTCGGCGCGGACTCCGTGCGCCATGCAGGGCGGCGTTTCATGCGCCAATACCATGCTTTTCGAATTCTTGGGGTTCCCCATTCCGTCGTTGAGCAGATCCCAGTTCAGGCAGTCGCTTCGGCCGTCCGAATGGCATGATGTGCAGCTTTGCCAATGTTCCTTGCAGACGATCGCATCGTGAAAAAGCATTTCCCCCCGCCGTTCCGGCGTCTTATCCGGGACCGGCCCCAGACGGGCGACCCCGCGTTCGACGACGACGCCTTTCATCGGCGCCAGCGGTTCCGTCGGTTCGAAACGGAGTGGTCCGTCTTTCGGAATCGATTGCGACGTTTCAGGAAGAACCGGCAAACGATGGAGGAGTTCGTCGGCCAGGCGGTTTCGGCTCGGCTCGATCGGTTCGGTCATTTGAAGAACGATTCGCCCGATGCTGTCCTCAAAATACCCGGTGACGTAGACGGTTTCCTTGGACATGACCGCGCGACGCATGCCTTTAAGGCCGAGACGGATGCGCAGCCGGAGCGGCAGGGCGTCCGCGACCGGCGGGATCGGTGTCCGGTTTTCGGCGGCGCTGTTTTCGGCGGCACTGTTTTCGGCCGGGGCATTCGCGTTCAACCGGTTCGGGTCCGTTTGGTAAGGAAAGGTGCGTTTGTCGAGCACGTCGATCATTTTCGCCAGGTTCATGAGCGTGATTTCACAACTGCCCGCGTGGGAAACAACGAGAAAACGCTTGCAGTCGCTGAGCGTGACTCCCCAGGGATTGCCGGCCCCGTAGGCGTAATCGTCAAGGTAAAACACGTTGGCGAACTCTTCTTTTTCCATGTCGAGGGCGAACAGGGCGTTTTCGTTCATCCAGCCCCCGTCGACGTTGGTCGGTATCTGCTCGAAATGGCCGATGTTTCCCGAAGCGAAGGCGTACCGGCCGTCCGGCGAAAGACACAGGTCACGCATGTTGACCGCCCCGCTTCTCGAAATAATCACCTTGGCGGAACCGTCAGCCGTGTTAAAAATGCGGAAACGCGAGGAAATACCCGTGTTGAGCGCGTCGTCTTCCGGAAGATGGCCGACGGCGGCGAGTTTTTTTCCGTCCGGAGTCAGGGCCAGCGCGATCGGTTCCCGCCCCGCTTTCCAGCGCGCCGTTTCGTTTCCTCCGGCAAGGTCGATCACGGAAATATCGCCGCCGAAACGATTTGCCACATAGGCCGTCACGGGGGTTGCAGCTTCTTTATCGTAAGCCATGACGATATCCGTCGGCGTATGGCCGACCCGAATGCGCCGATCGATTTTCCAGGTTTCCAGGTCGATGAGAACCAGTTCGCCTTTCACACCGCCGCCGACGACGGCCACGCACCGGCCGTTCGGAAAGAGCCTCATGCGTTCCGGTGCGATCGGCAACGAAAGAACGACGGCGTTTTCTTTGCCGTCGACATCAACCTTGCGCAGCGACCGGGAATCCTTTTCAAGGATGAGGAGATGCCGGCCGTCGTGTGTGACCGCTATGTCGGAAGGACCCGAATAACGGCATCCGGTCGCCGAATCGTCCGATTCCCCGGCATGGGAAGGGATTGCCGACACGACACACACGACGAGAATACACACGACAAGAACGCACACGGTGAGCGGGGATGCCGTCGCGGCGCCCGAACGGAACCCGGTTCGTCGGGAAATGCGGGACCTTGCGCGTATGTGCGACGAATCGACGGCACAAACGGATTCACATGACATTTTCGATTCCTGATATACCGGGGCGGTTGAGTTTTCCGGTCCATTCGCCTACATTATACAGGAGAGGCCCGCTCGCCGCAATGTCCGATTCAGTGCCAAACCCCTTGTCGATGTACTTGCCCGATCACGTGTCCGATCACCGCATGAAAATATTATTGTTCGGGATGGTCCGCCCGGAATTCGAGCCGGTCGTCCGTGATTTGAAACGGGTCGGAACCGTCGAACACCGGGACGAACCGGAACGGTTTTATGAGCAATGCGTTGCCGCAGGGGCTGTTTCGGCTCCGCCTTCCTATGACCTGGTCGTCTTTTTGCAGTCGTTTTCCCGCGAGTTTGCCAAACGGACCGTCGAATGTTGGCGTCGATTCGACCCGCTTGTATCCATCCTGCTTGTGCAGGGGACTTGGTGCGAGGGTACGGGGCGTACGGAAACCCCGTTTCCGGGGGTACTGCGACTGTATGGGCATCAATGGCCGGGACGCGGCCGGGATGAACTGCTCGCCCTTGGCGGGGGACGCCTCGCTTGTTCCTCTTTGTGTTCCACCTCCGGGGAGGAGGATTATGTCCTCCTGGAAAATGACCGTGTTTGCGGTCGGCATCCCGTTTCCTGTCACGACGACACTCTCCTGATTATCGAAGAGGAAACGTTGGGAACCGATTTCGCTTTCAACGATCTCTTGCTGGATATTTTTTTGCACGAAGGAATTAGGGCACGGATCGGTCCGCTTTCCGACGTTGGCGAAGCGACACGCCGGATCGCCTTGGGGCTTGGCGACGGGGTTCGGAAATCCCGTGGCGAACACATCCGTTCCGTGTCCCGTCGGTTCCCCGATCGGCATATTCTCGCATTTCTCGATTCCCCGCGATGGGAGGAAATGCGCATCGATCCGGAAGCACATCACGTGACGGTTGTTCCTAAACTTTTTCGCTTCAAAGACTTGAATCGTATCCTCGGCCGATTTTCTTTGCCGTCGCAATTTGATGATTTGGGGCGATCTGATCTTGACTAAAACAATCGGCAATGTTCTAATAGCACGTTGTTTTTCATTTTTTAACGAAGTCGGCCCGTCACAGGTAAACACCGTTCGCTTAAACCGCCCGTTTATACTGTAAACGGCCTGAAACTACGGCATGTTTTTTCCCGCGCACAATCGCCTGCCGCTCGAACGATCCGTTTATATCATTATACAAACAGAGGTTGGGATCGAGTGAGTGCGGCAGGCGGACTTGACCGAATGTCCGTTTTCACCGCGTTTCCGGTGGACAGGCTCCCGAATTGTCGGCTTCGGGAAATTCCAATGGCTTTCAGTATATTTGGCCGCAAGAATCATCAAAGGTTTTCATTTGTCAACTGAGAAGAATATCGAAAAGAGGAGTACGGGTTCCCCCCACGGGAAAAGGGTGACGAAATCGCGAGGAGAACGGGAACGACATAACGGACGGCAACGCTCCTTCCAGTGGGATTTTGTCGACGACGGTCGCCAATCCCGGAAGACCGCCGACGACGAGCCGGCTGCGACCGGGAATGACCGTAACCGACGGCCGGCAAGCGAAAGCCGGTCCCTGAAAAACGGGCGTTCCCGGAGCGCTCCCCCGAAATTGCCCGTGCAGGAAGAACGCAATCCGCATTCCCGTGGGCGTGTGATGAATGAGGGTCGGCATGCTGCGCCGCCGGAAACACGTTCCCCCGTCGCGACGTCACGTGATGCAAAAAAGACGGATCGCACAACCAAATCCGCGAATACAACCAAATCCGCGAACACGGTCAAGGAGACTGCCGCGACGGCTGGAGGGAGGAGGCGTCACCGCAATCTCCAAGCAGCCGACGTTCGAACCGAGGCTGATAGGAAGCGGATCGCGGCAATGGATGCGGATCTGCGAAAAGACGGGGATGTGGATGAAAAAACCGCCCGGGCGGCAGGACGTTTTTCCCCTTCCCTGGACGTATTCGATGACGACGAATCGCTGGCGCTTCCGAGTTATGGGCGGACGCCGATCGTCACATCGCAGGGAGTGGACGCACCGGTTCGTAAAAAGACGGCCCCCAAGCCTTCGGTTTCCAAACCTGCCGTGCCCAGGCAGGCGGCGAATGGAAAAACCGGGGGTGATGAAGAAGCCGCCGGTCCGTCGAATGTCCCCTCCAAAGCGGCCGTTTCCACAAAAAAACGACCTCGAAACGGTTCGCGCACGGTTTCTCGTACTCCCGACTCCCCCTCGAACGATATCGTTCGCGAGGAGCCGAAAGAAAGAAAACCGGCTTCCAGGCGGTCGCCGGACGTACCCCTTCCGTCGGTTCCGGCGGCCCCCCCGCCGCCGACGCTCCATCGTTCCAAACGTTTGACGAAACCGAAAATGGTTTGGGACTCGGCGCTAAGGGAGTACGTGCCCGCTTCTTCCGTGTCGGTGAAAGACGATTCGGCCGTACCTCCACCGAAAAAGGATTCGGGAGCTGAGATTTCTCGCACTCGTTCGCAACCGCTTTCCCGCCGGGAATCGCCCAAAACGCCGAAACCGATTCCCGCCACGAAACGTCCCTCCGAGGTGTCGCCCCCTGAGGTAGCGCCCAAAGTCCCGGCTGAAAAAGGGGCGTTGAAAGCCGAGCCACGGAAAACCGAGCTGCGAAAAGCGGAATCAGCGAAAATCGCACCACCGCTGCCTGTGCCGGAGCCGGGAAACACGGCCGGGAAACGCGATACCCGGAAACAAGAGTCTCAGAAACAAGAGCCTCGGAAACCCGAGTCTCGGAAACACGGGCCTCGAAAACACGATGCCGTCAAAAGGACGCCAATCGCAACAGATTACCTTGTAAGTATTTCGGATCCGGACGGCAAGCCTGCCAAAACCGCCCGGCCTTATCGGGAATCGAAGGATTCCGCATCCGTTGCGTCGAAGTCCTCCGCTCCTCCGAAGCCGTCATCCAAAAGTGGAGAACCGGCCCTTCCTGTACTGCCGAAATCGGCCGCATTCGCTGCGCTGGGGCTTTCGGGAGCAATGCTCGAAGCGCTTGACGAAGCGCAATACCTTGAGCCGACACCGATTCAGGCCGGCGTCATTCCAAGCCTGCTTCAAGGGGTTGATGTCATGGGGCAGGCGAGGACGGGAACCGGTAAAACCGCGGCCTACATGATTCCCTTGCTGGAAATGGTCGATCAAACCGAGCCGGGGCACGATCCGGCTGCCCTGGTTCTCGTGCCGACGCGGGAGCTTGCGGTACAGGTTCGGGATGAAGCGATCAAACTGACATGGGACCGGGATATCAGGACGACCGCGTGTTATGGAGGCAAACCGCTTGCAAAACAGATCGTCCGGCTGCGAGAAGGCGTGGATATCGTCGTCGGGACACCCGGGCGCCTGCTTGATTTGATAAACCGCGGCGCGCTTTCGCTGCAATCCATCCGTTGGGTTGTCCTGGATGAAGCGGATCGGATGCTGGATATCGGTTTCCGACCGGATATCGAAAAAATCCTGAAACGGACGCCGGGCGACCGGCAAACGCTGTTGTTCAGCGCGACGTTGCCCCCGCCGGTGGTTCGACTGGCGGAACGGTATATGAAAGAACCGCTCATCCTGGATTTTTCGGACACCGGCGTCGCGGTCGAAACGATTGAACAGTATTACATTACGGTCGATCAGGAACGGAAATTCGACGCCCTCGTTCACCTTTTGAGGGAACAGAACCCGAACCAGGCGATCGTGTTTACCCGGACGAAACGGGGTGCGGACCGCGTCGGGCGAAAACTGGGCAATTCTTTCGAGGGATTGGCGACTATCCACGGCGACCTGCAACAATCGGTCAGGGACCGCGTGATGGCGGATTTTCGCAACGGAAAAGTGCGTGTCCTGGTCGCAACGGACGTCGTGGGGCGTGGAATCGACGTTTCGGGAATATCGCATATCATCAATTACGATATTCCCCAATTCTGCGACGATTATGTCCACCGGGTCGGGCGCACGGGCCGGATGGGCCGGGAAGGGGTCGCCTTTACGTTCGTGACGGCGACCGAGGGTTCCGAATTGACGCGGATTGAAATGCGGATCGACAGGTTGTTGAAACGGGCGGATCTTGCCGGATTTGAAGCGTTTTCAAAACCGGAAGACGCCTCGGCTTCCCCGAACGACCCCGTTGAAACAAAGCCTGTTTTCGGAAAACCCGTCCGGAAAATTCGCAGGGCGTTATGACCGCGTTATCCCGTAAACGGCATGATATCCTGAAAACCTTTGAAATTTCCTGAAGCCGACGATTCGGGAGCCTGCCCACCGGAAACGACACTGCCGAAGGTAGGCAGGCGGATAGGACGGAAAACGCAACCGGCTTCGGTATAATCCCCCCGCGCACGATCGCCCGCCGCTCGAACGATCCGTTTCACGCAAGCCCGGAACGAAGCGCATGAAAGCCTGGAACGAAGCATAGCGCAGTGACGGGAGACTACGGTAAATCCTACGGCAAATCCCCGGTCACTTCACGTTGTTGCGTTCCCGGCTTTGAATGATAAACCCAAAAATGTCCGTTTTCATCGCGTTTCCAGTATATCCCGAAAGCCGTTGAAAAATTTCCCGAACCCGCATGTTCGTACGTCGTATGGAACAAAGCCCACCGCCTTGGAAAAAGACGCTCCGTTATGCCGCGTTGACGGATGTCGGATTGCGGCGTGCGAATAATCAGGATTCGCATGCCGTCGTCGCCGCGGGTACCGACGCCCGGTGGAACGATCGGGGCCATCTTTTCGTCGTCGCCGACGGCATGGGAGCGCATGCCGCCGGAGAGGTCGCCAGCAAATTCGCGACCGAGACGATCACGCAAAGTTACTTGAGGCGTAAAAACGAACTTCCGCACCAGGCCATCGCCGGTGCCGTCTATGACGCGCATCGTTTCATCAGGGAAAAGAGCGCCCAGGAAGAGGCGTTCCGGGACATGGGAACGACCGTCGATGCGCTCCTGATCCTGCCGCAGGGGGCATTGATCGCCCATGTCGGCGATTCCCGCGTCTATCGGCTTCGCGGGCAGGTTTTGGAGCAGATGACGTTCGATCACAGCCTGGTCTGGGAGGTTTGCATGGCGACCAACCTCTCGTTCGACAAGGCGCCCAGTTATATCCCGAAAAACCAGATTACACGTTCCCTGGGACCGACGGAAAACCTGAAAGTCGATCTTGAAGGTCTTTTTCCGGTCCTTCTCGGCGATACGTTTCTGCTTTGCTCCGACGGGCTCAGCGGCCAGGTTTCCGATCACGAGATAGGCCAAATCCTGGGCGTTTTTCCTCCCGATCTGGCCGTGGAAACCTTGGTTAATTTGGCGAATCTCCGGGGCGGTCCCGATAACATTACGGTTATTGTCGTCAACGCGGTGCCCACCCCGCCGGGGGAACCGGAACCTGTCGACGACGATACCATTCCCCTGATCGGGTGGGGAGCCCTCGGCCTTTCCTTCCTCGGTTTGCTTTCCTTCGGTTTTTCGTTCGTCTCGGGAATGCTCTCCCTCTGGATCGTTTCCCTGATCGCGACGATCGTCTTTTGTGCGATTTTCATTGGTTTGTCCGCCAAGACGCTTTTCCGATCCTCTCCTTACGCGGACGGGATCGCTCCGTTCGGCAAAGGACCCTATACCCGGACACGGTGTGTACCCGATCCCGAATTCGTCGAAAAACTGACGGTGATCCTGCACGAGTTGCGGCAGGCAACCCGGAACGACCGCTGGTTCGTCGAATCGAACGAAGCCGACCATGCGGAAGAAGAAGGGAAAGCCGCCGTCCGGCGACAGGACACCCCGGAGGCCGTGCGCCAATTCGCCCTCGCGATCAATCATCTCATGCGGGAACTCAAGCGGGTCAGCGCCCATCGAAAAAAATGAGCGAAAAAACGCGCGGCCGCCGGATTCGGGAGACTTCAACGGGAGATTGCAACGGGAGGTTTCAACAGCGTTCGTTTTATGATTCCCGTACCGACGGCGGCGCCGTTCCTTTGAGAATGTAGGGAGAAGCGGCGCTGATTTGCCGAATCGCCCGGGCGGGACATTGAATCGCGATCGCGCACTGGTTGCACTGTTCGCACAACGATTGGTCGATCTGGAGATAGAGTGACCCGTTGCCGAGCGACATGCACCCGTCGACGCATTTGCCGCAACCGACGCACAGGTGTTTGTCGATCGTGTATTCGTAATAGGGAAACTCGATGAGGCGTCTCTTGATGGCCGCCGTCGGACAAATCTGGTTTTCGGCGCCGTCCCCGCTGTCGATCGGTTGAGGGTCGGAAAAACCGGTGCATACCTCGCAGTACCCGCACATGACGAAGTTGTGAAAACACTTGACCGCCGAGGTGCCGAGCACGCAGTTGATCGCGCAGCCGCCACAAATACATTTTTCCGGATCGATTTGCCAAACGGGCGTACCGAGCAGCCGCCGGTTGTGCAGCATCGCGCCTCCCGTGATTCCAACCAAACCACAGGCCATTCCCAATCGACAGGTCGTTTTAAGGAATTCTCGCCGTTCCATGGGGACATTATCGCATATCGCGGGAACCTTTTCAAGGTCTCGGTCTTTCCGCCCTTACCTCGTTTAGCCGTTTGTCAGGCGTTTTTCGGCAGTTGCAGGCGACAGGCCAGCACGGCGAAAAGAAAGGTCAGGCCGCCGCTGAAAAAGAAAACCGGCGTGTAGCTTTCGGCATGTCGCCACGACAGCGCGAAAAGCAACGGACCGACGGCGGAGGCAAACACCGTCGCCATTTGGGCGACGCCTTGAATGCGGCCCACCTCCCGGCGACCGAACAGTTCCGCCCAGGCCGAGAAAAACAGCACCGTGACCGCCCCGCCCGTTCCGCTCATCAGAAACGCATAACAATAAACCTGCCAGTCGGTTCGGATCAACGGAAACAAAAACAACGCCACGGACATCGGGAACAGTGTTCCCGCCAAAACGTAGTGAATTTTGACGTATCGGCAAAGATAGCCCGCAAGAACATTGCAAAACAGGGCGAACGGGAGCGGCAGGACAAGCAGGCGATGGTACATGGCCGTATCGAACCCTCGTTCCGCAAGGATGGATTCGTTGAAAAGCCCGATTCCTGAAACAACAAGTCCGTAAAACGAAGCGGCAAGGGCGAATATCCAGAATGCCGGCGTCCACAGGGCCTGTCGGCACGTCATCCCCGCGAGGACATCGTTGCCGGAACCGTCTGTTACATCACCGGTTACACCGTCGGTCATATCTCCCGTCCCATCGCCGGGCGGACGACGAACCGACAGGAGCACGATCGGCAGGCAAACGGCGATCAGGATGACGCCGATGCCGCCCCAGGCTTCCCGCCACGGGATTCCGGCTCTTAGCGCAGCCCCCATTCCCCCGAAAGCGACCATGAAAAAGAGCGCCGTCAGGAGCGAATAGACTCCCATCGCGAGGCCGAGTTGACGTTTTTGAAAATACTTCGATACCAAGGCGATGCTGGCGACCGACAAGGCGCTTTGTCCGAGTCCCCGGGTTAGGAGCAGGGCGATGAAAAAGGCTGCGTGACTCTCGCGAAGCGAGCTCATCCATAGGACGACGGCGCCGAGCGTTGCCAGGACGAACGCAAGGACTTTTTTGCAGCCCAGACGGTCGAGCCAGTACCCGGCGGGAAGGCAGAACAGGCTTCCCAGGAGCGTCGCCCAAAGATTGTACGAGGCGTAAAGTGTCCGGTCCATTTGAAAATCCGCAAGCAAAGCCTCGGTGACCATGCCGAGCCCTTGCGTTCGACCGGGGAACGTCGCGACCATCATCAAGGCCGCGACGCCGACGTGAATCCCGACGAAAATCCCGTTGCGCATAGTTTTGACCGGATGTTGAAAAAAGATCAGAAAGAGAAAGCTTCGCCGTTGTCGCGGGTCGCATACGCCCGCCAGACGTCCGCGGATACCGTATCGGGAACGAAACGCGAGGAACCGTCCAGCAGCGCGACGTTCACGCCGCCGTTGTGCCAACTTCGCGCCGCACGCCATCCGAGAGACGTGGAGCGTTTTTCGTCGGTCGCCGTGACATCGTAATTGGCCATGCAATCGAAAATCTTTTGGTTCGGCGTATAGTAGTGATTGTACGCGCCGCAGCGATACTCGCCCGTCGTCCAGGTGAATCCCCGTCGAAATTCGACGTTGATGCCCATCGGGGCGGCGCATGTCGCATCCGTCAACGCCTTCGTCTCGTATCCCGAATAGACGTAAACGGTACGATTGTCCTCGCCGTCCGAAGACGCGCCGAACGCGTTTTCCGTACCCGTTCCCAAGGTACTTTCCGAGGCCATGACGGTATTGCTCGTTCCATCGACGACGGCCTCCAATGCAAGCCGTTTTTTCGCCATGAACGGCCCGTCCGTATCCCACAGGGAGCCGGCCCCCGAAGTGCCGTACGCCAAACCCGATCCGGTGCAAAACGCGTAGTTGGTCGGTCCCGGTGTTTCCACGCCGTAGACGAGTTCCGTGACGGGATTGCGCGTGTCGCTGGGGCACAGGAACATGGGCACGGTCGTCCCGAATGCCAAAGCGTTTTCCGAGGGGACAACCGCCGGACTACCGGAATAAGTCGGTATCTTGATATCCATCGAATCGCTGATGTTCGTCTGCTCCAGATAAGGAGCCAAAACGGCCAGTGCGGACCAACTCCAGTTGTATGCGTTTTCGGAAGCGTAGGCGGCCGCGACGTCATCGGGTTTTTCCGCCATGAGCACGGCGGGCATCTCTTTTTTCGCGCCCTCGTGATTGTGCAACGCGATCCCGAGCTGCTTGAGGTTGTTCGTGCATTGCATCCGGCGTGCGGCTTCGCGGGCCATTTGCACGGCCGGGAGTAACAAGGCGATCAAAACGGCGATGATCGCGATGACGACGAGGAGTTCGACAAGGGTAAACGCCTTTCGGGAGGTATGGATCAACATGTTTGTCTGAAGGTCAAAATGGTTCCGGACACTTGTTTCCGACACTTGTTTCAGCCGCCAAAACGTCGCGCCGGAGCCAAATGTCCCGGCTGAGGCAGACGCTGGAACCGACGGTTCCCGGCGCTTCCAATCCATACGTGCGATAGAGGCTCGCTACTTCCTTGCGAAGTTGACGGGAATAGTCGAGGCCCGGCGTCGGCGGCAATTCCGGGTTCGCGACGCCGAAGGGCATCCACGGCGACGGGAGCGGCACGATACCGTTTTCGGCAAGAAAACGCATGCCTTCGAGCAGGCTGTCGAGCGGTTCGAGGCCGGCGACGAAAACGCTGAAGGCACGGTTCGGGCCGTATTTATCCGCCACGTAAAGCAGGGCGTCCAAGTGTTGCCGCCGCGTTGTGTATTTCGCTTTGCCGGGACAGTATTTTTCGAACAGTGTTTCATCCCAGACGTCCATGTCGAATGCCAATCGGCCTGCGCCGGCGTCGATGAGACGGTCCAACGTTGTCGGATCGGACGGCGGCGTAAGAAAGAGAATGCCGCCATCGACCTTGGCCAAACCGACGCGACGTTCGATGTCCGCCAGGATGGCGACGTAACGATTGATTTCCGCGTCGGGCCGAAACGTCGAACCCGCCGTCATTTGCAGTATCTTGGCCTTCGGGTCTTCATCGACGGCATAACGGACGACATCGACGATATCCCGGACCGAAAAGTCGAAATCCTGCCATGTTTCAGCCTGAACCATTTGGCTCGTAGTGTTGCCGCTATGGCAAAACCGGCATTGATTGATCGATTTGGCCAGTTCGCAGGGCCAAAGATAGGAAAACGCCAACATGTCCAAGCCCTGGAGGATCGCCAGACGACCGAAAGGGAGCCCGGAGGAGGTGCGTTGCGCGTAAAATTCCGTCCCGGGAGGCAGCGAGACTTCCGTCACGAAATTGCCGTCATGAGTCAACACGGGCCGACCTTCCGAAACGATCAAATGAAACCGGGCCTCCTTTCCGATCCGGGCAAGATAGACGGGAACATGATCGCCGAGAAAGAGCGTGTTGCACGACCGGGGATCGCGGGAAATCCGGTGTGTTGTTCCAAAAGACTCATAGACGTCGTCATGGACGTGCATACCGTGACTTAAAAGCGTGACTTTCAAATCCAGGGAATCCAAAACAGCGCCGTTTACGGAAAACGTGGCAAGGGACATGGAATAATGATCTTGTTTTATGTCAGGCGCGATTCAAACGAACGATTCCCGAATTATAGTAGAGAATATCATATATGGGAAGATATCCAGTTAAAATTTTTCGCATTCGTCCGGATTAGGCCGAATGCCGCAATTTACCAACTTTATCCGTAATATTTGCCAAAAAAGGTTTTGTTTCCAGGGGTGAATAGCCGACATATTGGACGAGGAGTCGTTGCGGGCTTTTGTGAAACGTTTAGCCGGGCGGCGTAGTTGCCGGTTTTCTTCACGTTCGATTTTCAGCCCGAAGACCAATGAATGTTCCGCGAATATTCCGCAAACAAACCAATTTACGGCTTTGGCAGGAGGATGGCATGAGACGTTTGTTCGTTCCCGTTTTAATGGCCGCGGTGCTTGGCTTCACGCCGATCGGGGCGAAGGCGAATACCAATCAGGCGTCTGCGGAGAAGATTGCCGCAAGTCTTGCCGAACGATTTCCCGGATACGACATTTCCGTATCTTACCTGAACGGAAAAGTTCGCCTTGTCGGTCAAGTGGCTTCTCCGGACATGAGCACCCGGGTGCTCGAACAGGTTCAGCGTGTTCCCGGGGTCAAAGTGACGGATATCGAGAATGGTCTTCAGGTCGCTTCGTCCGGAATGGCGAAAAATTCGCCGGTCACCGCGCAGCCAACCTTCGTGCCCCGACCCGCCCTGCATACGCCGCTGACAATGCAACAAGCGGCGCAACCGTCGGCGGCGCGACCCGCGGTCGATGCCGATGTCGCACAGGTTTCCGCGCATCATAATCCGCAGCAACACGTTCAAAACGCCGCCGCTTATGCCCGGATCACACAGCCGTACCATGCTTATCACGGCGATCCGGCGCACGGGCCGCAAGCACACGGACAACAAGCGCACGGGCAACCGGCTCCGTTGCCGCTCGGAGCGGGGCCTCAATACCCGATGCCGTCCCGGTTCGATCAGCAGCTCAACCAGCAGCAGGCGCTTCAGCAGCAGTACATGCAGCAGATGATGCAACAGCAGGCTCAACAACCGCCGATGCCGGGCCAATACAACCAACCGAACATGCCCGCCTATGCCTGGCCCTCGTATGCCGCGTATCCGAATTACGCGGAAGTTTGCTACCCGAAACAGTATTCACCGAAAGCCTGGCCTTACATCGGACCGTTCTACCCCTATCCGCAAGCTCCGCTCGGATGGCGGCAGATCACGCTCGAATGGCATGACGGCTGGTGGTGGCTCGATTTCGACGACGGATCGTGTGAAGGACCGTTTTCGCCGCTCTTCCGGCAGTCCAGTCGGTACGCTTATTGAAACCACGACGGATGCATGAACTTTCGAATGCGTGAACTCGCGGGAATGTCCTCGCGTTTTCACGCGTTTTTCGTTTCAGGCAACTTCTAAAAATCCGCCGACGAGCAGAAGACTGTGACCGCGGATACATTCAGGCAAGCGATATACCGTAAACGGCATGGTAATCCTCCCGCGCACCATCCCGCACATGACCGCCTGTCGCTCGAACGATCCGTTTATGTCATTGGATGAACGGAAGTTAGGGGTGAGTGAGGCAGGCGGACTTGACCCAATGTTCGTTTTCATCGCGTTGCCGGTATACATTCCCCCGGCCATCGTTCACATCCTTACGTTTTTTCGTTTCAACCGGAAAAACACGCAAGTTCCGCATGGAAATATCACGATAGAGTGTATTAGTGGCGATACTGTTTTTCTTGCCGTTTAGCCGAATGGTATTTCCGGCCTGTCAACCGCAAAACGAAGATGTCCAAGAAAAATATCCTGTGCGGCGCATTACTTTTGACGCTGGTGACGAGTTTGGCGATGCCCGGTTGCTCCGTGGGAACGGTGGGCGTCGGCGCGGGCGTTGCGAGTATTCCCGTTCCCGTGAGCCCGTATTTTCAACAGGGATACGCGGATCTCGCTTGGGACAAAGAACGTTACGGCAAGGTCGCGGTGCTACCGCCCGTGCAGGACGGCGAAGCGGTCGCTCTGGATCCGCCCTCCGACGATCAGGTTGTCCGAATGCTCGAAAAAACGCGCCCGGTCAGCGGCGCGCCGACGAGTTGGCCGCCTTCGCCGTGGTCCTTGGCTTCCTTGCGGTTGTAAGCGAAAGGGTAGTTGCTGCCGCGCTGGGCTAGCGCCATGGTAATCGTCGCAACCAGCGGAATACCCTTGTAAGCTGGACCAAACAGCATGTCGAAGCTGATGCCGCCGGCTTCGGCGGCTTTGGCGTAAAATTCGGCGAGGCGGGCGATGGCCTTGCCGTCGTTGAACAGGCCGGCATTGAAGAAATAGGGCGACAGCCGGCCAGCCTTGGTCTTGAATTCGCCGAAACGCAGCACTTGGCTGGCGAGTGCGAATTCGATGAAATCCTGACGAAAATCCATATCCTATCTGCATGCTCCAGCGCCGCGGGAAGCGGCCGATTGGCAAACTATGTTACGCATCATCTCCTTGAACCTCAATGGTATCCGCTCCGCCTGGAGCAAAAATGTCCTACCCTGGTTGGTTGCGCAGCAAGCCGATGTTGTTTGCTTGCAAGAACTGAAAGCCCAGGCTACCGACCTGACGCCGGAGATGCGCGCGCCGGATGGCATGCAGGCGTTTTATCACTGCGCCGAAAAGAAAGGCTACAGCGGCGTTGGCATCTGGAGCCGGCGAATGCCGGAGCGTGTCGTCGAAGGCTTCGACGGTGGCGAGTTCGATGCCGAGGGGCGTTATCTGCGCGCCGATTTCGGCAAGCTATCGGTTATCTCCTTGTATCTGCCGTCAGGCTCCTCGTCGCCGGAGCGGCAGGAGGCAAAATTCCGCTTTCTCGATGCTTTTTCCCCGAAAATGCAGGCGCTGCGCGCTGAGGGCCGGGAAATCGTGTTGTGCGGCGACTGGAACATCGCCCACCAGGAAATCGACTTGAAGAACTGGAGATCGAACCGGAAAAACTCCGGCTTCCTGCCCGAGGAGCGCGCCTGGCTGAGCCGCGTGTTCGATGAGTTAGGCTGGGTCGACGTCTAT
>QMCD01001195.1_pt1 | contig 17533 bp, 14 predicted proteins | sample 1821841 | NCBI WGS metagenome assembly QMCD01 (sample SAMN01991225, study PRJNA193472) | Termite gut metagenome, whole genome shotgun sequencing project. | isolation source: worker | host: Macrotermes natalensis
ACGCTTTTTTGTCCGGCATATTCAAAAACATATTTAAATAGATACCCCCAAACAGCGCCGAGGGATTTTTTTGCGCGGGCGCGCAGGGGGGGCGGTATCGGGGGCGGGCGCCTCAAACAGCGCGGGTTCTGTGGCTTGGGCTTGTGGGGCGTCGTTCATGCGTTCTATCCTCCCGGGTGGTGTTCAAACAGGCAATATCTAGGGTGCTGCGCGAAAAACCCACTTGCGCTGTACAAAATAGCTGATGAAAAACAGGGTGGTGTCTGTTAGAATTTTGCCCAGCCAAACCGGCAGGGGCAGCACGGCAGACAGCAGGTAAACCCCGCCGTAGCTGCACAGCATTTGCACAACGCTTACCGCACCATAGCGCAGCAATGCCCCGCCGGTGTTTACCTTGCTGCCAAAAACCAATATCTTGTTGAGCGTGAAATTGAACAGCGCCGAGCAGACGCGCGCCGCTACGGTGGAAATCAGGTAGTTTACCTCGGGCGCGGTTTCGCGCAGCAGCCAGGTGAAAAGGGTGAACAGGCCAAAATCCACCACAAAGCTAAGCAGGGAAGACGCCGTGTACTTGAGGATAAGCCGGTAGATGCGAAAAGAATCGACAAAGGGCCTGAAATGCGAGGCCTCGTTGTTTTGGATGTATACAGTGCTGATGGGCACCTCGCGCACCGGCACGCCGTGGCGTTTGGTTTCCAGCAGCATGTTGGTTTCAAATTCGTAGCGCTCGCCTTTTATGCCCAGCAGGGTTTTGGCGTATGCGGCGGGGATGCCCCGCAGGCCGGTTTGCGTATCGGTGATGGGGATGCCGCAGGCGGCCTTGAAGAGCGTGCGCGTGATGCGATTGCCATAGGCACTGCGCGCGGGCACATGTGCGGCCGAAAAATCGCGTGCGCCCAAAACCAGTGCGCCGGGGTTTTCTGCCATGGCATCGGCTATTTTCAACACATCCGGCAGGGTGTGCTGGCCGTCGCCGTCTACGGTAACCACCCCGGCAAGGCCGGTATCGTCTTGCAAAAAGCGGGCAATAGCCGTTTTCAGCGCGCGGCCCTTGCCCTTGTTTTCGGTGTGGGTTAGCAAAGTTACCTGAGGGTGAGCATCGGCTTTTTCAAACAGCGGCAGAAAGTCTATGCTGCTGCCATCATTCACAACATAGATACGCCCAAACCCGGCGCTCACCAGGCCGTCTATCACCTGGGTGAACGCCGCGTCCGGGTTTAGGGACGGAACGATTGCCGCAATATTCACAGGGGAGCACTCCCTAGTTTTTATTTTTCTTTTTAGTAGCGAAAACGCCGGTGGCAATGCATGCGCAAAAAATGGCAATCAGCGCAAAAATCATAGCGGGATGCATTGGCTGTACCTCCTTGAAAGCTTAGCGCTTGGGCTGCCAGTGATGCCTTGCCCGCCGTCTTTTGCGCTTTTGGGCGCGCAGGGCCAGAACAACACCTGCGGTGATCATGGCCGACAGCAGCCCCGCGCCGCCCAGCAGCACGGGCAGCAGCCAGCCGGGGGCGCTTTCGGCATCGTTTGGCCCGGGTGGGGTGCTGGTTGGTGGGGTAGATACAGCCGATTGGGAGGGCGGGGAGGACACCTCGGACGCCGGTTCAGATGCCGGCCCGGGTTCGGGCGGTGGTTCGGGTGTCAGGTCGATGTGCTCAAAGAAGTCGTTTTTGGCTTCGTCCGTGCCCACGGTGGTGTGGGCCAGGCCAAAGGTGCGGTTTTCGTACACACTGCCGCTTTCGGCAAAAGCGGCGGCATTTACCGAATAGTACGTGCTTTGCGAAACATGCTTTGCAAACCCCGCCACGGCCATTTCGTGGGCCGTTTTGCCGCCAAAAGCGGGCAGCGGCGCGTCCCAGTCCATCACAAGCTGGTTTTCGGCGTACAAATGCAAATATACCTTGGGCACATTCCACACGTCATAATGGGCGGCGCTGTCGGGAAAGGCGGCGGCATCCGCCGCCAGCGGCACGGCTTCCAGCAGTGTCACGGCGTTCAGCATGTGCGCGCCATGGCCGTATTCGCCGTTCAAATCGTGCCCGATTACCACGCTGGGCTTGAACCGGCGCAGCAGCTCCACCTGAAAGGCCAGCACATTCTCGCGGCCAAACACATTTTCGGCGGCGGCCAGGCTTTCTTTGGATGCATACACATCCGGGAAGGGGCCCATCACCGGGTAGGCGGTCACGCCCGCCTCCCAAAGCCCGTCCAGCAGTTCGTGCGGGCGGTAGCGCTCGGTTTCCAGGTGGTTGGTCAGGTACGCCACCTGCACCGCCACCCCCTTTTCGCCCGCGTAGGCGGGCAAGATGCCGCCAAAAAAGATATATTCGTCGTCGGCGTGGGTGGGCAGCACCAAAAGGTCGGCTTTGATTAGGCTGGGCTGCCATTGCTGCACTCCGGCGGGCAGCGCCCCCTCGCTATGCAGGACAATATCGCACAGGGTGTATGCGGCATCGCCCAGAAACAGGGTGGCGGCGGCGGCGGGGGTGTTTAAGCTTATCGTTTCGTGTAAAAAGGCGTGTTGGCCCGCGGCAAGCCGCGTGCCGTTCACATCCAGCTGCCAGGGCTGGGGCGGCGCGTCCCATATCAAGGTAATATGCGCAAAGGGGGTTTCGCTCTCCACGGTTATGTGCGTGCCCGCGGGCAGCTGCTGAAAGGTGCTTCGGTTGCCGTCTAAAAAAGCGGTGGGGCTGCTGCCGTCCGGCAGGGTGATGGTGACGCCCTGCGTGATGGCCTGCCCCTCGCCGGCAGTGCCCGCCGGTGCGGCCATAGTAACCGTCAGCGCCAGCAACATTGTGGCCGCAGAGAGGAATCGTATCATGCCGCCTCTTCCAAAACAATCACATCATCTACCGCCAAATAGTAGTAGGTGATGCCCAGCTCCTCGTATTTATTGTATACGCCCGTCATTTCCACGCGTGCGTCATCCGGGGGGTAATCCTCTGGGAAAAGGTGCTCGCCGTTCCAGATAAACTCTAGGCCTTGGGCGCAGCAGGCGGCAGCGTCCTCAATAATCACGTAGTGGTAAACATTTTTCGTTTGGTCGAAATAATACGAATAATAAGGGCCGCTCATCCTGATGGTTTTGCCCAGGTAGTTATCGGGGCTTTGCATCATGTTCGACACCTGGGCATACACCATGTTGGCGCCCAGCTGCGTTAAATCAACGTCAATGCCCGCTTCGCTTTGCGAAGGGCTTGGCCTTGCCATCAGGGTGCTTTCCGGCGTTGCCGCCCTGGCAGAGCAGCCCGCAAGCGCCAGGCACAGCAGGCAGGCGGCCAACGCCGCGCGCAAAACCTTTCGTTTCATGTTAAGCCCTCCTAAGCACAAGCCCCGCCGCGCTGAATAGCGCAAAACCGGCAATATCCGCCGCCACAATGGTGGCGCCCACCGGGGTATCGGCCATGATGGACACCAAAATGCCCACGGCGGTGCAGAAAACAGACAAAACAACAGAGCACAGGGTAACGCTGCGCAGGCTCTTAAACACGCGCATGGCCGACAGGGCCGGGAAGATAACCAGCGCGGAGATGAGCAGCGAGCCAACCAGGTTCATGGCCACCACAATCACGGCGGCAATTACAATGGCAAGCACCAGGTTGTACAGGCCCGAGCGGTTGCCCGTTGCCGTGGCAAAGTCTTCGTCGAAGGTAACGGCGAATATTTTGTGATAAAACAGCAAAAACACGGCAACCACCAGCACCGATAAAATGCCGCACAGCCACACGTCTTCCGGGGAGAGGGTGAGGATGGACGTAGAACCAAACAGGGTGGCGCACACGTCTGCCGATAAATTAGACGATGAAGGGAATATATTCATCAGCAGATATCCCATGGCCAGCGCGCCCACCGAAATCATGGCAATGGCGGCGTCGCCCTTGATTTTGGTGTTTTGCCCGGTGCGCAGCAGCAGCACGGCGCACACCATGGTAGCGGGCAGCACCAAAAAATACTGGTTGGTAAGCTTAACGGCGGTGGCAATGGCCATAGCGCCAAACGCCACGTGCGAAAGCCCGTCCCCGATGAACGAGAAGCGCTTGAGCACCAGCGTAACGCCCAAAAGCGAAGAGCACAGGGCTACCAAAATGCCCACGATAAAGGCGTAGCGCACAAAGGGAAAGGTGAAAAACAGCGCAAGTTTATCTATAAACTCAGTCACAGCGGCGCATCCTCCAAGTGGGAATATGCTTTGCCAATGTCGGTTTTCACATAGGCGTCCACCGGGCCGCAAAACAGGGGTGTGCCCGCGCCAATGTGCAGTATGTGTGACGCATAGCGGATGGAGGCTGCAATATCGTGTGAAACCATTATAATGGTAATGCCGCCCTGATTCAAGTACTGAATCAAGGCGTACATGTCGGCGGCTGCTTTGGGGTCCAGTCCGGCGGTAGGTTCGTCCAGCAGCAAAACCCGGCCCGCGGCGCATAAAGCGCGGGCCAGCAGCACCCGCTGCTGCTGGCCGCCCGATAATTCCCGATAACAGCGGCGGGAAAGCTGTGCAATGCCCAACTGCTGCATGTTGTGCTGCGCCGCCTGTTTTTCCCGCTTATTGTAGTATGGGCGCAGCCCGCGCCGGTTCAGGCAGCCGCTGCGCACCACCTCGCGCACCGAGGCCGGAAAATCCTTTTGCACGGCCGTTTGCTGGGGCAGATAGCCAATATCGGTGTGCGTAAGGCCGTCTGCCAGCGTGATGCTGCCGCCAAGCGGCGCTTTCAGGCGCAGCAGGGCTTTCATCAGGGTGGTTTTGCCGGAGCCGTTTTCGCCCACAATGCACCAGTAATCCCCGGCGCTTACGGCAAAGCTAAGGCCTGTCACCACGGTTTTCCCGTCGTAGCCAAGCGCAAGGTCCTGGCAAATCAATTGCGGCATGGCATCTCCTTCGCTCATCGCAGCGCGTCTTTCAGCACGTCCAGGTTGCTTTCCATTATCGAGAGGTATGTAACGCCGTTCGCTATGTCGTCCTGTGTGACGGATTGCATGGAATTCAGCACCAGCACCTGCTGGTCTTTCGACGCGGTGCTTTCAATGATGGTATTCGCGATGGCTTTGTCAGAGCTTTCCAGCACCATCACGTTTTTGAGCGCCAGCTGGTCTGCCATGCCGGCCAAAAAAACGATGGTGTCGAAGCTGGCCTCGGTTTCGGCCGAGCAGCCGGGGAAGGCGGCATAGTAGTCCAGGCCGTAATCATCCATCAGGTAGCGGAAGGGGAAGCGGTCGCCGAACAGCAGGGTGTTGGTTGCGGCGGCGTCTGCCGCCTGTTGGTACTGCGTATCCAGCAGCTGCAATTGGACGGCGTAAGCGGCTTGGTTCCGGTTATACGTGTCCGTGCCGGCAGCATCAAGCCCACTCAGCGCTTTTGCAATCTGCGCACAGAGCGTTTGCGCGTTTTTCAAAGAAAGCCACACATGTTCGTCGTATACCGCTTCGTCCTCGTGGCTGTGGTCACCCTCGTCTTCATGGTTTTCTTCGTGGCTGTCGTCTTCGGCATGGTCATCGTCGTGCTCGCCCTCGCCCTCGTGCTCGTGTTCGTCGTCCTGCATGCCGGGCACCAGTTTCTCCAGTTTGGCAGCGTCGCCCAGCGCGTCCAGCAGCTTGATAACCACCCGGTTCGGGTTTGCCTGGTTTTCCAGCGCCGCTTCTACCCACGCGTCCGATTCGCCCCCCACATAGATGAATAAATCACAGGTGGAAATTTTCACGATGTCGTCCGCAGAGGGCTGGTAGCTGTGCAAATCCACCCCGCCGTTCAGCAAGAGCGTGAGCATGGCATCGGACGCTTTTTCGCCCATCACCTCGCGCGCCCAATCGTATTGCGGAAAAATGGTGCAAACAATCGACATTTTTGAGGCGTCCCGGCCCGCTGCCTGGGAGGCGCTTTGGGCGCAGCCCGTAGCGGCGAAGGCCGTCAGGCACAGTGAAAGAACAACGGCAAGCATACGTTTCATGAATAAAACCCCTATTCTGCTGATGGATGGTTGCAAACCTTATGTTTCCTGCAGGCACTGGCTGCACGTGCCATACAATACGGTTTTCAGCGCGTTCACCTCAAAGGCGTGTTCGCTGTACACATGCTGCCGCACATCTCCAAAAACGCCGCACTCCAGGTGCTGCATTCTGCCGCATTGCTCGCACTGCAGGTGCAGGTGGGCATGGCAGGCGTCGACACCCCGCACATACTGATAACAGGCGCCGGCGGCGCTGCCGGTAGCAAACCGGCGTATCGCCCCGCTTTTGGTTAGCTTATCCAGATGGCGGTATACGGTTGTTCGGCCAACCGGCAAGGCGTGCCGCGCGAAATGCGCGGTGATTTGCGCGGCGGTAACATGGGCGTCCTGCAGCGAAGCCATGTACGCGAGTATCGCCTCGCGCTGTTTGGTGTTGTATCCGGCGGCGCGTTTCGTGCTCATCACCTCTTTGCTGGTTTCAATTTGGAACACTGTTCCAGTTTAATGGGTTTGCATGGCGCTGTCAAGCGGGATGCCGCGGTGGGAGTGCCTCATGACGCGGCCTCTCCAGGTCTTCACAGCTATTGACTACCCCGCGAACCCTGTGCTAAAATGAACACCGCCGGATACGGCGGTGCAGGCCATGCGGAAGTGCTGGAATCGGCAGACAGGCACGTTTGAGGGGCGTGTGTCTTATGGCGTACGGGTTCAAGTCCCGTCTTCCGCACCAAAAAGACGCTATTACGCGTCTTTTTTGTTTATGATTGCGACTGGCCGCCCGGTTCACCGAGGTGCTGGTACTCTCGGTTTTTATATAATACGGCTCAACTTCGATTGTAGGCGTGCCGTATACATATAGGGTGCTCATAATTGTAATTCATGGAGAAGGATTTGCCGTCGCACAGAGCTTTAGCAAAGGCGGGCAGTAATAGCCCCCGCCATATTAATGCCAGCGGGATATGGCGGAGCAGAAAACACAGAATAACCACAAAAGGATAGTGTTATCATTTTATCAATCAACTGCTCAGGAGGAGAAGAATATATGCAAGCGCTGATGCTTGCTGCCGGCCTGGGCAGCAGAATGGGAAGGGCTGCCCAGGCACTGCCCAAATGCCTGATTGAAGTGGGCGGGGCAACGCTTTTGCAGCGCGCCGTGGCCGCTTTGCGCCTGGCCGGTATTTCACGCTGCGTGCTTGTGGTTGGCTATCAGGCCGATGCCATTACGCGCTATGCGACAGAGAATTTTGCGGATATGACGTTCACGTTCATCCGCAACGACGAATACGCTACAACCAACAACGTATACTCGCTGTGGCTTGCCAGGGAGGCCTTGCTGCAAGACGATACCCTGCTGCTGGAATCGGACTTGATCTATGAGCCCGAGCTGCTGCGAACGCTTGTGAATGCAAAAGAAACAGAGCTTGCGGCTGTTGCCCCATACGAACAATGGATGGACGGAACGGTAACCACCCTTGCCGCCGGCGGCGACATTGTGAGCTTTATTGGCAAAAACGAATTCTCTATCGCACAAGCAGCCGGCTACTACAAAACCATCAACATCTACAAGTTTGGCAAGGCGTTTTTAGCCGGCCGGTTTGTTCCCGCGCTGGAGGCTTTTGTTGCCTTGCGCGGAAAAAGCGCCTTTTACGAGATGGTGCTGAAGGAACTGGTTGCCGCCAGGGTGAGCCTTAAAGCTTATGTGGCCCAAAACCTGAAATGGTATGAGATTGACGACGGCCAGGACTGGGAAATTGCCGATACCCTGTTTGCGCCCGAGGATACCATGCTGGCAAGCTATGGTAAGCATTTTGGCGGCTATTGGCGGTATCCCCAAATGACCGACTTTTGCTATTTGGTAAACCCCTATTTCCCCACGCCCGCGCTTAAAGAAAAAATACGATACCTTTTTGACGATTTGCTTGCCTGCTATCCCTCGGGTATGCGCGAGCAGCGTGCCGGTGCCGGCAGGGTGCTTAACGTAAGCGACGATTACATTGCCATTGGCAACGGGGCATCCGAAATCATCCTGGGGCTTGGCAAAATTCTGTCGGGCAATCTGGCTGTTTTCATTCCCACCTTCAACGAATACATCCGCTGTTTTACACGCTGCAAGATAACGCGGGTGAACATGGCGGCCAACCATTTTAAGTTTGATGTAGATAACATCCTTACCCTCATTGATACCGTACAGATACTGGCCATCATCAACCCGGATAACCCCAGCGGGAGCTTTATTGCAAAAGCTGACATGATGCGCATTTTGGATAAGTGCCGCGGCAAGGGCGTCACTTGCATCATCGATGAATCCTTCATTGATTTTGCCGAAGAGCACTTGCGGTACACGCTGATTTCCGACACGCTTTTGCAGGCCTACCCAAATTTGATTGTGGTGAAAAGCATCAGCAAATCGTATGGTGTGCCGGGCTTGCGGCTGGGGGTGGCCGCCTGTGCCAACCCCGCTGTGCGCAGCGCGCTTATGCAGCAGCTCTCCATTTGGAATATCAATTCGTTTGCGGAATACTTTTTTCAGATTTTCGGCCGGTATCGAAGCAGCTATGTCACCTCGTGCAACCAGCTGGCGCAAACCAGAGCCAGGCTTGCCGCGGCGCTTGGGGAAATTGGCTATTTAAGCCCCTATCCCTCGCAGGCAAACTACATTATGTGCGAGGTAACAGGGCAATATACGGCAAAACAGCTGGGAGAAGCGCTGATAAGCCGTTATAATATGCTGTTGAAAACGCTCACCGTCAAAAGCGGTACCATCACGCACCAGCTGATACGCATTGCCGTGCGCAGCGCGCACGACAACGCGGCCTTGATAAGCGCCTTGCACGCGCTGGAGCACGGCAAATAGGCTGCAAAAAGCAAAACCCCTGCGCCGCTCTTATGGCGCAGGGGTAAAAACTATTACTCGCTTACCAGCCGGTAGGCCGATATTTTGCGGATGCGGGCGGCCACCAGCAGGGAAATAGCGTAGGTAAGCGCCACCAGCGCCACGCTGGCAAGTATCAGCCAATCCAGGGGCAGCGGCAGATCTGCCTTCACAATGCCCATGCCCGTCATCATGGTTGCCACCAGGGGGTTAAAGCCAATGCTGCCGCCTATGGCGCCCAGCACTACGCCAATCAAAACAGAGGGCGTCAGGCTCAGCGCAATTTGGTTCATCAGCTGGCCGGTGGTAAAGCCCAGGGCCTTTTGTATGCCCAGATCGCGGCTTTTGCGGATGATGGTGGTTTTTATCACCATGTGCAGCGCCAGCAGCACCACAACCAGCGTTACCGCCACAATGCCGAAGGCTACAACAGCCGTAATGCTGCCCATGCTGGCAAGTATGCCGTCTATCATGCTAAGCGTGTTGCTGATGGACATGAAAATGTCGCCCTCGCTCTTTTTAACCGCTTCGATGAAGCCGTCTACATCAGTGCCCGCAGCAAGATAAACATTGTAGCCGTGAAAATCATAGTCCGGCAAAAGCCCGCGCATTGCCTCGCCTGTGATGAGGCCGTTAAACCCGCTGTAATTGGTGTATTGTACCACGCCCGACACAATATATTCCTTTTCTATGCCGTTGCCGTCAGCTTCCAGCACCACGGTGTCGCCTGGGCCTTTATCCAAAACCCTGGCTGTGGCGCTGCCAATGGCAATTTCGTTGCTGTGCGCCGGGTACCTGCCCTCTATCAGCATGTTGCCCTCCAAAAGCGCGCAGTCCTCTACAATGGAGGGATTGTTGTCGGTGTCGTCCACGCGCAGGGACACTGTGCCGGTCTCAAAGCCAAACACCTTGCGCACGTCCGGATGCGCCGCCATGCTTTGCCGGAGGTTTTTCCCGTCGGCACTGTCCTTCAAAATAAAGTTGGCCTCGGGCACTTCGCCAAAAAAGCCGCGCACAAAACCCTCGGTGTTCACGTTCATACTGTAGTGCAGCGTCAGGCCCATCACCACCGCCACCGCCACTGCGGCCATGATGACGCTCATCATAATAGCCTGGCGTTTGGCCGTGAAAAGCTGTTTTAACGCCATAAGCAAGCTAAGCGGGCCGCGCGCCTTTTCCAGCGGCAGGGCGTTTTTCTTAAAGCTGTGGGTGCTTATGCCGCCGCGCAAAGCCATCAATGGCGGCAGCTTTTTTATTTTGCGCGAAGACAGCCAGGTGATAAGCAGCACCAAGCACAGCACAAACCAGAGCGAAACGGCCGCCGCACCTGGGCTGAAGCCGGGCACCCATTCCAGTGAAAGCTGAGGCCGCAGAATATCCGCCACCGCAGGGACAAACACCTGCCCGGCGGCAAGGCCCAGCACGCCACCCACCACGCTAATCAGCCCAAACTGCAGCACCATAGAGGTGATAACCTGCCCGCTTTTGTAGCCCGCGGCCTTCAGCGCACCAATATTGGTCATGCCTTCTTCAATGTTGTTGCCAATTCTGAAGCGGATAATGATAAGCGAAACGGCCAGCAGGATGACGGCGAAGGCCGACACCAAAATGGCAACGATGGAGGGAAACATGGTGCGCGATTGCTTCGCCGTCTGGTAGCTGGACTGCAAGAGCAGGCCGTCCTGCGGCAAGTCCTTGCTGAAATCCAACCGGAAGTGATCCGCGTCCATATAGTCCTCCAGCCGCGCGGAGAGCATCATGGTTTCCCCCATGGGCATGGCGGCCAAAATCTCCTCAAAACGTTCATCCGGCACATACACGCGGTACACCGTGTTCATGGGCGAGCCGAAGCTGATTTCCTCCGTTGCGCCCGCGATGGTGAAGTCCAGCTCCACACCGTAGACAGAGGCCCTAAAGTTTTCGCCGATTTTGCCGCCGTCGCTCTCCAGCATAAAGCCCGGCAGGTAGGCGGCATCGCCTGTAAGGGGCAAATTTGGCGTGCCCGCGGGGCTGTCCATCAGCGCGGGGGCGTCCATGGCCTGGTCTTCGTCTGCGCGGGAAAAGAAGATATAGCCCGTGCTGGTGGTGGGCCCTGCGGCGAATTGCCCGATACCGCCCACAAATTGGAGCGTTTCGGTCTGCACAACGCCGGGGTAATTTTCAATGTAGCGGCGTATGCCGTCCCGGTCAGCGTCGGGCGAGGCAAGCACAAAGATATGCGGGGCGTTGCGCTGTTCGGCCTTTTCGTCAAAGAAAGCGCCCACGCCCGTAAGCAGCACCCCGCCCACATATAGCAGGGCAGTGGCGATAAGCACAAAGCAAAGCAGGCTGGCCGCCTGGCTTTTGCTCTTGCGAATATTGGCAGCAGCCAGCATCGTAATATTCCTCATGCCGCTCACCATCCCATCCCGGCCAAAAAGGCTTTCAGCCGTTCGTGGCGCGCAGCGTCGCCGCTTACATAAGCACCCAGCGCGCACTCGCCCTGCACCACGCCGTCTTTCAGGTACAAAACGCGGTTTGCCCGCCGCGCGCTCTTCATGTCGTGCGTTACCATCACAATGCTTTGCCCGGCGGCGTTCACCTCGCTCAGCACATCCAGCACGGCGCTGCCGTAGCTCGAGTTAAGAGCGCCTGTGGGCTCGTCTGCAAACACAATTTTGGGGCTGTTGATAAGCGCCCGGGCAATGGCCGCGCGCTGCGCTTCGCCGCCGGACACCTGGGCGGGAAACTTGTTCCAGGTGGTCTTGTCAAGGCCCATGCGGTGCAGCAGCTCTTTGGCTTTCGCCGCCACCGCCGCCCGGTTTTTGTTTACCAGCAGGCCGCAGGCCATAATGTTGTCAAGGATGCTCATGTTGTCTAAAAGATAGATTTGCTGGAACACAAAGCCGCAGTACTCGCGCCTGAAAACAGCCAGCTTGTCGTTTGAAAGGGCGGCAATCTCTCTCCCCTCAAAGCGGATGCCGCCCAGGGTGGGCTTATCCATGCCGGAAAGCGCGTACAAAAGCGTAGATTTTCCCGCGCCGGACGGGCCCATTATCACGGTAAAATCGCCCTCGTAGATTTCCAAATCCAGGTTTTTCAGCACATGCTGCTGCAGCCCCGCGTTTGAAAAGGTTTTGCACAGCTTTTGGGTAGACAGAATGGGTTTTGGCATTTTTTTACCTCCTGCTTAATTTCTAAACCCAGTATACCCGCGCAAACCTTAACTGCCTTTAATTATTCCTTAACCAATTCTTAAACTTTTCGGGTGTCGTCACAAGACGCTTTACAGCGCCAGCAACACCTTGATGGCAAACCCCTCTTCGTCCTGGCGGCAAAGCACGTCGCCGCCCATTTCGCGCATCAAATGCCGCGAGATGTACAGGCCCAGGCCGCTGCCGCTTTTGCCCTCGGCATTGCCGCCGCGGTAAAATTTGGTAAACAGCAGCGGCATGTCGTCTTCGCTTACGCCCGGGCCGTTGTCCTTAATGGTAAGGGCCAGGTACGCGCCCTCGAAGGCGGCCAAAACGCGGATATGTTTGCCGCCGTATTTGTAGGCATTGCTGATGATGTTGTCAAACACCTGCTGCAGGCGCACCTCGTCCATGCGCACGATGCATCCGGGAATAGCGCCAATCGCCGCGCGTTTTTCATAGTCGGCGTTTTGCAAAAGGTGCGGCAAAACGGTGCTGGGCACATCTGTCGGCTTCACTTTAAGCTGCGTCAGTTCCTCTAAGGTGGCCTGGAACAGGTTGCTCACCAGCAAGTCAATCTGGTCGGCCTTGGCCACAATGATATCCAGCCTGGCCGCCTCGCCCTCGCCCTTGGCCTGCATCAACTCGGCCACGGCCCTGATAGACGCGGTGGGGGTCTTGATATCGTGGCTGAGGGAGGCCAGCAGCTCTTTTTTGCCGGTGTTGGCCGCGCGCTCGTTTTCGCGGGCGCGGGCAAGCTCTTCGCGCATCAGGTCAAAGCTTTCTGTAAAAGCGCCAAAGCGGCCATGGCGGTCCATCTCCAGCGGTACGTCCAATTGGCCTGCCGCCACGTTTTGCGCAAATTGGCGCAGCTTTCTAAACGGGCGCAGAACACTGCGCGCGCAATACGCGTAAAAAGCCGCGCCGGCCGCCAAAAACAAAAGAATAAATGCACAGAGAAAACCCTGCAGCGCCGTATCCCGCGCGGTGTGCGCGGCGTTCATCTCGCGAAAGGCATCTTCAATGCCCGCCTGCAGCAGCTTTGCCGCCTGGGTTTGTGTGCCCGCCTGGGCGGCGGCCAAAGCGTTGTTTAGCTGCAGGGTGCTGGGCTGGGGCGCGGGGGCGGCGAAGGCAAGCAAAACAGCGCCTATGCCCAGTGCCCCCGCCAACGCAAAGCCCAGGAGCGCTTTTCTCATGGCGCGTCACCTCCCGCCTGGGCGCAGAATAGATACCCGCGCCCCCACACGGTCTTGATATATTCCGGCTCGTTCGGGTTTTTTTCAATTTTTTCGCGCAAGCGCCGGATGTGAACATTCAGGGTGTTGTCGCCGGTGACAGCGTCCGCCCAAACGTTCTGGAACAGCGCTTCCTTGGTTACCACCTGCCCGCGCCGCTTGGCAAGATACGCCAAAAGCTTATACTCCATTGCTTTCAGCGGCACATTTTCGCCGTCAAGCGTCACGCGCTCTGCGGCGTAATCAATGCTTAGCCGGCCATAGCGGTGTGTGCCTTTTTCCCCGCCCTCATCGGTGGGGAAGCGCTTGAGTACGGCCTTTACCTTGGCCAGCAGCACCGAGAGCGAATAGGGTTTTTGCACATAATCGTCACCGCCAATGCTGAGGGCTAAAATCATGTCATCGTCGCTTTGGCGCGCGCTGATGAAAAGGATGGGGATACTGGTGGTTTTGCGCAGGGTTTTGCACAGCGCAAGGCCGCTTTGGTGGCCCAGATTGATGTCCAGCAAAATCAGCCGGGCTTCGTGCGCACGCAAGAAGGCAAGACAGGCATCGGCGCTGGCCACCCACGCGGTTTGTACCGAAAACAAATTGAAATACTCCGCCGTGCTTTGCGACAAGGCCTCCTCATCGTCTACAATCAGGCAATCGTATCGCATATATGCACCCCTCCTTGCCGCTGTTTGCTCTGGCGTATGGCTTATAAAAGCAGGTTTGCCGCATAGGCGGCAAAGCCGTGGTTCAGGCTCACATTGCTGTCCAGCTTTTCCCACAGGGTGCCGGTAAGGGCCGCCTGGGGCACAAAAAAGCCGCGCACATCCGCCTGTATTTCCGCGGTGCGCCCCGCCGCGGCCAGCGTGGCCAGGCGCACGTACAGGGCAATAAACGCGTTGCCGGGGCACAGGTTGTAGCGGGCGTTTAAGCCTGCGGCGGCATCAAACTTTTTCAAAAAATCGGCCCACAGGGCGGGATGGCTTTCCGGCGTGGCCGTTTTGCAGAAAAAAGCATAGTTCTGGCAGGCCTCGGTGGTGGCCGGGCCGGGCGTCAGCACGCCGTTTTGGCGCACCCGGTTGTCGATAAAACACACACCGTTGTAGCTTTGCTCCCGGATGGCGGCATGAATACGCGCCGCCTGCCGTGCCAGCAGCGGGCGGTTGTACATGGCCGCCACCGCCTGCAGCATACGGGCGTACAACATATTGCTGGGGTAATTCACCCCGCACACCACGTCGGCGTCGTTGGCGCGGCTCCAGTCCACAAAAACCCACCCGTCCAAATCCTCCAGCAGGCCGTCTTCGTTCAGATAGGCCTGAAAGTAGTCCAGCAGGGCATCTGCCTTGGGTAAAAAGGCGTCTATCAGCTGCCGCCGGCCGCCCCGGGCCAGGTAATCTTCCAGTTCCAGTATCAGCCACATGGCCCAGTTGGGGATAAAGTTGCCGTCGTTATGGTCGGACGGGTAGCACATTGGCAGCATGCCCTTGGGCAGGTATTCGAAGCTGTTTGGCAGCAGAAAGTTTTCGAGAAAATTCTCTTCAATCAAATTCTGCCCGGTAATCTGCTTTTCAGCCCGGGCTGTAAAAAAGCTGTCGCACAGCCAGCCCGCCCGTTCGCGGGACGGGCAATCCATATAAATATCCGCGCTGTTTTGCAGCAGGGTTTGCACGGCGGCGTCGTATACGGCGCTTAGCGCAGGGTCTGTAAAAACGGGCCGCCTTTGCACCGGCAGGTTGGCTTTGTATTCTACCAGCCCGGGTGGCTGCAATTGCACACGGCCCTTTGCGCAAAAAACATTCAAGCAGCGCATCACATAGGGCTCTATGCTTAGCAGCGCATGTGTGCCGGCAGGCAGCACATACCGCAGAACATTCACGCAGTGCAGCCGCAGATAGTCCACGCCGCCGGCTTCGTCCGGCTTTTCGTCAAACATCAGGTAGAGTGTGGCCGCTTCCTCGCAAACCACCTCCAGGCTGATGAAGCCGGTGAGGTTGCGGCCAAAATCGCAGAGCGCATACTCGGCGGCATCAAGGCGCACGCCGCCATCCCCCCACGCCGCAGATGTTGTGGCGGGCAAAAACCGGTACATCCCGGCATCCCGCGACAGATAAGCGTCTAAACTGCCGGGCGCAAACCCCTTAATGGCAGGGCCAATATCCGTGGTGGCTTTGTCGGGGTAAGGGCGGGGCACTTCGGCGGTCTCGGCTTTGCCGCATTGCGCCGGGGCATCCGCTGCCACCGTGCGGAATACGGGCAGCGGGATGCGCCGGGGCAGTAAACGCTTATCCGCCTGCACAGCCCATTCGCAGGGGCGGGTGGCACGCTCTGGGTTTTGGGGCAGGTGATAGGCCTCCACAAAAGCCCGCTGGAAACTGTAGCGCTGGGCTTTTTGCACCCGCGTGGTGTCAATACCGCCCGTAAAGCTGCTGTTGCTGCCTGTAAAAAGCAGCACACCGCCGCTTTGCGCTTCCAGCTCTGCCTGGACAAAGGCCGGTTGGTCCAGGTATGCGTAGCAATTTACATTATAACCGGCCGCCTCTATCACCAGGGTGTTCTCGCCGCCCGGCTTGCCGGGCGGCAGCGGCCATTCGTCTACGCGGAAAACCCCGTGGGCACAGCGGGCTGGCCCATAGGCCACCAATGCGCCATTCAAAAACGCGCGGTAGATGGTTGAAGCGGTGATGCGCAGCAGGGCGGTGCCGCCGCTGGCTAGGCAAAAGCGGCCCTGCAGCCTGACGGTGAGGTTCATCTCCAGCTCTTTGCCCAAGGGCCACACAGGCCGGGCCAGCCTGAAAGGGGTGTAGGGTTGTTCCATGGGATATACCTCTCTGATAGGGGAGTGTTATCAAACTATGTACTGGGCAAGCATTATGCACAGTATAAAAAGAAACTGAACGTGCAAGTGTGAGATAGTCAGTACCGCTAGATGCAAAAAACAGCATACAGCGGCACGGACTTGATATTGTTTTCAAATCCGAAATTCTTCGCCGAGATACGAATAGAGTAGGATGGCTTATATTTCTCTATAAACATGGCCAGGCTTTTTGATTTGGTTCGTATGCCTGTTTTGACCTCATCATTTCCCTTTTGTAAAACATAGTCTAGTTCAGCAATACCGCCACTCGTCCAATAGTACAAGCCATATTGGTTGGCGGCGAAAGCCTGCGCAACATAGTTTTCAGTCATTGCGCCGATGAAAGTATTGTCAATTTCGCCAGCCACTAATACTGTTTGTTGCGAAATACCACTTTTCAGCGTTAAAAGACCGATGTCGCTCATATACAACTTAAAGCTGGATAAGTCGCTATAAACCGAAATCGGCATCGTTCCTCGCTCTATACGGGTGCATTTCAGCACAATACCGGCGGAGTGAAGCCAATCTATTGCGCTGCCGAAGATAGTGGCAGTGCCGCCGCGCTGCGCCAGCTTGTATTGGAATTTTTTGTTATCCTTTGCAAGCTGCACAGGAATAGAGTTGTAGGCAGCACGGATTTTGACGCTCTCAGCATTGGTGGCGTATTTCGACATATCCGCGATGTAGTCATTGAGTATTTTGTTCTGAAAATCGGGCACAGTGAGAAGGCTGCCGCTTTCTTTGTAGGCTGTAATGGCATTTGGCATACCGCCGATTATCAGATACAGTTTGTAGAGTTCAAGCGCCCTTTCATGCAATGCAGCGGGCAAGGCCTCATTGTTCTCAAACGAATGTACTATTTCATCACATAATTGTTCTTCTTCCAGCGCCCATAGATACTCTTCAAAATCGAAAGGAAACAGTGTCATCGAATCCACATTGCCGACAGGGAACGATTGCTCGTCTCTATTGATAGCAACACCCAAAAGACTTCCGGCACAGACGATATGGTATTCGGGTGTTTTTTCATTGAAATATTTGAGCGAAGTGAGCGCACGCGGGCACGTTTGAATTTCATCCAAAATAATCAAGGTATCTCCGGGGACAATGCGCTCACGCACCTCGGTTTCCAAAAAGCGAATGATACGCTCCGGCTCTATGTTATCGGTGAAATAGGAACTAACCGTCTTGTTCGTTTCAAAGTTTATGTAGGCGATGTTTTCATAGAGCTGTTTGCCGAATTCAATTATGATATGTGTTTTGCCTACTTGACGAGCGCCGTACACCAGAAGCGGCATACGACCCTTTGACTGTTTTTTCCATGCAATAAGGCGCTGTGTTATTTTGCGTTTCATGGCAGTACCTCCTTGAAAGAACACCTATAGCATAGCCCAATCAAACCATTATGTCAAGAATAATCAAAATATTGTGATGATAATTGACATATCGGTTTTAGG
>QMCD01001076.1_pt1 | contig 17493 bp, 8 predicted proteins | sample 1821841 | NCBI WGS metagenome assembly QMCD01 (sample SAMN01991225, study PRJNA193472) | Termite gut metagenome, whole genome shotgun sequencing project. | isolation source: worker | host: Macrotermes natalensis
CTCGACCGCTGTCCACAGCCCTTTTTGTTTCTCTCTTTCGCTCTTTCGGTACATATGCATAAGTATAGCATACTTTTCTCTTTTCGGAGGGGACTCAAATTTCGTTTCAGTTCCGAAATATTGAGATTAGGTGAAAAGCGCAGAATATAGGTGTCTTCGTGTGTTCCTTCTCTAACCTCAGCCTTAATCCGGTGAAGCGATGAAGAAAGTTTTACGATAGAAAGATCACCTTCCTCGGTTATTTCAAAGCCGTTATCGTAACCGGCTTTTTCGATGAGCGAACGATCAATTGCTTTCATAGTTGTAAACGCTCCACTAAACGAAAGACCGTTGTAATTGGGTTTTGTTCGGAGAAGGATCGATTCTGCTGTAATGCAAATAGTCTTCGGGCATTTTGCATAGCTGCATTCTGACGCTTAATCAATAATTGATACATTGCTTCATCATTTTTCTGATAGGGTTTCCCCAATAAAGTAGAAAGTTTTTCTTTGTATTGATTTCGCGATAGAGCCGTATCATAAAAGTTAAAATGTAACAAATACCATAATTCAAAAGCTTCTATTGAATAAGCACAGTTAATTCGATTTTTAGCGGCGAGAAAAATCGAATTTTTGAACTGTTCAATCCCAAAATTATCTTTGTCAAAAACACACCAGACCTCTATGTAAGGTTCGTTTCTATTTTGAGCTTCATTTTTTAGTCTGATTGCCTCTTGAACAAGTGACACCGTATTGTAACCTGTTCCATGAATATCAATGCTGTCATAAACTTCTGGATTGTCTGGGAATTTCTTAAAATAATTCGGCTCAGTTTTTTCTCCTTCGCAGACAATGAGAAAGCGGCGAAGGCTTTTAGTTTTTTCCTTACGAGTAAGACTTTTCCGTTTTTGGAATAACTTATCATTTGCCATTATGTTTCGGACTCCCATTGAAGTAAGATTTCGTTTATGTGTGGAATCGCGCCATATTTTCCCTGCAAGTAATTTTTGTTGTATGTTGCATCTTTTCGTACCGGTTCTTTATATTCCACAAGCGAATACAAGTCGCTTGCGCCAAATTGATTTTTTTCACAAAACCAAACTTGATCGCGGCGAAGCAGTTTGTTTGTTAAGATATTTACCGAATGGCATGAAATAACAAGCTGCGCGTTTTTTGGGTTCGTGATTGGTGAATTAAACAATTTAAGAATTCCTTCAATAATGAGCGGATGTAACATCGTATCAAATTCGTCAATGAAAAGCGGAGTTCCTTTTTCTAATGCGTTAAGAATATCTCGTGAATAAAAAAATAATTTTCTCGTCCCCGCTGATTCTACATTTTCATCGAAATACATTTCACCGATTGGTGTTTCTTCATCATATAAAGTATGTCCATACAAGATTTTTTCTTGTTCTGCTTTAGGGAATTTATTTTTTAAAAATGTTGATAAGTCCATATCGGGTACATCGCCAAAAGCCGGAATTCGCTCAGTTTTGAAGTTTGTTAATTGAATATCAGCATATTGCAGAAAATCGATAATTCTCTTTTTGTTGTCAGATTTTGTATTTTCATACCAAGGAAAAGAGATTGTGTTCAGTCCCGATAAAACACCCATTCTTCTAAAATATTTTACAATTTGACTGGATATTTCCCCATTATTTTGCGCACAGACCGATAAAAACGTACAATTATTACGGACAGAGTCTTTTCCTCTCGCACCTTCTTTATAGTTAGATGTATACGTAATTTCTTGAAATGTACGCGTAAATAATGTTACTTCACGGACATTATACACCGCGAAAAGATATTCACTTTGAACTTGTTCTTTATTTACTGAAAATCCATAACGGTATCTCGTTTCCCCTTCATCATTTTTTACAAAGAAAATAATTTCAAAACTTGATGGAGCTAATTCTGTCTGTTTTGATAAGAGAAAAGGTTCCGCCTCGATTGAATCGCCAACTTGCTTACCCGGTCCTGAAAAAACAGAAAAGCGCAAGAAAAAAATGAGCGCGTTAAATAGGTTCGATTTTCCACTAGCGTTAGCGCCATAAATAACGGCTGACTTAAGAAATGGACTATTTTTTTCAGACAAAAAAACATTCAAATCGGACAATTCTTTATCTTTGGTCGCAATAAGGGAAAACGTATGTTTTTCCTTATAGGAAAGGAAGTTTTCAACGGTAAATTCAGCAATCATAAAAGCCTCTCTAATGGATTAAATATACAATATATCGGCATAAAATGCAAAGATAATGAGTTGTTTTGAGATATTTTCACAATATTTAGCAATAAAAGTTGACGATTGAGATTTTTAGAAGTATATTGATTAGGTAGAATGTTATGCCTTAAAATGACAATACTATATATAGCGTTATAAAAAATAACACACAATACATCTATGGTTAACACTTGACGGGCATTAAGAAATATGATAGATTTGTGTAAAGAGTTAAGAATAGTAGGGGGAAAACATTATTCAACAGCAGCGAATTTTTAAAATACTTTCTATCGATGGAGGCGGGATTTTAGGTTTATATTCAGCCGACATCCTCAGGAGAATTCAAAATGAATTTCTTCAGGATAAATTATTTTCCGATGAATTCCATCTTATAACTGGCACCTCAACAGGTGGAATTATAGCTTTAGGGTTAGCATTGGGGAAAAAACCGGAAGAAATATGTGAGTTTTATAAAGAATATGCTAAAAAGATTTTTCCATGGTGGTGTAATCTACTTTTCCCTGCAGGATTATTTCATAATAAGTATTCAAATAAGGAACTACGAAATGCACTACATATATTTTTCCAAGATTCAATTATTTCTGACTGCAAGGCTGCTGTTTGTATTCCGGTCGTAGATATTTGCAATAGCCAACTAATGGTTTTCAAAACAAATAATAATGGTACTCAAATTCGAGATTTAACGGCAAAACTCACAGATATAGCTCTTGCAACATCAGCAGCTCCATCATTTTTTCCAATATATTCATTTGATGACTACAGAGGTCTTATGGATGGAGGGTTATGGCAAAATAATCCTGCGTTATGTGGCGTTATAGAAGCTTGTAATTGTTTTGTCGGACCAGATAAGGATTACGATGTTATACATGTTATGTCGATAGGGAATCCCCTGTCAGGAGTGCGTCAATCTGTGTCTCCATGGACTAAGTCATCTGGGATAATAAGATTACGGGAAAAACTTGTCTTAATGCCTATGAAGATATCAACCATTGGAACTCATCAAATACTTACTTTCCTCTCTCGTACTCATGCTTTATCAATAGAAAAATATCTTAGACTTGAAAGTAAGAATCTGCCTACGAATTTTAAAAATTTAAAACTTGATTCTTCCAGTGATAGTGCCATAAAAAAAATGTTAGAGCGAAGTAATATTGACTTTAACAATAACAAACATGATATAAGGCTATTTTTCAAGGAGGAAAACTGAAATGGCAAATATAAATCAAGCATTTTTTGATTTTGATGATAAGATCAAATTAACAAAATTACGGAAAGATAGAATTATTACTAGCCGTGATGCTGTCCGTGACAAAATCAGAAAATACTTTTCTGATGAACTTAAGGCGAACCAGCCAAAATTCAGAACACAGGGATCGTTTACAATAAACACAGCGTTAAATCCTATCGAGCCTAACGAAGTTGATACAGATGATGGTATTTATTTGCAACATATAGCACAAAATGATGAATGGCCTACCCCTAAAGAGGCACATAAACTCATTCTCGATGCTCTTAAAGGGCACACGCAGGATGGGTGTGAAAGCAAGTCTTCATGTGTTCGTGTATTGTATAGAAATAATTATCATCTTGATCTACCGGTGTATATAATGAAAAACGACCATGCTTATTTGGCACAGACTAAAACCGGAAAATGGATACTTAGTGATTCAAAAGATTTTAGAGATTGGTTCTATTCAAATAGAACTAATGAACAAGCAAGTCGAATTGTTAGATATCTTAAGGCATGGCGGGATAATCGAAATTTTGGATTCTCGAGTATAGAATTAACAATACTCGGTATCGAAAATTTTTCTTTTCAAGAAGACAAAGACGATCTTGCACTTTTCTATACGCTTAATAATATAAATGAAAGTATCAAGAATGGTATCGTCAAGAAACCAGTTTCTCCCAATGAAAATCTTTGGGAAGAATTATCGTCATCCGAAAAAGAAAAGCGAAAAGGACAATTACAAACTTTATCGAATGATCTAAAGAGTGCTATTGATAATAAATCAGAGCATCGGGCATCTCTTATTTTGCGAGAACAATTTGGAGACCGCTTCCCGCTTTTAGAGAATGAAAAGAAAGCTTCAATCACTGAATACCCTAGAGGAGCAAAACCTTGGGGATTTTAGAAAGGAGCATAGCGTATATTCAAAACAGATTCCCTGAAGTAGATAGCATTGACGTTTCTGATGGGGTAGTATTTCAGGGAAGATTTTTAATAGAGGCTCAACATGATAATTATATTGTACATACAGCGCCTTTATTGAAATTATTCATTCCTAATGATTATCCACTAAGATTACCTTCTGTGAATGATGTAGATGACGTTATAATATATGATCACAAATTTACTAATGGAAATTTATGCGTATCAACAATTTTCGATTTACAGCTAAAACTAAGAAACTCAAAATGTATATCCGATTATATTGATGGTTTTTTAGTACCATATTTTATTTCCTATGAATATTGGAAAGAAACAGGTAAAGATATTTTTGGCGACCGAGAACATGCAACAGCAGGAGTTTTTGAATCAATTCAAGAGTTTTTATGTATTAAAAAAGATTTTTTTTCTTTGTTTAAAAGTTTAATAGGCTGGGCTTCTAAAAGCAAAAAATTTAGAAGAAGTATTCCAAAATCAGAACAATTAATGTTTTTGCGAAAATACTCAGCAAAAATTGCAGTTCTAAGAAGTTTGGGAATTTTGAGATTAAAAGCAATCTATAAATTAATTGATTTATGCGAAAAAACACCAATAGATAAAGAAAAAAATATTAATAAAATTATGAGACTACATAATATAGCATGTTCATAAATCTTTAATACCTCCTTTTCTCCCACCTCACTCCCTATCCCAAGCCTCCAGTACAAGCCGGCCTGTGCGGTATTCGCCGTAAGCTTTCATCTCGCCGTCCTTGAGAACGCGGAAGGTTTCCGATGGGTAGTCCGCGCCCATAAGATCTGACGGGTCGAGGATGTAGCGGAGCTCGTCGCGGCTGAGGCCGTAGAGCCGAGCGTAGCGGGCGTCCAGGGCGGCACGGAGCAAAGCGCGTTTTTCTGCATCAAAGACAAAGGGCGGCAGTATATCTTGCAGGCTTTTCCGCTCGCTTTTATTTACGGGAAAGTTAGCGCTGTCGCAGCGGGTGTATTCCTCAAAGGCGGCGGCTTTTTCTCCGTGGCGCTGCGACAGAAACAAGCACCGCATATTGCGGTCGGCAGAATCCCAGAGATCTTCCGCAAAGGGAATAAGATCTCTGGCGGTGTAGGTGAGTTCAAGTACACGGGGAACGATGAAATCAATGTCATCTTGGGAATAATCTTGCGGAGGAAGGATGGGAAATTGTTTTAAGTAATGATAAGTTAAATCTGTCCCTCCCATTTTTTGTCTTGCGATATAATCAAGAACAAATGAATTTAGATTGGCAAAAAGGCAACATGAATTAATAGTCGTTGTTTTTTTACCAAAAACAAATAAGGGTAATTTATGATTCACAGCAGAAATTGGTAGTACGCTAACAATCACCGTCCGTTCATTCGTGGCGTTAGTAATATCTCTCCAACCCATCAGCCATTTTGGAATTGAGGCCTTGTCTTTTTTAAGTTTATTGTCATTGTCGCCCGCTATTCTTTTTGTTACTTCTTCTTCATCAATCCAGTAGCGGGGAGTAATCGAAAAATTAACATCACGTTTTTGTTCCGGCATTACATCGGCAGTTTTTTCAGAATCAAGATACGTTGCCCAGCGGTGATCAAACTGGTGCATCATCTTTGCTTCGTAGAGCGGAAGCCGGCCGGCGCCGCCTTCATTATAAAACAGGTGAGAATCATTTGACATGTGAAACATCGCCATAAAACGGATTCCCCAGGGATTTCCGTATTCCACAACACTCACGTCTTTTTCGTTTATCAGCACGGGAACGTTCCGGTAGATTTTTTTGGTTAACTCAGCATCTTTTTCTGAACGGAATACCGGACAGGTTTGCGTATTAGGATTGAGCAGTGTAAACTCATCGCGGGCAAGGCGGAAATGCCGCCGCTCATCCGCAAGCTGATTCGTATTGGTTAAAAAGAAGGCAAGGTCGGCGTATTCGCCTTCGCCTAAACTTAAAAGCGAAAATTTCATTCGGCTATCAACGGCGGGAAATATCTTTTCTCTGTTTTCAAAATCATAAAGCGACACAAGATTGGCGGCGGATATTTTTGCAAAATAATTTTTTGTGGAATCATCAGTTGCGATGCCCGTGGGAACAATGAATCCCGCCCTGCCTTTTTGTTGTTTAATATGCAAAATGGTTTCCGCGAAAAGCGCGTAAGTATTTACGTCTCCTATTCCGGTTAAGGGGAAACGTCCGCCGTCATCTTTGGCGACATGAGCAAAGGCGCTCGCGGATTCTGCGTTTCTTCGCGCGCTCATAAAACCGCGGTACAGTTGTTTGTCGTAATCGCTGCTTTCACTTTTCTGCAAATCTCTTATCATTTTATCACGGACGGCTTTATTCGCCGCTTCGGTAATTTCACTTTTGCGCGGCGCGAAATATTCTTCTTCTTGCAGTTTAATTCGTTCCCACGGCGGATTCCCTAATACACAGGTAAAACCGCCTTTGGAAAAAATCTCTGGAAACTCAAGGCGCCAATGGAAAAAGCGATTCTCCGCGGCAATAGTTTTTGACAGAGCGTTTACTCCGGCGGAAAAAGTTGATTCATCTAAACCGGAAGCGGCGCGGTTCATGTCGGCGCTTGTGGGAACAATGCTTCCGTTTTTCTTTTGTGCATAAAACGCGGACACATACATGTCGCAGGCGCGTTTTGCTTGGAGATAATCCGCGTTGCAAAGCAGGTTTTCAAAAAGCGCTTGTTTGTTCATAATATCTTCAAGTGTATTATTTTGAATCTGCTCTATTCTCCAATGAAGTTGAGTTAAAGACGCTTCGGCTTTTTCTATCGCTTTTTCAAACAGAGCGAATTGTTTTCGTTCCGATTCAGTTGTTTCTTTTTTATTGCGTTTCTTCAACGCGGAAACAAAATCTTTATCATCACCGGAAAGAACTTTGTAGGCGTCATCAGGTATACCCTTGTTCAACACGTCAAAGTCCATAACCCCAACAAGTGAATTACCGCAGCGAATATGATGATCCAAAAACGAAAGCGGTTTTCCCGGTTCGTGACCTTCAAGCCAGAGTGCCATACGGGCAAGTTCAACCGCAAGGGGATTTAAGTCAACGCCGTAAATACATGCAGCGATAACATCGCGCAAACTATTGCGGTACACATCGGGATCGACAAATGCTGCGCCGTCCGCGCGAATAAAAGCGAGCCGGTCGGCAAGACGGCGAGAGGCAGCAAGCAAAAAGTGACCGCTTCCGCAGGCGGGATCAATCACCGTAATCGCCAGTATTTTTTGTTCATCGGAAAGATTATTTTTCTCCGCTAGTTTTTCTTCAATAAGCGGATCAAGATTGCTTTTCAAAAGACATTCAACAAGACTGGCGTTGGTATAATACGAACCGGTGGTTTTGCGCGTATTTCCGCTTGTGGAACCTTCAACATCAATACCGATAAATCCAAAAGAACGGCGGCTCGTATCAAGCAAAGGAACGAGTTCAAGTAGGCTTTCGTAGACAGAACCCAGTTCCTCGCTGCCCATATTTTTATAATCGATAAGCGTCCGCGCATTACCGTCCACAGTCCAGCGAAGACGGTACATTGCTTCGAGTAAGTAAGCATTGGAAATACCGCAATTATCCAGATGACGGCATTGATCCTCATGAAAGAGTCCGCCCAACAACGGCAAGTCAAGCGGATTAGTTTTACTCTTACTGTTACCGCCCAAAAGAGCAAACACAATTTTGATTTCTTCCCACATGTCGCCGTAAGTATCGCCAGAGGTATAACGCGCTGAACGATCCCTCAAACGGCGGAGGCTGTAGCCTTTCTCATAAATCATATGTTTGGTGTGAAGCTCCGCACTGAGCTTGCCGCTTTCAGAATTTGTTCCATCAATTTGTTCTTCTTCTGATTCTGATAGATGATTAAATATTAAACCGCGCTCTTCAATAGTGATGATAAAAAGAAAACGGTACATGAGCCGCATAAGTTCCAGAAAATATTCCTGTACGCCGAGCGAGCCGGATTCTAAATCCGCGCGAAGCCTATCATTACCCGGTAAATCATAATGCAAAAAACCTGAGCCAAGGACCGTTAAGGCTTTTGTCACACCTTGGCGGAGTCCTTCCCGAACGCGAACCCCTAAAACTTCGCCGTCTTTTTTCCAAATATCCCAAACACATTCACCGGCTCTTTTCGTCAATGCATCTGATTGCTTAGGAACAAGTCCGTCGGCGCGGCTTGCGTGCATAATGCGGTACAGCATTTGATATTCGGAGAAGCGGTTTTCGCGGAGTATGGTTTCAAGATTAAATTCAAGATACGATGGACGAGCCAATGAAGATGATTTTCGCAGCAAACGTACATAGCGGCAGTTAGAGTTGATGTACCACAGAATATCACTTTCTAGTGGGTTTATATTTACGAGTTTTTCAAAAATATTTTCTGGATATGAAAGAGCGTCAGTAAAAAATTCTTTGATAAACCGCGCTTCATCAAGTTTCCCGTTTTCAAAACTGTTCCATTGTGCTTGCGCAATTTGAAAGCTTCTTCCAATTTCATCAAGCAAGCGAAGTCCGCGCGGTACATGATAATCAGCGTCGCTTGTTTTAGCCGCATCTTTTCCGTATACGGCTTTTTCTACTATTTCTGCGGTAAAAACAGAACCTTCAAGTTTTATGGTATCAAAGCTCAGACCTTTGAATTTTATTCGCCGCATGTTATCTCCTATAAATCCGCCGGTAAAAGCACATAAAGACCGATTAAGTCTACCGGCAGTCCGGGGCTAACACTAAACGTTCCTTTGTCTTGCGCTGCTTGCCGCACACGCCGATGATCCGCAAGGAGCGCGTCGGAACGGTCTTGAGCGATTCTTTCAAAAACAGAATTATTGTTATTCCACCACGAAAGGCTTGTATTGAGTTCGCGTTCGATAACAGATGTATCAAGATTGCCGGAAGGTTGATCTTGAAGCAATGCGGCAAGTTTTTCCCGATGTATTCCAAGCGGATTACTTCGCCCTTCAAAGCCTACAAGCAGAGCTTCTTCTGCTAATGTGATTTTTGTCTTTTCTCCCTTGCGGGTCATTTCTATTTTGTGCCGCAGCCGAATAAGAAATATCGAAGTAACAAGATTCACGGAACTCGTTTCATATACTCCGCAGCGTGCGGCAAAGTGAGCGCTTTGTTCATCATCTTGATTTTTTTGTAAAGCGGTTTCAAGCATATAATCGGCTAATACCGTAACGAGCGGATTACTTCGGTGAATAAAAACAGTATTCTTTTCCGGTGGATAGATAAAACTTAAGCGCGTTGTTTTTTCTATGCCTTCGTTCCTCATACGTGTTCTTAATGCTTCATTGGGTAAAACAGCGGGATTGAATTTATAATGCGACACATCATCACCTTTCATGATAATTTCTGGCGCCGCATTGAGTACCAATAATGTATCGTTTACAAAACGTTCAACATCTTTTTCATTTCCTAAAATTTCATTTTGTCTATGCCATTCGGGTAACACATCTTCCGGCTTTAAACTGCGCTGAGCAAAAATGGTACGATTTTTTTCTTCTTTATCCGCGGCGTTCTGCCACTGGCCAGCAATTTTTTCAATGTCACTGTCATCATCAAAATCAAGCATTCCTTGCTGAATCGTTTTTGCTGATGGCTTCATAATTGCAGCTTTGACAATAGCGGTTTGTATTTTTGTTTCATCTTCTGGAATAGGAACGAGAATCCCAAGCGCATCACGGATTACACGAGCTTTTTTTATGATCACATTAAAGATAAGACCATCAACAGGATTATTTTCACCGTAAAGCATGACACACCGAACTTCGCGCGACTTTTGTCCAAAGCGGTCAACACGTCCTTCGCGCTGTTCGTGGCGCGCGGGATTCCACGCAAGATCGTAATGAATGATAGCATCAAAACCATGCTGCAAATTAATTCCTTCGGAAAGACAATCGGTGGCGACAAGAATGGGAATATCAGTATTGCTTAAAAGATTTTCCACCTGTTCTTCCCGTTCTTCGGAATTTATTTCACCGGTAATACAGGCAATCTGTACCGCGGAAGTATCTTGAAAATGATTACGCAATTCATCAGCGACATAATGAGCCGTTGCGATATAACGGCAAAAGATTACCGGCTTAAAACGCGGCTTTGCGTTGATAAGCGCTTCAACTTCTTTAATGAGCATGGAAAGTTTAGGATCGTTTTTTATACCGCGTAGATTTTCTGTATCCTCAATAAGTTTTTCTAAAAAAGAATTTTCCTCAATGAGTGCGGCAGGTTCTTCATCGTTTGTGACAAGCTCATCACCGATACCATCAATAATTCGTTCTATCACATGCCCGTCATCAAGCAAAGAATTGTCACTGCCTGATACCGTATTTTTTCCGTACAAGTGAGTTGAGAGCGCTTGTTTCGCCGCAGCGGGAGAAGATGAAACGCAGCGAAGCAAAGCGATAACCGCATACCAAATAACCGTAAATGTATTGCCGTGAGCTATTTCTTCTTTCTGCGCTAAATCAAAACAATAAGAACGTACTTTTTCAAAGAAGCTTTCCCATTTTCCAGAAAGTTTATAAGCGGCTTCTTTTGTTTTACGGTTAGGAAATAATGACTGATCGTTCCATTCACTGACAATATCGATTCTTCGGCGTTGTACAAAATAATTGGCAAGCTCTTCCCGGAGAGTTCGATTTTTATCATTAATTGAAAAATCGCCGGACATCAAACTTGCAAAATCGGAACGCAGCAAACCAAGCAAATTGGAAAAACCTGTTTGATTGCCCGAATGAGGAGTTACGGTTAACATAACAAGATGACGTTCTGCATGTTCGCTTAATTTTTTTAATAATTCATAACGCTGTTGTTTTCCCTGTCCAAGGCTGGAACAAGTGTGAGCTTCGTCAACGATAATCAGCATCGGCGCATTTGCGATAAACACCGCGCGGTGTTCCGGCATTTTGATATAATCAAGGCTAGTAACTGTGGCGGTATAATAATCAAAAAGAGAAACACCGCGCGGAACTTCCCGCTCAAGGCGCTTGATATTGGCGGCGGTTACCGCTGCCGCGTCAATATTAAAATGATTTTTTAATTCCAACACCCATTGTTCTACAAGATGCGGCGGACACAAAACTGAAAATCGGTCAACTTCGCCGCGGTCAAGAAGTTCCCTCGCGATAAGTCCCGCTTCGATAGTTTTACCAATCCCAACATCGTCGGCAATAAGTAATCGGACAGTTTCTTGTTTAAGCGCCATAAGGAGCGGCACAAGTTGATAAGCACGAGGCTCAACGGCAATATTTCCAAAACCGCGGAAAGGTCCCGCTCCAGAACGGCACTTCATTAAAAGCGCATCTCGAAGAATTCGAGCAGAATAAAAAGGGCCGGGAGTGTTAATGTCAGGCGGAGGAAAAACTGCGTCCTCAATTGGCATTGTTTCAAGTTCTGGAATGATATACTGAACTTCATCATCTCCTCCGCCGAGCGGACGAAGCAAGAGGGCATCATTGTTTTTCGGTGCAGGTTCAACAACCCATTCACGACCGCGGGCGCGGATAAGAGAACCGGGTTTATATGAAACGCGCCCTGCTGCTATGTCACTCATTATGTTGTCCTTTTATCATAAACCTAAAACCATGATTCACAATATATTCCTCTGCTTCGGCTCCCGGATGTTGATGAAACACTACTTTTTTTTCTGCGCGGTAATATTCATCGGCTGTCCATTTTCCGCCGTTTATCGGATAATTGTATTGTACATCATTATCACCTGACTTTACAGGATGGCTATTTTTGATTTCCGAATTAAGAAGTGACACTAATATTTCTTTTACTTGTTGGTTCTTTCGGTTTATCTTTGCATGGTCTCTTTGGTTATAATATGAAAGTAAACAACCATAACATGCTGCAACACAATCTTCATGAGTATCATATAAATCATCTGCGCAATGGATTTCCTTTGAAGTATCATAGTGTAATATTTTCAAAGACTTTTTTGCTATTTTTGCAAGTTCATTCGGATCTTCCGCAATCCCTTTTAATACGCCCGCGCCGCCTTCGGATGCCTCATAAAATAATATATAGTTGCGTTTGTCGGCGTTCGGCAAAGGTTCAGCGGCAATTTCGACTTCTTCAATTTCGTAATGCTGTTCAATGCCGCGCTTTAATGCTGCTTGCAATGTTACCATTACATGTTCATCAATCTGGTTATTGCTAGGTTTGAAGAGAAGAATGTTTTTCGTATCTTCCACATAAGGAACAATTTGTTGTCTGGTATTTTTGTCTATGTCTTCATTATCATCGTCATCATTATTATCTACGGAATCACCTTTTCCCCATCGGCCTGAAAGCGGATCAATAAAAAAGCCTTTTGTTTTTTTATCCTTCCGCCGGTTCCATCCATAATTAAGCCGCCATAACGTTGCGGAAGGAGCGTACATTAATGCAGCAACACTTTCTCCATTATAGATTATTTCGCTTTCGGTAATTTCCTTTTTATTTACTTTGAACATAGTCTGCAATTCGTAACCCATTTTTTGCCGTTCTTCATCGTTTATAGATATACGCATTCGCGGTCTTGTTTCTACGGTTTCTATCCGGTAGATATTCGCTACTTGGCTTTTTGCATCCAGAAGAGCACCGCATAATTCGCAACGTTCACTTAACAGTGAATCGCCGATATGTCCGTGGCCGCAGTCTTGACATATCTTTGCAGTCTGAGTGGAAAGTTTTCCCCCAGAACTTACTTGACCTGCTTGTGTATTTATTTTAGCACGGTATACTTGATAAGCTCGTCCTTCATGATAGATAAAACTGTTCGGACCAAATTCAGAAATGCCTAAAAATCGCGGGCGTGAAATCATCGCGCCTTTATCATCATTTCCTCGTATCGTTCGTCCGCTGGAAGGTATCCATGCCATAAGAGGAAGGCGCGGAAAATTGTAACCCGGAAGGAAGCCCGCGCTTGTCAAGTATCGATACATATAGAAGTCGGAATTCTGTCCGCCTGACGAAAGAAGAGTTTCATATTGCTGGCGGGCATCTGCATAACGGCGCTGAGCGTCTTCCCGTTCTTTCCGTGAGTTTGCCGGACTTTGAATGATTTTATCAGCGTTGCTCATTTGTTTTTTTGTAGCACGATATAATTCGCGCCACCTATCAAAACTTTTGTTAAATGTATTAAAAATGGTTTTGTATTCTTCTTCAATAAAATTGTCAGTAAGCCACGGAGCTGCATTCCCTAAGATGTTCTGTAAATCGGCGCAGATATTTTTCGCTTGATGAACAGCTTTGACAAGTGCTTCCTTGGTGTTTAATTTTTCTTGATATTCATCTCTAATGGGAAGTTCATCTTTTTCCATGTCAAGTATTTCATTAATATTCAGCGGCAGATTAATGCCCAACGTTTGCAGCCAGATTGAATGCAAATGACTTCGGATAAGTTCTTTGTTTGCCAGATCAAAGAGCGGCGTCTTAACTTTCCCATACACCATATCACTTTTGTGGGCAAAGAACCACTGATCATGAGGACTTAAAGCGGTACAGTAAGTTATTACCAAAGCGGCCTGTCCAGAACGTCCGGCGCGTCCTCCTCTTTGAGCATAATTTGCTGGTGTTGGCGGAACATTTCGCATATACACAGTATTAAGCGAAGAAATATCAATACCCAATTCCATCGTTGGAGAACAATATAAAACAGGTAATCTTTGCAAATTGATTCCGTTTGATTCTGCTTGTTCTTTCCACCAGTTTTTATCTTTTTCTCCAAACCGAAAACGAGCTTCAAGGATTTCTCTGTCCCGAGCCGTAACTTGGGCTGTATGTTCATGGGATTCATATTCAAAAAGATTATGAATATTATCGTTAAATGATTTAGCCGTTTGTCTATACAGTTTTCTAAAAAAATCATTAACATTTTTTTCCGGCTTTTCTTCCGCTACCGTGCGCCACAGAAGAACACGGCTATCAAGGCAATACCCTACCATAGAAAGACCGAGCGGCTCTTTTATGATAAATCCATATCTCTCTCCCCATGCAAGCATATTTTGAAGTATGCTTACGTAATCTTCTCCCTTCCATTTTTCACTTGCAAATGACGTTTCTTTCCAAAAGAGTTTACGCTTAATCAGTTGCACGATCCTAGAACGCGGACCAGCACTTATGACTTCATCCCGTTTTCCTTTCCATGCTTCCTCTATTTTGAATGTAAGATGATTGGTTACAGAAAAAAGCTCATCAGGAGAAAAAGCCCAGGGGTCATTCAATGCGTTGTGTGATTTAATCTTGATTTTTTCCTGCTCTGCCGAAGATAAAAAACGCGAAGCAATGCAGAGATTTTTCTTCATCTCGTCAAAGACCAGTTCAAACAATGCTATTTTATTTTGCAGAGAAAGGGACGTTATTTCAGGAAGTAATAATCCGCTTTCGTCGTTTTCAAGATACATGCCAAGTTTATCATATTCAATTTTGATAAGGTTTAACGCTTTCAGCGATGGATTATTATAACGCCAGCCTTTTCGTATATCCCGCAGAAGACGGTAACCCAAAATGAATTTTAGAGTACTTTGCGCGTCTGTTTTAAGATGTCCATATACATCGGGATTTTTCAAATATTCGCTGCGAGTTTCGTATGCATCGTTATTAAAACCAATCGCGTTGAACACAGCTTCACTTAAATCTGCTTCATATAAATATCCGTTAGATTTTTCCAGAGCCGCAAGAAGCCCGCTGCGCAATGTCAATAAAAATACAAAATCATTAAAGTGTCCTGATTGTAAAGCTGCGTCTTGGCGGTTATCGGTAAACCCTAACAATTTTCTTTTTCCGCTGTCTTCCTTAAAAAGATTATCAAGAATATGTAAGCTCAGCATAGTGGTCGCCGAAGAACGGCCTTCTCCAGAGAGACCAGAAAGACGGTTAATATCTTTTCCCTTTGCTTCGTGAGTTGTTCCGCAATGAGGGCAAAATCGAATAGCTCCTGGTATGTAATAAAAAGGACTGCCTTCTTCTTCGTTTGTTTCTTCTCCGTAAACATCAATATATTTTAAAATGGGAACGTGTTTTTTTTGATCTCGTTTTACTTGCATTTCTCCATGATGTTCTTCAAGCCAGAAATCTGGTAAATCTTCATTCCCTTGATAGCGCAATGAATCTTCAATAGGAACGAGAAAACCAATCTCATCTTCACTGTTTTTAGGAACAAGCGTATCAATTTCGCGCGGTTCCCATCTGCCAATAAGATTTTCTACCGGAATAAATTCTTGTCCGCATTCACGGCAAAAATAAACTGGGTACAGTAAGGCTTCATTATTTTTAGGAGAAAAACGTTGAGCGTCCAATGTTATAAAACGTTGGTTTCGCCCTTCAAGCGTACAGAGCACTTTTCCCGGACCAGAAACAAATTGATGAAGTTTAAAAGGAAAAACCTGCCTGCCTTTTTCGTCTTTTATATTTTGTGATTCTAGAAGGTATTTTTGCAAAACCTTTTTTGTTTCTTCTTTAAGAATACCGGAATCTTCTGATAACTTTTCTGCGGCATCATCAATAGAAATTGGTTTTGCTCTCTCAGGCGATATGTTATCACTCTGTTTTATTCCCATGTTTAATTCTAACCAAACAGCAAGAGGATCGTTTTGATAATTTGTGTTGGAGGGATTAAGAACACGGTCATGCAAAGCAGGCAGAATATCCTTAAGAGAAAGATTGGTGTTAGTAACGCGTTCTAATTTTTCAGAAATGATATTTGATAAAGGGATTGTTTCTCCAAAAAGACTTCCTGCAAAATCAGCGGTTGCTTGCCGTTCATCTCCTATGCCGTCATCACTTGGTGTTGCCATTGTTGCAGATGTCCCTATGCAAACAAGATTTTTCGTATCCAGTTGTTGCTTAATGCGGCGTACTAAAAGCGCTACATCTCCGCCCTGTCTTCCTCTGTATGTGTGAAGTTCATCGAGAACAAGATATTCAAGTCCTGTACAATGTGATATGACAGCACGGTCTTCGTCATTATAACGTGTGAGAAGAAGTTCCATCATCATATAGTTTGTAAGTAAAATATCCGGCGGATTTTCAGCTATTATTTTTCGTTCGTCGTTATTTTCCTGACCGGTATAACGATTAAAAGAAAAAGGGATATCTTCATTTGGATTGTTTGCTTTAAAAGTATCAAGATGTTTCTGAAGTTCCTCTGCTTGACTATTTGCAAGTGCGTTCATGGGATAAATAATAATAGCTCGTGTTTTTGGCGAAACACTTTTTTCTTTTTCTCTAATAATTGAGTCTATGATCGGCAGAAAAAAAGAAAGACTTTTCCCTGAGCCGGTTCCTGTAGTTACCACAAACGATTCTTTTCGTTGAGCAATAGCCAACGATTCCTGTTGATGTGTATACAGGTGAAAACCAGAGAAGATTTTACCGCAAGTTGAATGAAGTGTATTATCAAGAACTAAATTTGCGACAGTAGCAGCTTGTTTATAATGAGGATTGATTTGAATAAGCGGAGCCGGCCAGTATCGTCTATGCGTATATTCTTTGTCAACTTTTTCTCTAATATCATCAGCCCGAATAGTAGTAAAACTTCGAGAAAAAAGTTCAAAGTTACTAATTATATTTTTATGAAAATCAAAAATATCAGACATGGAACCTCCAATACGAATAGCCGTACTTTCAAGATATCTTCTTAATACAGGAAACTATACACATGCTGTAGTTCATACCTTAATCACTGTATCATAATCTATATGCTTTCACAAGTTTTCATGATGAACATTTCATGCATCCTGTAATAAATTCACCGCAGATGAGTATATGCGTCCACAACGGAGAACTTAATACTTTTGAATTTCAAGCGATAAAAATCGAAAAGGCATAAATTTTATATTTTAACTTCCGGCAATCCTACAGTTTACCGTGCAAAGGCTGTCCGGCATTCATTCCGATACTTTCAATTTTTATGAAAGATTGAGTCCGCTCCGAAAAGAGAAAAGTATGCTATACTTATGCATATGTACCGAAAGAGCGAAAGAGAGAAACAAAAAGGGCTGTGGACAGCAGTCGAGACGCAGCTAGGAGAGAGAAGCCAAAAGCTGTATGAGGATGCGAACGGCTGGCATAATCGATTTCGGCAAGAAATAACAAAGCGAATACATGA
>QMCD01005614.1_pt2 | contig 17485 bp, 17 predicted proteins | sample 1821841 | NCBI WGS metagenome assembly QMCD01 (sample SAMN01991225, study PRJNA193472) | Termite gut metagenome, whole genome shotgun sequencing project. | isolation source: worker | host: Macrotermes natalensis
ATAATCACCTCATTGCTCGGGTATTCCTGGTTGTATTCATGCGACTTGTTGCGCATGTACTTGGCGATGTTGCCCACGATCGCCCGACGGTCTTCGCCGTCTTCGACCCCGGCGACCTCGTGCAGCATCTTTTCGATGTATTTCCCGTAATGCTTGTGCGCCACGCGGTGGGTGGGGTAGTGCAGCCGGTCGGGCTGCGGGGTGATCGACTCGCGGCTCGGCCGCGGGGAGGGGGAGGCCACGTCCAACTCGAAGTCGGAGATGATGAACAGGTGGTCCCAGAGCTTGTGCTTCAGGTCGTCCGTATCGCGGAGGTGGTTGTTGATGTTGCCCATCACGTCGACCACGACCCGGGCCTGCTGGTTGCGCAGGTCGCGGTCCTCGATCGTTTTGAGGAACTCCACCATCTGGTAGATGTTGCGTCCGTATTCCGGCAGGTGGAGTTTCTGCCGTTCGAAGTTGTAATTCTTGTTCATAGCGGTCAAAGGTAGCAATTTATCGCGACAAAAACGAAACTCTTTGCAAAATCCTGCGTATAGTATGACAGGGGAACCTTTAAAATTTATATCTAATACTATTGAATAACGGTGAAGATTCTGGTTATCGATGACGAACGCAGCGTTCGCCACACCCTGAAAGAAGTTTTGGAGTACGAAGGGCACGGTGTCGACATTGCCCAGGATGCGTACGAGGGGCTCGAGAAGAGCCGCAACCGGATGAAATCAAACTCATCCGTGATGGCCAAGTTATGTTTACCTATTTTCACTTCGCCGCAGACCGGGTTTTGACGGAGCACGTGCGCGACGCCGGGTGCAGTGCCGTGGCCTACGAAACGCTGACCGACCGCAATGGAAATCTGCCGCTTTTGACACCGATGAGCGAAATCGCTGGCCGAATGAGTGTCCAGCAAGGCGCGATTTTCCTCGAAAAAGCAAACGGCGGTCGCGGCGTGCTGCTGGGCGGCATTCCCGGCGTGCAGCCAGCCAATGTTTTGGTGCTCGGCGGCGGTGTCGTTGGAACCAATGCGGCCAAAATCGCAGCGGGAATGGGCGCACAAGTGATGGTTATTGACAAAAATTTCGACCGAATGCGCTACTTGAACGACATTTTGCCCGCCAATGCCGTCACGATCTACTCGACACGGCAGGCGATTCTCGAAAAGTTGCCACATGTCGATTTGGTCATCGGTGCGGTCCTTTTGCCGGGCGGGCGCACGCCCCAATTGATTCGACGTGAAGACCTCAAACTGATGACGCCGGGAACTGTCCTTGTCGATGTGGCCATCGATCAGGGAGGCTGCTTTGAAACAAGCAGGCCGACCACGCATACGGAACCAACGTTTGAATTAGACGGCGTAATTCATTATTGCGTTGGCAACATGCCCGGCAGCGTTGCGCGAACGAGCACGTTTGGCTTGTGCAACGCGACTTTTCCGTGGGTGCTGAAGTTGGCCAACGAAGGCATCGAGGCGGCCAAGAGTTCCTCTGAAATTCGCGCAGCACTCAACATTTACCGAGGAAAAATCACGAACCGGGCCGTAGCGGAATCGTTTGATTTGCCTTGCGTGGAATTGGAAAACGCGTGACCGATGGCATCGCTAAGCGAGCAGGAATTCCTACGCCTCCTCCGGTTCGGTGAGATTTCTCCCTGCGTCGAAATGACGATCTGGAGGCTTCCCATTGATATTTTGCAAGCGGTCTGTCAGCTGGTGTCAGCGGTCAAATTCTTCCGTCCATGCTCGCAGGCGGTCCGCCAATTCTTGGGTCAAAAGTTGTTCGTCCAGTCGCCAAACCCAGTTACCCTCGGCGTGCCCCGGAAAATTCATGCGGGCCTCCGTAGATAGCCCCAAAATATCCTGAAGCGGAAAAATGGCCACGTTGCCCGGCGAACTCATCACCTTGCGTACAATCGCTTGTACCATCGCCTCGTTGCCGCTCCCGTCTGGTGGGGAAAACGGAAGAAGCATTTCTTGCAAATAATCGAAATCCCAAAAAGGTTCGGCCTTTTCCTTGTCGGCCAGCAGTTCTTCGTACCACGCCGCCAGCGTGTCCGTATCGTGCGTGCCCGTACAGACCAGCGAATTGGCGGGCCACTCTTGTGTGGCATCGGTGTTGCGGCGAAGATCAAACGAAAATTGGAAAACATTAATCCCAGGGAAGTGATATTTGTCGCGCAAACCGTGAACGCCCACCGTCATCACGCCCAAATCTTCGGCGATCAATTGAGCGTGCGGAAATTTCTGCATTACCGCGTCAAAAAAATCCTCGGCGGGCCCCGGTATCCAGTTGCCCGGATCGCCCGGCACGATTTCCGGGGTCATGCTGAAATAGTTGTAAAAGCCGATGAAATGGTCAAGCCGAATCGCATCAAAACGACGCAAGGAATTTCCAAGCCGCGCAAGCCACCAAGCATAATTCTGCGATTTGTGATAATCCCAGTCATAAAGCGGGGCATTCCAGCGCTGGCCATCGGGGTTGAAACTGTCGCCCGGCACGCCCGCAATGCGTGGCATGTTGCCATCCGCATCCATTTGGAACAGCTGGGGGTGACTCCAAGTATCCACGCTGGCTTTGGAAACATAAATCGGCACATCGCCAATTAAATGAATTTCTCGCTGATGGCAATACTCGTGTAGTTCCGCCCACTGCACATCAAAAACGAGCTGCAAAAAAGTATGAAATGCCACGGTCTCTTCGATTTCGGGCTGCACTTGTCGCAACGCATCGGGGTTGGCATGGCGGAGTGGACGGTCGGGCCACTGGGACCATTCCACGGTTCCAAAGCGTTCACTTAATGCGCAAAAAACCGCGTGAGAATGAATCCACGGATTACTGGCCACAAAAGATTCCGCTGCCGCGTGGTATTTTGTGCCTTGAGTGGAGCGAAAACGGTCAAACGCTTTTCGCAGGCGTCGCATTCGGATTTCCCGTGCAACACGGAAGGCGGCCCGATGTTTGGGACCTTGAGGCAAATTGACGAGGTCGGCGGCGATGAGCAAGCCTTCTCGCACGAGGTCTTCCAGATCGATATAAATGGGGTCAGCGGCGAAAGTGGAAATGCTTGCGTAAGGGGAAAAGCAATCATCAATGGGGTTGACGGGCAGCATTTGCCATGATTTTTGCCCAGCCCGCTTGAGAAAATCGGCAAAACGGCGAGCTCCTTCACCGAGGTCGCCGCAACACGGTCCACCGGGAAGGGAAGAAAGGGGCATTAAAACGCCGCTGTGTCGTTGTTTCAAAGTCATGTTAGAGGATACCTTCATCGCGAGTGCAAAGCAAAAATGTCCACATGGAGGTGTTGTGGGGGCGAGTCATTCATTCTCGTTTTAATCGTAGCACAGCAAATCGTAGCACAGCAGCACGTTTTGGTCACGAATGTACAGTTTACCGTCAACAATCACCGGATAAGTCCAACTATTTTTGTCGGAGCGGTCGGGTTGGTCAAATCGACCCTTTTCACGATATTCCTCCGGCGTGGCTTCGACCAACACGATTGTTCCATCGCCCTTTTCACTGCGGACGATGAGAAAGCCATCGACAAACGTGAGAGCACCTTTTCCCACACAACGATGTTGCCAAGCCATCTTGCCCGTTTTGATGTCCAAGCAGTGCAACCCGCGATTTGTGGTGACATAAACCGAACCCTCGTGCAAAACCAGCCCGCAGTTATGGTTATTCAGCTGCTTGTCCACAAAACTCGTTTCGACAACGAAGCCGCCGCTCTCGCCCGCGTTTTCTGTCACACGAAATCCGGTGCTTCCCTCCCCATTATCCATCATAATCATTCCAAAAGCCGCCGCCGTGCCGGGCGATTTGTCTTCCCAGATGATAGGATCGTTGGAAATCGCGTCTTTGGCGATTTTTTCGCCGTGCCAGAGCACTTTGCCGTTCTCAGGATTGATCGCCCAAAGACCAGACATGGTGTAGAGCAGATACTGTTTTTGGCCAAAAATCGTCACGGGAACAACGCAGCCGTAAGGGGCTTCGTCCTTGATTTCCGTTGTTCGCCAAGCCAGCTGACCATCTTTGCGGAAGGCCACCACGGTTCCGTCTTGACCACCAATGGGAAGAAGCAGCAAATCGCCGTCAAGAATGGGCGAGCTGGAAAAGCCCCATACGCCCATCTGTTTTCCGCCGTATTCGCTGGCCACGTTTTTCCGCCACAGCTCGTCGCCTTTTTCCGCATCGAAGCACACGAGATCGCCAAACTGACTGTAGGCAAAAACGAGTTTACCATCGACGGCAGGTGTGGCTCCCGGCCCCCCCTCACCGGCCCGGTTGCCAGTGACCTACTTTTTTGCTCCAGAGCAGCTTACCGGTGACGCGATCCAGTGCCAAAAGCTGGCATGCTTCGCCCAGATCGCCCATCGTATACATTTTGTCGCCGCAAAAACTGACGTTGCTATAACCATCACCAAGATGGTCGCGTTTCCACAAAAGTTTTGGGCCGTCATCAGGCCAAGACGGTGCAATTCCCGTCACGGGGGATTTATTGTCGTGACCCGGTCCGCGAAATTGATTCCACTCCGGCAAGGGCTGCGTTTGCGACTGGAGAAGAACGGGAAACGACAAACCAACGCCAAGAAGCAACAAAAAGTATACAATGTGACGCAACATAAGACGCAATCTACCTCCCTCAAAAATACATGAAAAATCACGGCACGCAATCAAAAGATGGCGACCTAGACGCGTCCAAGTATAACGCTTTTCATGTAATCCGCAACGCAGGTGTATCGCCGTCCATCAAGCCGCTCGGCGCGCTGAACCGAAGGTAGTCGGTATTTGCAACGATGTTTCCTCTTCCAGCAGGTCTTCGACGGGCGCGCAAATCATCACGCTGCCTTGACATTTGCCGTTGAGATCGAACATTTTCAGATTTTGATCTAACGCCGACCAGACGGCCGTAAATTCGCGCGAAGTGAATCGATAACCGTAAAACGCATCTCCGAGTAGCAATATCTGCTGGCCAATGGCTTCGTCAGTCGAAAAACCATACTGCCTTGCCGCATTTCGGACAGACTTCAAAATGGGATCGGTTTCTGTTATATTGGGCATAGTTCACTTCCTCAAGTTCATGTTGACGAGGGTTTGAGTTTTCGCATCGCGCTTGAGATGCGCGAGAGCGAGCGGATACTAGCAATATCACCAATGATGTTCCAGAGCAATTTTCATAAAATTTTTCCATTTTTCGTTCTGTATTTCCTCTTTTTTGCCCCTTTGGTCCTTTTTTCACAAGCCGCCGACTTGTCTGCGGAGTTTCCCAGCGCAACGCAAGCTCTTGAGGAAGGTGAGAAAATTCGAGCGCGCTGGCCTCGGGAGCGTCCCATTGACGAAAACAGCCTGCGAGCAGATGGCGTGCGGCGACTGGATGGCAAGCATATTCGCCTTTACACGGACTTGCCCAGTTCGGAAACAATTGATGAACTTCCGGCGGTGTTCGATTTGATGATTCCCAAAGTCTGCGCGTATTTTGAGTTGGAACCGGCCACGACAGATTCGTTTGTCGTCGAGGCGTTTTTGATTGAAGATGAGAAAAAATTTCAGCGCGGCGGGGCAATGCGGCAAGTTCCTAATCTGCGACACGGTTACGCACTCCGCAATCGAATTTGGCTGCGCAATCAGGGGTCAGATTATTATCGACGCCACCTTCTGCTGCATGAGGGCGTTCATGCGTTTATGGGCTGGGCATTCGGCGTGTGGGGGCCACCTTGGTATCGTGAAGGAACGGCGGAATGGCTGTCAACCCATCTTTGGGAGCCGACCTCAAAATCTCTCACGCTTGCCTATTTTCCAAAGAAAAAAGGCGAACTTCGCGGTTGGGGCCGCATCGAGCACATCCAAAACGCGGTGGAACGCAAAAAACACAAAAGTCCGCTCGAAATTTTTGAACTCAGAGGCGAAGATTATGATGAAAACGAAGCCTACGCTTGGAGCTGGGCTTTCGCCGCGTTTTGCGAAGGGCATCCTGATTACCGCCGCCCGTTTCGCAGGCTCGCCTGGGTTCTGCATGACCGGCAAACACCGCTGCCCGACCATTTTTTGTTGCTTTTGAAGCAGCATGTCGAGGAAGAAAACGAGGCCGGTGATCAAACCTCCGAAAGTTTCGTGTTGCGGCGTCCTTTCGACCAAAAACAACTTGAAAATGATTGGCTTCATTTTCAAAAAAACGTCGATTACAATTACGATTTTCCGCGAATGATGTTGCCGCGAAATATGTGGGGAACGTCGATCAGCAAGCCGATTCCGCCGGGCAAAACGGTGACGGTGGAAGTCCGTGCCGACCGGGGTTGGCAAGCAAGCACATATCATTTCGAGCGGGGAAAGCGTTACAGAATCACTGCGACGGGTCGCGTGCAACTGGCCAAAGAGCCATCCAAAGAAACCGTTTGGTGGTCGGAACCCAACGGGATCACGATTCGCTACTGCGGCGACTTTCCGATTGGCAGGCTCTTGATGACTCAAGTTTCGGGCACAGAAGTGAAAGAAGAACGGCCCGGTGCAGGTTTTTTGAATCCGCAGAACGTTGGAGCGACTTGCGAATTCACGGCGGAATCGGCGGCCCCGGTGTATTTTCGGATCAATGACTTTGCTGGTGAATTGTCAGATAACGCTGGCAGCTACACCGTCACGATACAGAATCTTGACGCGCTTCCCACGTTTTGAGCCGCCCACATTCTGGGCCGGTGTTAGTACGAATCGCTCTCTAAAAAATCGACAAACGGTCTCGCAAGCGCCTTGAATCGGGCAGTGGGCATGGAATAGGTTTTCCAGCGAGGTGACAAAACGCGGGCTTCGGACAGGTAATCCGCCAAAGTGATTCCCACAAAGCCATACAAACGAAACCTGTTCGACCGGCACGGGAGAACGCGAACCACAAATTTCATAAGCAAACACGAACAAACCCGCATACGATTCGCCGAAAACTTTTTCCCACTTGCTGATGCCCACAAGGTCATCGCGAGTTGACCAGTGTTTCCAATATCCTCCATGACTTCTGCCTCCGTGCCCGCCGTTTCGGGTACGTTCCGCAAAACCACCCGCCGAGTCGCTGTGCATAGCACCACTGGGAAAACGCCGACCTTTGACATCAATGAGCCACGACATTCCATTAGGCCGCGACAAGACAAAATCGAGACTTTTCACGCTCTCTCCGTCGTCAAAGCGGCAGCGCTGCTGTTCGTAGATGGCCAAAAAAGGCACACGTTTTTCTTGTAAAAAGGCGCGAAAAGCCACTTCGTAATGATTCCATGCCAACATGACGAGACCTCCACAAAACAACGATGGTCACACGGTGCGTACAATTGTATCAATGGACTCGAAGTCTTTCAAGGGTCGCTCGACACCCTTGTTGATCCGCGTTTAACCAGTAAAATGCACTGAAAAGAATTTGCTGCGGCAAATTTGCGGCTTTCCATCATTTCAACTCTCCCCTTTTTCTATGCTCCTTTCCAACGAACGTGTCATCATCCTTGATTCGGGTTCGCCTTACGTCCAAATCCTCGCCCGGCGCGTACGGGAATGCGGCGTGTTTTCGCAAGTTGTGCCCGGCCATCTTTCCGCAGAAGAGATTCAAAATCTCGCCCCCAAAGGCATTTTGCACACAGACGACTGTTCTGAGGTCAAAAATTTTGCCCAGCTTGACATTCCCGCGTTCGCTGTTCCTTTGCCGGTTGACAAAGCGCAAGTCGAAAAATTTCTGCGCGATGATTGCGGCTGCCGCTGTGATTGGAACATGAAAAAATACGCGGAGCAGGCTGTCGAACAGATTAAAGAGCAAGTCGGTGAAGGTCAGGTCATCTGCGGACTTTCCGGCGGCGTGGATTCGGCAGTAGTGGCGGCCCTCGTTTCAAAAGCCATCGGAAAGCGGCTCAAATGTATTTTTGTGGACCACGGACTCCTGCGAAAAGGTGAGGCGGACAGTGTCGAGGCGGCGTTTAGCAAGCATTTTGACATTGATTTCCGCAAAATCGACGCGGCGGACGGGTTTTTGGAACGTTTGGCTGGCGTGGAAGAACCGCAAGAAAAACGCAGACGCATCGGCCACTATTTCATCGATGTTTTTGCGCAGGCGGCACAGGATGCGAATGACTCTGAAGACGGTTCAGGCGGCGCTGTGCGGTTTTTGGCACAAGGAACGATTTATCCTGACATCATTGAGAGCATGGCAAAAATCGATCGCGAAACCGGCAAGCCTTTAGAAGCCATCAAGCTGCATCACAATGTGGGCGGTTTGCCAGAAAAGCTGGGATTTCAGCTTGTCGAGCCGCTCCGCCAGCTTTTTAAGGACGAAGTGCGACAGCTGGGGCTTGAATTGGGTCTAGCGGAGGATTTTGTGTGGCGGCATCCCTTCCCCGGACCGGGCTTGGCGGTGCGCTGCTTGGGCGAAGTGACGCGCGAAAAATTGGCCAAACTGCGTGAGGCCGACGCGATTGTCGTTGAAGAAATTCACAAGGCTGGTCTTTATCGCCAAGTTTCACAGGCATTTGCCGTGCTTTTACCCGTGAAAAGTGTGGGAGTGTCGAATGGCCTGCGAACTTACGATGATGCCGTGGCCGTTCGTTGCGTCAAAACAGACGATTTTATGACGGCGGATTGGTCCGTTCTGCCAACGGATTTGCTGAAGACGATTTCCTCGCGTATCATCAGCGAGGTTGATGGTGTGAACCGTGTGGTGTACGATATTAGCACAAAGCCGCCCGCCACCATTGAATGGGAATGATCAGAAATCGCGTTCATCAAATTCTAAGACTTTCGCCGGAAAATAAGGAGTCTGTGACGACGTGGGCGAAAGCCTTCTATTTAACCGGTATTCCGAAAAAACTATCCCGCCACATTCTGGCGGGAGCCTAATTCTCCATTTCTTCCTCCTTCACCCCGGAAAATGTTGCACGCTATCATTCTTGCGGGCGGCTCGGGAACCCGACTTTGGCCAGAAAGTCGCCAAGCACGCCCCAAGCAATTTTTGCCGCTACTCTCGGAACAATCGTTGCTGGAGAGTACGCTTGCGCGCTTGGATGGACTCAACCACACGCTTGATGTCCGCATTCTGACGGGGCAGACGCTGGTCGCGACAATTGAGAATCTTCTGCCGCGATTTCCAAAACAAAATCTCTGGGCAGAACCGGTGGCCCGAAACACGGCTCCTTGTCTCGGTTGGGCGGCCGTCAAACTGCTTCACGATGATCCCGAGGCCGTCATGATTGTCGTGCCCTCGGATGCCGTTGTCAGTTCGGATACGGCGTTTTGCGACACCATTCGGCTGGCTGCGGAAATGGTGCACGACAATCCAGCGAACCTCGTTCTCATCGGGGTGACCCCCACGTTTCCTGCCACGTCTTATGGCTATATTCAGTACGACAAACCGCTGTACGATAAATCATCGTCCTCGAAAGCCGCCCGGCTTGTTTTGCCGCAAACAGGCTTTTCGGCGAACGCGTTCACTGTCACCGCATTTCACGAAAAACCGAAACGAAAACAGGCGGAAGAATGGCTCACACAAGGAAATGTCCTTTGGAATGCGGGTATTTTTGTCTGGCACGCGAAGACGTTTTTGAACTTGCTGCGGCAGTTTGAGCCAGAATTGGCGGCCTGTTTAGACAACCTTGCGGCATCGCTTGGCACAAACGAGGAAGATTCCGTAACGGAAAAAGAATTTTTGAACATGAAATCGATTTCGGTGGATTACGCCGTTCTTGAGAAAGCGACAAATCTTGTTACAATAGAAGCCTCGTTCGCTTGGGATGATTTGGGAACATGGCGTGCGTTGGAACGTATTCTGTCCGACCAGAACGATGCGGCAGGAAATGTGCTTTCGCGAAGGGAAGGGGCGCGGGGGAAATTGCTGCCACTGAATTCAAGCGGCTGCATTGTCCGGGATTGCACCGCATCGGAACACAACGCGAACCATCTTTTTGCGATTGTCGATGTGAAGGACCTGATTGTCGTCCACACCGAGGATGCCACGCTGATCGCCAACAAAAACAACGAGGAAGCGTTGCGACAAATCACGGAAGAATTAAAAACGCGAAACTGGAACGAATACTTGTAACGGAATTTTTGAACCCCGATTTCATCCTATTCAGTATGACACGACACAATATCCATCAACTGCGGGACAATGAAAAGATCAGCGAGATTTACCGCGTAACAGAAAAGCAGCTGCGATCCAATAAAAACGGCAATTTCTATCTCCAGTTCAACCTGTCCGACAAGACAGGCATGGTGGGAGCGAAGTTCTGGAATGCCACGGAAGAGCTAGCTCTCCAGTTTGATAACGGTGATCATCTGCGCGTGGATGCCACTACCCAGCGTTTTCAAGGTTCCCTGCAACTGATCGTGACAAAATTGCAAAAAGTGGACCTCAAGGCCGAAGGTCTTGATGAGGAACTTTTCGTACGTTTTAATGCCGTCAGCATTCCTGCCCGGCGCGCAAGACTTCAAGAAATGCTGCGCACGATCAAAGACGGCGACTTACTCAACTTGGCCGACTGCTTTCTGATTGATGAAACGTTTATGGAGGCGTTCTGCAAAGCTCCGGCGGGCGTGAAACTGCATCACGCGTATCCGGGCGGACTGCTTGAACACACAACACAAATGATGGAAGTCGCTCTGGAAATCGCAAAATTTTATCCTTTGCTCCAGCGCGACATTCTCTTGATCGGGGCTTTTTTGCACGATATTGGGAAAACCGTGGAATTGTCTTTTGAAGGCGACATGACTTATTCCGATCAAGGCCAAATGCTAGGGCATCCGTATTTGGGCTTGGAAATCCTCGTGCAAAAAATTTTGGAAGCGGAAAAACTTTCTGGTGTGAAAATGAACCCCGAAACCACCATGCTTCTCAAGCATCTGCTCCTTTCGCATCACGGCACGTATGCAAACCAGAGCGCGAAATTGCCCATGACCCTCGAAGCCGTGGCCCTCCATTTCATTGATTCGCTGGATTCAAAAATTGCCGAGTTTCACAAATACTTGCTGGAAGACCCCAATTTGAGCGGATCGTGGACGAATTATATCCAAGCTATCGAACGAAAATTGTACAAAGCCAAGCATGACAAATAACACGGAGCACGCGGACCAAGAAACCTGGACGATCAAGCGGCTTTTGGAATGGACAACGGATTTTTTCGCGAAAAAAAAACTCGAAACGCCACGGCTTGAAGCGGAAATTTTGTTGGCCTGCGCGCTGGGTTGGAAGCGGATCAACTTGTACACCCATTTTGATTCCGAACCCAGTGCCACGGAGCGTGCTCGTTTTCGTGAATTAGTGAAACGACGCGGGGTGGGCGAACCGGCGGCTTATCTTGTGGGACGCAAAGAATTTTTTTCGATTTCGTTCCGCGTTGATCAAAATGTCCTCATTCCAAGACCAGAAACCGAGCAACTGGTTTTGGAAACGCTTGATCGTCTGAAAAATATATCGCCGCCCCGCCCTGTTCAGGTTTGTGATGTCGGGACGGGCAGCGGTGCGATTTCTGTCGCGCTGGCAAAGAATTGGCCATTCAATGTGGCGGTAGGAAAAATCACGGCGGTGGATATTTCCATGCAGGCTCTCGACATTGCGAAAGAAAACGCGGAAAACGCGGGAGTCGCAGATAAAATCGAGTTTCTTGTCTCGGACTTGCTTCATTCTGTGACAGAAACTTTTGACATGATCGTCAGCAATCCCCCCTACGTGAGTCAGGCGGAATATGATGCTTTGCCGCGAGAAATCCGCGATTTTGAACCGAAGTACGCACTGCTGGCGGGAAAAAACGGAACAGAAATCATCGCACGCCTCATCGAAGAATCGAAAGCCAAGCTGAACCCCGGCGGCTGGCTCCTCTTGGAAGGAAGTCCTATGATTGCCGCCGATGTCGCGGCTATGCTCACTGCTTGGCACTCCGTCCAGATTATCAAAGACGACGCGAATCTTGACCGCTTTATCGTAGCGCAAAAAGCAACGTGAGCCTCGCTCGCACTCATTTCAAAAACCCGAAATAGCGTGACGCGTTGTTGTACGAAATATCACGCACCATACCGCCAACCAGATCAAAATCGTTCGGCAGTAATCCCTGTTCCATTTCTGTTCCCAGCAGGTTGCAGAGGATGCGGCGGAAATACTCATGTCGCGTGAACGATAAAAACGACCGACTATCCGTTACCATTCCGACAAAGGTGCTCAGAAGCCCAAAATGGGAGAGGGTGTTCAGTTGCGCTTCCATTCCGTCTTTTTGATCCAAAAACCACCAAGCACTGCCGAGCTGCATCTTGCCCGGAACGACCGCGCCGGACACTTTTTGCGGGCGAGAGCCACCATCCTGAAAATTGCCGAGCATGGTCGCGAGCATGGCATTGTCGTTGGGATTCAAATTGTACACAATGGTTTTGGGAAGCTCGTCACTGCGATTCAAGGAATCGAAGAAACGCGCCAACGGAATCGCGCTGATCGCATCGCCCATCGAATCGAAGCCCGCATTGGGGCCAAGTTCACGAAAACAACGGGAATTATTGTTGCGCAGTGCTCCGAGATGAAGCTGCATGGTCCAGCCCCGTTTTGCGTTGAGGCGGGCAATGTGTCGCAAAATGACACTCTGAAGAGCGATCCATGCCGGAGGTTCTTTCACCGGCTCGCCACTGCGCAATCGTGCAAAAACTTGCGAAGCGCTAAAAATACCGTATTTATAATGAAATCCTGAAAATCCATGATCGGAAAGGCGGCAACCGTTTTCATGAAAATAATCGTGTCGCACTTTGAGTGCTCTCAGCAAATCATCCAAGGAGCAGATGGCCACGCCCGATGCGTGGGATAAGCGTTCCAAATACAGATTGTACTGACGGACACTTTCCTCTGTGACCGAGGCCGCGTGCGATGCCGCACTGAAAAATTGCATCGCGCTGTCAGGTCGAAAAGTGGGCAAAACTTGAATATCCCGCGATCTGTTGATGCCATTCCAGCGAATCGGCCGGGTCATCGGTCGTGCAAACCAGCTGGACATTCATTTGACGCATGATGCCGCGAGCGGAAAACTGAGCCGAGCATTCCGGCATCTGCAATTTTGCGTTCGCCGCCTCCCAAATTTCTTGAGCCGTCGCTGCATTGAGGAGGCAATGATTGATCCCGAAAGGTCGGTTGAGTTCCAAGTGCGTCCAGTGGTAAAGCGGATTTCGCAAGGTTTTGGGCACGGTTTCTGCCCATTTCACGAATTTTTCCCAGTCGCTGGCACCACCGGTGATGGCCTGCTCGTCCACGCCCGCCGCTCGCATTGCGCGCCATTTGTAATGATCACCTTCCAGCCATATTTGTGACAGATTTTCAAACTGCCGATTTTCCGCAATTTCTCTCGGCGACAAGTGGCAGTGATAATCGATGATGGGCATGTCCGCCGCATAATCATGGTACAGCCGTTTGGCCGCAGCAGTCTGGAGCAAAAAATCGGCGGTAATGAAGGTGTTGTTGGAAGCAGTCATGGCAGTGGTGTGGCAGAAATGGGTGAGCTTGCGTGGGCAGGTGGGCATGGCGGCAGACCGGCTTTCCAACGGTCTGGACACTCCTTGTTTATAAAGATACAATGGGCGTCTGTCAAGATAGGACGCCCATGTCCGTATTCTACTTCAAGCCATCTCATTAAGCTCCCCATGCCCACCGACACCCATCTCAACTTTATCGAACAAATTTTGGAAGACGACATCAAGGCTGGCAAGAACGGCGGACGCATTGCCACGCGCTTTCCGCCGGAGCCGAACGGCTATCTTCACATCGGTCACGCCAAGGCCATCTGCCTCAATTACGGCCTTGCCCAAAAATACGGCGGCACGTTTCAGTTGCGTTTTGACGACACAAATCCGACCAAAGAGGAAACCGAGTATGTGGATTCCATTGTCGACGACGTGCAATGGCTCACCGGCGATAATTTGGACGGCAAAATTCGTTACGCTTCCGACTATTTTCAGCAGATGTACGACTGGGCCGAAGAGCTTATTTTGAAAGGCAAAGCTTACGTGTGCGATCAGACACCCGACGAGATGCGGGCGGGCCGCGGCACGCCGTCCGAACCGATGAAACCCAGTGGAGGCCGGGAATTTTCGCCCGAAAAGAACTTGGAATTGTTCCGAAAAATGCGGGCTGGCGAGTTCGGTGAAGGCGAACGGACTTTGCGGGCGAAAATCGATCTGGCCTCGCCCAACTTCAACATGCGTGATCCCGTGATGTACCGGATTGTGAAAGCGGCGCATCATCGGACAGGCGAGGCATGGTGCATTTATCCGATGTACGACTGGGCACACGGTTTGGAGGACGCCATCGAAAGAATCACGCATTCGATTTGCACGCTGGAATTTGAGCACCACAGGCCGCTTTACAATTGGTTTCTGGACCAAATCGACGAGTTCGGTACTCCCGGTGCGTACAGGCCGCAGCAGTATGAATTTGCTCGGCTCAATTTAACGTACACCGTGATGAGCAAGCGAAAGCTGTTGGAACTGGTCAAGAATAAACTCGTTTCCGGCTGGGATGACCCGCGAATGCCGACGATTCGCGGATTGCGGCGGTGCGGCTATACGGCGGAATCGATTCGGAATTTTTGCCGCGAAATTGGCGTGGCCAAGATGAACAGTACCATTGATGTCGTCAAGTTGGAAAACGCGCTGCGCGAAAATTTGAACAAAACCGCCCAGCGGCGGATGGCCGTTTTGAATCCGATCAAACTGGTGATTGAGAATTATCCTGACGGCCAAACGGAAATGCTTGAGGCCGGGAATAATCCTGAAAACGAGGCCGATGGCATGCGGCAGGTTCCGTTCTCCAAAGTCCTGTACATTGAGCGTGATGATTTTATGGAGGACGCCCCGAAGAAGTATTTTCGCCTCACGCCGGGCAAGGAGGTACGCTTGCGTTACGCCTATTATTTGACCTGTACAGGCTGCAAAAAAGACGCGGACGGCAAAGTTACCGAGGTTTATTGCACGTATGACCCTGAAACGCGTGGCGGAACTTCCGCCGATGGTCGCCGTGTGCAAGGCACGATTCACTGGGTCAGCGCGGAACAGGCTTTGAACGCGGAAATACGACTATATGATCGACTGTTCACGAAAGAAACCCCGGATGATCCGCAGGATTTGACAGACTACAAAGAATATCTCAACGGGCATTCGCTGACCATTTTGCCCGCCAACGTGTCCGGTGCGAAAATCGAACCCGACTTGGCCAGTGCGAAATCAACAGATCGTTTTCAGTTTGAGCGAATTGGCTATTTTTGTGTGGATTCCGTGGACAGCACGGCGGAAAACCTCGTGTTCAATCGCATTGTTTCCCTGCGCGATTCTTGGGCGAAACTGGCCGGTAAATAGGGACTGTTTGCAGGAAAAAGGCAAGGGAATTCCTGTCCCAGACCGTAACGCATTGTGGGTGACTGGCACGGTGACTTGCAAAAAAGGGGCGATTTTGCTACAATTCCCTTGACCGGTAGAATTGTTCCATTTTCAAACGATTTTCAGCGTACTGAAAATCTTAGCACTGAGTTTTTCCATGTCAGAGCAACAGCCCACCCCCATCGCAGACCAGCAAGCCTCTCACGAACACACGCCAGCACCACATACGCCACAAATGAGCAAGCGTTTAGTTTTGGTTGCGCTGGTCATTCTTCTTTGCCTTGCCGTTTATGGTGTTTTGGCTTACAAAGGTTTGCCGCAGCAATGGACCCAAGCTGCCAACGCGACTCATACAGAAGGCCATGATGCCGCCCACGGTGTTGAGTCTCACGCCGAGCCGGGGACGGTGTCTGCGGATGCTCCGACACCGGAGATACAATCTCCGGCTCGCAAACCCTATCCGCATCCCGTGATGGTCGCGCCGTTTGCCATACTTTTGCTCTGTATTGCCCTCTTGCCGCTCATTCCCGCAACGGCGCACTGGTGGGAAAGCAACACAAACCGATTTCTCGTCGCCGCCGTGCTCGGTTTCATCACGCTCTGCTATTATTATTTCGCTTGTGATTTTCCGGTTGTTTTGCATTGGCCTGCCCACCAAGTCGTCGATCCGGCCACGGCGGGCGGATTCGGTGTCACCTCGGCCATTTTCCTCAACGCCATCGTGGCCGACTACATTCCGTTTATCGTGCTGCTGTTTTCGTTGTTCACGATCTGCGGCGGCATTCGCATTGAAGGCGACTTGAAGGCCAGTCCGTTTGTCAACTCCACGATTCTCGTGATTGGGACGGTATTGGCCAGCATTATCGGCACAACCGGGGCGGCCATGCTCTTGATCCGCCTGTTGCTCGAAACGAACCAGGAACGGAAATACAAGGTTCATACGGTCGTCATGTTTATTTTCTGCGTCTGCAACTGCGGCGGCTGCCTCACGCCACTGGGCGATCCGCCTCTTTTCCTCGGTTATCTGAAAGGCATCGAATTCACTTGGACGCTCTTTGCGCTGTGGCCAGCTTGGATGTTCGCCAACCTCATTTTGATCGGTTTCTATTTCCTCTGGGACAGTCTCTGGTTCTATCCGAAGGAATCGAAAGAGGATAAAGCAGCGGATAACACGACCAAAACGGGCCTCAAAATTTCCGGTTTGGGTCTAAACCTGCCGCTTTTGGCGGGCGTGGTTTTGGCTGTTGCCTTTCTGGCTCCGACGAAAATGGTGCCCGGTACGCAGTGGTATCCGTGGTATTTTCTGCGCGAAGCCGTGCAGCTCGGACTTTGTGCCATTTCGCTTTTGTTCGGAAGCAAAATGATTCGCAAGGCAAATAGTTTCAATTTTTTGGCCATCGGCGAAGTGGCGGCCTTGTTTTTCGGCATTTTTATCTGTATGCAGGTGCCGCTCCAGATTTTGAATTTTGAAGGCAAAAACCTCGTGGCCACCGTGCAAGAAAAGACCGGCGCGGACGAAAAACAACTGTTCTTTTGGGCAACGGGCTCGCTTTCTTCCGTGCTGGACAACGCCCCGACTTATGTGGTGTTCATGGAAACCGCCAAGTCGCTGTCGCCGAACACGGTGGAAGAGTTGAAAAAAGACCCGCAGTGGGGCCCGGAATATGAAAAAGGCAACATGATCGCGGTGGGCAACACGGGCTTCATCGATCATTTCCTACTCGTGGCCGTTGCGCTGGGTGCCGTGTTTATGGGAGCGATGACGTACATCGGCAACGGGCCGAACTTTATGGTCAAGGCGATTGCGGAGCAGAGCGGCGTGAAAATGCCCAGTTTTTTCGGCTACATGGTTTATAGCTGCCTGATTCTGCTGCCGATTTTGATCGTGATGACGCTGATTTTCTTGTAACGAGCCAAACTCAGATAGGGAGAAAAGACAAAGACAACGGAGATGCCCATGATCCCAGCAGAAAAGCACTACCTCTACATCGTCCAAGCGTCGCTGGAGCCGGCCAAGTGCAAAATCGGCAAGACGAGCGACCTTGACCGGCGGCTGAAAGAGTACAACGGCATGACCGGCAAGTCGAAAGACAATGTGTACCAATATCTTTTTTCCGCCGAGGTCAAAGATGCGGCGA
>QMCD01001278.1_pt1 | contig 17471 bp, 13 predicted proteins | sample 1821841 | NCBI WGS metagenome assembly QMCD01 (sample SAMN01991225, study PRJNA193472) | Termite gut metagenome, whole genome shotgun sequencing project. | isolation source: worker | host: Macrotermes natalensis
GCACTCGGGCGCCCGGCAGGTGGGCCGCGTTCCACTGCGTTACTCGCAACCCTCCGCCGGCTGCGGGCCGAGAAACAGATCAATGGACAATTGAAAATTTACAATGATTTTGGGATGGTGGCGCGATGCATCCAAAACATTTTCAATTGTCCATTTTCAATTGTCAATTTTTTCATTATATTTGCTTATTGAGCGCCTGCCAGTCAGGCCGCATGCGTGCCTATGACGACATTTCTGACCCTCGTACAGTTTGCCCATATAAAACTGCTGATGACGATAATCTACACCGTCTTCATCGTCATCGTCATCGGCATAATCATCCATGAAAAACGCGACCCGGTAAAGGCGCTGGCTTGGATCACGGTCATCTCGTTGGTGCCCGTGGTCGGCATTGTGCTTTATATACTTTTCGGGCGCAACCACCGCAAGGAGAAGATATTCAACCTCAAGGAGATAAAAGACCTCGAACAGTTGGAGAAGATCAGCCGCGAGCAGCTTGCCGCGATCTCAGATCCCGAATTCACCCTGCCGCCGACCCTCGGAGAGTACCGCAATATCATCACGCTGCTTCTGAACAACAACAAGGCGCCGCTGACGACCAACAACCGCATAACGGTGCTCAACAACGGCCGCGATACGTTCAACGCGCTACTCGAAGCCCTCAAGGCCGCGCGCTCGACGATCAACATGGAGTATTATATCTTCGAGAACGACCGCATAGGCGCGAAGGTGGCCAGGATATTGAAGGACAAGGCCCGGGCGGGGGTCGAGGTGCGGTTTATCTACGACGACGTGGGGAGTTGGGGGCTGAGCCCGAAGTTCCTGCGCGAACTGCGCAAGGCGGGGGTCGAGGTGCGCTGTTTCCAGCCGGTGGTCTTCCCGTGGCTCACGAGCAGGGTCAACTACCGCAACCACCGCAAGATAGTCGTCGTGGACGGAGAGGTGGGGTTCACGGGCGGCATAAATATCGCCGACCGCTACCTCGTACGCCGCGGCAAGAACGGCATGTGGCGCGATACGCACCTTCGCCTCGAAGGGGAATCGGTACGTATGCTTCAGGTGGTATTCCTGACCGACTGGTTTTTCCTGAACAAGAAAGAATTGCTGGACGACAAGAAGTTCTTCCCGCCATCCGCCGTCGGGGACGAGTGCCCCGTGCAGATCGCGACCTCGGGCCCCGATTCCGACTGGGCGGCGATCATGCAGGCGTTCTTCTCGGCCATCACACACGCGCGCGACCATATATATATATCGTCGCCGTATTTTCTGCCCAACCAGGCGATACTCACCGCACTGAAGGTGGCGGCGCTGGGCGGTATCGACGTGCGGGTGATGCTCCCGAGCCGCTCAGACTCGAAGATCGTCTACTGGGCTACGCGTTCATACATATCCGAGTTGATGGATGCGGGAATTAAAATATACTTCTACCGCCGCGGGTTCAACCACTCGAAAGTGATAATGATCGACGGCAAATTCTCGTCGGTCGGTACGGCGAATATGGACGTGCGCAGCTTCGAGGACAATTTCGAGGTCTCGGCAATCATGTACGACCCGCTCATCGCCGCCCAACTCGAAACATCATTCCTCGAAGATCTCCGCCACAGCAAACTTATCACCGAGAAAGAGTGGGACAAACGTTCAGACCTGCACAGCATCTATGAATCTTTCGCACGGCTGCTCAGCCCGTTGCTTTGATAATTAACCTGAGTTCGGGATAAGAAAAATATGTGATCCTGCTTATTATTGTGTGTTATCTGTATTTTTCTTATCCCGGACTCAGGTTAGCGGCTTTTTAAAGCCGCCCGAGTGTTCGATCACCCCTCCCACCGCCCTCCCCTGACCGTAGGGGAGGGCCCTGTCGCGGCCAATCGCGGCCAAAGGCCGCTCCGGAAGCTGTTGAGCTCGGAATTGCGCTGCGCTTATCCCGAACTCAGGTTAATTAACGTCTGTTGGGGACGACATGCTGGCGCGTGTGTTGTTGCGGCCGCGCGTGGAGCGCGGCCCTCCGCCGGCTGCGTGCCGAAAACTGACGGTATTGTCCCGAGCGAGCGAAGCGACGAGGGATCTACGATTTTGTTTTTAAAACAATAAGGCAGATTCCTACGTCGCTTCGCTCCTCTGAATGACGAAAGAATGAGATTCTTTCTTTGAAACCCATGCACTTGCAAGTGCATGGGGGGTTATTGGCGGGGTGTAATGGAACGGATTATATACCCTTTTGTGTTGTCGTTGTTTACAAGGCCGACAAGTTCGTCTTTCTGCTCCTGGTCGAACAGGTCTTTAAGGCCGATCGTAATGAAATAGAGCATGAGGTTCCTGTCGTTGTCGGACAGGGCGGGAGCGGCTGCTTTCACCATCCCGAAAATATCGCAGGCACCTTCTCCGGTCACCTTCGTGACGGCGGCGGCCTGAAGTACAGGGAAAAACGCCATGTCGGCGATGCCGAGCGACGCCAGGCGGGCATCGGTTTTTTCTATATCTTCGACGGTCGCCCTGTTGTACCCCATCAGTACCTGCGAGTACCACGCCATGTATTTGTTCTTGAAGACGCCGTCCACCCTGTCGCGGTCGGCTGCTTCGCGGAAACGGTCGCGGTGTTTTGTCAGGAACTCATCCTTCTCCGAACCCACCGCGGCGTAATTGTCGAACATGAACAGGCTCTCGGCGTTTATTTTATCCTCGTCGGACGTCGCGGCGTAGAACTCGTCGACAAGTTTGTTCATATCCGCGGTGTGGGTGTTCTGGAGTGATTCGAGGTAGCTCGCCACGAACCTCGGGTCACGCTCCCCCGCATCGTAACGCTCCCGGAGGGCGCCGAAAGCTTTGGCCGGGTCGAACGCCTGTTCCACCTTGTCGATAAAGGTCAGATCGAGCGTACCGCCGGCGAACATGTGTACCAGATCCCCTTCGCCGTCGAGGACGATGAACGTCGGGTAGGCCTTGACGCCGAACTTGTTAGCAAAGGCCGGGCCGACTTCGCCGACTTCGGCATTCTGCTTGATGCTAACGTATTTCGCATTGAAATAGTCGCCCATCTCTTTTAGCGGGAATACCTGCGCGTCCATCATCTTGCACGGGCCGCACCAGTTGGTGTAGACATCCACGAAAACGTATTTGTTTTCGGCCTTCGCCGCCGCGACAGCCTCGTCGGGGGTCAGATCGCGGAAATTCACACCCTGTCCCGACGCCTGAACGGCGAACACTGCAAGGAATAACAATAAAAAGATTCTTTTCATTTTCTGTAAAATTTAGTTTTTACCATGTGGCGTTCGTAAGCGGGATACGGTAGAAGAGGCTTGCGGCCTCGCCGGTACCGGTGTAGGTTTCACGCGGACCTGCATCCTTGTCCACGTCGGGCGTCGCTCCGAGCATGTCGTATACGCGCAGTGTCCAGTTGCCTGCCTTGTTGGAGAGTACCAGAAACGAGTTCAGGCCGTCGGGGTACTGTGCGGCAATGGCAGGCGACCCGCCGTTGATAGCCCAGTCGCAGTTGTGGTAAATGTACGCGATCTGTTCGTCGGCGGGGATCGTCACGACATCCGACTTGTGGGTCTGGTTGTTGTAGTTGTAGTAATGCACGCTGTTGTCGCCCGTAGTGTAGTATAGCACGCTTGCGCCGCCGCCCGAACCGGTGCCGTTCTGCATGCAGAATATTTTCCCGTTGCCCACGTTCGAGGCCTCGGCGGGAACTTCATAACTGCCGTAATAGGGTACCTGCTGCACGGTGTTGAACGATCCGGCCATGACATCTACAAAACGAAGTTTTCCGACCTCGCCTTCGTTCTTGCTCCGCAGAAGCGCGAAGGCATGCGAAGTGCTGCCGACATAGTTGTACTGCATCTCGGCGCACAGCAACTCCTGATTGGTGAAGTGGTGCTGGACCGTCTGGGGATACGGGTCTATATAGGCGTACCTGTTCTGGGTATTGTGGTAGCCGACGATCTGGCCGGCGTTCTCGTCGAAGAGCATAAGGCATGAAGCCACTGCGCAGCCCCGTCCGCTGAGTTTCAGCCCTTCCTCGGGATAAGCGTAGCCGAACCGGCCGTCGCTGTACGTCGCACCGCCTACCGTGTGCAGTTTACCGTCGTTGAGCACCATGAACCCGCCGCGTGTGCCCCACACGCCCTGGGGCTTCTTCACTGCCGGGGTCTCCATGAACGCATTGTCCCAGTCGTAGACCTCGGTCATGTCGTCTCCCCTGTAAATGCGCATATCCTCATCGGAGCACACCATGATCATGTAAACCCAGTTGTTCATCGTGGCGCTTCCGTCGGCGTTTATCGTCGGGTAGCAGTAGCGGTCGGAGAGCGTGGAGCGTACCGGCCGCCCGGCAAGGCTTTCACCGTTGATGGTCTTCAGTATATCCTGATTAACCTTCCCGTCGGCGTCTATGAAGTCTATGTCGGTTTGCCCGTTCTCATACTTGTTGATATAATATCCCGTGCCGAAGAAACTGGAGACCGAAATGATGGTTTTCCGGAATGCCGAAACGCCGGTCTGCCTGTCCTTCGCCTCGAAGACCAGGTTGTACCTGCCTGGCGCCAGCGTGACCGTGTAATCGAGTTTCTTTTCGATCCCTATCGTGTCGCGGCGGTTCTGGGTGGTGGTACCGTTGGGGTAGGTGTACCAGAAGTAGTCGTAATCGGCCTCGTTCCCCTCTATCTCGGGGTCGAGTTCGAAGTTGGTCAACATGATAATGTTGTAGGACGGTTCGAGTTCCGAAAGTATGGTCGGCGTGACCACGGCGGGATCCCGGTAGGTGTAATTGCCCTTGTCGTCCATGCAGCCGGCAAGGAACAGTGCGGCCAACAGCGCCGCGACAGAATATATCGGTATTCTTTTCATCGCTTGGTTTTAATTTGTTTTACATTTGGGGGAATGTCACCTCGGTAAGGTCGTCCGCCTCGTACAGAGGGCCGTTCTCGGCCACATAGTCTTCCAGCGCCTTGCGGACTTTCATGTTCAGGAAACGGCGTATATCGGTGTACGCAGTCCCGGTGAGAGTCTCCTCGAATGCCGAGTAGCCGGTGTAGTCGATAATGAACCGCATCTTTTCCTGCCCCCATGTGCCGAAGGTCTGGAAATAGCCGTTTTGCGCGTTGTTCTCCCACATCGCCGGCTGTGAGGCCATGGCCGTGATCTTGATGGTGTATGTCTGTTGTTTGTCGATCCCCACGACGAAATATTCGTTGGAGGTGATCTCCAGATCGAGGCGGAACTCGTCGGTTTCCATCGCCGCGGTGCGTAGGACCACGACGGGTATGGATGCCGAAGTGGCGTTGGCCGGCATCACCAGCATTCTGTTTATTTCGGGGTCGTCGAAACCGACGTAATCCCTGCCGGCGACGGCGGCTTTCTCACCGTCCCCATTGGTTTGTACTATGGGGATCGGGCGTGCGGCGTCGGAGAGCGAACCTGTCAGGCGCACGTCGAGCCATACTGTGTCCACAGTCCTCGAACCGGCCAGGAAAAACGAGTAGTTCACGCTGTCGCGCTGTATGTCGCCGCGGTTGTTGCTCGCGCCGTTGAAGAAATAGAGCGACGAGGCGTCTTCGAACTTGTTGAGTATCTGCTCCTCGCAAGCCGTGAACAGGGGGGCGACGGCCAGCGACAGGAGGAATCCGTATTTTAAGAATTTCGAGGTCATGTTATTCAATGGTTTCGGGTTCGAACAATAATTGCGAATCGGGAAGCGGAAGTTGGTAAACGGACGGATCTATATCCTTGACGGCAGGCCATGTGAACTGGTCGTAACCCAGGCGCTTGTAGAAATGGAACATCTGCCCTTCGCCGTAGAACTCCTTGCGGTATTCCTTTTCCATACGCTCCCTGATCGCGTCGCCGTCGGTGAGGGTGCCGTCTACCGAGGCATCCATGTTCCGGTCTATGCGGTAGGTGCGGAAAAGGTCTGTGTGGCCGCACTCTATGGCGATCAGATACATTTCGGCGAGGCGTATCAGCGGCATATCTTCATCGGCGGTGGTTTCCGTATCGTTGAATTTGCGGAAGAAATAGACATCGCCGACCAGCGGAATGTTCTTCTCCTCCCACGTGCGGTTGTCCGCCGCGGTCTGTCCCGCACGGTAACGTATGTCGAGAGGGTGCTCCGTCGATTCGTAAGCCCTGGCTACCAGCGCCTTGTCCTGCGTGAAAGCCGTCCTGTACTCGAAGAACACAGGCCCGAACGTGGTCGTGGCGAGCGAGTTGTTTACAGCGAAAATATGCTCTTTGGGGAATGTGAGGCGGCTGTAACCCGCTTCCGATTCGTTGCCGAGGACGAACTTTTTCGAACCGTTTTCGTTCTGCGCTTCGATAACCTCCATCGCGTACCGTGCCGCATCGGACCTCTTGTCGCCGATGCCGTTTATGCTGCTGACGAACATATAGTAACGCGCCTTGGCAGCCTTCACGGCATAGTAATTGAACCTCACCTGGCGGAAATACTGGAATTCGTTGATGGTGATCGTCGCACCCTGCAATTCGCCCGGGGAGTTGAGCTCCTCGTTCGTGTAGGTCAGTATGGGATCGCCGGCAAGCAACCCTTCAGCCTGGTCGAGTTCGTCGATGATATTTTTCAGGACCTCGTCGTAGCTGACGGCCAGAAGATCGTTCGGGTTCTTTGTGACCGTCCTTACATAGGGGATTGCCGCGTCGGTGAGCACGATGCTTCCGGGAGCGGCGCTCCACAGGCGCAGTACTTCGAAATGGAGGAATGCGCGCAGGCCGATCGCCTCGCCCTTTATCAGTTCGTAATTGCCGTCGGTGAACAGGTCTTTCTGCTCGTCTATCCGGGCCAGCAGCGAGTTCAGATTAGCGATGGTCTTGTAATATTCCAGCCAGACGGTTTCGAGCAGCGACTTGCTGTATGTCGATGTGTAATCGAAAGCGATAAGTGAATTCAGCAGGTTGTTGGCGGCCTCCGGCCTTACTTTCCAGTGCTGGGTGATGATCTCGGGCAACAGGACGGTCGTGTTCTTGCCGTAGAGGTTAGGGGTGGCCATGCGTATGTAGGCTCCCGTGAGCAGGTCCTGAAAACCTTGCTCGGTGGCCAGCGCATCCTTCTCGCGTATTTCGAGCGCCGGGGTTATATCCAGCCAGTCGTTGCACGAAGAGAGCGACAGCGCCAATGCGATCATACAGAATATCTTTTTCATATTTGTTCTTTTGGAGTGTTAGAAGCGCGTTGATAACGAGAATGAGAACTGCCGTGCGAAGGGATATGTCGTACCGCGTTCGCGTTTGATGGTCGACAGGTGGAACACGTCGTCGGCGTGGAGCGAGACGTTGAGGTACTTGACGAACCCGATGTTTTTGTCGAGCCACCCGCTGTCGAATTCATAGGTCAGGTTGACCGAGCTGAGTTGCAGCAGATTTTCCCTCATCACGAAACGCGAGGAGGCGTACGAAGCGCTGTAGTCGGATATTGCGATGTTCTTAAAATACGAGTGGTCGCCCGGTCGCTGCCAGCGGTCGTAGAGTGCCCGCCTGTCCACGTTGTTCCACGGGTTGTTGACGCCCGAGCCAGAGGTGGTGATATTCTCCACCTTTCCGGCGAGCGTACTGTTGTAGACATCGCCGCCCATGCGGAAGGAGAAAATGGCGTTCATCGACAGGTTGCGCCAGCGGAGCATGGTGCGCAGGGCGCCTCGCAATTTCGGGTCGTCGACGCCGCAGGCAACCTGGTCCTGGGCATCCCACGTGTATGTGCGCAATCCGTCGCGTGTGATGAATATCTCCCTGCCGTCGGCGGGGTCGATACCGAGCGAACGCACTGCGTATATCGTTTTCATCGACTCGCCCTCTTTGTAGAGGAAACTCGGGTTGAAACTCGCCTCCTCCAGCAGTTCCTGATTGAGGAATTCGAGGGAGTTCGAGATCTTGAGTATCTTGTTCCTGTTATGCACGAGGTTTGCGCCAAGGGACCATGTGAAACCGTCCATGTTGCGCAGTATGAACACGTTGGCACTCAATTCCACGCCCCTGTTGCGCACTTCGCCGACATTGGCCTTATAGCTCTCGAAACCGCTGGCCGTCGGCAGGTTGATGTCCGTGAGCAGCGATTCGGTGAGTTTGTCGTAAAAATCGACATTAAAGTTCACGCGGCCGTCGAACAACGCGGCGTCGAGGCCGAGGTTGGCCTGTTTGGTCTTCTGCCAGGTGAGGTCGGGATTCCCAAGGGCGATCATGTAGGAGCCGTTCCAGAATTTGTAGCTTTCGTTCTGGAAATAACGGTAGGTGGTCAGGGCCTGGTATGCGCTGAACTCCTGCGAACCGGAAGTCCCGTACGAGAAACGCAGGCGAAGGTTGTCGATAGCTTCGATATTGCCGATGAACGACTCGTGGTGCATGTTCCAACCCACACCGACGGACCAGAATGGCGCGGTGCGGTCGTTGGCCCCGAATTTGGACGATCCCTCGATCTTGCCCGAAAAATCGACGAAATAGCGGCGGTCGTAGGTGTAGTTCACGTTGAAGGCCGCACCCATGCGGCGTGAACGCGCTTCGGTGCTGTTCGGCTTGCTGTCGGGGGCGTACTGGCCCGCCATGCCGAGGTTCGCCATGTTGATCGCCGAAAATCCCATCGCGGTTATCGAATAGGTCTCGTCCTTGTTCTCGCCTGCGCTGAGGCTGAGCCCGGCATAGATCTGGTGCAGGCCGTTGAAGGTCTTGTTCCAGTTCAGGGTGACGTCGCTTTCGAGGGCGAAACTGTAGCCTGTCCCGTAGGTGTAGCTTCCGCGCAGTTTGTAGTTGTCGCCCGAATAATAGTCGGTCTCGAAGTTGGTATGGTCGCGCGAGAGATAGAGATCGTTGCGGTTGTCCTGCCAAGTGATCCCGAGGCGTCCGCGCAGGAAAAGTTCTGGCATGATGTACCATTCTACCGCGAAATTGTCCTGCAGGTTGACATATCGTCCGTCGTCACGGTATGGCAACGTGGCGTTGTAGAGTGGGTTTCCCGTCATCGGAGGTATGTTCCCGTTCGGAGAGTACGGCATGCCGATTATTTTTTTGAGTTTCCCCTCGTCGTCGTATGGCGTGTAGATCGGGTTTGCCGAGGCGTATTCCGAGAACGAGCCGTAGGGGGAGTTGTAATTCCAGTTGAACATGACGATAAGGTCGTTCTGGAATTTGACGTTCTTCAGTTCGTACTGGAAGAAGATGTTGCCGGTCATGGTCTCGCGCGAGGATTTCTTCATCACCCCCGCCACATTGTTGTAGCCCAACCTTGCCGAGTAGCGGAAATTGTCGGCACCGCCGTCCATCGTCAGGCTGTGGCGGTGGCCGATCCCCGTGCGGACGGGATATTTGAGCCAGTAGGTATCCACTCCGCGTTCAACTTCCGTGAGGCGGCTGTTGTAGAGCTCCTGTAAATTCTGGAACGAATCGTCGATCGTGGAGTAAAAAAGCCCCGCAGCCTTCTCGTATTCGAGTTTCTCGCGGGCGTTCATCATGTTGTACGACGTGAGGTCCGGCGCTTCAACGGTCAGGTCCCCGCGATAGCTGATCCTCAGTTTGCCCTGCTCGGGGCGGGTCGAGGTTATCACGACTATACCGTTTGCGCCGCGTGCGCCGTACATAGCCGTCGCGCTCGCGTCTTTCAGCAGCGTGATGCTTTCGACCATCTCCTGGTCCATGTCCATTACCCTCTGGAGCGATATTTCGAACCCGTCGAGGACGAACAGCGGCAGGTTGGCCGTGTTCAGCACCCCGGTGCCCTCCTGCAGATCGCGTACATTGACGTTCATGCTCGTGCTTCCGCGCATGGTGATCTCGGGCAGGCGGTTGGGGTCGGAACCGTATTCGAGGTCCTGAACGACGTTGAAACTCGGGTCGATATTGGCGATCGACTGAAGCAGGTTGCTGTTGCCGGCTTTCCGCAGCTCTTCCTTCGAAATTTCAAGGGCGGCGCCGGTATAGCTCTCGCGCGCTTTGGTGAAGATACCCGTCACCACCACGTCTTCGATCGCGATCTGGCTCTCGACAAGGGTCACCGTGATCTCCGTGCGGCCCGCGACGTCCACTTCCCGGGTGTCCATGCCCACGAACGATACCTGCAATATGTTCTGTCCCGCGGGAACGCTGATCTCGAACCTGCCGCCGGCATCGGTGTAGGTGCCGCGCAAAGTGCCTTTGATCATCACGCTCGCCCCGACCACAGGACGGCCGCCGGTGTCCGAGACCACCCCTCTGACCGTGACGGCGGCAGGCTGCTGTTGCTGCGCGCCGTCGGCCTTACCGATCCCTATCACGCTTTCGCTGATCCTGTATGTAAAGCCGTTGCCGACCAGTACCGCATCGAGCACCTCTTCGAGCGAGGCATTGCGAAGTGACGTGGTCACCGTCACATTTTCGGGGACCACCCCGTCGAAATAGACGAAATAGTACCCGGTGCGGGACTGAAGGTCGTCCAGTACGGAGATCAGCGACGTTCCACTATAAGACACATCGAGATTTTTATCCTGCGAATATGTCGGCATTGCCGCCAGCGTACCCACTGAACACAATAGTAAAACGACTGTAAGTTTCATGAAGAACAGGGTTTTCTTCCATTTTCCGGCCGGGAAATGGTCGTAGTTGAAATTTTTCATATATTTGTGTTTAGGTTGTTTCCGGTGGCACCATGCCGCCGGAGGAAAAAGCCGCACGAAGGGATCTCGACCATCCCTTCGTGTTTTTTATATAGTACGTATAGTCACCTTGTTGTCGACGGCCGTGAACTTCACCTTGCCCGACGTTTCGAGAATATCGAATATGGACCCTATCTGCGCCTGCACGGGCATAATACCACGCAGTACCAGCCCACGGGCATCGTCGTCCTCGAACGTGTACTCCATGTCGTACCACCTCGCCAGTTGGCGCATCACCTGTTCGAGCGTGTTGCCTTCGAATACGAATATCCCGTCCTGCCACGGCGTGAAGCTCTTAACTTCGACCGTCGTGAAATCTTTTTCCCCGGCATTCAGGCGCGTCTGCTGTCCGGGACGGAGCATAAGGTCGTCCGTTCCCTCCTGTGCGCGCAGGGAGATGCTGCCCTCGACGAGCGTCGTGACGGTAACCGCATCGTTGCTGTAGGCGGAGATATTGAACGAGGTCCCGAGTACCGTGAGTTCCTGCTCCGAGGTTTCGACCGTGAAAGGACGTTCCGTGTCGTGGGCAACCTCGAAAAAGGCTTCACCTTCGAGGAACACGCGCCGCTGTCCGCCGGTGAAAACCGCGGGGAACCGGAGCCTCGAATCGGAATTGAGCCAGACGCGCGTGCCGTCTTCGAGCACCATGTCGAAACGCGTTCCGCGCGGTACATAGATACTTCCGTAACTCGGGGCCTCTTCCTCCGGCGCGTTGTCCGCACTTTCGATTATAAGGCTGCCGTTCTCCCGCGTCAATATAACGTCTTCCCGTTCCGATATGCGGGCGTTCTCGGTCGTATTGTCGAGGACGATCTCCGAGCCGTCGGGCATGGTGAGCCTGACGTTGCCTTCGATGCGGGCTATCGTGCCGATCCCCTGCTGCGACGTGCCGCGGTCGGCGTAGAGCCATATCCCGCACGCGAGCGCCAAGGGCACCATGACGGCTGCAGCCACGCGCCATACCAGTGTGCGGCGACGGCGCTGGCTCTTTATACGTTTTTCTATCCGCGCGAAAAGACCGTCGAAATCCCAGCCGCATGGCCGGTCGGAGGCCGATTCGATGGCGGATATAAGTTTTTCTTCTATATGAAGGCGGCCCTCGAAGCTGTCGAACGCCGATTTGAGATACCTCAACTCTTCGAGCGTCATCAACCGGCTGTCGTCGTCGAGTTTGGCCAACAATGAGTCTATAATTTCTTTTTGCATGATGTTTAAGAGAAGCGTGCGTATTATTATACGCCCGTGGCGGAGATTTACCCCTATGCCTCGGGTAAAAAAACTTCGGGAATGGTCGCTGCGGTACGGGAACGGGACAGAGGGAAAACGTATTTTTATTTTATTATGCCGCCGGGTAAGAAGATGAAGCCAATGACGGCAGGTATTTGGGGTTGTCGCAATTTTTGATTAAAATTGTACTTCATATCCGGGTGCATGCAAAGTGAGGAGGAGATAATCAGGGCATTGCAGGGCGGGAGCCATGAGGCTTTCCGGCAGATATACGATTCGCACAAGTACCGTATCTCGAACATTATCACGAAACTCGTCTCCTCGCGTCCCGACGCGGAGGAACTGTTCCAGAAAGTGTTCGTCAAACTGTGGGACAACCGCGCTGCGATCAGCCCGGAAGGTTCGCTGCCGGCGTATCTGAACACCATAGCGCGTAACGAAGTCTACACCCATTGGCGCCGCCGTCTGAACCGCGGTATGCTGAAAGTCGACCTGGACCGGACGTTGCCCGAGGGCGTGATCCTCGAACAGGAGGTCGAGAACGAAGATTACCGCAAATATCTCTTCTCGCTGGCTGACGGTTTACCCGAACGGTGCCGGCAGGTTTTTGATATGCGTTTCGCACGGCAGATGTCATACCATGAGATCGCACTGGAACTCGAAATATCGGAAAGCACCGTGGAAAACCAAATATCCAAATCCCTCAGGCACATTCGCCGCAAACTGGACAATTCAGTCGACGTAGTGATACTGCTGGCGGCATCTGGATTTTTTTCATGAAAAAACAGTGAGAATGAGGGTGGGGTAAATCGCTTTTTCTATCTTTGTATAAGATAGGATGCGCCTCGGCAATCTTTTGCAAGCGAGCTTGCACGATTGCGCTCGGCTTTCGCTATCTTTGACCATGATCTTCGATTCGGGACATACGGACGGCATCGGCGACGCGGAGTTACTCGCGGCTTACCTCGGCACGGGGCGGTTGGAGTGGTTCGGGGAGTTGTACAACCGATACCTTCCGTTGGTATACGGCCTCTGCCTTAAATATCTTGGCGACCAGGCCCGGGCCGAAGACGCCGTGATGCAGATATTCGAGGAGGTCGTCTCGAAAGTCAGGCGCTCGGAGGTGCGCGAATTCCGCACGTGGATCTACGTCGTCGCCCGCAACCATTGCTTACAGCAGCTGCGACGCAAAAATCCCGAAATTTCGTTCGGCGAACTTCCACCTGTTATGGAATCCGACGACTTTTTGCATCTATTGGATAAGAGGGATAACGAGGCGCGGCTGGCGGCATTGCAGAAATGCCTGGAGCGGTTGCCCGAACCTCAGCGGCGTGCGATCGAACTGTTTTTCTTTGAAGAACGGTCGTATGCCGATATTACGGAACAGACGGATTACAGTCTGAAAAGCGTGAAAAGCTATATTCAGAACGGAAAACGCAACCTCAGAAATTGTTTGGACGGAAAATGAAACTGACAGATTACATAAATGGAGGCAGGGGCGGTAAAGAGGCACGCCGGATCGAACTCGAAGCGATGCGCGATCCGCTGCTGCATGACGCGTTGGAGGGGTTCGATACGGTTGCAGGCGACCACGGCGAGGCGATACGGCGCCTCCGGAAGAGGGTGGCGACGCAGAGTGCCGTGCAGCCGCGCAGACGGAAACTGGGGTTCTACCGCCGGAGCGCGGTTGCAGCCGTGGCGTTGCTGTGCATGGCCGTGGGCGGGCTTTATATGCTTCGCGAAAGCCATGACCGGGCCGTTTACTCGGACGTGTTGCTGCCCGAAGATCTGACCCCGGTCGATTTCGAGACGCTGCGCAGGATGGAAAGTGTTATAAAAGTCGAGACACAGGCGGCAACACGTGCGGAGCGTTCCGGCCCGGCGCCTGCCAGGGAGTTGCGCCGGCAAATCGACGCCCCTGCGATCCGTGAACTGTCACAGACGCAGTTGGACAGCCTTACGGCACTGTATAGTTTCGAGAATTTTGTCGATAACAACATGGTTGTCACGACCGATGGCTCGGGTGTGAGGGTTTCCGGGACGGCGGTGGCGGAATTTACGGCGGACGGCGACGGCCACCCCCGAAATATCCGCATACTCGAAAGTCCCGCGCCAGCCGCCTCGCGCGAGGCCGTGAGGCTGATCAGAAACGCCCCCGAATGGCCTAACGGAATGACGATCCGCGTAGAAGTGGCTTTTTAGAGGTTGTTTGGAATTATCCACTCTTGCTCTTTTTGGCTCTTTTCGCTCCATTTTCCACCCGAAGCTCGTTACATAGTCCCGCTATGCGCCTCGCTTCGGGTGGAAAATGGAGCGAAAATAGCTGCAAAATAGCTGCGGCGGAAAAATCCAAACAACCTCTTTGCGGACGACACAATCGCATTTCTCAAATTATTTTATGTATTTTTACACTTTACCAAATCACATAACTCATATCGTATGAAGAGATTTATTTTGGCTGCGCTCGCAGTGTGCGTTTTTGTCCCTGCGATGGCCCAGGAGAGCAACAACGACAAGCAATTGTGGGCAAAATCGGTACTCAACCAGCCTGCGCCCGAACTCGTGGTCGAAAAATGGCTGGGCGACACTCCCGCGACGGAAGGCAAGTTCGTGCTTGTCGACTTTTGGGCGACATGGTGTGGCCCGTGCAGGGCGGCGATCCCGCACATGAACGAATTCAGTAAGAAATTCAAGGACGATCTGGTCGTGATCGGCATTTCGGGCGAGGATGAAGATACGGTGCGGGCAATGAAAGAGCCTGTGATCGAATACTACAGCGCGATCGACACCGGGGAAAGGATGCATAGCGCCCTCGAAGTAAAAGGCATTCCCCATGTAATTCTCATCGACCCGCAGGGCATCGTGCGCTGGGAGGGCTTTCCGACACTCAAGGGGCATGAACTCACTGCCGCGGTGATCGAGGGGTTGATACGGAAATACAAGGAGTAATATACTGTCATTTCGAAATGCAGAGCGAGAGATCTCACGAACCCGAGGAGATCTCTCGCTCTGCGCTTCGAGATGACAGTAGTGTTGAAAAAAAAGGTAATGATGCAAAAAAGTTGCGGCCACGCTCTGAGCGTGGCCGCAACTTTTTTGTGCGTAATATAATTATTCGGCTATCAGCAGGAAGTAGTTCTTCTTGCCTTTCTGGACGACCAGATATTTACCGGCGATCAGGTCTGCCGCCCCGGCCGTGCGTTCCGCCGATTCGACCTTCTCCTTGTTGAGCGACACGCCTCCGCCCTGGATCAACTTGCGGGTTTCGCCCTTCGAGGGGAACACCGCCGCCTTTTCGGTCACAAGGTCGATGAAGCTGACGCCCGCCCGGACGTCGTCGAGGGCAACCTTGAACTGCGGCACACCGTCGAAAATATCCAACAGCGTCGCTTCGTCCAAGCCACGGAGAGCATCCGCCGTCGAGCCGCCGAAAAGGATCGTCGACGCCTCTACCGCCTTTTCGTACTCCTCGGGGGAGTGGATCAGGCTGGTGATCTCGCGTGCAAGCGTCTTCTGTAATTTGCGTTCGTGCGGCGCGGCCTCGTGCTCGGCGATTATACCGTCGATAGTCTCCTTGTCCAACAGCGTGAATATCCTGATATAACCCTTCGCGTCCTCGTCGCTGACGTTCAGCCAGAATTGGTAGAACCTGTACGGAGAGGTGTAGCGCGGGTCGAGCCACACGTTGCCGCTCTCGGTTTTCCCGAACTTCGTGCCGTCGGCCTTCTTGATCAGCGGCCATGTAAGCCCGAACGCCTCGCCGCTGCCGATGCGGCGTATCATCTCGGTGCCGGTGGTGATATTGCCCCACTGGTCCGAGCCGCCGAACTGCAATTTGCATCCATGCGTTTGGTAGAGGTGCAGGAAGTCGTAACCCTGCACGAGCTGGTAGGTGAACTCGGTGAACGACATCCCGTCGCCCTCGCCGCTGAAGCGCTTCTTGACCGAATCCTTGGCCATCATGTAGTTGACCGTAATGTGCTTGCCCACGTCGCGGATGAATTGCAGGAAGCCCATATCCTTCATCCAGTCGTAGTTGTTCACCATCACGGCGGCGTTGGGTGTGTCGGACGTGAAGTCGATTAGTTTCATCAACTGCGTCTTGATACCCTCCTGATGGTGGCGCAGGGTGGCCTCGTCCAACAGGTTGCGTTCCTGCGACTTGCCCGACGGGTCGCCTATCATTCCCGTCGCGCCGCCCACCAGAATAATGGGCCGGTGGCCGCACCTCTGCATGTGGATCATCGCCATCACGCTCACCAAATGCCCTATGTGGAGCGAGTCGGCCGTCGGGTCGATACCGACATACGCCGTCACCACGCCCTCCCGGAAAAGCTCCTCCGTGCCGGGCTTCATGTCGTGGATCATGCCACGCCACTTTAGTTCGTCTACGAAATTCATAATTCAATTGACAATGGACAATTGACAATTGAAAATGATTTTTGTCCGGCAGGCCATTGTCAATTTTCAATTGTCAATTTTCAATTTACAAAACGGTGTTCCAATTATGCGTATCCTCGATCTCGCCGTACTGTATGCCCTGGAGGGTCTTGAACATTTTTTCGCTCCATTTGCCGGCGGTCTTGCCGTCGCCGAACTTGTATACCTTGTCCGTGTCGGGATCGTATACACTGCCCACCGGCGAGATCACGGCTGCCGTGCCCACTGCGCCAGCCTCTTCGAGCGTCGCGAGTTCCTCGACGGGTATGCGGCGGTCTTCGACCTTCAGGCCGAGGTCTTTGGCGATCGTACGCAGGCTCATATTCGTGATCGACGGGAGCACCGAGTGCGAATCGGGGGTGATGTATGTGTTGTCCTTGATACCGAAGAAGTTGGCCGCGCCGAATTCGTCGATATACTTGTGTTCCTGCGGGTCGAGGAACAGCACGTTGGGGAAGCCCTTGCGGTGCGCCTCGTCCATCGCATAGATGCTCGCGCCGTAGTTGCCGCCCGACTTGACGTGGCCCGTCCCACACGGAGCGGCGCGGTCGTGGTGACGGTCGAGGGTGACGTGGATCGGGTTGAAGCCCTCCTTGAAGTAGGGGCCAACGGGCATCACGAAGATCACCAGCATGGTTTCGTCGGCGGGCTTGACACCGATCTGGGCGCTCGACCCTATGATCAGCGGGCGGATGTAGAGCGACGCACCGGTGCCATAGGGCGGAATGAAGCGCTCGTTGGCCTCGATCACCTTTTTGGTCATATCCAGAAAGAGTTCCACGGGTGGGGCTGCCATCTTCAGGTACTCGGCCGACGAGCGGAGCCTCTCAGCATTGGCCTCGGGACGGAACAGGCGCACCTTGCCGTCCTGTCCGCGGAACGCCTTCAGGCCCTCGAACGCCTCCTGACCGTAGTGCAGGCAGGTTGCGGCCATGTGCAGGTTGATCGTCTCGTCCTGCGTCATGAACGGCTCTTCCCATTTGCCATTGCGGAAATAGCAGCGGATGTTCCAGTCGGTCTTCGTGTACCCGAAACCGAGTTTTCCCCATTCGATTGTACTCATAATTTTTTTATTTTAGTTGTTCAACTTCTTGTTTTGTCGGCGGTGAGCCGTTAAGGCGAGCCGCATTCGGGTGTCCGGCAGGCGACCGAACGTCAGTGAGGTCAGCAGACCGGAGC
>QMCD01001081.1_pt1 | contig 17460 bp, 6 predicted proteins | sample 1821841 | NCBI WGS metagenome assembly QMCD01 (sample SAMN01991225, study PRJNA193472) | Termite gut metagenome, whole genome shotgun sequencing project. | isolation source: worker | host: Macrotermes natalensis
TCTACCTTTGAAGTAAAGCTTTTCAGTGTATCAATAATCTCTGCATTATTACATTCTTCAGCCAACTGTAAAGGCGTTTTTCCTTCGCCAGGTAGGCGATGCCGCTTCTTTGTGTCGTGATATCAATAATAAGGGTGTTATGTGTATGGGTGATTTCTGGCATATGACTTTTGAGGAAAATTCAGACATGGGAGCATTCCTTTCTGCGGGTAAATATCTGCAACATGTGCATATTGCCAGTCGTAAACGCAGGAGTATGCCGGGAGAGGATGGTGAGGCTGATAATTACAGGGATGGATTTAAAGCATTGAAAATGCTCAATTATCAGAATTACGTTAAAAATTATCAAAATTACACTAAAAATTAATGTCGCATCTCCATCTTTTTTTGCAAATTCGGCGTAATGTTCTCCTTTGTACTTTTCTTTTAATAAACAAAAGCCGTTATTTTGAAGTTTAGCGGATAATCCTGCTACTATTTCCTTTTCTTTTTCAACTCTATCCATATTCATTCAAAATTTATTTTATGTTTTTCAATGCTTTTTTGGCAGGTGATGATGGTTTATGAGGTGATGTTCTACCTGTGTATTTATGAACATCTGTTTTTCGGACAGTTGATGTCGTTGTTGATGTGCTTATCTTTTTTCCGCTTAAATCCCCTGCATTTTTCCCCTTTAACTCAACTTCCATTCCTTGTTCGTAGTATTTTTTCTGTTGGTCAGAAAGAACAAAATTCCCTTGAGTACTGGCTTTACTTTCTACTACTTCAAGAATTTTGTCTGTTTTTCTATCATATACTACAAAATCAAAGCGCGTTCCCCCTTTGCCTTCTCCAAAGGAGCCATAAACTTCTTCTAAAATTTCTACATTATCTCCATACATTCCGTCTAAATATGATTTTGTGGCATCTCTTCCCGCTTGTGAAATTTGCGTATTATCAAGTTTATTAAAACCAAGTGTACCATACATAGCGGCTTCCAAGCCAGAAGCTTCAATTCCCCATTCAGCCAGTTCGCTCACTGCAAAATCAACCGCCTGTTCCGCCAAAAACACTGCAACCGCTCTACCCGCAGGGCTATTAACGACTTGCATTGCTTTCTTCATATACCTTGCGGCTCCAAAGCCAGATAAACCCGCTAAGCCGCCAATGCCTGCTTCTTTGACTACACTTCCATAATCAATTTTGGAAATAGCGGTTTTAATATCATCGCCGTTGTACATATGCTCACCCACCTGGATAATCATGTCCATAAGTGCGCCTACAACTGCTCCGGCCGCGGCGGCACCACAAGTTGGACAATCGCCTTGCGGGTCATTGCGTATAATCGGTTTATTGTCAAAGGCTGTGTAAGACCCTAACCAAGGCATTTCATTGATGCGCGGGTCAACGCTCAACCACCTGCCAAGCCGTGGGTCATACTGTCTAAATTCAGTTGTATAACCGTTCAACTCATCTTCCTTTTCCATTCCGTGAAACCCGAAACGGTAATCATTTGCCGGGTCATAGGTTGAACGGTTTGGCAGTAGTGAACCAAACGGAAAATAATCATAAGCTGCTATGATGTGAGGTTGATTGTCAAGTAATCTTTTGTCAGAAATGACGGCGAAAACATTACCTAAATACGAAGTTAATTCGTAGTGTTTTTCGCCAAGTATCCGCTCAGAGTTTGCTAAATCAATGTCAATATTTTCGTCTGTTTTCGCTAATAAAAAGTTGGATTGTTTTATTCCCAAGCGACTTGTACCGTACAAATGTTGTTCAAGCAATGCAAATTCTTCTTCGCCGTCTTCGTAGCTTCTCTTTTCATATACCGCCATTACATTTTTTTGCGCATCGCGGACATAATAAGTAGTCAGTTCTCTTACTCCCGCTATCGCAGTCGGGTAAATTACTGTTTTGCTTATACGGTTGCCTAACGCATCGTATTGAAAGCGTAAATCGTATTTTTGACTGCCGGCTTTTCGTTTGATTGCTGTTACTTTTCCTCCAACATTCCACTCTATATTTGCGATTTCTTCCTGTTGGTCGCTTATCAGATTACCGATTTTATCATAAGCGTAATTGTGCGTAATTGGGTTGTTTTGAACATAATTTCTACCCTGGTCTTTCAAATCGACAGTCAGGTCATCATTGTCCTGCACATCATCCCAAACGTGCAACAAGCGATTATTCAAAATATTATCGTTGCCGTCTTTAGCATAATGATAAACAAGAGCATCCATTGACAAGCCCTCATCGTCATTCCGAGTTAGATTCTTGATGTTACCGTTGGCATCATAAATATAAGCTGTATTATATTTTGATGTTATTGTTAAATTATTTTCAACTTCTTCAAATGTATTGCTCGCTACTAAACGATTGAGTTCATCATATTGGTAGCTTTTTCCTAACAATGGCATACCACTGATAGCTGTTGCCATTTTGCTGATGTTGCCGTTGTAAAGGTCTGTACCTGCATTGGCAAACTCTCCTCTGCTCACTTTGTCAAGGAACGCTGTTGCACTGCTTATCGCCTTGTAATCGTTCGCATTATAGTGCAGGCTGTAAGCGAAGGCATCTTTAGCAAAACCGTTATCATTGCCATCATCACCCATATCGTTAAAACCATTCACTGATTTTATCCAACCCTGCAAAGTATACGCATAGTCGATACCTTGTACTTTCAAATCTCCAAGTTCAATTCGCGCTAACGGACCGTGTTTGTAATATTGATAACTGGCATCATTATCCCAAATCAATCCGTTAAGGCTCGTGTAAACATTTATAATCCGGTTATCAGAATCATACTCGTATTTGTGATAGAACTGATCCGGCTGACCGGGTTGATAACTGACCTTGTTCACATTGCCACTGACCAAATCGTACTCATAAACCAACTTTTTATATTGTTGATCCGGAAAATTTCTCAAATCAGAATTTTCCTGTATCAACTCTTTAACGCTTCCGTGAATGTCATAACTATAATGAGTCGCATAGTCGTAAACGGTGCTGTCTTTGCTGTATATTTCCTGGTAAAGGGCTGATGCTACGCGGTTACGCAAATTCTGTTGTCCTGCGGTAAACAAATTCTCAATATTACCGGATAAACGTTCATCATACTGATTCCGGCTTACTTGATACCTGTTCATGCTCCAGTTATCCGGATAATGTTTATTGTTAATCAATTCTTCATCCGGGACATAAGTCGATGCTAATTCCCCCGTTTCAACCACTCTGCCCAAGCCATCGTAGCGGGTGTAGCTGTAGTGAGGCGGGGTCATGCTGCGTTGCTTGCTGTTCTGAGAAGCAACTATCCGTCCGAGCCGGTCGTAATAGAAGTATGAGGAGAAACGCTCGCGTTTGTCGGTCAGCAACATAGCCGTGGAACCGGTACCGCCTAATATGGCTGTCTCTCTGTCCTTGAAAGCAATGTCCTGCAGATTGCTACCCGTGCCGCTCGGCTTGCGCTCCCAAGAGGCGCCGCCGTCCGTGCTTTTGAGAAGCACGCCGTTGTTGCCAGCGGCGTAGATCACAGCCCGGTCGTAAACGTGAATGGCGTTCAGGTCGGTTGAACGGCCGTACAAAACGTCGGTGTAAGCCGCCCAGTTGACCGGGTTGGGCTCGGGTGAGAGCAATCTTTCCCAAGTCTGACCATCGGTCGTTTTCAGCAGTGTGCCGCCATCGCCGGCTATAACGCCAACCCTGTTGTCCGGGTCAAAGCCAACGGAATTTAGACTGACGGAAACCGGTACAGTCTCATTATCTGCATTCTTGACATATTGTTCAGACAGATTGCCGTTGTTATACTGCCATATCCTGCCGGAAGATTCGACTATGCTGGCTATTCCCGCTCCGGTCATATATACACTATTCGGCGCTGATGTTGAATAGGCAGACTTAACCCAGGTATCCCCCCCGTCTTCTGTTGTGAGTATCACGTTTGCGCCAACGGCAATTCCGTAATCGGGGTCTTTTGCATAAAAATGAATCGATTTTAACCCGTTTACTCCGGATACGGAGGACGGGTGCCAGCTTGCGCCATTGTCAACGCTACTCAGAATATTGCCGTCGGCGGTAACTGCAAACAATTTTCCTCCCGCTTTTGCCGACGAGGTTATCGTGTAAGAATAGACATCGTCTCCCTCCTGTCTTGTCCAGAAAGCTGAACTTAGAGGGGTTAACCGATAGATAACGCCGCCATTGCCTACTGCAAATGCCTTATTTCCGAAGATGCGGACTGCGTTGATTCCGCCTTCACTCATTTGACTGGTGGATTGAATACCCTGAATTTTACCAAGCCGGCCGGAGTCGGTGCCGGTAAGAAGCGTACTTCCGCTTGCTGCAATTGTATGAACGGTTGAATAGCCGTCAATTGATTCTCTTATCTCGAAAGGCTGATTATTCAAGTCGACACACTCAAAAACCATTCCTCCTTGCCCGGCAATCAGCGCTCCATTGCCGGTGGTGGTTTGTACGGCATAAAGTTTCTCGTTTGTTTGCAGCTTGCGCAAGTGCCATTTTGTTTCATCGGTTCCTGCGTTCCATAGCACGGTTCCGTTATTACCCACAGATACGGTTATGCTGTTGCCCGCGTGTACGGATTGCAGCTGTTCGGGCTGCTTGATGGTTCCTCTGTAAGTATTGATTCCGTTAACAGTTGCATAGTAAATACGTCCGTCATCTCCTCCGACAAGAACACGGTTCGTTTCATCTATGTCTAAAGAACTGGCTGTTCCGGATGAGATTCCGATACCCGGTTCACTCCAGTTTGCTCCGCCATCGGAACTGAATGTTATTTTTCCGGCAGAAGAGAGCAGGTAAACCCTGTTGCCTTCCACGGTCATATCTACCGGTGTGAAATCTTCCGGCAATATGCACACTTCCCCGGAGAACGGACGAAATACTTCATTTTCTTCGGTCAGTCCCATCACTATCGTTTGATCCTGATAAAGAACACTGCTCAGTTTGCGGATTTTTCCCGTTAATCCGGTGGCATAAGGCACCCAGGCGACGCCTTCCTTTCGATAAACGGCATCATCACTCCAGGCGTAACAGGCGGCATTACCGTCAACATAGATATGTTCTGCATCTGCTATCGTTCCTTCCGTGCCTGTTAACCCGCCCATGTTTACAATGTCGCCTGTTCCGGTCAGGAGGTAAAAGTGAGCGCCATCCGCCCAGAAATCTTTAATTTGGTTACTTGTTTGCTGCCAGCTGGTTGCTGAGTTATCGGTATACAACAGTCGTAAATCTTCTGTAATAGCCCAGCCTTCCGTATTATTTAAAAATTGTATTTTACGGAAATCCAACTGCTCATTTGAATGGGTATGAACAAGGAACCACGTTTCGCCGGAATTGTTGGTGCGCAGAAGCATTCCGTTGGAGTCAAGGGCGTATCCGCCACCGCCGGCAAGGAGTTGCACGTATGTGATTTTTGAGGCGAGTATTTCCGGGCTTAGCTTTTCCCAGCTGGTGCCACCATTAGCCGTATAATAGATAATGCCACCATTATTGTCATAACCAACGGCATAACCGGTTAGCGGATTCTTAAACCATGCACAAGTCAGTGTTTCGCCGGCTTGCGGAACATCCGGATATTTGTGAGGAGTCCCTCCTGTGTATTTCCAGATTCCGCCGGGGGAAAAGAAATGCCCGTTGTTGATGTCCGTCATATAAACGGATATCAGGTCTTCTGACGTGCCCGAACCGGCTGCTGTCCACGAGTCGCCGCCGTCAACAGTCTTAAGAAGAGTGCCGCCATTGCCCACAATACAGGCTTCATTACTGTTTACTATACTGATGTCGTTCAGACGGTTCAAGCCTGCGATACTGGCTTTTTGCCAGCTCGAGCCACCATCGACGGTCGTGTAAATCAATGACTGGTCAGGGTTCTGCGGGTTTTCACCGAACAGTACGCCACGGTAACCGTCCAAAAACTCGGTGGATACAACCTTCATCCCTGCCGGCAATCCGCTGCCGGTAGAACCGGTTGAGAATGCCTCCATTTTCTCGTGGTCGGGCATATATTGCGCCACAAGCTGGTTCAGACTGTTGTACAGGTAGCGAGTCTCCATACGGTGACGGGTGAAAACCGACTGTTCACCGTTTAACCGGTCGCGGTTGATTTGCGACCAGAATGACTGATCCACCAATTCTACGCCCTGCGGAGGAATCGTGCGTACAAGATTGCCGGCCTGGTCATAGTAATAGAGCGTGTAGTGGTGTTCGTTGTCGCCGTAGTTCATCGTCATGGACTCTTCGCCGGCGCCTGCCATGCACCGGGCGACAAAAAGATCTTCAAATGAATGTATGACGCTGTCGCGGTATTCTTTGTACACTTCCTGCGCAACTAAGGTGGCGTGGTGGATCAGCTCTTTTTCACAATCTTCGCCTTCCATGGCTTCGCGGTCACACAGCGTGATGGTTTTTTCTCCGCTACGGTAGCAGATTTCTATCGGGAAACAGGTGGAGCCGATCATGGAATCTCGCACTACAAATCCGTTGTGTACAATATTGGCGTCTATATAGAAGTAGTAGCGTCCCGGTAAAGCGTTTGCCGGTGCTGGCGCTGGGCGGATATTGCCGAAAAAAGGCACTATGCCGTTAAAGACATAACCGGCGGAAAGGTTCACAAATTCCAGCGTTACAGGACAGTCTACGTTATTACAGCCCTGACCGACCGCGTTCATTGTTAAAACCTGACCGTTAACCGATGGTTGGTAGGTATAGGAATTACAATGGCAATTATTGGTGGAATGGTCAATTCCCATTGATTTTTGCAGCTCGCCTACCGACTCGGAAATATCACATTGATTTCCGGTTACAGGGCCTTTGCCTACTACGTCATTCAATATGCCTTCCAGTTTCTTGGCCTGCTCCGACAGTTCGCAGTAAGGATGGGTGTCGCTGGCGTTGCACTTGTTCAAAAAGTCTTCATAATCCCAGTAATTCTTATTCAAATTAAGCTTGTTGTTGAGGAAGTTGGTCAACATTTGCTTGCGGTAAGGCTCAAATCTTTCCGGTATGCCATTGGACAAAAGGCGAAGTATCCAGTTCGTATTGTCAAATACATCAATCCAGTCCTGTATCATTTTACAGTCGATGCAGACATCGCACGAGAGGTTAACCGGGATATATTCGCTGGATGCTTCCAGTTCCTGTTTTCCCTCTTCGCTCCAAGGTCTTGTCGGCAACCACACTTCACCCCCGTAAGCGTTCTGGCAAAGGCATATTTTGGCTTGGTAGTTATCCACCGCCATACCTGTTTCCTTTTCAAAGAAACGGCGTGCCGATGTGATGCCCTGCGGCAATGCTCCTGCTCCCTGAAGCCTGTAAAATTCTGCGTTAGTCTTCAACAATTGATCGCACGCGCACGTGTCTATCTTTTTGTAGTTGGCATACGAGTTATACTCATAACTCTCTTCCATGGGGAAAGTAATCAGATAGGGGTTACATTCCAGAGAGAACTGGCCGGATCCCAGTATTTTTTCCATGGCATCAACAAAGGAGGTATAACCGCCGGATGTTTGCATACCTTCCGGCAAACTGGTTGAACCAAACATCTTGGCGCCATCCGAAGCGGTGCAGCTCAATGTCATGATGTCCGTAAAGGCTGTTTTAAGGGCATTATATGTGTCATTTTCCGAGTTCCACTGTGCATCCGTTGCTAATTCGTTGCCTATCCTTATACAGCCAACCAAACGTTCCAGACAGTTTTCTGCCTGTGCCAATGCCTGCTTTCGGCACTCTTCGGCGACCTGCTGTGCCATACTTTGGCTTTTAGATTCCATATCGCTCTCCGTCAACTCTTCCGCGTTTATGATTTCCTTATCCGCGGCTGTGTACATATCGGTTTTATTTACAAAGCGACGTATTTTGCCGGCGGGAATATCCGGCTCACACTCATCGCCCAGGTCGGCTTCTATTTTATTCCGTTTGGCTAAATAAAGCGCACGGAAAAATTCCCAAGCCCGGTCGCGGATACATGGATCAGGAGTGGATGAATTGAACTCTGTAAAGTTAAATCCGGAGACCCTTGATTCTATTGATTCATCGCTCACGGAAGGGGTATTGCTCTTGATGGCGGCACACACTGCCTGCTCCCAAATATTCCCGGTAAAGGTCGCATTATTTGCTCCGGTAAAGATTTTTCTGTCTGTCAGGTAGCTTATCATTTCCTCTGTCTTTTCGTTTTGCAGTTGCTGAACTTCTACAGACAGATGAGGAAATGAGGGAATGAGGCGAAACTTGAAGAAGTTACGCTTGGGAAGACCGTCAAAGAACGGGTCTATATTGGACAAGTTGTTTGGAAGACCGTTAGGGGGGTAATTCCCCGATATGTTCAGAGGATTTAGAAGGCCTCTTAAATAGGCTTCCTCATAGGTTTCGGTGCTTTGCATCTGATGTTCATACCACGAACTTTTGCGAGATTCTTCACTTCTGCATGTCTCAAGACATCCTCGTTCGGGATGGTAGGCTAGTGCCAGTGTCTGGGCATATTCTTCGCGGAAGTTAACGATAAAATTATGGACACTCATACTGTCCGGATGCAAAGGAACTCCTTCTCCGTCAACAAAGAAACGGGAAAAATCGGACTTCAACTGCTCAAAATTCTCCGGATAAAACAGCGAAGACGCATCGCTTGAATAAGTGTATCTATTGTCGGATCCGAGCTCATACAGGGCATACTGTCCGCCCATGACCTGACGGCCGCCGCCATTCAAGTCGACCTGGAACGTATCTGAGGAATTGATGGTGCGGCCTGGAAAATAGTCGGCTTCCATCATGACTTCTACCTGCTCGCATTCATCAGTATATGAGCAAGCCATCAGACATGAGTCCATATTGTCTGAGGAAAGGCAGTGTTCAAAACAGGTTTTAGGGGTAAAACACTTACTGAAGTCGATCTCGCTAATTTTACGGCGGATGACCGTATCCAGCTTACGGGTGAGCAGATAGTCAATATCCATTTTTTCATAGCGCTTCCTGTTCAGTGTCAACTCCCGGGATATGACATATTTCCCGACGGTTAAATCTTTGGCGGTAAATTTGAAACTTAAATCGCTTTCCAAATCGCAACTGTTACCTACCGAACCGATCGTGTGGGTGATTGGAAGTGCTGTAATGGGAACTTCATCAGGAAAGGAAAGTTCTTCCAGAACTGGACGCTCACCGCACTCGTCCCTGATGTCGATCGTCAGTACAAAAAGGCTGTCCAAACAGGTATTGGGGGGCAACAGACCTTCTTCGTCAATTACTTTTATGGCTGGAAGTGAGTACTCAAATTTGTGGTCGCCTCTGGTGGTTACCAGATGATGATAGGTTGAAAGGTAGTTGCTGCCGAAAGAGGAGATCGGTTGATTATCTATGATGGAAACTGTAGTACGTTGCTGTTTGTCTGCTTCATTCGACGGTAGCGCCTGAAGACCATGGGCTGGATTGCCGGAAAGAGCGGTGGCAATCGTGCGGCCCTGCATATCCAGATAAGTGACGCTCAACTGACCGTTCGCATCCTGAACCACATTTTTCTGGTAATGAGAACTGTATCCAACCTCAGAGCCAAACAGGCGGTTTAGCTCCTCCTGAGAGGGCTTCCCGTAGAAATATTTGGTTTCGCGGCTTGGACGTGCGCCAAACTGATAGTCGGGACCAACTCCGCCCTGACGGCGGATGCGCCCTGTATTATCGGGCTCGTATTCGGTTTGAGTAAATGGGAAGCCGCCGGCATCCGGGATGAACCGATTCAAGCCCGTTTCTTTATCCGGGTTTTGGTCGGAATAGTAGCGCGCTGAGCCGCTGTCGCTCGACATCGCATTGACCGTTATTTTACAGCTTGGATCATTGGGGGCTAAATCTACCCGGCTATTCAAGTCAAAGTCTCTACGCCCGTAAACGGAATCTTGACGACCTTCGCCTGCACTCACATTGAAATTTGGATGGAATTCCAAGCGGGTGCGACCGCTCGGGACAGGGAGCGACTGGATTGCTGCTCTGCCCTGATGGTCGTAATAGGTTTCTCCCACAATCGTGATGGAGTCGGTATTTAGCCGAGTAACTGCCTGGTGGGAGCGCATCGTCCCATCGTAATAGGTTATGACCTCTTTCCGTTTGCCAGATTCGGCGTAGTTGGTAATATATTGCCAGTTGAGTTTATCTTCGGTATGGGCAAAGGTTTCTACTGCAAAGAATTGTCCTGTGAATTTCCCAGAACATGCATTGGGGGAGCATGACCAGCGGCTGGTGATGGGGTAAGTTTTTTCCAAATCACTGTATCCTACTGCACGCACACGGCAGAACAGATATCCGTTGTCAAAGACCGGAGAAAGGGTGTACCTGTTTTCCTGAGTACTGATGCGGGTGGCATTTCTGTCGAAATCATAATCCAGAGCTATTTTTCCGCCAGGATGCTCGGAATAGTTGTTGACGTGTACCCATTCCAGATGGTATTCTTCAGCCTCCGGTATTACCCCCCAACTAACTTCATAGTTGCCGGTAACCGGGTTGTGCAAGATGTGCAGATCTTCCGGCACGAGGTCGCGGGTAAACGTTTCAACCCACTCTACCTGGGCAATATATGTTAATTCTACTTCCGCTGGAATTGTCCCCGTAAATGAACTTTGGAAGGAGGTGATAAGAGCATCGTCCAACAAAAAGATTGCCCGGTCTTGCGATTTGCTATCATTCCCGACGGTATAGTCAAGAATCAGCCTGGGAGTGGCTGTTTCAGAGATGTCTGTTCCTAAACGAGAATAGGTTATATTCAAATCTACTGTTGCTGAAACATCGACTCCCGTCGGGGTGGGAATATGCAACATAAATATATGACGAATCCGTTTTGTTGAATGATGATACTCCGGCCTATTCTCAAGGACAAACTGCCAGGAACTAGTCTGAATAGAAGACCCTGACAATTTATCTGTATATTCTTTACTCTTGCCTGATACCGTGCCTGACAAAAATAATAGTAACAGGATCAATGGAATAGGGCGATACTTTAATAAACCGCTAATCGATAATCGGAATACGCTCTTACTCATATTATATATTTTTTTATTTCAAATGATTCAACAACTGATATTCGTTATATTTCTCTTTTAATTTTACTTCTCCTTTGGCATTAACCGTTACAATATCATCAATCGAAAAGTAACGGTTGTCGATTTTTTTACCGCTTTGTTGTTTTTTGTAAAGGAAAGCGACCCGAACCTGCCTGGAAATACCCGGTTCGACCTCTACCGGCTGCCGGAAAACAACAGTAATACGTTCCAATAATCCCGTTGCGTCAGAAAAATAAACCGTGCTTTCCTGATATTCGCCATAATCGTAATTGAAACGATATGCTTTGCTTTTTGCACTCTTACCCAGATAAGTGCAGGTGTAACCTTTGCCTGAAGAGGTCGTCTGTGCTTCCTGCGCCAGACTTATCTGATCAAGGGTTTGCATGATTAGCTTCCAGCCTTGGGAAGGAGGCTGTGAAGCATCAGACCGATGACGGGGCTCAATACCGACCACCCGCGCTTCGGGATGGACGAATACGATGTAACGACCATCGCTGATTATCTCCGTACCGTACTGTTCTAAACGGAACTTGTCGCCTTGCTTGAGAAGCTTCACGCGTTGCTGCTCCGTTGGTGTAACGGCGCTTAACGAAGGGTAGAAAAGGTGTTCTATCTCTATCTCGAAAGCGTCTTCCTTAAAAATACGGACGGCTTTTGCGATGTCGGTGTCCCAGTCTTGCGACCAAACGCATGGTGTGCAAAAAAAGAGGCACGAAAGCGCGAAAGCGCGGAGGCGCAAAGGCACAAAGGGAGCGCCTTTCCGCCAATTGTATAATTTCTTACTGTTAAATCCTTTTTTATTCATTTTTTTCTTCGCTTTCGAACCTTAGCCCTTTCATGCATCATTGTTTTCTCTGTCCCTGCCGCGCTTCACGGATGGTCATTACGCCTCTTTCAGTCTCTTTCTTTACCCGGATAAGCGCACCTTCTTCGTCGTATTCGTAGATGGTGGCGTAGTTTTCATCATCCAGTTCGGCGACTAACCGGCGAGTAATCGGGTCATAGACGTATGACTTCATATTGCCGTTAAATGGGTAAACACGGATGTCGTCAAAAAAAACAGCATCTTCGACATTGCCTTCTGTATTGTTTACTAATTCAAGGCGCATTTTGTAAGCATTTGACGGCACATTAATAACCTTCTGCATACGTTGCCAACCGTCGATGATTGAACCGGAAGGGGGAATGGTATCCCTGAATTTATCGCCTGTTCCAACCAAATCAAAAACAAGGGTGGCAAAACAGTTTTCATAAGTAACCGCATTGTTTTCTAATGCTTCCGCGTCTTTTACCCATCCGCTGAATACGTATTTCTTGCCGGGAAGCGGGGCGAAACTGGCAGGGCAGGCGTTGCAAGAGGGATCGGGTAAATTTACATAATTTACTACAGCCGAATCGAAAGGGGCTATGGTAGCAAACTCTTTATTGGTTCCGCTTAATATTACGATTATACTAGATCCGTTTGTTGCATCGGAAGCTGCGGTTACGGTGAAGGTAGCACTGTTTTGTCCTGCGGGAATGACTACCGAAGAAGGCAAAAAAGAAAAATCGGAAATATCGCCCGAATAATTGATATTAACCGTTACATCTTCATTTGCAACTACAGCGTCTGGGAATTTGACAGTAAATAGATGACTGTTATTATTAACAGATAAGACTACCGCAGAATTATCAGATAAACTTACGGTTGTGTTTACCGTAAGAATAGCCTGACTTCCTAATGGAAGGGTTTGTGTCATATTGCTAATAGAATTACCATCGACAACCCATTTTCCGGCACGCACAATATTGACCGGAATCGACACTGCACCGGTTCCCATCGCGGCAACCGATGCACCGTTCAGTTGATAAAACTCATTTCCGGATGTACAATTAGAAGTTCCTCCTGCAAAACCTGAAGAGGTACAAGCGCCTGAAATCTGTAAACCGGTATGGTTAACCCGAAAGCCGACATCGGTCAAAAGCACCGGACTATGGCATGTGTAGTTCAAGTTAAGGGTAACATTATCGCCGATATTTGCCGTATAATTTTTCACTCCATTCCAAAAATAATCCAACTCACCGTGAAGTGCAGCTGTGAAAGTCAAGCCTGTTTCAATAGTGGTAATTGTTCCGGCCGGGATATTATCGTAACCCACACCTGTTCCATTATCTCTACCTCCTGAAAATGGGCCAAACTGAAACATATATTGACTAGCAGCCGATGCTGATGTACCACCAAAACCCGTATCACCTCCGGCTCCGGGAGTTAGCGTCGGCACATTAAAACAATAGCCCTGATTGTAGTGATTAGAAGAATAGCCTCTGTCAAAATCCCGCCCTATCGTAAAGAAAGCAATAAATGCACCATTTCCGGTATTATTTCTTGCACCTACCATACGTAGAGATTGCATTTGTTCTGTTGTTAAATAGCGATTTTCCACACTTAAGTTATCATTTAAACTGAAAATATCCGGCAGAATATAGGCATATCCTGCATCTGATATATTAACGTAAGTATCCCATCCGTATGCAAGCGTAATGGGTGTTCCGACAGGAATATTTGTGGCATCAACGGTTACATGCTTGATAAAATAATCAGGTGCCGATGTATTGTACGTTATTTTTAGCGTAACCGTAAAACTATTTCCGTTATAGGTACCTGTAAAGCGCTTGGTCATTTCCTGAATGACTCCAGAGGTAACAGGCGTACCCACATCTACAATAGAATTAAATGCGGCAATATTAACCCCTGTCATAAGAGATCCTGCATCAGGTAAATGAGTCGATGTTCCAATTCTTCCGGAGGTAAATGTAGTATCGCCTATTTTAATAGCAAACAAATGAGAGTATTGCGAATAGAATTGTTGATTCCAACTATTATTTAACCATCGATATACGCAATAATTTCCTCCAGAGTTTATTTGAATTTTCAATTGATTGGGAGAAACGTCACCTAAAATAACTTGATTATCTATCTGAGCGTAAAGCGTTGTAGGCAAAAAACCAAGACTCAATATCAGTAAAAGCAATATTCTTTTCATGATTTTATGTGTTTAACGATATAGCTTATAAATTAAATTAAATTGGGTATCTCCTTTTGTATGCCAGATGCGAAGCATTTCATTTTCAATCACATACATAAAAGAACGCGATTGTTCTTCCCGCATCGTGACAGTTAATATCCCGTCATTGGCTGTAAAAGAACCTTTCAGGTTAACATCGAAACCAAACTCTGTTTCGGTGCTGTGTACTCCTATTTGGTCATCAAAAAAATAGAGAGAAGTAAACATATTTCTTGGAAGATTGTTTTTATCAGCAAGCAAGACGTCCAATGAATATTTTTTAGTAACGCCATTCTTGGTCAATTCTACTATATCTAAATTCCAAGTTCCCCATAGACGGTGATCTACCATTGCCGTTTCGTTATTTACTGTTTCTTGTGCAAAACTTGATGCCGATATACCGAATAAGCCTACTACAAAGGCAACTAAAACTATTCTTCTTATTGATACTTTCATTATATTGATTAATTACTAAATTAAACTATTTATTTCATCACTTTTTCCACCTTTCCATCACTGTACACTATTATGTATATTCCGCTTGCAGGTTCTTGTGGCAAGCGTAGCCCTGTGAGGCTGTAATAACCAATAGCTTGCGCTACGGGTGAAAATTTTTTTGCCTCTATAATACCTACCGAATTGCCTATGGTAGTAAATGAACTTTCCTGCAAAACTACAGATGTTTCGTCTATGTTCGCTGTCATTACATAATAATAATCGGTACCCGCCGTGAGAAGATTTTTCACTTCATACGAAAAATCGCCTGTATCTGAACGCAACGATTTTGTACCCACATAATTGCCATCGGCATCAAATTTTATAATACAAACTGTTTGTCTATGTTCTGCATCTGCGTAAATGCGAAGTTCATAGCCGGTAGCACTTTCTACCGCTTCCCACACGAACAATGCACTGCTGTCTGACGGCTCAACAGAAATTTCAGAATGTTCTATTACATTAATTTCTACAATGACTTTTGCCAGCTCATATTCATAAGAAACTATTGCTGTATTGGTCATTGTTACAATATAATTGCCGATGGTATTAAATATAAGTTTTCCGTCAACCACAGTATAATCGCTTTCCAACGCATTATCGCCGGTTTTAGTTACAACGCTATAATTTGTAAATGTGCCGCCAAAGACAGATTGTTCCGAAAAAAGTTCTTCACCAACAATTACTGTTTGAGACGGTAAGTATTGTGAATCAAAATGTTTATTATTTTGAGTATCTATTTTTAAATGTGCCGCGTATAAATCAGACAGTTGAAATTTATTATCATTGCACCATAAGCTATTTAAATTAACACAATCTGTTAAATCTAAACTTGTTAATTGATTACCGTAGCAACGTAATTCCCATAAAGCCGAACAACCGCTTACATCTAAACTTGTTAATTGATTATCGTAGCAATACAATGTCTGTAAAGCCGAACAACCGCTTACATCTAAACTTGTTGCTTGATTTGCCTTCATGCAATCAAAATAAGTAAACCTGCAATTACTGTCAGAAGCAGTAACAGTTACCGTATATTCTCCGTCTGTGTCATAAATACGTGTTAGAAATACTTTCCCATCATAACTATCTTCAATGCTTGTTCCTGTTTCGTCAGTGCCATCTCCCCAGTTTACTGTAAATTCTTCGCCAATCGTCGCTTGAATTGCTATATATCTATAACTTCCGGCTTCGGCTTTCCAAGTAAGTGTGATTACATCTTGTGCTAAAGCACTACCCGCCGCCCAAAGCAGCATTATAGCTGTAATTAAAACTTTAAAAAACTTCATTGTTTTCATATTCTTTATTTTTTAATTTGTTATTTAAGTACCTCCGCTAAATTAATTTATACTATTTATTTTGAAAAATCTTAAGAACAAAAGATTTGTAAAACAGGGATAATATAAAATAATTTTGATGATGTACTTTATATTGTTGTTTTTTAAATTTATCTCATTGATGGAGAATTACTTTTGTTCCTCCATTTCCTCACAAGTCATTAACTCTTTTGTCAATACTGCGGGATTATTTTTTGTTACCTTAATGCTATATCTACCCGTATGCCCGTGCATGCCGGTGATATCTGCATTTTGGAAACCAAAGTGTTCCATATCGCAAGTATTCACACCGGCATCTTCAAATCCGGAGAATCCAACTTCGCGGTAGCGGGCGTTGGCAGAGACGGCAGTCGGCAGAGAGTTATTGTAACCATACGTTGCCGAAGTGTATCGTCCGAGTGCATCGCGGTTTTCAATCTCGTAACCGAAGCGGCTGAACATGGTTACTTCCGAGGCAAATGTCCACCCCAACGTATCGGCTTTCCATGTAAAGGAGCTGTTTCCTCTGTTTACACTCTTCCAGAAAGGGGAGAATGAGTTAAAGAAGCCGTCTCTGCGGATGTTGGTGTTGCCGCTGTCATCGCTTTGCGAGCGTCCGGTGAGGAAAACAAAAGAGCGTTTAGGACGGTAGTTACCTTTTTCACCTGTGACGTACGGGTTTTTAGGAGCGTCAGGATCTTCGTTGTCCATACAAGTTTCACAGAGGTTCTCTGCCCATTGGGCGTTAAACTCTACGGCTCCGGCGTTTAATACTTCCGCTTTATCAAAACTAATCTTATTACCCACGATAGGGTTTGTACGGGTAGTGATGGTTCCGACCGGCGTGCTTGCCAAATTGCGGTAACCGGAACGCACAAGGGTAACAGGAAAACTCGTATTCGTAAAATCGGCTCCACTACGGTCTTTTAACGTTATGTTATTATTCTCATCTTTTATTACCCAGGCTCGCAGTTTATGATCCTCGTTTACCGGAGCACCGGCATCGGCAAAATAAAGTTCGTCTCCTGCTACAAGTTTGCTTTTAATATTATTAAAATTTCCTCTTAATCCTGCATTTTGATAAGCCAGTCCCATTCCGTCATAAGCCCAATGAGCGGGATAGGTAAAGGAATAATAATGGTCGCCGAAATTGTTTTGGGTCTCTGTGAGCAACACATCGCCGGTTTCGGCATCCCAACCAATATTAGAGGTGGTTACATGCGAACCCAAATCCTGCGCAACAGTGCGTTCGAGAATACCATGCCGCGTAATTACCTTAGTTGCTGAAACGGAACGAAAACAGGTAGTTTCGCTGAAATAGCCGGGCCAGAAGGCAGGGATAGGGAGTGGAATGCCGAAAATAATCGGCGAGACATCCAGGTTGGCAGATAATGAACCGCCTGTGGTGTAGTTATAGCTTTCACGTTCATCAAACACCACTTCTACATCCATACCTGCCTGCAGGGTTTCGACCTTACCGCTTATATGTATTGTAGGTATGGAATTGGAAAGCTGAGTTGAGTTTTCCGTCTTGTAGAAATCACCGCCGCTCTGGGATTCGCTGTCGCC
>QMCD01001082.1_pt2 | contig 17454 bp, 23 predicted proteins | sample 1821841 | NCBI WGS metagenome assembly QMCD01 (sample SAMN01991225, study PRJNA193472) | Termite gut metagenome, whole genome shotgun sequencing project. | isolation source: worker | host: Macrotermes natalensis
CGCGCAACCCGATCCGCCAAGTCCGCCCGAAACAACTCGGCCCCATTAGCCTGCCGGTGTATCAACGAAAAGGATTTGCGACTATACCAAGCTGCAGTCCCCTTGGTCGGCGCCTCCTTTTTGCGCGTGTACTCCTCGCCCTCCAGCACAAATTCACTTTGCTTGCCCAAAAATGCCACTAGCTTCTCAAACTCCCGCGGGTGCGCATCCAGTTGCGCGCGAAACCTGGTCATCGTTGCCGCTTTCGCTCCGCCATAACCCATCCCATAGCTCCAATTATCGGCAGACAAGTCGAACCAAAACACCGGCACATCCGTCCACTCCTTGCCCGGCTCACCCGGCCGCTCAATCGAAAACCACATGCTTGTCCGATACGGCCCATCACCAGCCCGCAGATAGCGCGCATCCCGATAAATCCGCGATAACTTATGGATAAACCCCCGGCCACCGCACTTATCCGTCACCTGTTTGAACACTGCCTGCCCCAGCGTTTTCATTGGGCTCTGAAACTCCCGCAAAAACTCATCCTTATGCGCCTCAAACCACGCCTTCTCATTATTCATCCCCAGTTCGTTTATAAAATCAATCGTCCGCTGCGAAAATCCCTCAAACCCCGGCTCTGCAATATGTTTTTTGTTCATAAATCACCCTCTTATACTTTCTGCTATCACGCTAAGTCAATTCACCTTTCCATCGCCTGCTTCTTCAGCTCTTCCGGCATTTTCTCTATGGCATATCGCAGCGCCGTGCGAGGCATCACAGCCTTATTCTTCATCACAAAATCAAAAACCGCCCGGATATGCTCCTTTTTCACCTCATCGCCCCCCTTTACGAATGATTCGCTCATGCTCGCCGCTTTCAGCATCCAACCATAACCCTTTTGCACCATGTCGTCCGGATCGACCAGCAAGATACCCGCAATCTGCAGAACTTCGTCCAAAAACAACCCTTTCCGCCCCGGCACAATCAAACTCACGGCCGCCGCCCGCTTCACCCAGCGGTTCTCGGACTTAGCCCAGCCAATCAACTTCTCGGCCAACTCCGGATACATCGTCACCAGATCGCCCACCGTGTGATTACACAAAGTGTCGCAGGTCGCCCAGTTATTCACATGGTTCTTCACCCAACCCTCAAATCGGCCAAAATCATCAGCAGTGTACTCCTTGGCCTGCGACTCCGAAAAAATACACGCCGCCAGCCCTTCCTCCATGACCCCAGATTCCCACAATTCGTCGCACAGGTCAAAAATCTGCAGCTTGTCCCAGCCCTCGGCTTTCGCCACAGCCAAGTACTTTTTGGCAATCCGATTCACCACCGGCACCTTTACCCCATAAGCCAGCACCGATTCCTTAAACAACCGATCCGACGACTCCCGCGCCTTACCGCCACCCTCCGCTATTAAATCTTGCCTAATTCGCACTAATATATCCATAAGCTTAGATCCTTCCGATGTAATGTCGCCTCCTCATGTTGATTTACCCTCATTATATCATGCCTCAATCGTCGACAAAAGCTCTATGCCAAAAACGCCACAATCCCACCCGCCAGAAGCACCGCCCCAAGCATATAGTCGAACCAGCTCTTCCCGCCGTATTCATACCTCGTAGGTCGCCAAATTATCATAAAAATGCCGACCACGCTAACAAACGCCGCTATCACGTAGCGCGCAATCCGCAAAGCGTCCGCATCGGCCGCAACAACCGATCGAATCGCAAATCCAAAGGCAGCTCCCAGTAACGCACCAAAAAATACATACCACCACGGACTATCAAAGTCAATCGGCGCCTCTCGGCGGTCAACAAACCTAGCCCTCGTCGCTAATCCAGCGACCCGGTCCCGAAACCCGTCAAAGTCGGCCAAGCCGCTCACATCCATTCGCCAGCCACTACCTGAAAAATACATCGTCCTGATATAGCCCCGTGCAGTTCTTTTTACTCGAACACTAGTCGCATCTTTCAGGTCTATAGTTCGGCTAGCCGCTCCAGATCGTCGCTCGAGCTTCGTCCCGGAAATCACATAAACCCACCACTCCTGCCCTGTCAAAACCCGGTTTGTTACCCAAATCAGCACAGCAAAGAATAGCGCCACCGCCAGCATAGCTATCCCAGCCACGGCCCCATTAGCGGCAATCAGATCGATCAAAACCAAGCAGCCGGCAACATACATACATCCCAGCATCTTCGCAAAATCCCGCTTCCGCCGCAATATCTCTCGTTTCGAAATGATATACCTCTTCACTAAAGAAATTATATCATAATGAATCCCCCCAGCTGGGCGCACCATATCTAACCAGTGCCACGAGCATATTGACTATTTTAAGCAGGTGTGCTATAATACCGGTATAGTACCTTGAAAATCAGTACCCTAGCAACTCCAAATCGCAGAAAAGAAAGGGGAAGAAGCATGAAGAAAATTGACCTAAAAACCCCGGAGTATTCACAGAAGTTTGAGAAAGCGCCGATTTACGCTAAAAAAGGCGCTATCGATGCTGTCGAGATTACTCAGGAAGGCCTAGAATCAGGAGAATACGCCGACAAAGGAGTGCGTTTTGACGACGAAAAAGGCCGATATGTAATCGATACCTTCGTCATGCGAACGAACGCTGACGGCAAGCGCCAGAACGTGCTTGAAAGCACTCGCATTGTCGAGCCCGGCGAGTGGATTGCGACAAATCCCAAAGTTCACCCGACAGATGTCGCGAACAACTACGTTATCCCCGATGAAACTTTCCGCAAACGCTACGAATCAACCGCCGAGCCCGGCGTTTACCGAGCTAAAGGTATGGCGCGAATTATCAAAAATGACACTGGAGACAGTGTCGAGATCATGGCTCCCTGGGGCGAGCCGCAGTATGGCGATGCAAATTGTTATTTCAGAGCCCCCTTCGACGTAAACAACCCCGACAACCTCGCTGAGGGCGACCGCTACATTCTTAGCGCGAACGACTTTTTTTCTACCTACGGACCGGCGGACGAAATCCTTGGCCCCGGTTGGGCCGAGAGAATCATGCCGAACAATTAAGTTCGGTTGCGCACCAATCAAGCAGCTCCCCGGAGCTGCTTTTTACAGGCTTTCCAAATCTTCCACTGTTTCGACCCTATCAAAAATCTCGCGCGAAAAATCCAATCTCGAATTAGCATCCAGGTCGCCTATCATCGCCTTAACCTCGCCCAACGTCATCAATCTCATAGCAATCTTCTCCCCGCTGTCCAGCCGCACGCCAGTCTGCTTTTCAAAACTCGTGGCAAGAAACGTATAGATAAACCATTCCATCTTGGCAAAAGGCTGAGTCGCGGAAATCAGCCGCCACTCCTTGAACGTCATGCCAGTCTCTTCCAGCAACTCCCTCTTCGCAGCTTCAAGCTCCGACTCTCTGGGATTGTCATGCCTGCCCCCGGGCAGTGAATAGAACATCCCCGACCCTGGCTGTTCTTGTTCCAGCACCACCAACTTGCCATCTTTGACAGCCAACACATTCACCGTATCCGGCCGCTTGATCATTTCGAATACGGCATGGCTTCCATCGAATAGTTCCTGGTCCCACTGGTAAACATCAAAAATCTTCCCCTCAAAAACCCGCTTCGCGCCTTCCGGAATCAATCTCGCCTTGTTCGGCAAAACAGTCCTCATTTCGCGTCCCTGACTCGCATACCCATCATTTCAACGCATCCCGCCTAAACGTCGCAATCAATAGCGCATCTTTCAACTGAGCCTTGGTAGATACATCAATACGGATGCTCTTCCACGTCACGTTTCCCTTAATCTCGCCATTGCCGCGAACCGAACCCATCGTCTTGTCGCTCAACGGCAACTCCGCAATCTCTTCCGGTATCGCGTGCGCAAAATGAAAAGACACCTCAAAATACCCTTTCCAAATCGACAACCAAAAAATCGGCTTAGCCTTATTCGCCCCCCTGGGCGACACCCAGCGGTACTCGCCCTTCGCCAGCCAAACCTTTCCGTCATTAAAGAACTTCCACGGCAGCAAACTAATTCCCTCGGCGTCAATTTTCGCCAGAAAATCCAAGTACAGAGCATACGCCCGCTCGCCCAATCCACCGGCAATCATCCCCGCCTCTGGCTCCGCCAACGGATCCCGCATCAACATATTTGGTTCATTCATCGCCCGATTCTCCTTTCCTGCACCGCTTACTTAATCGGAAAAACAATCTTCGTCAAAAGCTCTTCCGGCGCAGTACTATCCGGATCGTTCAGATAAAAATCGTAGTAAGTGCCTGTGGACTCCAAGCCATTCTCAGCAAGATACTTCATAACTTTCCCATATGTCGCTTCCAAAGTATCATACGGACCCTTGTGCATCGCTTCCACAGACCTGCCGGCATAAGTCTTTGTGATATAAAACTCGCCCTCAACCGGAAACTCCTCAGTAATCGGAAAGCCCGCCTCCATGTCAAAAGTCGAATAATCCGGCGTCATATTGGTATAGCAAATATACGGCGCTCCCGCAGGCTGCTTACCCATCTCGGCCAACTTCTTGCCGAGCTTACCGTAACTCTCGTCAATAGCCTGCATCATCGTTTGCATCGTCACCCCCGGCTTCTTAACCGCCAAAGCCAGCCGAGCCTGTTGATCAACAATTTTTATATCCATAATACCCTTTCTTTTATGTGCTATTTTTACCACTTCCTCAATTACAATAATACCACACAAAGGCCTTAATTATGTGCACGCGTCACAAAAACTCCTTGAGTTCAGCCAATTTATTGACGACATAGGTCGGGCTATAGTCGCCCGTCGCTGCTTCTCCATCTTTACTGAACCAGCACGAATCGATGCCAGCCACCTGCCCGAAGCCCACATCAGATTTTAACGAATCGCCAATAATCAGATAGTCTCCACGGTCAAAATCTTTGTACCGCTCTTCGATTGCCTTAAAAAACTCCATCTTCGGCTTCATAAATCCAAACATATCGGCGGACAATGCCTCCGCGATATACCAAAAAACACCAATCTCCTCCAGTTTTTGTCTAGTTGCCACGCGCGGACCATTTGTAGCCACGACGATCATGTACTTCTCGCTCAAATACTTGAGCGTTTCACGAACCCCATCGATGGGGACAACATGTTCAGTCAAAGCGTTCATATAGAGCCTGTTTAATTTTATCGCCCTTTCTGGGCTAATCGAATTGTCAAAATATGTCAAAACCCTTTGCGAACGCAGCCAATCCAAAAATTCTTCACTCTTTTTTCCGACCTCGCCTTTGAATCTATCGGGTATTTCAACCTTGTCGTCTTGCCAATCGCGCCAAAACTGCTGATCGATTTTATACCATCTTGCGAAGCCGTCCTCCGAATAATCGCTGCCCGCCCGCTCAAGCATCCTCTTAAATCCAAAGCGAACATTCTCTTTGTTGTCGATTAGCGTATCATCTAGGTCGAATATCAATATCTTATATTTCACCATGAACTATGCCCCGCATCCAACAGGTTTTACCCGACACGCAACCAAACTGCGCTCCATAATCTCGCCACTCATATCACTAATATATCACACCCCCCCACTCAATCGGATACCATATCGCCATTTTCAGCTTCTCAGACGCAGTCTTGCGCGGATTGTTAGTTGTATTCTAGCCTACCCCACACGGATACCCGAAAAGCACTTGCGTGTCGTATTAGAACACTAGAAAATCCCCCAGCTATCTGGGGGACCTGTGATTCGCGCTTACTCCGGATAAGGCTCAGGCAAAGACGTTCCAGGACTATGCTTCCTTCGGCCACCTTGCCGCCAACACGACTGTTAGCACCATGACGGCAATCTCAATCACCCCAAAGACAATATAATACGCCCACGTCTCCCCTACTATATTCCCGATATTAACGAGGACGTAGACTGATCCTACGATGATATTCAGCCATCGGACAAGTCTGCTTTTTAGAAAAAGGTTTGCCACAATCATGAGTGTAGGTATAATCATCAGGAATCCCATGCCTACCAACATTCCTTGGCTAGCCGTAAAAGGTCCCATTATACCCTCGTTCATTTCCATAACATGTCCCGGTCGGAATAACGTATAGATGTCGCAATATACATATAACAACATCATAGTTATCCAGAGTCCGCTCAGCTTCGTTCGCATGCTCGGTACTCGATCGATTAGTTTTTTCATTTTAGTTCCTCCTTTTTTAGTTGCGAGATACAGTTTTCTGCCCATTCAATCATTGCTAACTTCTGCATCGTTACGAAATCCATGGTCATTAGCCAATACTTGCTTTTTTCCTCACCTCCTTTCGCAATATGCGCATAGGCCGCCGCATTTTTCTGAGCCTGTGGACGTTTTACACCTATTGAAACCCTGGTCTGATCGCGGAAGTCCCGCAATAGTTTGATGGTCGCCTCTGGATCATCCGATCCAAAAAACACTCTCATCAGCATGGCAATATGTGGATTTTCGATTTCGACTTTTGCTTCTGACAGCCAGTCCGAAAACTCTTTTCTCCCTAAGTCCGTAATTGAATAGACTTTCTTATTTGGTCGATCACTCTGAATCACATTTCTTGACACCACCAGCCCCCGCTCTTCCAACCGGCCGAGCTCGCGATATATTTGGCTATTTTGTGCATGCCAAAAAAAGTTCAGCGAACCGCGAAACAACTTGGATAGATCATATCCAGTAGCGTCCTGGTAAGTCAGTAGCCCCAAGAGCCCATATTGCAAAGTCATTCCCTATGTTCCTTTCCTACCCTATGCTTGCACGTTTCCCGAGTAGCACTGTAAACGTGCGAGTATGCTATTGATACTCTACTAGTAGAATATATCACTTGACGCTATAAGTCAAGACGTATTTTGCGCACCCTAGCGCCCCGCAAGCATCCTCGCGATATCTGGGTTCTGTCTAACTAGTTCAAAGCCGAGCCAGAGGCTTTCGTTCAACCCGACAAAATCCATCGAACCCACGCCAACCCGATTTGCACCAGTAGCATAGGGACTGACCGGATGCTCTCGCAGGTATTTGATTAACGCCGGATTGATCTTGATAGCGGAATGGTAGGGGTCATGCTTGAGATCAAAAGCCACCGTCGAAGAAAAGCGCGTCATTTTACCGCGGTTATCGCTCAAATTGGCATTCCTGATATGCTCGGCCAGTGCTGGCCCATCCTTAGCTTTATTGGTGCCGCCCGCAAAGAAACTGTCGCCGCTCATCACCTTTTCATGTTTGCCTGAGTCGCCCAGGTCGTCAAACACATCTCTGCCACCCTCACTTTTGATATAACGCAAACGCCAAGGGTCATACTTGTAGCCATCGGCCAGATGAACACTGCCGCTTCCCAGCGCATACCCCTTACCAACCGCATCCGATATCAGCATCATCTTGCCGCGCAAATCCTTGAGCCTTGGCAGGCGCTTACTCCGGTCTATCGGTCTACCTTCATCCACATAAATCATCCGGCTAAAGTCCTTCAGAATGCCCTTAACTTCTTGAACATACTTCTTAACTTTATCGCTCGCGACAAGAGCTTCGTTTTTAATATCCTGCTCAACTGTTATCCACACAAAAACACCCTCGGTCGGGTGCTCGCGCAACAAAGCCCCCAGCTCATTAAAAGCATCACGCAAGCCAATGTGGCTATAAGCCCCGATATGCCCAACTCCAACATCGGCCACATGGCACATGCCAATCCGCTTTTTCGACTTGTCCCAATAAATACGAAAATCAAAGAAACGCACCCCCGCTCGAAACTGCTGGCTAATATCCAGATACTGAGTTCTGGCCGAGATAATTGGGGCAATTTCGGTCTCCATATTGGATTCCCACATAGCGCTGTCGTGCGTGCCCGGTATGGACAAATCAGCAATGGACCTGCCGTCCTCAACATGCTTCATCCATTCCCACAATAACGGCGTTTTCGCAGCGGGCGCGCTTTTCTTGTAGCAGATATAAACATAGTCCCCGCCCTGCTTATAATTGAGATCGCAGTCGATTTTCGTGAAACCAGCCGGAGTCGGCGCACCTTTGCTTTTTGAAGACATGATAGTCACATCCTCAATAGCGTTCGCATCAGTGATTCCTAAAATACCCTTCCGGAAGTAGAGACGGTAGTTCTTACTCTTATTCGGTTGGTGGTCGTCCCGGTCAAAGCCAGACAAGCTCTCGCGGTCAGAAACTGTAATATCCGTCACGGGTTCGCCCTGAAAACGCGGGTCCTTCCGATAGCAAAGATAAAAATAATCCCCCTTAGCTCCCTTGCGCAGGTCCTGGGGAAGCTTCGTGAACCCATCCGGCACCTTAGCGTCCTTCCCCTGAATAATCATAATATCTGTGATATACGCCATCTTACCCCCTTTGTTTTAATCATTGCAATTATGATTATACCACGACTCCCTAGCTCTTGCGCGCAACTATCCGATTGTATTGGTGAATAGTCTTACCATCGAATGTCAACAGCATCAGGTAGCCGGCAATACTATTTATCGTAGCATCCTCCGCGATAGACTTGCGTAAAACCTTGACCAGCCGTGGGTGGTCAAAATAAAACCGCGATATCCTCTCCAGCCTCCTTAAATTCGGACGTATCTTTTCGGTCAAATCCGATATCTCGATGTCAGTAAAGCCGTTTCGCTCCAGGTACCTCCTCGTATTGCCAATATAGTGATCGTTCGGCGTCACTCGCATCCCGGCCAGCGTAATAGCGGAAACACGCTTTTGGAAATCTGTCATTTTTCCGCGTGGCAACGGCTCATAAACATCAAAAACTATCAATAGCCCACCGGGCTTTAGCACCCGCGACAACTCGCGTACCACCTTTTCTTTTCTTTGACTATGACAAATTGTTTCAACGGCAAACACAATATCAAAGGAGCCTCCTGGGGGGGGGCGAATTCCGATAGGTCGTTATAGTCGCCCTCTACTAGTGTCACATTGCGCGGCACCTTAGTTTTCAAGAAACCACGATTGGGAATATCGAGCGCGGTAAACTCAACATTCGGGAAACGTTTGGCCAGATATTTGGTATTTGCGGCTTTGCCAGCGCCGACTTCCAAAACCTTCGCTGTGCTGCCCGTGATATATTCGGCGACGAATTGCGGTTGACGCCGAAAGTCTTTTCGATGGAACTCACCGTCCTCCGACAGCGCCATGTGGATATTGTGCCCGCCGCCCGAATGTACGATATTATAGAAAAAGTCGGAAAACCGATAGTACCTCGCAACACTATCCTGGTCGGTTTTATGGCGCAGCAAATCGTCCAGATTATAATAAGTCTGGATTCTCCCAAGTCTTTTCTGCAGTTCGTTTGTCTGTTTCATGGTAATTGCAGGGGATGCGACGGGCTAGGGCCATTCGCCACTAGCTGCCCAATCCTTTCTTTATCATCTCGATGTACTTATCCGGATTCTCAAGCTCATGAAAAGCAGCAACAGCGGCTAAAGAGTCGATAGTTTCCGACGCCGCTTGGCGAAACCGTTCCGCGGACATCTCGTCAACCAAATCTAAGTAAAATCCGTATAATTCTGCGATATCCTCGAGGATTTCGTCGCCATATTTAACAGTATATTGTCGCATTTTTTAAAGCCTTAATCCGTAAATCAAGTTTTTTCGGAACTCTTCTTTCGAGAGCACCCCCCTCTCCACGCTTGGCTTTTGCTATGCGCCTCTCGATATGCGCAACAAAATCCCCCGCATCCTTATCCCGGACGAAGACTTTCGAGCGCAAAGTTATTCTTTTTCTATTCATGCCATCATTTTAGCATACTATATCACAAAAAAGTAGGTTCTGCTTAGATAGCTAGTCGTTCGCATCACCCGCGTCGAAATGAGGCCGCGTTATATCCGGTAACCGAAGAATAATCGATACTTTTACTTTCATCTCTCCTCCTTTAGAATATATCTTAGGTCTTCCAAGACCAATGCCATATTTCTCATACCATTCCCTACCGGATAATATACTGGATAGACGTCGTATACGTTGCCGCCAATTTCTTTTCTAAAGGACCGCTTTCTGCACCTTGACACATTAATTGGCGATTCGAGCAATAATGAACTGACTTGATTTCCGAAAGATATAATCATCTTCGGCCTTATCATATCTATTTCTCTGTGAAGCAATCCTAAGTATTCCCTAAAAATCTCGTCTGGCAGTGGCCTGGCGTCTACTTGAGTGCATTTACCGAGATTTGTTATAAAATATCTTTTATCCTCGACATCCTTATATACTTTGTCCGCGAATTCATAATCCCATTCACTAGCTTTCTTCCTTTGAATCTCTGCCGCGATCTTTTCGTCTAATAGCCCTATATTTGCAAACAACTTCCAGACGTTTTTTGTGCCTATCCAGGGCGACCTGCGCCCCGTCCAAGTTTTGAGACTCGCAACATTCTTGCTCGTCGGGTTCATAAACACGAAACAAATATCAGGGCCATTCTCACAGCCGCCATTAGTAATAGCACTCAAATCTTTTGAGCCGTATTTCTCTTGTAGCTTATCGTATTCTTTGTTTAGGTCTTTGATTCTCATAGCTTTTGCTAGTACTTGTTTCCATAAAAGGATGTTGCTGTAATGGCAGGGAGAGATTGAACAGGTTATAACTTTTTATAAAGAATGGCCTGATTGATCTCCAACCAAATGAAATTATCAACTACGCCTCTTTCTTCCAGACTCTTCCTATGTGTTTCTCGCTTTTTGCCTTAAACGCATCAAATAAATCCACACCTTCGATTGTGCAGAAATCAAGCAGCAGATTAAATACATCAGCAGCCTCCTCACTAATTTCGGTGTAGTTCCCCTTTGAAGTATCACATTTCATCCCGATTTGTTTACGCGTAGCTTTTGCTAATTCGCCAACCTCCTCAACCAAAAGCAGAAGAGTTTGCGCGGCCGTTTCGTCGTCAAACCCCATTTCATGCCACATTTCTTCTCGTAGACTCTGTAATGACTTAAGGCTTTGCTTTGCATCAATTTTTTTTACCAGCTCTTTATAACTTGCCATACACCTCCTTTAAATATTAATAACCACAAACGTAATGGCAGGGGTTGCAGGGCTCGAACCTACGACCTTCGGTTTTGGAGACCGACGCTCTACCAACTGAGCTAAACCCCTATGCAGTTAATTATAGCACAGGTCCTATAATTTGATCGTGTTTTCGGCCGTCACATCACCCGGTGTCTTATCAATCAAACGCCTCATTTTTCGCTCCATTCCCACTTCGTCAAAATCAGTACCGATCACCGTCAAACTCGTCATTGGCTTTTCACCCGACTTCCATTCCGCCCGGTCAATCGTCTTAAAACTCCCAACCTTCTGGAAAATATACTTCTGCTCCAGCCCCTTCATGCCGAAATACATCACGCCCTTCGCCCGGTAAACTTCCTTTGGCAAGCCATTCACAAAGCCAATAAACCCCTTCGGATCCAGTGGCTTATCGGTAGCAAAACTAGCAGACGAAAAATGAGTATGGATGTGGCCATGGTGATGATGGTGATGGTGGTGATGGTCGTCGGGTTTCTCGGAAAGCTTCATCCCAAACACCACCTCCGGTGCCACCCGCCCATCCGCAGTCTTCACGCCCAACCCCTCGAACTTCAACTCAGCAGGCAGCCCTCCGCCATCATATTTATTCAAAATCACCAGATCCGCCACCTTCAGTCCCACCTGAATCTGTGGCGCAAACCTCTCAAAGATCTCTGCAAAGTTTAGGCAATCCACGACATATACAATCCCGCCATATTCCACTCCGGGCACCTGTGAGCCCAAAATCTTCATCGCCAATTCCCGCGGCTCCGCCAACCCAGACGCCTCAATCAAAACCGCATCTGGCTTCAGCTCCATCAATTTAGCAAGCGGCTCGTCCAGCGCATTCCCGTCCATCATGCAACAAATGCAGCCACTAGCCAACTCAACCGGCTCGCCAATTTGCCCGCTCACCAGTTTGCTATCCACATTCACCGCGCCAAAGTCGTTAATCAACACACCAATCCGCATCCCTTGCGAATCCGCCAGCAAGTTGTTGATAATCGTCGTCTTTCCCGCGCCCAAGAAACCAGCTAGCGCAACAACGGGAACGCTTTTCATGGCTCGGTTAGATCCTATTCACCACCGGCATCACAATCGGCGTATGTCCAGTCGCGTCAAACAAAATATGCGAAATATCGTCTTTAATTTCTTGCTTAACCTTCGCAATTTCATTCAGGTCTCCCCGAATTCCTCGCTCAGTTTTTAGCCGCAGATAGCTACGCACCCGCGCCATCAGGTCCTCCGAATCGTCCAGGTAAATGAACGCACGCGAAATAATATCCGGCGTTTTCAGCAGATGCCCAGTCTTGCGACTAATCGCCAGCACAATCACAAAAATACCTTCGGTGCTAATATGAATCCGGTCCTTCACCACCGCTTCATGCACGATATTTCCAGAGTCGTCGTACAGGTCGCTAGCCACATTCAGCCGACCGTTTTTGCGAATGGTTTTATCCGGCGACAACTCAATAATATCGCCATTGTCGCACACCAAAATCCGTTCGCGCGGAATCCCGCAGACATGCTCCGCCATCTCGGCACTATGCTCCAGCATATAGAACTCGCCGTGATATGGGACATAGTTTTTCGGCTTCAAAGTCGTCACCAACTTTACGTGGTCTTCGTAATACGCATGCCCAGACAAGTGCAAAGGCCCCAGATTGTGAATATGATTCTTGCCGTGCTGAATCACCTGTGCGCCTTCGCGCAACAACCCGCCCACCATCGTCGTAATATGCATTTCATTGCCCGGAATCGGGCTAGAAGATAGCACGATTGTGTCGCTCGCCTTGATCTTGATATACTTATGCGCGCCATTCACCATCCGGTTCAAGACTGCATTCAACTCACCCTGAGATCCAGTGCAAACCACCACCACTTTTTCGTCCGGATACTTGCTAATCTCTTCCATCTTCACGATCGTATCCTTGGGGATTTTAATCTGATGACTGCGCAACGCCACTTCGATATTATTGATCATCGAAAATCCGGCAAACGCCACCTTGCGACCACGCCGCGAAGCCTCGTCCAATACCAACTGAATCCGGTTGATTTGACTCGAAAAGCAGCTCACGATAATCCGCCCGCTAGCATGCCCGTCCATCACCCGACCGATATTTTCGCCCACATCAAATTCGCCATATGGGTGGCTGCCCGGCACATCTATATTCGTCGCCTCGTTAAGCATCAGGTCGATCCCCTCTTTTTGCGAAACTTCCAGAAGCCGTGGCATATCAAACTGAGTTTGCATCGGCCGGTTTTCCAGTCGCCAGTCGCCCATCACCAAAACATTGCCGTTCGGCGTGCGCACAATAATTGCCGCATTCCCCGGAATCGAGTGCAGCGTATGCACAAATTCCACTGTAATATCTGCACTAACCTTGATTTGCTCGTGCTTGAACGGATCCACCGTCACGTAATTCGGCTCTGGAGCCTCTGGGTTTTCGTCCATCTGCTTGCGGATCATATTCAAGGTAAATTCGGTGCCGTAAACCGGTGTTAATTGATTGAACTTGGGCAGCAAGTGCCGGCAAGCGCCGATGTGATCAAGGTGAGCGTGCGTGAACAAAATCGCCCGCACCTTGGACATATTGTTTTCCAGATATTTGATATTCGGCACAAGGTAATTGATGCCCGGGTAGTCGCCATCGGCGAACAGCACGCCCATATCAATCACGATAATATCATTCTTGTATTCAATTAGCGTCATGTTTTTGCCAATACCCAGCTCGCCCATCCCGCCCAGCGAAATAATCCGCACGGCGTCTGGGTTTTGCCGAGCCTTCTTTAGCTCCGCGGCAGAAACTTGCTCGCCCTTGCGGCCATTGTAGCGCGATTTATTTACCGGAATGCCAATCACATGTTGGGTGGCCTGCGCATTCACGTCCTGGTGCAACATTCTTTGCGCACGCACCAACTCGCCTCGCCGCGTATCCACATGCAGGTCAAGCTTCTTTGAACCTGACTTACCATTGTCCTGTCGCATGTGCTGCGTTTGCTTCTTCTGCGCTTTGCGCCCACCGTCATTCGTCGGCACGCTCCTCGCGCCCGTCGTTACGGGGCTCGTCGCTAATCCTCTCGCCGTCCTTCGAGAATTACCTCCGAATGAGGTGGGCGCCGCGCCGCTCTGTCCTCGTTGCATATTTTCTAATCTTTGTCGCCGAATTTCTAATAATTTTGCTCGGCGAAGTTCTTCAATGTTATTGTTCATATTCTCCTTTTTCATAATTTCACTAAAAATGTTTGACCGCCACAGTTTTTCGCTTCAATAATTTGGCGTTCACCCACAAAGTAAGATCTTAGTACCTCTATTATAGCGCACCCGGGCAAAAAAGTCAATACCCAATTTTAGCTAAGAGTTCTAACTGGGGAAGTCCAAGTAGCGCGACCTAGTTTTAGCGAAGTCGTTTCAGGTTTCGGCGAGCTGATTTTTGCGCCACTCGTGCCCGTGCAAGCAGTCAATGTCCCAGCGTATTCGGCCAGTGCAAGGGCCGGCAAGAATAGGTAAAGAGCTGGAATGCCCACCACCGTCACCCGTACCTTTTGCCAAACATTCAGATAATCCGCTGACCAGATTCCGGCAACTGGCACCAGTACCAAAGCCGACAGGACGATTGCCAGCGGCAAGGTATCGGCCCGCATTAGCATAACTGCAGCCGCCAAAATGCTCAAAATGCCAATAATTTCGCGTATAGTAATCGCGGCTACCGCGATCCCGTGCGGAATGGCGGTGTTTTGCAAAACAGTGGCGGTGCGGGTGCGTTTTTGTGCAAAACGCTGATTCAAAAACTCCCGAAAAGTCGGCTTGGCGGTAGTATAAACAATCGCATCGGTCACCGGTACAATCTCGGTGCGCTTTTTGCCGAATGCCGTGCGGCGAAAAACCGAACCAACCGCGTCCGAGTAGCGCCCAGTCAAAACCGACATCAAGCTCTGTCCCAGAGCAACCGGCGAAAACGACCCCTTATTCAATACCTTCACATTAGCCGCTGCCGCTCGCACATACGGATCTTGGAATCTGCGCGCGATGTTTTTAATACAGTTCGCATCAACCGTGCAACCAGCGTTCAAGAACATCATCAGTTCCGTATTGGCGTAAACCCTGCCCTTTTCTGGTCGCGTTATCATCGTTATCTTAAAGCGACTGCTGGGGTCCTTGGCGACACTTTCCACCTCGTCCGCAGTTTCGTCAGTTGAGCCGTAATTCATCACCAATACCTGCATCTGTCCAGCCGGGTAATTGCTGCGCTGGAGTGAGTTCAGAGTCCGAAGAATCGTCTTGCCGGAGTTGCGCACTGGCACCAACACGGAAATACTCGGATAGGTTTGAATAACTCCGCGGGCAGTCAGCGACCTTTCGCGCGCCGTCCGGAAAATGCCGGCCAAAACTTGCACCAGCATCCGCAAAATACCGTATCCGGCCAGCGCAACTACAATGTAATAAGCTAAAATCGTTGATAATTCCACAAAAAACTCCCTAACAGGCGCCTAAAACGCCCCTACACCTTCATCCTATCACACATCGTCAGAAAAGTCAATAGGCGCTAACCCTTTTATTTTTCGCATAAGTGTGCTATAATCCTCGAATAGTATAATATCAAAGGTTAATAACAGGTCAAAAAGGTCAAAAAATGAGTTTTGAATTGATTAAAAAAGTGAACGCAGCGCAAAAAAAGACCGCTGTTGTGGACGTGCGGAGCGGCGACACCGTGCGAGTATATCAAAAGATTAAAGAAGGCAGCAAAGAGCGCGTACAGATGTTTGAGGGCGTCGTGATTCGGGTGACAGCGAAGGACTCGCACACCGAGCGAATCGTTGTGCGCAAAGTGACCAGCGGCGTTGGCGTGGAAAAAAGCTACTTGATGCACAGCCCTTTGGTGACCAAAGTTGAGATCGTGGCCCGCGCCAAAGTCCGACGCAATAACCTGACCTACCTACGCGAACGCAGCGGCAAGAGCGCCCGACTCTCTGGCCGGGACTTCGACCGCGCCAGCGTGAATAAGCTTCCGGAAGCCGAAGAAGTCAAAGAGGCATCCGCTGAAGAACCCGCAGCTGCCGAAGAAAAACCAGTTGAAGCCGAAGCGAAACCGGCTGATGCAACAAAAACTGAATAAAACCATTGTTGGGGTGGACGAAGTTGGCCGCGGCGTATTCGCCGGGCCACTTGTTATGGGAGCGGTTATATTGGGCGAAAAACCAGTCGAAGGCCTGCGCGACAGCAAAAAGCTGTCGCGTGCGCGCCGCGAAGAGCTAGACAAGCTTATTCGTTCTTCCGGCACGCACATTGGCCTCGGCTGGGTCTCCCCCGCCGAAATCGACTCAATCGGCCTCGCCGCCGCCCTCCGCAAAGCTGCGTATTTGGCGACGGCGATGGCAGTGCGTAGCCTCATGCGTTCGCATGTTCCGCATAAAAAGGGCATCCCGCAGGCCACGGCCGAGGGCGAGTTGGCGCCCACCTGTGACGACAGGTTGGGCGAACAACGTCCCTTTGTTGCGGAAACTGCGAACGCAGAAGGCAGTATTCTCGAGATCTTCTTGGACGGCACCGTAAACCTCTTAGCCGGAACAGAGTTCGAAAACCACACCACAACGCTAGCAAAAGCCGACGACCTAATCCCCGCAGTCTCCGCCGCGTCCCGGGCGTATTTATTCAGTGTGGCCATGGCCTCCACGCAGGGCGCAAACTCCGCCTCCGCTTGCGCCAAAATAGCAAATAGCTCTTTCAACTTTGCCTCTTCCTCGTCAAGCGCGGCAAGCGCGCTATCGGCTTTCTCCTTTGCAAAATGATGCTGATTGCGGCAAAGCCGGATGCTGTTCAGCTTTTCTTCAAGCGCCAGCTTTGAAATCGTGCCGCACTCGACGCGCTCGAACTCGACGGTCTCACCGTCAAAACTGACAATCCGAATGTTCTTTTTCCCTTCCATGATATTTATCTCCTCTTAGCCTATTTATTTTTGATTTTCAAAACGCGGCATGGCGGCGTTAAACGGGTCAAATTCACCCGTGCGGCCGGCATACGGATAAGTTGGTCGAAACGATTCCTATCCGTTTCCGCGTAGGTTCTACCGTGCTTATGCGGCCCGTCCCGGATTCTCCGCGCTGTTTTAAGTCTCGACATCTTCCATCTCCTCGTTCGGGTCGTAGGTGATTTCCCCGAAATACTGCTTGTCGAGGATTTTCATGTCGGCAATTTCAAGTGTCGGGCAAGCCCCCTTGCCCAAGAAGTGGTCTTGTTTCGTCACTTGATTGCGCCGATACCAACCACCGCCGCCAGAGAACTTGTAAATGAATGTGTGGTTTGGACTCGATACCATAAGTTCATCGGCGTTGACTTGCCCCGAACCGCCGCTTGCCGTATAAATCTGCTTATCAGCAGCGGAGGGCGGCTGTGCTTTGAAATAATGTGTCATAATCTATCTCTCCTTTTTGAAATATTTGTTTTTTGTCACCTTTCGCCGCATAAACGGTGAGATTGTGAGATTT
>QMCD01001616.1_pt1 | contig 17442 bp, 17 predicted proteins | sample 1821841 | NCBI WGS metagenome assembly QMCD01 (sample SAMN01991225, study PRJNA193472) | Termite gut metagenome, whole genome shotgun sequencing project. | isolation source: worker | host: Macrotermes natalensis
GCGAAAAAAGCAGAGCTTTTTCGCAATACTTCTTGATAATGTCTGCTTATAAAACAGTTTTCTTAGAAAACTGTTTTATAAGTGCAAGAGTTTTGAGTGTTTTTACTCAAAACTCTTGCACTGGAATAATTGAAAAATGCTTTTACGTCGCATAACGACGGCATTTTTAATTATTCAGCAGACATTAAATAATCCTTGCACTCCATAATTTCATGCATAATCATCGCACCCATTGTGAAGCCGTAGGTGAAAGAATTAATTTCATCGTCTTTTGCCGCCTGAACATAAAGGTCTTCCATATCACGGAACCGTTCGCAGTCGTCCGGGGATAGCTTTCCGCTGAAATATTCCCTTTCAGCGTTGATTTTATGCTCGTTTTTCAGATATTCGGGACTTCGGACAGAACCGCGTTCAAAAGGAATCATTTTACCGAAATACAGTGCTTCAAATATTGACATTATGTATACCTCCAAAAATTTATTTGACTTTTTCCGGAGAATATGATAAAATATCAGAGTAGATTTGATATTTTATCATATCTCGCTTGTGAACACTCGCCTGTGCTTTAGTCGGTTTGGGCGGGTGTTCGCTATTTTTTCAGGTCGTCCTTTAACTTTTTAATCCCTCTGCGTGTTCCTTCCATTTTTGTTACTTTTTCCTGTTCACAATAACTTTTCAAAATCAAATCAGATTCATTATCAAGTCTTACATGGATTGAAACACCTTTAGGATTATCAGTAGGACGACCTTTCTTTTTTTCGGGCAAGTTACTCACCTCTTTAATGAAGCCCATAATAATTATACTTTAAAGAAGCCCAAATGTCAATAACTTAAATTGTTAAATAATTATTAACGATAAACAATATAAAATTATCCGGTTATCTTCAGTAAACAGACATAGGACATCTCGCTGTATGAATATGATACCTATACAGAATAAAAAGGAGATGATAAAAACTATGTTTGCGGGGCTTGTCAGCATAGCGCTTGAAAACCTGTTATTTTTCGCCTTACATCTTGAAAGCAACGGTGTTTTTCCTAAACCCTTATCACAGACAAAGGAAACTGAATATTTTGAAAAGATGTCGGGGGGAGATACGGCTGCAAGGGATAAGCTGATAGTGCATAATATGCGTCTTGTGGCTCATATTATAAAAAAGTATTACAGCGTTACAAACGAACAGGAGGATTTAATATCAATCGGCACAATAGGTTTAATAAAGGCTGTGCAAACTTTTGACTACAAAAAAGGAACAAAATTTGCAACATATGCGTCAAGGTGTATAGAAAACGAGGTTCTGATGCATTTCCGCAGTCTGAAGAAAACAGCGGGGGATGTTTATTTTGACGCCCCTGTTGATACTGACAAGGACGGAAACCAGCTTACTCTTGTAGATATAATAATCGAGGATGACGGCATAGTCGAACAAATCGACTTGAATATCAAATCCGAACAGCTTTATAAATTTATATATGAATGCCTGGATGAACGCGAAGCGCAGATTATCAAATTCAGATACGGTTTATACGGGGAAAAGCCGCTGACCCAGCGGGAGGTTGCCAAAAAACTGGAAATATCGCGTTCATATGTATCGCGTATTGAAAAAAAAGCGCTGCTGACCCTTAAGAAAAAATACGAGCATACGTCATTCATGGACAGGAGATAAATATCGAGGCTTCGGGAATTAAACCGGAGCCTCGGTATTTTTAAAGTGAGTAAGCAGGTTTGTTTATTCGGTTCTGAGAGCCACGACAGGGTCTTTCTTTGCGGCGCTTCTTGACGGAATTATGCCGGAGAACAATGTAAGCAGTACGCTTATCAGCACTAAAATCACACCGGCTTCAAAGGGCAGAAATGCATTTAAGCTCATGATACCGGTCAGATGATGTATGAGAATATTTATCGGGATACATAAGAGGACGGTAATGACAACGCCCAAAAGCCCCGAGGTAAACCCTACGATGATTGTTTCGGCATTAAACATTCCCGACACATTCCTTTTGGAGGCGCCTATTGCGCGGAGTATACCGATTTCCTTGGTTCTCTCCTGTACTGAAATAAGAGTAATAACGCCTATCATTATTGAAGATACAATCAGTGAAATTGCTACAAATGAAACCAAGACATACGTAATGGTATTTATTATAGTAGTCATAGAAGACATCATCAGTGCAATATAGTCAGTATAGGTGATTTTTGTAAGCTCGTCGGCGGATTCGTTATAATCGGTTATAGCCTCAGAAATAATATCCTTTGATTCGAATGTGGATGCATAGATATTAATCCTCGACGGCGTTTCAACGTCAACATAACCCAGCTTCTTAATATTTTCCTCATAAGTAGCTTCAGAATATTGGTTAGGAACAAAACTGTCATAATAACCGGCTTTTTCTTCCCCGGTAAAATCAGCTTCCATTAAATCAAGCGAATCTGCAAGCTGTTCTTCGGTCATTGCGGAAAGCTGTTCCTTAACACCTGCTGCATATTGATTTATAATCTGTACAGTTGCCGCTTCGGTAAAATATCCGAATAAGGTTTCATCGTCCATATCGCCGATATATTCACTGATTGCTTCAGAATCCATGCCCGCCTGCGAGGAATACTCTTCAATCATCGCCTGCATCATCATTACCCTGGTCATACCCGCCATATACTGTTCAATAGCAGTGTTTACATATTCATCAGAGGGAATACTCATAATTTCAATATAAATATCAGCTTTTTCCTTTTCCGAAAGGGTAGTAAGGTAATCGGAAAACGCGGCGGCTTTCTCTTCCGGGGAAGGTTCGTCTTCGCTTGTCTTAAACAGCAGTCCGGTAAAAATATCTTTTTTGTCATCATTAAGCTGAGCGTTTACCGCGTCGGTTGAGTTGGAATTTTCAATCACATAGTCGGTCAGCGCGCTTGTATACCCGATCGAACCCGAAAGCATTGTCGCCGTCGCATCTTCATTGGGACGGATAATACCTGATATTTTCAATTTTACGCCGTTATCGTAAAGATAATTCATGCCTGCTTCGGTATCCCGTAAATCAATGTATGCGCCTGTTGCCTCATCATAGCTGTAACAGCTTGAATTAAGGATAACATTAAAATCCAGGTCGCACAGTTCCTGATAAGACCACTTGTGAATATCGGCATCGCCTACGGCTGTCTGGCTGAAAGCCGCTTTCATTATTTCTTCCATAGACTCTTTTTCGATTAATCCGAGCGAATATAAAGTAAGGTCGTCGATTTCATGATTTTCATTCAGGACAAGGACAATTTCATCGTAATTGTTAGGCCAGGAACCGTAAACCATGTCATATTGGTTTTCAAGCAGACTGCTGTAAAGCTTCCCGTCTTCTCCCGGAAGGATTTCCTGCCACATATTCAAGGCTGAATTCGCCGGCATCATTGAGGACATCAGCGGTGATTCCATATATTCATCTTCCATTTCAAATATAGCTGTCATATCCGTCCCGATACTGTCGCTCATGAGTTCGCGTAAAAGCAGCATAGGGTCGGAGCGGAGAATAGTGCCGTCAATATTTTTCGTGTACACCAGCAAATCAAGACCGTATGAATACTGTACTCCCGTTACGGCGTCATGAAGACCGGTGACGCTTCCGGCGTCTGCGCGTTCCTTTTCCAGAAATTTTTTAAAGGATTTTAAATCATTTTCGGTGGTTTCAAGATTACCCATTGAATTTACAAGGTCATACATAATAGGGTTAGAATAAACGGCGTCAAGCTCATGCCCGGTTTCATCCGAATGAATGTCCATTACAAGGTTCATAAGGGAGCTTAAGTCCGTTACGGAAGATTCAATGCTGAGAGGATAAGTCGATAAAGTGCTCTCCTGAATTTCGTTGATATACCGGGTGAATCCGGTGGAAAGTGATAAAATCAGGGCAATGCCGATTATTCCGATACTTCCCGCAAATGAAGTAAGGATGGTGCGCCCTTTCTTCGTCAGAAGGTTTTTAAGCGACAATCCGAAGGAGGTAAAAAACGACATCGAAGGTTTTTTCTTTTCATGAGCGGTTTCCCGGTTTTTATCGTCCAGCTTCTCAAGCTGGTATTCCTTTTCGGAAAGAGGCTTGGTGTCGTCGGTGATTTTTCCGTCAAGTATATGGATAATACGTGATGAATATTTTTTAGCTATGTCAGGATTATGCGTAACCATTATAATAAGCTTGTCTTTTGAAATCTCTTCTAAAATGTCTATTACCTGAACGCTGGTAGTCGTATCCAGCGCGCCGGTCGGTTCATCGGCGAGTATAATATCAGGGTTGTTCACTAAAGCCCTGGCGATTGCGACACGCTGCATCTGACCGCCTGACATTTCACTCGGACGTTTCTTAAGCTGTGAAGCCAGCCCGACGGATTCAAGAGCTTTTTTTGCGCGGGTGCGCCTTTCGGTTTTTGATACTCCGGTAAGAGTTAAAGCTATTTCGACATTCTGAAGCACGGTTTGATGGGGTATGAGGTTATAGCTCTGGAATACGAACCCGATTGAATGGTTCCGGTAAGCGTCCCAGTCCCTGTCCTTAAAATCCTTTGTGGATTTTCCGTTAATTATCAAATCGCCTTCGGTATACTGGTCAAGTCCTCCTACGATGTTCAGCAGTGTCGTTTTTCCGCATCCTGACGGACCCAGTATTGATACGAATTCATTTTTCCTGAATTTCAGGTCAATCCCGCACAGCGCGTTGACTACCGTATCACCGGTTTTATATTGTTTGGTAATGCCTTTAAGCTCCAGCATAAAACTGCCTCCTCGGATATATTTCTTTCTTAATTTATTATAAAATACGAACCTCAATTTTTCATCAATTACATCTCAATTTTAGTTAATATTATACATTTTTATTTTTAATTTAACAAGTGGATAATATATTGCAATCAATAATCAAAGATGATATAATATAAATATTATTAATAACTGGAGGCGTCTTAAATGTTCAGAATATTAGTCGTCGAGGATGACGCCGATTTGCAGAACCTTTTCTGTAAAACGCTGAACCGTAATAATTATCAGCCATTCGGCGCTTCAGACGCCGAAGAGGCGTTTAACATACTGGACAGGGAATATATAGACCTGATTATTTCGGATGTAATGATGCCGGGAACGGACGGTTTTGAGTTTATAAGCTCCCTGCGCGAAAGCAGTATAAACATTCCCGTACTTATGATTACCGCAAAGGGGAGTATCCAGGACAAACAAAAAGGTTTTTTAGCGGGCGCAGACGACTATATGGTAAAACCGGTTGACGTAAATGAAATGCTGATGAGAATAACCGCTATCCTGCGCAGAGCGAAAAGCGTTAACGAGCGCAAGCTTACAATCGGAAACACCGTCCTTTTTTATGACACATGGACTTTAACCGACCTTACAGGTTCGCAGATACTGCCGCAAAAGGAGTTTCAGCTGTTGTACAAGCTTCTTTCATATCCGGGTAAAATATTCACCCGCCAGCAGATTCTTGACGATATATGGGGAATAGACTCCTGCGAGGATTCGCATACGCTGGATGTTCATATCAGCCGTCTTCGCGACAGGCTGAAGAACAACGCTGATTTCGAAATTGTGACTATTAGAGGATTGGGATATAGGGCTGTAATAAAATGATTGATATTAATAAATTTATATACGGTATGAAAAATCGGTACAGCCATATGCATAAGCTGAAAGGCAGAGTTACTATAATTCTGTTTGCGGTGGCTATCTTTATCTCGTTTATCATAGGGGCTATACTATATATATTATATAAAATGGGATTTTCCCCGCTTTTATTAGGCGGCTCCTTTATTGTTCTTTTCTTAATGCTTACGCTGTGTATGATTTTAGTATCAATAATCTCAATATTCATGATGCGGAACATCTTCCAGCCCATAGAAAGGCTCAGCAGGGCGTCCAACAGGATTGCAAAGGGTATATTTGACGTTCATATTGATTACGGCGGAAATATTGAGGAATTAAACACTACTATCGAAAACTTTAATAATATGGTAAAGGAATTAAATTCGGTTGAAATGCTCCGCACGGATTTTATTACCAACGTATCGCATGAATTCAAGACGCCGTTATCCTCGATAAAAGGATATGTGACGCTTTTGCAGGACCCGGATTTGTCCGGTGAGGAAAAAAACGAATATATAAGAAGAGTATTTCTTAATATAGCTAAGCTCGATGACCTTACGGGAAATATTCTTATGATTTCAAAGCTGGAAAATCAGGAATATGAAAGTGAAATAGCCCCGTACCGTATTGACGAACAAATAAGGGAAGCCATAGTAATCCTTGAACCTGAATGGTCGGCAAAAAAAATTAATCTTGATATAGACTTGCCTGAAATTTTTTATACGGGTAACGAACCTCTTTTGTTTCAGGTTTGGATGAATATTTTAAGCAATGCCATCAAATATGTTGATGAGGGGGGAAATATCGCTGTAATACTGTCAAAAAACGGGGATAACATCACTGTTGAGGTAAGCGATAACGGAATCGGGATAAGTGAAGAAACACTGCCGCATATTTTCGATAAATTTTATCAGGGGGAACATTCAGAAAAATCATACGGAAACGGTCTTGGACTTGCGCTGTGCCTTGAAATACTAAAACACTGCAACGGTGAAATAAGCGCCGAAAGCACTGCCGGTAAAGGTTCAATTTTTATAGTACAGCTAAGTTCAAATATTTAGTAAAAAGAAAGCCGCCCGGAAATTCCGGACGGCTTATTAATATTACCAAAATATAAATCCTTAATCCTGAAACCTTAATTCCTGAATCCTGATTACTCGGCATCCTCATTGGCATGGGTTAGACCGTCCCATATTGCGTTTACGTTCTGGACGCATTCAAAATACTTCTGGGCAATCATTGACTGAGGTATGCCAAGCTCGGAAGCGGCGGAGCTCATAGCACGCCAGTCGGCTTTTTCATATGAAATTATCAGTTTATAAAGCAAACCGGTGCGGCCGTCGCCGTAAAGCAGCGCGTTTTTAATATCATCGCTGATAGGCAGCTGCTCAAGAACCTCTTCAAGCGGAATCTGCATAAGCTTGCCCAAAGTTGAAAACATACCCAGCAAATAAGCTTCAGAACGGGATATAGGCATATTCGTGGCATAAGCAATAAGCTCGCTGGCGAATGTGGCTCTCAGGAAAGAAATCTTAATCAACTCGTCAGGCATAGAGCCGTCGTCCTGTTTGAAGCTAAGCAGATATATCCATTGCTTAAGCTGACCCAGTCCCAGGATAACCAGAGCCTGCTTGACGGACTTCGCCCTGTTGCGAAGAGCAAAATATGCGGAATTGACAAGCCTTAGCAATGAAAACGTCAGGGATACATCCCTGGAGATAATGGATTCAATTTCGTCAAGGTCAGGTTCTTCCTTAGTCACGGCAATCATTAAGAGGAAAAAGTTGCTTTGAATATAATTTACTTTTTTTATTGCCGAAGGCATTTTCTCGGATACAAAGGCGCCCTGGAAATATTTGCAGCCAAGCGATTTTGCGAGATTATAGGATTCCTGGCTTTCTATATTATAAGCTATTACCTGCTTGCCGAAAGAATTTCCTATATTTACTATATTTTGAAGCGATTTATCGGGTACGCTGAAATTAACCTTAATAAAATCGACCATATCAAGTATTCCGAAGAAACGGGGTGCAAACTCAAAGTCTACAACAGCGATTTTATATCCGATTTGTTTATATTTATTAATAAGCTTCTGGGATATGGGATTGGTTATAAGGGAATCTTCAATTTGTATAACCAGATTATCGGTAGCGAACATCTTTGGGATGTTCTTTTCCAGTAAATTTGATGTAAACGTTAGAAAAGCAATCTTACCGCCCAGGAATTTTTCCGCGTCCATAGACGAAAGAAAATTCTCAACCGCATTGGCAGCTGAACTGTCGTCAGTGTGGTCAATAAAAAAATGATTGTCGGTATACAGTATTTCGTAACCGAAGGAATTCTGTTTTTCATCAAGAATTGCCTGACGAACAATATACGATTCCATAAAATAACCTCCCGGATTATTATAAACATTTTTACTGTAATATCTGTGTTTTATATGCAGCAGTATTTATTACATCATTTCAGAAAAACTGAATATAAATCTGTCGGCAAGAGAACGCAGGGTTATAGTATCTCCCGAGGAGTATTTGTCATATACGGCAACAGTTTTCATTCCCGCGTTTTTAGCGCTGACGATACCTTTTAACGTATCTTCAAAAACGACGCATTCAGACGGGAGGACTCCAAGTTTTGATGAAGCTGACAAATAAACGTCCGGATAATCCTTGCTTTTACCGATTTCATCGGTTGTAGTAAACGCGTCGAAAAGACTGTAAATATGGTTATTCCTGAGAACTGGTTCATAAAGCCGCTTCGGGGACGCTGTGCAAAGGGCTGTTTTTATACCGTCTTCCCTTAAATATGTAAGGTACTCCTTAACATTTTCCTTTATAAAAATATTATTCCTGTATTCATATACAGCCAGTTCAAAAAACTCATTCATAATAACTTCGTCCGTATCAGTAACTCCGAGTTCATGCATAAGTAAAAGAGCGTCTTCAAAAGACATTGCCGTTAATTTAATTAATGAATCGTAGCTGTATTTTATATTCCGTTTGTCAAGAATTTGCCGGTCGATTTTTTCCCATACCGTATTGGATTCTATAAGAGTTCCGTCCAAATCAAAAACTGCCGCGGTAAACTGCAAAGTTTAATCCTCCATTTTTTATTCCTGTAAGTATTATACATAAGTTATTATATCATAATAATAAAAAAAAAGATATAGTGTATTTTAACAATTGTATTCTTAAATATATATAACATTATGCCATATTGACAGACTAAAATTGTCAATATGGCATAACAACATATAAAAATCGTATTTTTTTTACGGTTTTGAAGTTTTTTTAACCAAGTTGTCTTCCAACATAATGTATTCTCCATTCGTTATTATTATTTATTAAAACTATTAACTGCATCAACAACAACATCCAAATCCGTTAAGTGTATATAATGTCCGCTGTTTTCGGCGGTTATATGACGGATATTTCCGGAAATTCCGGCAAACTTCAGCATCATTTCCTGCCATATTATCTCAGTTTTAACTGCCGTATGAAAATCCATACCGCCGTATTCCTGAAGTTCCTTATGGAAAACCTCACTAGAATGCGTTATCAGTATTACAGGTAAATGACCCAGTGATTTATTATCAACAGCTTTTTTTATATCCGAAATAGTTTCATCGGTGTGAGTGTATTTATACTCGTTAAGCGACGTAATATAAGTATTTTTCCGTTTCCTTTGAAAATTTATGATAGTAAAACGGCGGCATTTTTTTCAGCAGCGGTTTTGCCAGAAAACCCAGTTTCAAAGAGGTAATAAATAAACCCAGTTTCATTCCGAAGGTTTTATCGACACCGCTTTGTTTATATTCTTTCGGAGTAAGACTGACGGCAAATTCACTATCATACGGCGTAGCGGGGTCAAGAAGAACCATCCCGGTAACCTTTGAAGGGTAAGTCAGAGCAAACTGTATGGAATAAAATCCTCCCTGTGAATGCCCAAGTAAAATTATATTTTCGGTAATTCCTATTTTTTCAAGCATATCATTAAGTTCTTTTACGATGTTATTAGGAGTGCGTTCATTTTCCGGCATACCGCTTTTACCGTAACCTGACCTGTCAAAAGTAATAACCCTGTAATTCCGGCTTAGAATTTCAGCAATATACCACCATTCGGCATTGCATGTGCCGACCGCCGTATCAATAACTACGGTTTTTTTACCTTCTCCGAAAATCCTGTAGGCTTTTTTAATTCCGTTTAAATTAAAAAATTCCATTAGTACCCCTTCGCTTATTTTGTTTTAATATAATTCATTTATCTTATTAAATGCGTATAAAACTTCCCTGGGACTGGTTACATATCTTCTTACATGAAACATACCTTCGGTTTCCTCAAAATAATTTTCGCGTGCGGTATAAAAAGCTTCTTCGGTAACATTTTCTCTGTTTAGAAAATAATCAATAGAACCGAAATCGTTTCGTATATACACTCCCGGAAATTCTTCGTATTCAGAGATGAAATTATATTTTTTATATTCTTCAATATAAGTATCTTCCAAAACCTCTTCACCGTTAATTTCATAAATTCCGGTATCAAGACTGCTGTTAAACGAAATGATTTCCTCAGTATACCCGTTTTCATATTTATAGACCTTCAGCATACCGTTACCCCACCCGTAATACTTGTCATAAATAAGTTTATTTTCTGAATCAAATGAGAATTCACCGTTTTCACCATATTCTCCCAGTTTTATTAATTCCCCGTTTTCAACGGTATAAATATAACAAAAAGCCATATGAAACAATCCGTGAGATAACATTAATTCCGGAACCCCGTTTTTGTCAAGGTCATAAATATTAAACATCGGAGTATTCGGCATTACAAAAGGCGGAGTAATTAATTCCGATAATTCATTATAATAAAGCTCCTGCCAGTCATACTTGAACTGCGGTTTCTCATACTGTATTGTTTCGCTTGCCCGGGTAATAATCGTTTCGGGTGCAGCGGCTGTTGTGACTGTTTTTGTATCTGGCGAAGTTTGTACAGTTTCCGTAATAATCTCAGTCAGTGTCACCGCTGCCGTATCTGTCAGCGTTTCCGGGATACCGGCTGTTTTGCTGCATGATGTTATAAGCAGTATAAATGCCGTTAATAAGTAAATAAATGATTTCTTCGTAACGTTTCCTCCTAAAACAGATTTATTGCTTTTGCAAGTCGGTTAGCAGTTTAACTCCCATAACAGTTGCCGGTATACGGTAACCCGGAGGCAGGTTTGATAGTATGACAACAGCTAGCCGCTTATCGGGGTCAAAACCGATATAACTGTTAAAATCGCCCGTTCCGCCGTTATGCCATATAATATTGTGCGTTTCATCTTTAATCCATGCGGCGCCGATCGAATCCATATGAATATTCATTTTCTTGTTATTCTCAGAATTATTATTTATAACGGCAAGGGTTTCATGCGTTTTTAAAAGGTATTCAGGATAACCGTCAAGTTGCAATTGCGCGTATTTCATCATATCGCCTATCGTTGATGTTAAAGCTCCGGCAGGCATATAAGCGTCGTTTTCTTTCCAGTCCCAATAATTACGGAGGTCTCCCGAACCGTTTGAAATCATTGTTTTGGTTAAACCGAGTTCATCACGTATAAATTCATTAATCAACGCAGTAAATTCTTTAGTATAAACTTCTGACAATACGGCTCCCGTAACGGATATACCAAAATTGGAGTAATTAAATTCATAATCACGGTCTTCCAAATCAATATTACCGGTACGGTCTGTAAGCTTTTCCGGGGAAATACCGTAAAAACTGTTTTTACCGGTTAAAAAGCTGCCTGTCATAGGCATTTCAAAATAATAGTTCTTATAACCGGACGTATGGGTTATCAGTCTTTTTAACGTGGGGTAATAATCCTTTTCAGGCAGCTCCATGTATTTTTCAACAGTATCGTCAAGGTTTATTTTTCCTTCGCTTATTGCTTTTAAAAGCAATGATGCGGTGAAAGTTTTTGTTATTGAGCCGATTTCATAAATATGCTCTTTTTGAGGAAGTACCTCCCCGTCCGTTCCGTAAAGGGTATAGCTTTCTTCGCCGTCCTTGATGATTCCGACTGTAACTGCCGCTTCATCATTATTCCCAGTCGTGTATAAAAGCATTTCCTCAAATGTCATTCCCGGTATTTGATTGATTTTATAGTTGTTGTATGCAATAAACCCGAAAACTCCGCCAATCACAACAACTGCTATTATGCTCTGGGTAAGTATAACCCATTTTTTACGCTGCTTTTTAATTTTCATGAATAATCAGCTCCGTTATAAATTATTAAGTCCGTTTCTTCTGATAATGCCGGCGTAATCCTTATATGCGTAATCAAGGTCGACGTCTCCGTTTATACCGTTGATTCTTCCGGTGGAGCTGTACTGCCACATTCCGTAGTGATGGTCGTAATAAGTGTTAAGCCTTTCGGTATCACCCCAGCAGGCGACCCAGATGTCATATGCTTCAAGGCGTTCCATGTCAAGGTATTTTGTAAAAAAGTTAGCGGAGCTGTAAACGGACGTATAATAACCTGCATTTTCAAGCTCGTTCATAAAAGCGACAACAATATCAGTATTTTTCTTCCTGCTCATACTTTGGAAATAGGATTCTTCAATATCCAGAACCACAGGGTATTCGGGGCTGTAATCCTTTATTGTATCAAGGAAAAACCTGGCTTCAGCTTTTGCTTCAGCCGCTGTGGTGGCATATGTATAATGATAAAAGCCGTAGGGTATTCCGTATTCCTCGCACCCTGCCGCATTATAGTCAAGCATCGCGTCGGTATTATAACTGCCGTAGGAGCTCCGGAGCATGGCAAAATCAATGCCTGTGTTGGCGACCCTTTTCCAGTCAATCTGTTCCTGCCATTTTGAAACGTCAATACCCCTGAAAACATCACTGTATACGGTTACGCTGAATTCAGCCTTAATACCCCCGGGGGTTTCAAGGTAAATTACCGTGCTTCCGTCTCCCGCAGCCGTAACGAGACCTCTTGAGTTTACCTTAGCGACCTTTGTATTGCCGGAGGTATATGTAACGGGAGAGGATGTTCCGTAGGGATAAAAAACCGGTTCAATCAGTACCGTATTGTCGACCCGAAGCATTGCTGAACTGTCGGGCAGCTCTATTGCTGATACCTCATCCTGAAATATAATATCAGAACCGGGTTTTTCTTTTACCTCAACGATAACATCGGTTTTTACGCCCTTGCTTGTTTTCAGCCTGATAGTGGCGACGCCTTCGCCTACCGCCGTTACAAAACCGTTATTATCAACAATGGCTACTTTTCTGTGCAAAGACTTATATGTAACATAATCATCGGATTTTTTCGGCTTTAAGGTGTGTCTAATCTGGAATGAATCCCCGATATTTACTTTTTTAAGAGAACCGGTCATCAGAACAATCTGGGTTGCCGGTAAGGAAACCTCGGAAAGGTCGTTGTTTCCGCCCGCAATCGCCTGGGAATCCAGTATTTCTGAATTATCATCCTCGGCATATATATTACCGGGCAGAATGAGTACGGATAATAATATTGTTAAAATCAAACAAACCGTTTTTTTTAAATTACTGAAACATTTCATAGATAACCGTCCTTATTATATTTATATAAAGCATACTGAACACGCTCAATACATTATATAAAATATTCTATAATATAACAAGGATTTTGTCAATAAAAATAAAACAAATACAAGAATTTACATTAATTTGTAACCACATTGTAACAAATGCAATTCGATAATAAATTATTAATTTTTTAGCAGTAAACATTTTTCTGCTAGAAATTTCAAAGCTGTAATTTTCTTGTATTTGTTTTATTTTTATGTCATATTAATTACAGCAAAATTGCCTGACCCTTATCAAAGAATCAAGCAAAACAATACCGCGCCGTCTTGCAAAAAACGGCGGCAGTAATCCTTATTATACGTTATAAACATGTATAGTCAAGCAGAAGCATTATTAAGCACTGAATTTGAGAGCAAGAAAAACACCGAACATTGTCAGACAAGTTCCTTTAAAGCGGCTGCAAGCTGTGCAGGGCAGGAAGTTCCCCGTCCTCCGCAATCGATATTCTCAAGCTTTCTGATAACATCGTCAATTTTCATTCCTTTTACCAGGGAAGAAATACCCTTTGCGTTTCCTCCGCATCCGCCGATAAATTTTACTTCGTTTACGATTCCGTCGTTTACGTCAATTGTGATTTGCTGCGAGCATACATTCCTAGGTTTATAATTGATAACCATAATATATCTCCCTTATAATATACTTATATCCATGTATTACACAGATAATTCGTTTACGAAACATTTTGCACTTCATTCGGCATAACTGTAATTTTTAATACGGGCAACTCCCGATTCAACGGCTGCATCTGAAACGGCTTTTGCAATTCTATCGGCGACGCTCCTGTCAAACGGGTCGGGCAGAATATAGTCGGCGCAGAGCTTATCGGCGGCAACGGAATCGGAAATCGCATAGGCGGCGGCGAGCTTCATATCCTCGTTAATATCACTAGCGCGTGCAGCTAAAGCGCCTTTGAAAACTCCGGGGAACGCAATAACATTGTTAATCTGATTAGGAAAATCCGAACGCCCCGTTCCCACCACAAATGCCCCTGCTTTTTTAGCGGCTTCGGGCATAATCTCCGGTACCGGGTTAGCCATGGCAAAAACAATGGGTTTGTCCGCCATGGATTTAATCATATCCTCATTTACCAGATCAGGTTTAGAAACACCGATAAAAGCGTCCGCATCAGCCATCGCGTCGGAAAGCGTACCTTTTATTCTGTATTTGTTGGTTAATTCAGCAATTTCATAATGCGAATTGTTTATGAATTTATCCCCGTCACATATTATTCCCATAATATCGACCATTATTATATCGGCTACGCCAAGAGCTATCAGCTGTTTTGCCACCGCGCACCCTGCTGCTCCGGCTCCGTTGATAACAACCGTCATTTCTTCAATTTTTTTTGAAACAACCTTAGCGGCGTTAATCATTGCGGCGGAAGCTACAATGGCGGTGCCGTGCTGGTCGTCATGAAAAACTGGAATATCGAGCTTTTCTTTTAAACGCCTTTCAATTTCAAAGCATTCAGGGGCGGATATATCTTCCAGGTTAATCCCCCCGAAGCTGTAGGAAATGAGTTCAACCGTGCGGACAATCTCATCGGGATTCTTTGAATTTATACAGACAGGGAATGCATCTATCCCGGCAAATTCCTTGAATAAAGCGCATTTCCCCTCCATAACCGGCATAGACGCCAGGGGACCTATGTCCCCGAGGCCAAGAACGGCTGTACCGTTTGTAATTACTGCGACCAAATTACCCCGCCTTGTCAAATCATATGATAAATCGGGTTTTTTTTCTATTTCAAGGCAGGGCTGGGCAACTCCGGGGGTATAAGCGCAGGAAAGCTGTTCGCGGTTATTTAACGCGCAGCGTGATATGATTTCTATTTTACCTTTCCACTCATTATGCTTTTCAAGCGACGAACGCATAATATCCATTTAATTGACCGTTCCTTTCCGGAAAATTTGTCTGGTTAGAAAATAATTCCTATTTTAATTTAATAAAAAGTAAACTTTGAAACAGCTTGTTAAGAGTTTCAAAGCTATGAATCAAAGAGTACGCAGATACTCCGGATAATATTATACTGCTTATCCTTTTTTATTGGCAAGCTTGAAAATACGGTCAAGGTTTTCCTTGTCAGTGGTATTGCTCCCGATATGTGTAGGGTAAGCGTTATAAAGACCGTGAAAATCGGAGCCGCCCGTTATAATCAGGTTATATTTTTTTGCTGTTTCCAGAATTTGTTTTTGCTGTTCTTCACTTGCGGTATAATGGTAAGCTTCGACGCCGTCGATTTTCCCTTTAGCCGCAAGCTCCTCAAGGAGCTCAATTGAATTATAATATACCGGATGCGCCATTACGGCAACGCCCTTTGACGCATGAATCAGGTCAAGCACAAAGTTTACGTCGGGATATTCGCGCTCAACAATACAGGTACCCGTTTTCAGGTTAAAAAGTTCATTGTTCAGTTCGCCGTAAAAATGTGTGGAGTAGCCGTAATCAATTAGAGCGTGCATAATATGCTGCTTAAAAATACTTTTTGAGCCGGTTGAATGCTTGATAACGCTGTCAGCTGATATGGGATACAGCTTCATTACATTCTCTACCATCTCTTTTGCGCAGGATTTACGTATTTCGCATGCTTTAAGGCAGACGCCTTCAAGCCTGTCGGGTTTTTGCGGAGCGTAACATAAAATATGTACCTTTTCGCCTCTTGACTTGTCCCATGCTGAAAGTTCAACCCCGGGAAGAGTCTGTACGCCGTATCTTTCTCCGAGAATTTTTACGCGTGAAATTGATGATAAGGTATCGTGGTCGGTTATGGATATGAAATCAATGCCTGTACGCTTGGCTTGTACAATAATATCCTCAATTCCGAGCGAACCGTCGGAAAGTGTGGTATGGCAATGGAGGTCTCCGGTCATTATCCCAACTCCTCTGAAATATTAATAATTATTATACCATAAAACATATCACTTTTGCAATAGTTTGATGTATATTGCTGAAAAATGTATTTATAATGCTGAATAACGACAGTAAATTAGAGTTATATTTCACTAAATAACAGTAATTATTTTACATAAATGCAATTTACAGTTATAGTATTTCAAATGAACATATCGGAAAACCATACGTCATTGACAGTAAATTCCTTTCCGTTCAGGTATTCAAGACATCCGCCGTCGCCGGTAAAATTGAACGCCAGCTTGTACGAATATAAAGCCTGCGTCTTTATTTTATATTCACGGTTCACTTTGTTTATGCCATATTTCCCGTCTCCCAGCAGCGGAAATCCGATATGGGACATATGAGCCCGGATTTGATGGGTGCGCCCTGTCTCAAGCAGAACTTCCAGTAATGCAAGCTTACCGTTATGCTTTAACACTTCATATGAGGTAATGATAATTTTACTGCGGGGAGTTTTTTTATCTGAAATACAAACGGTGTTGTCAGCGGAATTCTTTTCATGGTAGGCAGTCAGCCTGTCTTTTTTTTCAGGCGGAACCCCCACGGTTATGCATAAATATTTTTTATCAATCTCCCTTTCTTTGATTTTATCGTTCAGAATACGCAGGCTTTCGGCATTTTTGGCAGCTATGACAATACCGCCCGTGTTTCTGTCAATACGGTTGCACAGCGCGGGTGTAAAGCTGTTTTCATTAACAGGGTCGTATTCGCCTTTGTTATATAAGTAATGCTTTATACGGTTAATCAGGGTATCAGGGCTATTGCCGCTGTCCTCATGCACTACAAGCCCGTTTTTCTTGTCTGCCAGAAGAATGTTTTCGTCCTCATATATTACGGTAATTATTGCCGGAGCCGAAAGAAAATCCGTTCTGGGTATTTTTCTTTTAAAAAATTCATCATTGATATAAAGCTGTAAAACATCCCCCTCTGAAAGCCTGGACGATATTACGCAGCGTTTACCATTAAGCTTTATGCGTTTTGTCCTGATATACTTATACATAAGATTCTGCGGAATATCAGGCACAGCTTTTAGTATGAACTTATCGAGTCTCTGACCGCAGTCGTTTTTATTAATTATAAATTCTTTCACTTTTATTTACATCCTTATATATTAATTTACAGCAAACATAAGAAAATAACTTCTTATTTTATATTTCAGATTTAAAATCTGTTTTATTTTGGTAAAAATACACTAAAATTAATTATAACATAAAATATTTAAAAAAACACCTTTTCAAATTAAATTTTTTGTAGTATAATTAAGAAAACGTTTGTTTTATATTGT
>QMCD01005068.1_pt1 | contig 17442 bp, 11 predicted proteins | sample 1821841 | NCBI WGS metagenome assembly QMCD01 (sample SAMN01991225, study PRJNA193472) | Termite gut metagenome, whole genome shotgun sequencing project. | isolation source: worker | host: Macrotermes natalensis
GGTTGCCCATGAACGTCGGGCCGGGCATGAAAACGCCGGGCTTGCCGCCGGAGATCGTTTCGGCTACCGCGGCGCTTGCCAGGACGGCGGAGAGCGTCATGTAGCCCCCCGTCAGGGCTTTGCCGAGACAAAGAATGTCGGGACAAACTCCGGCATGTTCCATCGCGAACAGTTTACCGGTCCGACCGAATCCCGTCGCGATTTCGTCGAAAATCAACAGAATACCGTATTCGTCGCACAGGACCCGTAAACGCTCCAAATAACGGGGGGAATAAAACCGCATGCCGCCCGCCCCTTGGACGACCGGTTCGAGAATGACGGCTGCGATTCGGTCGCCGTGGTTTTCCATGCAGGATTTCATTTCGGCGATGCTTTTTTCATCCCACGGGTCACCGAAACGACATTGCGGCGCTTCGACGAAAAAATGCCCCGGGAGAATCTCCGTGAAAAGCGAATGCATCCCGGCGACCGGGTCGCAAACGCCCATCGCGCCGAACGTATCCCCATGATAGCCCCAACGGACGGTCAGCAACCGGTTGCGACGCGGTTGTCCGGCTGCCTGCCAGTATTGCATGGCCATCTTGATCGCGACCTCGACGCTCACGGAACCGGAATCGGCGAAAAACACTTTTTCGAGCGGTTCCGGCGTCAGGGAAACCAGGCGTCGCGCCAAATCCACCGCCGGACGGTGGGTCAGGCCGCCGAACATGACGTGGGACATGCGGCCCACTTGTGCGGTTACGGCCCGGTTGAGCACGGGGTGGTTGTAACCGTGAATCGCGGCCCACCAGGACGACATGCCGTCGATCAGTTCGCGACCGTCGGCCAACCGGATACGAACTCCCGACGCCGATTCGACAGGATAAACCGGCAGCGGATCGCGCATCGACGTGTAGGGATGCCACACATGCTTCCGGTCGTAATCCGCCAATTCCCGATCCGCCCGCTCCCCGAGGAACAGGGACCCGAGGGACGGTGACCCGAGAGACGGGGCCACGAGGGCTTCTCGCTCCGTCCGTAAGCGCGGTTGTGGGGGATCGGAAACGATTTTCGCGAAAAAACGGGTTCCGGCGAACAACGGCGTGAAGTCGATATCGACCGACCGGCCGCCGTCGACGGTCGGCAGTTCGATGGACGGCAATTCTACGATCGCATCTGGCCGGCCGTATCGGTCGACCGCATCGCGAAACAAATCGAACGAGTCGCGATGGATTGTTTCTTCGCCGGGATGATCGGCCGGCGGATAACGGTTATAGACGACGCCCGCAAGCGGAATGCCACGATTTGCGGCGACTTCCAGCGTCAGGAGCGTGTGATTGATGCTGCCGAGTTTTCCCGACGTGACCAGCACGAGCGGATAGTGTCGTTCACGGAGATAATCGGCGATAAGATAGTTCCGCCGCAACGGGACGCAAAGCCCTCCGGCCCCTTCGATGAGAACGACCTCGAAACGTTCACGCAAACGGCGGGTCGCGGCGTCGATGCCGTCGAGATCGACGACCCGGTTTTCCTGCGCGGCTGCCAAATGCGGGGAAGCGGGCAGCTCGAACACTTGCGGGCACGTCGTACCGTCGCGATCCTCCGGAAAGGGGGGAATGCCCATCAAATACCGGTGCAACAGGATATCTTCCGCGAGTACGGAACCGGTCTGCACCAGTTTCTGGGTGATGACATTGTTTCCCCGGAGCCGGAAAAAACGGCCGAGCAACCCCGTCACGAAGGATTTACCGACACCGGTATCGATGCCGCCGACAAAAAAAACACTCATTCCCGTCGTCTCGGCCGGATTTTGGCGGCAATGCCGCGGCCTATTGGAAAATCACGACCATTCGGCAATCACCTCGGCCGTGTAAAGCGGACCGCCGAGAATCCTCGCAACATTATTTTCGACATATTCCTGGCATTCCCGGCTCCCGGAAGCGCAGGCGTCCAACACGATTCGCGTATTCATTCCCCGGTCGTACGCCGAAAATGCGGTCGCCTGGACGCAAACATTGGTCAAAAGCCCGCAAACGAGGAGATCGCGATAGTCGCCCGTTTTGAGCACATGATTCAACTCCGTGTTCCCGAAGGCGCTCAATCCGCGTTTGCCGCTCAAGACGACTTCCCTGCCGCGCGGCGCAAGTTCCTCGATAATCGCGGCTCCCCAGGTATTCGGCTGAAACGCCCCGTTCTGCCGGATCGTCTCAAGCAACCCGACCGACCGCGTTTTTTTACACCAATCCGCATCGTAAACGAACGGGCAGTGGATCACGCCCGCCCCGCTCCGCCTTGCGGCTTCAAGCAGGTCGCGGGCGTGAACGACGGTTTCAAGCCGCTCCAGTTCCGGCCCGGCGAGTTCGTGAAACACGCCCCTGGTCGTGCAAAAATCGTTTTGAAACTCGATAAAAAGAACGGCTGTTTCTTTCGGGTCCATGAATTTTGAAAAAGGGAGAAACGTGCTTTATGTCGAAGCCGATTGATTTTCCCGGTCAATTTGACTGTTTCTACCGTTGTACCGTAAACGGCATAAAATCGTCCAAAATAAAAGGAAACTACCTCTTTACTCCCCGATGAAATATTGCAACTGATGTATTCAGTTCATTCGTGCCAGTTCGGGAGGCAAGACGATGGCTGTCCCGGGGGGCGTTCGGCACATCCGATTTCGTCCGAACGATGATTACTGACCCTCGCGGAATATTCATGATTCGCGGCTGTTACTGATTTCGCTTCGCATGTCTGCAAACAGTTCTCTGACGACCTCGATATCGTAGGCCGCAACAAGCCGCAACGGAAATCCGTCTTGGCTTTTAGGCGACTCGGACTTGCGAGTCCGGCCTAAAAGAATATCGGGCGCCTTTGTCATGGTACGAAGTGTTTGGTCTTTTTTGTTTTTTCGGCGTTTGTTTTTTTTCGACACTTTTAAGCTCCCCATATCTTCATGCGGGCTGTTTTAGGATTTCCTGATAAAGGCATCCGAGCACGTCTGCTATTGCCGATACGATTTCACCGTGGCGTTCGGTAAATGGACACTTTGATTTTTTGAGCGGCGACGTCACATAAAGTATGCCAATCATCACCGGTTTACCGGATTCACGGCAATTGATGGGACAAGCCAGCAAGGATTGAATACTGGTATCATCATCGCAGCAACAACCGCTTTTGGAATCCTTCAATCGTTGCCATACTCCATCGTCGACGAGATCATCGGCCTTTATGTCCCTGGCTAAAAACACACGATTTTCGTTTGCTTTGATTTTTGCAAGCATCGCCTTCGCAAGCCCTTGCCGCTTCGAAAGTCGCTGTGAAATGGAGTTCCGCGATCCGGAGACCCAGTACGAACGTCCATACGTAACATACGCTCCATTATACAAACTGTCCGCCACCCGGATGCAGCACCCGATCTCATCTTTACCGTTTTTTCCAAGTAGCGACGCGAAAAATCTTTCTATTTCATCACTCGCTTCAATCGAAAAACGGCCCAGTATGCGAAGTCGCGTACTCTCGGTTTCCATTGTCTGACAATACTCGTTCCTGATGATATGGAGCAATCGATGCAGTTTGGAGTGGAAATCATGTTTCTTCTTCCCGACAGCGACAAGCGTTGTGACGAGAAATACCAAAGGTATCGAACTTGCGGACACCGAAGCGAGCAAAAATTTGGCAAAAGTCGGCGCAGGGATAATATCGTCAGTCCATCCGAAATTCGGGAATTCGTAATGTATTGCCGAGAGCGCCAGAAAAATCGTGACACTCAACACCCCCCATAAAACCCCCGAATCCCACAAACGTGCCAATGCATACCGGTACAGAGACGATACGCCACCTGGCTTCTGTGTAGGGTTATCGGCCATCACCTGCACCCATTGGTAGGACTTTTTATAAAAGAACACAGGGGACGGTTTTCGTGCTTGGGGTGTACTGGGAGGGAAATAACGAATCTCGACTTCCATTGTACACCTCCGCTCGGCGATTGGAAAGATATCCCGATTCTTTCCTGACGGACGCCCCACGCCTCCAATCGTCTTCATCGAAGCTGTCGTTTTTCGCAGGTTGACCGGTCCGTCGAGACATGGCATAACCTGGGCTGAACATCTTCCGTTCACATTTTAGTCTCTTGCATGCTCGATTCAAGGCAAAAACTGGGCCACCGGACATTACGAAATCGATCACACGATGTCAACCCCCGTTTTTCATTGGTTCAGCAACAGGAGGCTCCGACGGGATCCAGAGGGGTTCCCAAATACCGACTTTGTGCAATTTCAAGCGTGTCCGGTACAGGACGCCTATTTCATGATACAACTGACGCCGCCGGCAGCCGGCATGTAGGCGTTGAGCACATAGTCGGCAACCATCCGATGGGCACTGAACCGCCAGGCCAGCGTGCTGATCGAATTCTGCATCCGCCGGATCCATTTGACGGGAAGCCCATGCTCGTCCGTGTCGTAATAGAGCGGAATGACCTGGTTTTCGATCAGGTCGAACAGGCTTTCGCCGTCGCGGGCATCGGTGATCGGATCATCGACGTGCTGTGTTCCGTTGCCGATCGCGAAACCGTTGGTCCCGTCATACGCTTCGGCCCACCAACCGTCGAGAATCGACAGGTTCAACGCACCGTTGAGCACGGCCTTCATCCCGGACGTCCCCGACGCTTCGAGCGGGCGACGCGGGTTGTTGAGCCAGACGTCGACGCCCTGGACCATGTGGCGGCAAACGTTGATATCGTAGTCCTCGATGAACGCGAACCGGTTCGCGAACCGGGGATCGTTCCGGAGGTTGGCGATCGTTTGGATGAATTCCTTGCCCGGGTTGTCGGCCGGGTGGGCTTTTCCGGCAAAAATAAACTGGACAGGCCGTTCCGGATCGTTGCACAGGCGGGCGAGGCGATCCAAATCGCTCAAAATCAACGTCGCCCGTTTGTAGGTCGCGAAACGCCGTCCGAAACCGATCGTCAACACTTGGGGGTCCAGCACGGTCCGGGCACGGTCGATGATTTCGTCCGGTTCCCCGCGGCGGCGGCATTGACGGCTGATCCGACGTCGCACGAAGGCGACCAACAGGTTTTTCAAGGCGTTATGCGTTTCCCAAACTTCGCCCGGATCAATTCGCGTAACACCTTCCCAGACAGTCGGATCGATCGATTCCTGCGACCAGTCGCGCTGGAGGTGCCGTTCGAACAAGGTGGTCATTTGCCAGGACATCCAACTCGGAATGTGGACTCCGTTCGTAATGTGGCCGATCGGGACTTCTTCCTCTGACCGGTCGGGCCATAGGCAATGCCACATTTTTCGCGACACGTATCCGTGAAGCGAAGCGACCGCGTTGGCGTAACGGGAAAGTTTCAGACCGAGAACGGTCATGCAGAACGGCTCGTTCATGTTGCCGGTATCGACCCGGCCGAGCGACATGAGGTGTTCATGGGAAATGCCGAGTTGGTCCCGCAACGGTCCCAAATGCTCCTCGATAAGACTGCCGTCGAACCGGTCGTGGCCTGCCGGGACGGGCGTGTGTGTCGTAAACACCGTGTGTTGAGCGACTTCGACACAGGCATCCTGGAAAGTTTTACCGTCGTCCCGCATCATTTGGCGAACCGCTTCGAGCGTGGCAAAGGAGTTATGACCTTCATTGAGATGGAAAACCCCCGGCGTGATCCCGAGCGCCCTGAGGGCGCGAACACCGCCGATCCCGCTCACGATCTCCTGCCGAATCCGGGTCCGATTGTTTCCACCGTACAACCGGGCCGTCAATTCGCGGTCTTCCGGCAGATTGGCTTCAAGATCCGTGTCGAGCAGGTAAAGATCGACGCGCCCCACCTTCATTTTGCGGACATTGGCATAAATGATTCCCGTCCGTGTTTCGATGGAGACGGTGATCTTGTTGCCATGCTGGTCGACCGCCGGTTCAAGCGGAAGGTATTCGACCATGGTGTCGAGATACTCCTCCTGTTGCCAGCCGTTGGTGTTCAAATGCTGCTTGAAATAGCCTTGGTCGTAGAAAAGACCGACGGCGACCAACGGAACGGCAAGGCCGCTGGCACTCTTGATATGGTCGCCCGAAAGGACGCCGAGACCGCCCGAGTAAATCGGCACCGATTCGTGAACCCCGAATTCAAGGGAAAAATAGGCGACCGGTTTGGCCCCGAGAACGCCGACGTGCCGCTTGGCCCAAGCGGTCCGGTTGTTCATGTATTCCTGCATCCGGCGATACGCCTGATCGATCCGGGTGTAGAGGACGAGTTCGGCGGCGCGGAGTTCGAGGCGTTCGGGCGTAAACTCGCGCAGCAGGGCGATCGGATTATGACCGAGCTGGCGCCAACGGATCGGGTCAAGCGAACGGAACATGTTGATGACTTCCGGATGCCAACTCCACCAAAGGTTGTTGGCAAGCGCCGTACATTTATCGTAAAGCCCTTGGGGGGTGATCCCGACGTTCTGTTTGATCTTCATGGCGGTTTGTTCAGGTGTGGGCATAAGATATCCTGTTGACGTCCTGTTGATATGCTGAAAGCGGTTGACCGGAAAACCCGGATGACTGCAATACGACATTGGTATACCGAAGACCGGTAAGATTTCCCGAAGCCGACTTCCAGGGAACTCCCGCTCCGGAAAAACGCAGCCCGGAGACATACGAGCGGATTGACCGGAAAAACCCAACCGGCTTCAGCATAAAGACACCGCCATTCTATCTTACAATTTCCGGTGCGTCAACCGTTTTGCCTACCCGTTTTCCCCGCAAAAGACGCATTTCCCGCATACATTGAATATCGTGCTTTTCCCGCAAAATCATATTGACCCTCAGAAAAAAAACGAAGCGAGGACGCACCGGACCGTTGGCGGCAATTCTGCCCAAAGTCCAAATAGGACCGGCCATTCAGGCAATCTTCAGGCAATAATGTACTCTCCCTTACGTCAGAAGTGCGGCCGTTACGTCCGGTGTGCAGTCTAAAAACCGATCATACCGAACCGGCCGGACATACGGGAAACGCGATGAAAACGGACATTTGGTCAAGCCTGCCTGCCGCACTCACTCATCCCTAACATCTGCTTGTACAATGACATAAACGGATCGTTCGAGCGGCAAGCGGTTATGCGATGGCTTGTGCGCGGGAGGCTTGTCATGCCGTTTACGGTATAAAAAGGTTGTCGCCCGACCGCGTCGCGGCGCCATGTAATTGTTGGCAGGGAATTTCGGGGAATTGATTTCGGGGCTTGCCGGTGTTATGGGAAAACGGTAGAATGGGCGGCCGGAGTTTTATGCGTCTTTTCGATTCGTGTCTTTTCGACGAGCCTGTTCGGACGAGCCGGGAACGGTGTCCCCGGATGCCGCCTTTTTGTCATGACGATCCGTCTTATCGTTCGATTATCAACCGTGCTGATCGCCCTGCTGCTGGTGTTTCTCGGTGGGGTGAGTGCCTACGGTCTTTACCGGCTCACAATGACGCCGATCAACCGGCTGCCGACGGAACTGCGGTTGCCGAGCGTCCAGGCCGTTACCGGGGCGACCGGCCCTTATGTCGCCCCGACGACGACGCTTGAAAAAGGGGAGGGCACGCCTTCCTTGATTCCGGGCCGTTGGCCCTGTTTTCGCGGAGAACGGTTCGATGCGATCAATCACGAATCGATACCACTGATCCGAAAATTCTCCGACCCGGTGAACCCGGAAACAGCCTTGGAAACGACCCGTAAAACGACCCGTGAACCGGACGTTCCCGCCGTTGGCGACCCCGGTATCGCTGTGCCCGGTATCGCTGCGTCCGATACGGATGCACATGGTACTGATGCGCCGGATATCAGCCCGGAAGTCCGGCGACGAATTCGCTGGGGGGTCGATATGGGCGAAGGTTTCGCCGGCCCGGCAGTCTACGACGGTTGCGTTTACGTACTCGATTACGATATGGAACGGCGGCGTGATGCGCTTCGTTGCCTTTCATTTGACGACGGCCGCGAGATTTGGCGCTATTCCTACCCGGTCGTCGTCAAAAAAAACCATGGAATGTCCCGGAGCATTCCAGCCGTGTCGGGGCGATTCTGCGTTTCGATCGGACCGATGCTCCATACGGCCTGCGTCGACCGGATCACGGGAGAGGAGATATGGTTTCTCGACGTCAAGCACCGCTTCGGCGTGACGGAACCGGAATGGTATTCCGGGCAGTGTCCGCTCGTCGTCCGGAATCCGGAACTCAACAACGGGCGTGAAACGTTGATCCTCGCGGTCGGTTCGCCGGCAACGGAACCGTCGGTTTCCGACGCTGTTTCAGACGTTGCCGCCGATGCTGCGTCAGACGCTGTTTCCGATCCGGTCGGAGAAGGGGATGGTGCGGATGTTCCCGAGCGGAATGTGCTGCTTCTCGCGCTCGATTGCGAAACGGGCAGGGAACTTTGGCGGACGCCGAACCCGTTCGGCTGGACGATGACCCACGCGTCCATCATGCCAATGACGCTCGACGGCCGGGAAACCTACGTTTATTGCGGCAAAGGCGGCGTTCTCGGCGTCGACGGCCGCGACGGCCGGATTCTCTGGTCCTCGCCCGACTGGATGATCCAGATCGCGACCTGCCCATCGCCGGTCGTATTGCCGGAAAACCGCGTTTTTTTCTGCGGCGGTTATGAAAGCGGATCGGTCATGATGCGGATCGACAAACGCCAGACCGAACCGGGCAAGTCGGCCGAACCGGGCAACGCTGCGGCCACGGCGTATTCGGCCACAGCGTATTCGGCCACGGCGTATTCAGCCACGCCGTATGCGGCTACCACGCTTTTTCGCCTCAAATCACCCGTTTTCGGGAGCGAGCAGCAAACGCCGATCTTTCACGCCGGTCACCTTTTCGGGATCCGGCAACGGGATAAATCATTGGTCTGCCTGACCTTGGATGGCAAGATCACCTGGGATACCTCGCGGGGCAAACGGCGTTTCGGCCTCGGCCCCTATTTGCTCGCCGACGGAATCCTGTTCATCCTGGACGATGAAGGCGTTTTAACGCTGTGCGAAGCGACCCCGCGGGAATTCCGACCGCTCGACGAACAAACGGTCCTCTCGCATAACGGCTGGGCGCCCATGGCCCTCGTTCACGGTTTTCTGCTCCTCCGCGATGAAAACCGCATGATATGCCTGGATGTACGCAAGTAGTCCCGTGTCCGGTAGTCCCGTGTCCGGGAACAACCGGCGAATCCCCCCGGAGATGCCGGAGCCGGACGAAATGATGCGAAAAGTCCGACAGCAAGTTACGACAGCGAGTTACGATAATGCGTTATGAAAATGTTTGTGTCGAAGCGTTCGCCTACACCCTGCCGGCGGAAATCCTGACGACCACGGAAATCGAGGCCCGGCTGGAACCGCTTTACCGCCGTTTACGATTGCCCGAAGGTCGGCTGGAAATGCTGACGGGAATCCGTGAGCGCCGACTTTTTCCCGAGGGAATGCTGCCCGGCGAACAAAGCGTACGTACGGTCGAACGTTTGCTGCAAACCGCGAAATGCGATCGAAATCGGATCGGAACCCTGATCCACGGATCGGTTTGCAGCGATTACGCCGAACCGGCGACCGCATGTTCCGTCCATCACCGTTTGGGGCTTCCACCCGAATGCGAAATTTACGACGTTTCCAACGCCTGCCTTGGAATCGTCAACGGGATGCTTCAAATCGCCAACCGGATCGAACTGGGGCAAATCCGGGCGGGAATCGTCGTCGGAACCGAAACGAGCCGTTCGCTGCTCGAATCGACGATCCGCCGGCTCAACACCGATCAATCGTTGGACCGGCGTTCGATCAAGCCGGCGTTCGCTTCGCTGACCATCGGCTCCGGCAGCGGCGCCGTCCTGTTGACGCATCGTTCGATCAGCCGTACCGGCAATCGTCTCTTGGGCGGAGTCGTCGGCGCGAGTACGACGCATTGCGAATTGTGCATGAGCGCGACCGATCCCCTGGGGCGGGATTCCGCCGGAACGTCCATGCAGACGGATTCCGAAGAGTTGATGATACAAGGGGTCAACGCGGCTTCCGGAACGTTCGAGCGTTTTTTGGCCGAAACCGGCTGGAATCGCGATCAAATCAACCGTGTATTTTCCCACCAGGTCGGCCGTAAGCACCACCAATTGCTTTTCGAGTCGTTGCGATTGCCCGGGGACATCAATTTTTCGACGTTGGAATACCTTGGAAACACGGGAAGTTGCGCACTGCCGACGGCGGCGGCGATCGGAATGGAAAACGGTTTTGCCGGCCCGGGCGATCGTATCGCCTTGCTCGGAATCGGCTCCGGGATCAATGTTCTCATGCTCGCGCTGGAATGGAACCACACCCTTGCGGCGGCACCTTCGCCGGAAGATCGTGAGACGATCGACCGGATCATGCGTCTGAATACGGCCCGGCGCGAAACCGCAGCCCCATCCTTGACATTCCCGGCGGCGCGACTAGAATAGCCCTTTTCCCTTTCTCTCATTTTGTCTTCTCACTTTGTCACCGCCATCAGGAGTTCGAGCGTGTCTATCAACGAACGGAAAAAGGAACTGCGTCGTCGCCGTAAACGTCGGGAAAACTATGCCGAGATGAAATCGAAACTGGCGAAAGCCGATGCAGGCACCCGCGAAAAATTTGCCGAAAAACTGCGTAAAATGACCCCTGCCGCCGATGCCTTGATCGTCGAATGGGGACTCGACAAGTAGTTTATTACGAATAGGTTATGCCGAATCCGGTCGCGTTTCCCGTCGAACGCTTCGAGTGCGATTGCGACGGACGAATCTGCCGGATCTACCGCATCCGGACGCAGGTTTTTCCGCATCTCGCCGGATATGTCTGCCTTGTCTTGGCTGATCCGGGAAAAGACGGTCGGCCCTTTCCGCCGACGTTGATTGACGCCGGAAGCGGGGAAGGTTCTTCCCCGGTCGATATTCTCGACGGCTTGGAAAAAGTGCGGACCCGGTTCGGCGAGCCGTTCGTTCCGACGGATGTCGAACGTATTTTCCTGTCACATACCCATTTCGACCATTTCGGCGGCGCAGGACGTTTGTCCGCCTTTCTCAATGCGGAAATCGGGGCGCACCCCTGCGATGCACGTGTTGTTTGCGCCCAGGACGAGCGTGCGAACGTCCTGAATGCGGCTTTCCGCCGTTTTCTGGCCATGGCCGGGATCGACGCGGACCAAGGTGTCGGGATCATCCAGGCTTTCGGATTTACGCCGGGCCGGGTTCGCAGCGCTCCGGTCGCCCGAATGCTCACGGACGGAGAATGCGTCGATGGTCTGATCCGTGTCCACCATACGCCTGGTCACAGTCCGGGGCACCTTTGCTTTGAAATCGGCCCTTACCTCCTACTCGGCGATCTTCTTCTCTCGCGAACCGTCACGCAGATTTGGCCCCAAACCCTGATTCCCGGGACCGGTTTGGAACGACACCTGCGATCGCTCGATAAACTGGTGCAAATCGCGGAACGGATGCGGTCCGCCGCTCTTGCACACGGCGGCCTTACACCAATCGGCCTTGCACCAATCGGCCTCCCGGGCCACGAAGACGTGATCGGGAATATCCCGCTCCGTGTCGAGGGCATCCGTCGAAACCATCGGCGACGCTGCGCCCGGTTGCTCGCGGTTCTCGAAAGAGCCGACCATCCGCTTTGCATCGCCGAAATCGCCGCCCGGATGTACGTGAACGGTCCGTTAAGCCGTTTGTTGATGCCGTTGGCCGACGCTGCCGGTCGGGTCGAATACCTCGAACACTACGGCCGTGTCGCGGTTGCCAACCACGAATCGCTCGGCGATTCCGTTCTGCCAGTCTACAGGTACATTATACCGTAAACGGCCGGAAACTGTTCCTGCGAACAATCGCTTGCCGCTCGAACGAAACGTGCAACAAGCCGTTTACAAATGTCTTACGGCGCGTGAGTGCGACAAGCAGCCTTCACCAAACAACCAATTTCACCGCGTTTCCCCTTCATCGGCGCTCGGCAATGTTTCCCAGTAAGGCGATTCGAAATAAGCCGTACTAATAATGTGCGATGAAATCCATTATACTGAAAGCCATTGACATTTCCCGAAGCCGACGATTTAGGAGCCTGCCCACCGGAAACGACACTGCCGAAGGGAAACAGGCGGTTTGACCGGAAAACTCAACCGGCTTCGGTATAAAAATCCCGAAGCTGGATAGACCAGCCGGATGAACCGGACGGGTTACGGTGACTGTTCCGCCCGCATAATCTGAATTGTTTGAGAATTTATGTAAAAAAACGCAACAAATGAAGATAATAGTGTTTGTACCGAGGCCGGATATATACCGTAAACGGCCTGAAATTGTTCCCGCGCGCAATCGCTGGTTGCTCGAACGAAACGTGCAACCAGCTGTGCAACCAGCTATTTGCAAGGCTGTTGCGGCGAGTGAGTGCGACAAGCTGTCTTCACCAAACAACCAATTTTACCGCGTTTCCAGTATATTCCGTTTACCGTTTTTTTGTAGAAATACGTTGATTTTTCCTTTGTTCCGGCGTACACTCGAACTGAGGATTGATGTTTGTTGAAAGATACTGTTTGTAGCGGTCATTCCGCGAAAAAGGGGCCGTGCGAAGCAATTTGGTAAAAAATCATCCTGTTAAATCAAGAACGATGGGTTGATTTGTTGACATAAGTAAAAGAACCTGATTATACCGGGAATTCTTTGGAAATAACCTGCCGGTTCCCGGCTGAGCAATAAACATACCGCAAACGGCCTGCAACTGTTCCCGCGAACAATCGCCTGCCGATGGAACTGTCTGCTTAAACACTTGCAAAAGCAATAGTTGCGGCGAGTGAGTGCGACAAGCAGTCGTCACCAAACAGCCAATTTTACCGCGTTTCCAGTATACGTCCCCAACGCCGATTTCGTCCCCTGACCCCTACGCCCCGGAGAAAAGAGGTCGTCCTATGAATACCGTCGGAAAAATTTTCATTTGCCTGATCGCCGTCGTCTGCGTGATGTTCATGTCGTTCACGCTCATGCTTTTCGCTTCCCAAATCAACTGGAAGTCGGAGCATGAAAAGATAACCAAACAGCTTGCGGAAGTCACGGCGGAGCGCGACCGTCAATTGGCGCTGCGAACCCGGCTCGAAGAAGAATTGCAGGCGGAAATTCAGCGTCAAACCGACCGGGTCACGGAATTGGACACGAAAGTCGTCCAAATGGCGGAAGAAAGGGACGATTTCAAGAAAAAATACGACGAACTCGATGAAAACAGGCTCCGTGCCATCGACGCGGTCAAACAGGCGCATGCCTCGCTGGCTTCGAGCAGGGCCGAATTGGGACAATTGCGGAAAGAACAGCGCGATCTGCAAAAACAGTGGGGGGAACTCTCCACGCAGTTCGTCAAGAAAACCGACGAGGCGCATGATCTTTCGCTCAAATTGGCCAACTTCCGCAGTGTCGGCGAAAAATTGATGAAGGATTACCGGGACGCCGTCGACGTTCTTAAAAAGTTCAACCTGAAACCGATTCCGAGCATCTACACCGGGGAACCGCCGAAGGGCGTCGAAGGAATCGTGACCGAAGTGCGTCCGGGCTGGATCGAAATTTCGATCGGCGAGGATTCCGGGATCATGAAAGGGCAAAAACTCGATGTCTACCGTGAGGCGAACGGGCGCAGCATCTACATTTGCAAGGTCGAAGTCGATCGAACCGAACCGGATAAGGCCGCTTGCCGGGTCCTGCCCGAGTTCCGCAAGGGAACAGTCCAACGGGACGATACGGTTGGAAGTATCGACTTGACGAACTGATCGGCGGACTGACCGACCGGCTTCGGTAAAAAACCTTCGCGGACAGGTCGCCCCGGGCACCGGGTTGTCATACGGGAAACGCGATGAAAACGAACATTTGATCGAATCTGCCTGCCGCACTCACACGTCCCTGACTTCTGTTTGTACAATGATACAAACGGATCGTAAGCGGATCGTTCGAGCGGCAGGCGATTGTGCGCGGCAAGATTGTCATGCCGTTTACGGTATAAACCGGGATTTTGGGGGTTTTGAGAAGAGGGAGCGGAAACATGGCCTTATTCAGGAAAAAAACGCAAGCGGATAATCCGGCGGAAACTTCGGCGGAAGAAGGAATCGGAACCGCGGAGGCGGCGACCCCGGAAGGGCAGTCTGTTTCTCCGGCTGCCCCGGCTGCGGCGCCGAAACCCAAGGTCAAGCCGGACATGTATACCTGGATACTGCTCATCGCCCTCGTCTGCTTGATCGTTTCGCTTGTTTACCTGATCCTGATCGTCAATAAATACAAGGAACAGGGACATCGCCCTCTCGCCTCGCAAGCGCCGGCGATTCACATGATAATCGACGCCTGACGCTTGAGGGACGCTCACGAGCCGGGAACGGTGTTTCCGGAGCATTGTTGACAGCATTGTTGACCTTGAAACGATTTTCGGCCGTATTCTTCAGCATCCGCTTCACATGTCCGTCTACGTTCTCGATACGCAAGGGATCCTCTACCAGAATTTTCACGCGCTGCCCCCGATGAGCGGCCCTTCGGGAGAACCGGTCGGCGCAATCTACGGGTTGGCCCGGGACTTGTTTACGCTACTCTCCAAATACAAGCCTTCCTCACTCATCTGCGCTTTCGACATGCACGGGCCGACGTTTCGGCACCGCCTCTACGAACAGTACAAAGCCAACCGCAAGGAAACACCCGAAGACCTGAAGCCGCAGGTTGAATTCGCAAAGGAGATGCTCGGAGCGTTCGGCGCAATTCCAATTGGCATCGTCGGTTACGAGGCGGACGATGTGATGGCGACCATTGCCCGACAGGTCGAAGAACGCGGCGAAACAGCCGTCCTGGTCACCGCCGACAAGGATTGCCGCCAATTGATTACGGAGCGCGTATCGCTTTTCAATCTCCGCAAACAACGGCAGTATTCTTTTGCCGATCTCAAGGCAGATTGGGGGATTACGCCGTCGCAGGTCATTGATTTCCAGACGATGGTCGGCGATCCGACCGACAACATTCCCGGGATCCCGTTGATCGGACCCAAACTGGCGACACAATTGCTGGAGCAGTACGGAACGCTGGAAGGCGTCTTGGAGAACGTCGATTCCATTTCCGGGGCAAAGCGGAAAGCAAACATCCGCCAGGCGCGGGAAACGGTGGAACTCGGCAAAAAGCTCGTCACCCTCGATACGCGCGTACCGATCGAAATCGATTGGGAACAATCCCGTTTTCGCGGTGTCGATGCCGCCGCTCTGGTCGCGGTGTTCCGGCGATTCGGTTTCAAGTCGTTGGCCGACCGGGTGGGGGAACTGACGAATCGGGGCGAAACCGGCGGAGAAAACCGCGGCGACTGGAACACAACGGATACCATCGTCCGAAAAGAGGAAAGGCACTCTCTCTTTGATGCGATCGACGAAAAACGCGATTTCGCCGAATCCCGGGAAAAATCGTGGGAAAAATCCCAGGCAATCTCCGCGATTCCCTGCCCGACGTTTACCCCACCCGTTTGTCATTTGGTCGATACGGCGGAGAAATTCGACGGTTTTCTCAAGCAACTCGAAAAAGTCTCGTGTTTTTCCTTCGATACCGAAACGGCGCCGATGGAGCCGGCCTTCGAAGCGACCATGCCGCGATACACCGTTCCGGTCGGTCTCTCGTTTTGCTGGGACGAGTCCGAAGCGTTTTACCTGCCGCTTCGGGGACCGCTCGGGGCTGAAACGCTCGACCGGGAATCCGTGCTGAAATCGCTGAAACCCATCCTCGAAAACCCGGTAGTCGGCAAGATCGGCCAGAATCTCAAGTACGACATCGTCGTCCTTCGCGGCTGCGGGATCAATCTCCGGGGGCTGATTTTCGATACGATGATCGCCGATTACCTGCTCCATGCCGGGTATCGTACGCATAACATGGACGATTTGGCGGCGTATTATCTCGATTATAAAACGACGCCGATCAAGGATTTGATCGGGACCGGCAAAAAACGGAAACGCATGGACGAGGTGCCGACCGATGTGGTTGCCGCCTACGCCGGAGAAGACGCATGGATCGTCTGGAAACTTTATCCGATCCTGAAAGACCTGCTCGACCGGGAAGGAAAGCAGGCCGTCGAACTGAACGACGACCTCGAAATACCGCTCGTCGACGTCTTGGCCGATATGGAATACGCCGGGATCGCGCTCGATCGGGACAAACTCAAAAACCTAAGCGTCCGGTTCGAAGAAATGCTCCGTTCGCTTGAAAAGGAGATTTACGCACTTGCCGGCCACGAATTCAACATCGCCTCCCCGAAACAGTTGCAGGCCGTGCTGTTCGAGGAACTGAAACTGCCGGTGGTCAAAAAAACCGCGAAAACGGGACCGAGCACCGACGTGGAAGTCCTCACGGAATTGGCCGCCGTCCACCCCTTGCCGGACAAGGTGCGCGAACACCGCCGGATTTCCAAGCTCCAGGGAACCTACGTCGACGCCCTGCCGCAGTTGATCCACCCGCAAACCGGCCGGGTCCACGCCTCGTTCAACCAGGTCGTGACCGCGACCGGACGACTCAGCAGCAGCAATCCGAATTTGCAGAACATCCCGGTCAAAACCGAACTGGGCCGTGAAATCCGCGAGGCATTCATCCCGGACCGCCGGGCCGGGTTCGACCGGATTTTATCGTGCGATTATTCCCAAATCGAGCTCCGGGTCCTCGCCCATTGTTGCGGCGACGACAACCTGTGTACGGCGTTTGAAAACGACGAGGATATCCACGCCTCGGTCGCCGCCCAGGTTTTCGGGATTCCGATCGGCGAAATCACCCCCTCGATGCGCCGGACGGCCAAAGCGGTCAATTTCGGCGTCATCTACGGACAAACGGCTTTCGGATTGGCCCGGGCACTCAAAATTTCGAAAGAAGAAGCCGCCGCGTTCATCAACGCCTATTTTGAAAAATATACCGGAATAACCGCCTTCATCGACGAAACGCTCCAATTCTGCTTCAAACACGGTTACGTCGAAACGCTCGGCGGTCGACGCCGGGCCATCGAGGGCGTTCGGGCGCATCGCAAAGGCGACCTGGCGAACGCGGAGCGGATGGCGATCAACACCGTCGTCCAGGGAAGTGCCGCCGACCTGATGAAACAGGCGATGGTCCGCATTCATCGGGATTTATCGAAACGGCAAGCCCACGGCCTGAGGGCGAACATGCTCCTGCAAATCCACGATGAATTGGTGTTCGAAACGACGACGGCCGACCTCGAACCGCTCCGCGAATCGGTCGTCGCCGGGATGACGCTCGATTCGCCGCTCCGCGTCCCGCTCAAAATCGACTGCGAAGCCGGTTCCTCTTGGGCATAAACCGTCCGGAATATACGGGAGGCTGTTGACATTTCCCGAAGCCGACTTCCAAGGAGCCCGCCCTCGAAAAACAACACCGCACGGAGGGCAAACGGGCGGTTAAGCGGAAAACGGGGCCGGCTTCGGCATATTGATCTTCAGATAAAAAACGAAACGAGGGCACACCGGACTTTTGTAAAAAGTCCCAAGCC
>QMCD01001084.1_pt1 | contig 17440 bp, 12 predicted proteins | sample 1821841 | NCBI WGS metagenome assembly QMCD01 (sample SAMN01991225, study PRJNA193472) | Termite gut metagenome, whole genome shotgun sequencing project. | isolation source: worker | host: Macrotermes natalensis
ATCCTCCTAAATTTTCTATAAAAATTCTTTATATAAGGCAATATTTTATAAGTGGTGGAATTTACTTCTGCACCGGAATTTACTTTTTCAATTTGCCCGCTGATCAGATAAATTGCTACTACAGTAATCTTTGCCATCAGCTGACTGGCTTAAGCGGTCATCGTCTGAATACCCGGCTTACGTGTAAAGCAGCAGATGCTTGCAGCGATAATATTCAATTGTATCTTTTCTGGCTTCCAATCACATATTATGTTACAATTATAATTACGAACAAAAGATTCTGGCCGTAAAATTGATCTTGCCAGATTTTTGCCGGGGCGCGCTGCGACCTTGTTGGCAAACTAGTAAAGGAGGTGTCCATGGCTCAACATTTATCTATCAGAGTACCTTGGAAAGATAACGGATATTCGGGATTGGTATGTAACAAGCCTTGCTATAATAATGCTTGTTTACGTCTGAAAAATATAGCTAATAGCCGTAACGATGAGATAGAGGCACGACTGGCAGGATGCCCCATAGCTGGGCATGAAACAGAGATACCATGCCTATCAGAAGGCGGTTGCTTTATGTCAGCAGATTCTTATTCCAAAACTACAGTGCATCCATATAAAGAAAGAAACAGTGGTACGCATGGCCATTTCTTAGCAACCGAATTGGTATATCCTCCCTATTCACTGCCAGCGAGGCCGTTTGGCTGGACGATGCTGAAAAAAGGTGATGATAAAGACAATGCCAACATTGCTAGATTGGCATTACGACTGGGAATTGATTACGACCCAGCAAGAGAGCCGGATTTACCATTCCCAACAAATTGGGTTCAGGACGCAGCTAACCAAAGAGCTATCTTCAAGTCTTTTTATGAAGATGTGCAGATTGGCAGTTCACTGGTGATTCCATATGCAAAGCAGGTTCCTTTTATAGATGATACCAAGCGGATAATTATGGGGATCGGTGTAGTAACATCTCTTAAAGAGCCACCCGAGCATGACCATACAGATGCCGGAACATTGCGCTCTATTCTTTGGGAGACAATGGTCGGACATTCTATTCGTGATGATAGAACGAATGGCTTTCTCATTCCATATAAAGAGATGGCGGAGTATGCCGGGGAGCATCCTGATTTTGATATGAATTCCATTACAGTATTCGGCGAGGATGAATATTTTGAAGAGTTTTCATATGCAACGGAGCAGTTATCTTATGACGCAGTGATTAGCGTTTTACTCCAGACCATTAAATCACTTGAAGTAATTAAAGGCTGTATACCGGGTAATTGGAAAGAGTGCATAATATGGACAAAAGAACGCTTGCGAGAAGTCTGGCTAGATAGAGGTGTGTTCCCCGGATTGGGAGCAATGCTGAATGCTGTCGGATTTCGTCGTGGTGAAATCATGGCACTGGAAGTAAAAGCCCATGTTACAGACCTTTCTGATTATGAGACGGTATTGCTGAGCGCTTTGAATTCACCAAAGGATTACTTCTCGTCCATGGTATTGCCAACACTGGGTAATACGGAGATTAACACCTTCTTTTCACTTGCGGGCGAGAGAAAAGAGCTGTTTTGGCTTCTTTCCCGTATGTCATTATCTGATCAGCAGGCAGAGATTGCTTTTAACCCTGAGCGCAGAAGCAAGCATGGCATTCATTGCCGAGACATAGAAATAATTACAAATCCATATATTCTGTATGAAAAAACCAGACGAAACCTGCTAGGCATTGTTATTCCCGTAAAAAAAGTGGATATGGCAGTATTTCCGCCTGACATAATTAGAAATGCTAATATACTGCCAAGGCCGTCTGCATTGGATTCGGAAAATGATAAAAGAAGAATCCGGGCATATGCTATCAATCAGTTAGAATTACAGGCGCTGCGGGGGCACACAGTTTATCCTTTGGATAAACTTATTGAAGAGATTAATACAATGCCAATTGAGCCGGAATGTCATGTTTCGGGTGATATTATGAATAGTGTCGCGGATTTTCTACAAGAGGAACTTGCGCCAGTGGAATGTGCTGATGGCAGTAAAGCATATCAGTTGATGCGCCTATTCGAGATTGACGAGGTCATTCGTTCCTCTATCGGCAAGCGTCTCAAGAGCAAACGGCACGAGATACAGGAAAATTGGCGTGATATCGTAGACATTGCTTTTGAAGGTAAAAAATCCACAGAATCCGAAGAAAAAGCTAGAACTGAGAAAACTGCAATCCTAAAAGAATTAGCAGAATCAAGATTATCGGTTTTAATTGGTGGTGCCGGAACGGGAAAAACAACACTACTCGCTTTGCTTTGTAAATCGCCGCAAATCCGTAACGGTGGCGTGCTGTTGTTGGCACCGACGGGAAAGGCCAGAGTCCGTATGAGTCAGGCTATGAAACAGCAAGGTGTTGATAGTACAGCAAAGACTGTGGCACAGTTCTTGAGTGAAAGTAAGCGGTTCAATGGATATACAATGGAATATCATCTTTCAGGAGAGGAGGCGCAGAACGTTCCATTCACAGTTATTATTGATGAAAGCTCAATGCTGACAGAGGAGATGTTTGGTGCTCTTTTACAGGCTTTACGTAAAAAGGCACAGCGTATTATATTTGTTGGTGACCCTAACCAACTACCGCCAATCGGAGCAGGCAGACCTTTTGTGGATTTGGTACGCAGTCTAAATAAGGAGACGACTGACTTCCCGAAGGTAGGTAAAGGATTTGGGCAACTGACTGTAACCATGCGCCAGCTATCCGATGACGGAGAAGCGCGTGGTGATACAGAACTTTCTAAATGGTACACTGATGATGGAGAAGATTTGGATGACAATATTTTTATCCAATTACAGAGCGGTTGCCTTGGAGACCATGTGGTTTTTAAGTCATGGCATACACCTGAAGAATTAGAGCAGAATATCCTTAAAACAATATCTGAAGAAACAGAGATGAATGGTGATATTGATAACATTAACGGTTTTAATGTTTCGATTGGCGGCACTGTCAATGGTGAATGGATGAACTTTGGCGCAGATCCGCAGAAAGTCGAAAACTGGCAGATCCTTTCAGCATACAGAAATGATGCAGCTATCGGTACTGCCACCATAAATAGATATATTCACGAGAAGTATCGCTCACAGCAGATGCTTACCCTTGATAATTGTAAAGTGCGTGGAACGAAGCATATTCTTGGAATTGACGGTATTGTGTTTGGTGACAAAGTTATCAATACCCGTAACCAAAAAATGAAAGGTTATAATACACAAGCTCGCATGACAGAAGATGGATATGTAGCAAACGGAGAAGTAGGTATTGTTGAGCGCATCTGGGAAAAACCAAAGGCAAAGAAAAATACGCATCAGGTGGTATTTTCTTCTCAGCCTACTTACAGTTTCAACTGGGCATCAGTAGTTGCTGATGAAGGAACATCCGATTTAGAATTGGCATATGCACTAACCGTACATAAGGCACAAGGCAGCGAGTTTGGAAAGGTTATCCTTGTTCTAGGTGAGCCGGGAAGAATGCTTTCTAAGGAGTTATTGTATACAGCAATTACAAGGCAGAAGGATAAACTGATTATTTTATATAATGACGCTGCTTATCGTTTGAGAGATTATACTTCGATGGCCTGTTCGGAAGTTGCCAGAAGATTCACCTGCTTGTTTGAATTGCCAAACATTGTGGAACACAATAAAAAATATTATGAGCAGGGTTTGATTCACCGTACTCTGAAGGGGGAATTGGTGCGCTCCAAATCAGAAGTCATAATTGCAAATATGCTGTTTGAAGCTGGAATCGAGTATGAATACGAAAAAGAACTTGATCTAGGAGAAGATGGTGTTCGCATCCCTGACTTCACGATAGAGGATGCCGAAAGCGGCATCTGCTTTTATTGGGAGCATTGCGGTATGTTAGGTGATGCCGGGTACAGTCAACACTGGGAGGAAAAGAAAGCTTTGTATAAAAAACATGACATTGTGGAAGACGATAATCTGATTGTATCCAAAGACTTTCTTAACGGAGGTATTAATTCTGCCGAAATCAAAGGCTTAATAGACAAATATTTAATGTGACTTTACACCTATTAATATCCAGTGATTGGTGGAAAAGAGTGTTTTAATTAACCGTTGAAGAAATTAAAGTTTAATTGAAGACACAAATTGCATATTATGCAGCACATAAATATGGGTCAATCGGATATCTTGAGGGGATAATCGTTTTCACAAAAACATAATGCCAATACATTAGTGGTAAAAAATCATAAGCTAAAGTATGAGGGAAAGTTTTCATTGTTGTTTATAACAATAACACTTGCTTTCTCTTATTCCTATGCTACACTAATAAAAGTAAAAATCCTTCGGGGTCGGGTGTGAATTGATAGGCTGGGAATGGCTGATTTAAAGGGGATTTTTGATGGTAGTGCTGAGTTTTACACCAAATTTACACCAATTGATCTACTAAGAGTCTAATGTGATGATTAATATAACATTTTTACAAGAAATGAAGCTTTCCATTTAGTATGGAAGGCTTTTTAATATATCTGAGAAGGCGGGTTCTTTTGTTGTTAAAGAGTCAAAACCTCCGATTAAAAATCAAAATAAACCTTTACATTGACGCCCAAATCGATCACAAAAAGGTCGTGAAAGTAAGGTGGTTATAGGAGTAATAATTAGCAAGAGATTCTTAATACTTTTCGCACACAGTGCCAAATACTTGTGTGCGAAAAGTTATTTAATTGCTGATTTTTTCTCTTCTTAATATGTCTGTTGTCTTGTAGTGAATATCATCCGAACTAACTTTTAATGTATCTAGGGATATAATATCTTGTACATTTTCTTTCAATTTAATTAGTGTGTAGTTATGTCGAACTCTATCTTCCCATTCTATGAGGGCATCACGTATTTTATTTGATCTTACTTTCTCAAGCGATCCATATATCCCCTCAAGATTACTGGGACACCCCTAATATTGTCTGACGAGTCTCCCGTCAGCGATTTGAAATCGGGCACCTGCACTGGTAAAATACCGAGTTTCCTACTAACAGCATCTTCATCAATATAAAATGAATTCTTACCTTGATAGTTAAAAATACGGACACTGGGATTTATTATTTGATAAAAATCTGAGTCGTTTGAAAAAATAACAATGTCTAATTGTTCCTAATAACGAAAGGCATAAGACGCTATCACATCATCGGCTTCAAATGTATCAATTTCGCAATAGTGTAAATCCATTATCTCCAGTGCTATCTTTATCATAGGTAACTGCGTGAATGGGTTCTTATCATTTTCTACGCTCGAAAAATCTCTAATTCTGTTTTGCTTGTATTCGCAATCCAACTCATCTCTAAAATTCTTGCTCTCGCTATCAAAGACAACAAGGACATATTGTGGCTTTGCACACCTACAAAACCGATAACCCCTTGAACGGGTACATCATTCACGCCTAAAATTTTATTTGGCATCCAAAAAACATACGGTAAAGCAGTCCATGACCATCCGCTAATAATAATCGCTCTTTCATTATGTCACCCCACACACACGAATACCCATAGCATGCCACATCGCTTTTCTATAATCATTATCAATAAACGTTTCCTCTGGTAAAAACCATGCTGCGCATGATCATCCCGAAAGGGACTGTTTTTACTGGCCTGACGCAGTGGGATATCCGTAAATGCGTGGATCACATAAACAATGCACCAAGGAAAGCCCTGAATGGCAGTACTCCTTATTTAGAAGCTTATAAACTATATGATTCAGAGATTATGAACGCACTGCAGCTCCGGTATATAGCCCCCGACGAAGTAGTGCTGACACCGAAGCTGCTGAAACATTAACCAATTAAATTTACGAACCGCCACATCTCAGATAACTTTCATAAAAATCATACCGGCCTGTAGGAGTTAGTCTTGAAAACCGCAATTCCCAGAGTCTGCTGGTTGTACCCGGATTCTGGAGTTGTTCATAAATTTATATCTATTTTACCATGTAATGAGCAGCAAGTGGTAAAATAATTTTGAATTTATGCCGGTTTTTCTATGCATGTAGGAGTTAGTCTTGCATACCGGGTTTAGTTTTGTAATTCACCCAAGGTTCTCAAATGCGTGATTTTTATATTGAGTAATGATTCAAGAATATATTTTTGGTCTTTCCGTCAACGCCTAAAATGCCAAATGATTGTGATTATAATGCAGAATGCGGTTCTTGATAATCAGCGAGCTGATTATGGTAAGCAAATTGTGTCGCGGCTGGCTACACAATTATCAGATAAATATGGGCGCAGTTTTGAGCAACGTAACTTGCGGCGAATGATGCAATTTGCAGATAACGGATGAAGTACGCATACCTCTTAATACTTTCATAGATCCATATCTTTTTGATATTCTTGGTCTAAAGGATGAATATCTCGAAGCCGATTTGGAAACAGCAATTTTGCATGAACTTGAAAAATTCTTTCTTGAATTTGGAAAAGGATTTGCTTTTGTTGAACGTCAAAAGCGTATGATTATTGACGGTGAGGATTTTCATCTCGATTTACTTTTTTTAATCGCTATCTAAAGCGTCTTGTAGCAGTCGAATTAAAGCAAGGGCGCTTCAAGGCAGAAAATTCCGGGCAGATGAAATTATATCTGAAATGGTTAAACCGTTATGAACGGCAAGATGGAGAAAATGAACCAATCGGACTTATTCTCTGTGCAGGGGGCAATCGTGAACAGGTTGAACTTCTCGAAATGGACAAGGATGGAATAGTAGTAGAATATTGGACCACATTACCGCCCAAAGCTGAGTTTAATAAAAAATAAATACTATACTTGCTGAAACACGCGAAAGACTTGCGAGGCGTAATTTAATGTTGCCTGAAGAAGAAACACAAGAAAATATTACAAAGGAGATACATTAGAGGTACATACCATTACCGCATTTAGAATATACTATTGCATTTTGATTTATGATAAGACTTAACGGAATTGTAAAATCTTATTATTAGGCGAGTCCTATCACATTATATATAGCATAGATTTCATAAGGTGGTGATGAAAAGATGAGTCAGGAAAAAAATCCAGATGAGGATCAATACCCCCCAACAATGATGACATGCCAACCGGCAGACAAAGTTTTTCTATATTTTCTTTATATCTTTTGCGAGTTGCATCTAGCTTTGACTGCCAGAATTCAATGTTCGATTAAGGTATAACAAAAAAGGGCAACCATCATGGCTATGCCAAAAACATCCGTGGATAAAGATAATGGTGTGATACTTTGGAAGAACTATATCCGACCTACCGGGGTATCGGCTGTGGTTCTTTCTATATCTAAAACCTTTCGAGAACAGAAACTTACGCACAAGAGCTTCAATCTTTGTATCCTTATTGCTTATATGTGACATATTGCGGCTACGTGCCTGTTTCGATCGATTGTCCGCCATACGCCTACCTCCGCACACAAACAATAATCTGACTATCAATAATAGGGGAACCTTACTCACACTGGTATCTGTGCCTTGCGAATTTTCTCTCTGACTTCTATAATCTTTTTGAAGTACGACTGAGGCAAGCCTCTTTGGCCACCACAATACTCGGCGGCAAGTTTTAAAAGATGAATGTCACCACCATTAATGATGCCCTGTGCGTTAGCGACTTCACAAAGATTGTTCCAATAGTCTGCCCCAAAGTTAAAGATATCTACCTCAGTGTCTATTCCGTCGGTAAACCGCTGTTCTTTTTTTGCGGATTTCTTTTCATCACGAACATCATCCTTGCTTATCAGAAACGCTTTGGTTGAAACACTCAATTCATAAGTGAGTTGCTTTACCTGCTCCCAACACTCTTCTTTTTTACAGTAAGTCTCTACGTTGCCAATATTGGGACGGAAAAAAACCTCTCGCGTTATGTATGCAATTTGAATGATTTCTTCAACCAAAAAATCAGGTAACTCCTGCTTGTCCCAAATGATCCGATAGTTTAAAAACAATCCGAGTCGTTGCACTTCGTGTGAGAGTTTTGCGAAAGCATACGTCACATTTTGAATTAAATAGCCGGTACGTTCTTTGTACCAATCCTGTTTTAGTATGGTTTTACGAATAGTAGTGAAAACGATAGCTTTTGCAATCAAATCGCGGAAGTAAGACTCGTTAAAAATAGATGAGTCTGATTTCCACTGTTTTTCCATTTTTGTTTGAAACCGCACAGAATTGACTTCTCCGCCCCAAGCAACATGGTACGGACACATATCTGCAGAGTTTATATATCGCGCCAAATCTTTCTTGTCAAATTTCTGCGCGGATGGATTGATTCTCTCGTAAGTTACCCGCTCGCCTTTTGTCATTTTCATTTTAGGCTGATCGTATTGTCCGCGAGAACGCTCAAAGAACCATGTAGTTTGATACGGCAGACCTTTGGAAGGCGGCGCATAGAGTTTACGAGAAAACTCTTCTATGCGTAAATAAAACTGATGATTTGAGACCAAATCTGCCGAAGTAACTTTATTTTGGCTGTTGGCAAACTGAGATGTATTCCTCACAAACTCATCGCCCAATTCTCCCTCATCAAGAATAACCGTCAGTTTCATTTGAACAAATATTCTATCTAAAGGGGCATTGTCTTTGATGCTTGCAGAAGCCAAAGAAGCAGTGGTCTGTCCGCCGTTTATTATTTGAAAATCAGTAAACGATGTTATGCATTGTCCTCTGCCCGGAACATCCGCAATCGTTACACTTTTTGCAGTGGTTGAAATGCCATTGTTATAAGAAAAGAAGTTCTCGCGCTCGTTTAGAATGGTAGCCCGAATACCCTTGTTTACTCCGCCCCTAAGCTGTAAAAAAGAACGAACATTTCGCTCTAACAATCTCGGCCCGAACTTCTTGTAAATATTAGACAGGAATTCGCCAAGCACAACAGCAAGATATGCTTCATACCGCCCCGCCCCGATATCGGCACGGATACAGGGAATCCCTTCTGCACCATAGTCAGCAACATCGATTACGATATCCTCTTTCTCCGCGTTGGCAAGCTGCGCATTGAAAATTTTCTCTATGTCTATTACATCCAGTTCGACTTTATAGGTTTTTTCTTGGAAAACCATATCGTCTAAATCAATGTTCTTAACACGTCGGCTAAGTTGGTTGGTGCTTATGATAAACAGATGAATTTTGTATATGTCCGAAGAGTTACGCCTAATATCAAGGCCAAGTTGGACGGCAGGATTAGATTGCTCCCCGGTGGAAAAATAGCCTTTAAGAGCGTTCTCCACAAAATTCACCATCTGTGCGCTATGAGCGTTGATATCTGTATTGGTGACATTCGTCATATCATCGGCATTGAAATCTGCATACAGCAAGTTAATCGTGTTAGTGGACAGTTCAAGTGAACCTGCGTGGATTAACATGCTTTTAAAGGCCCGAGTACCTGTTGGAACAGAGAAATGACACTGGTCGATTGCAGACAGCAGCGACCAGTCGCTTATCATTATTTCTGAGACTAAATCGATAAAAACCTCATAATTGTACCGCTCTTCTTCAATGGCAGTTGCTTTAATTTGGTTTATATAGTATTCCCTGTATTCCAACAAGTCCATCGGTTATGCCTCCTTAAACCGATCCAAAGAATTGATGATGAGTTCATAGCTGACCTTGCAGATTTCTTTATATTTTATATCTGCCTCCAGTAAACGCGGAAATTCCTCGTCAACATGGTATGATTGTACCGAAATAACATTAAATTTTTTGTTACAACAATCATCAGAAAGGCTGATGCCATAGGTCTGTATTTTATTTAGGAACAACTCCTTTATTTCGTCCAAATCGATTTTCCGAACGATATTCTGGAATATCTCTCCAATACTTGACTTGCCGTTGGCAAACATAGGGGACATCGTTTCCAGCTTAATGATTACAAGATGTCCCGGCATCTCGGAAGACAATTGGGGCAGTGACGAAATCTTAACACTTACGGACGTTACTGACACTGTTTTTATTTCATACCAATCAGAATCTTTGGAAAAATCCTTGGCTGTACCATCAATTCCGCTCCAAGATTTTATTGCATCGTTGATACCATATTTTTCCGTCAATGCAGTATCGAGAAAGTACAGTTCCCCAAACATTCCTTTTATCAATTCCGCTGAGAACACAGTAGTGCTTTTCTTAAACAGTGCTTTCCATATATAAAATCGGTTTTTCAAATATATTAAAGCTTTCTTCTCGTCAGCAATACTGTCTATTGCATCCACAAGATCACTGCAAAAAGAATAAAACACTTGCCTGGCCGTTGATTCCAATAAATCAAAATTAGTCCAGTAAACGCCTTCTGTTTCCTTGCCTTGTATAACTTTTAGCATTTTAGTCGAATCCATTTTTGGCGGAGCAATAGTAGAGAGAAATGACAGGCGAGGATTGCCTTCATTGCTTATACCATAATACACTTTTAAGGCGGAGGCTAATTCTATAAGTTTCTGAGAACCCAACTCACTGGCGATGGACTCAAACACTTCTTTGCCAAAATTATTCATCACTCAACTCCTCCTCATCAAAATCATCGTCGGAGTTTGTCTCGTTGTTTATAACAAGATTCGCTCTGTATGTTATTCGTTCTTTAGACTCTTTAGACGGAAAACCAACAGCAAATCCCACAAGTAAGTCCGAGCCGAACGCCTCTTTGGTAGCAACATATCGGTCGCGCAGTATCATTGACGGCTCGGTAACATCTATTTTTAGGTCGATGAAATATATCGCTAATAACGGGTATTCGCGCAGTTTTAGCCAGTCTGTCGCTGTCAACTGATCGGCAGGTTTATCCGCATTTCGCGATTTTTTACTTGACAGTATTTCTTTGCGCCGTTCTGTCGAAATAATCACACCACTGTTAAAAATACCGGGATCAACAATTCGATTGTTGCTTCCACCCATTCGGATGTAGTTTTCATCAGACGATCCAAGGCGGAATGTCCTTTCAGCGGCTGGTAGTGGCTTATCTTGAACATAGATTTTCCTGTCCGAATCACCGGTGGCTATAACAACGTCCCATTCGTGGAAGTTCTTGCTTTCAGCGGTATAGTCGGAAAGGTTAGTACAGTCAAAACGCTGATTAAGCCCACGCCCGCTTGGAATGACTATTTTATTGATTAAATTTGCGATATCTTCTTTGCAGACATGTTGCATCATAAAGCGTCCATTAACGTCATTAAAGACTATGCCTTTTGCCGCCTGTTCCACAATAAAAGCATCAACAAGTGAACGGTTTTTTAGGTTTCGCGACGCGTCTTTATACAGTTTTGATGTGTCTGCATATACTCCGCCGTAATTAACATAGTGTACGATGACTTGCGTATTCCGCATTTTATTCCTTGCAGTGACCAGTAAATTCGTTTCGAGTGTATCTGGTGACTCCTTGACCATAAGTCCGAAGTCCTCGGGCTTCTTCCCTTGAAGTTCCATTTCTCTGAACTGATCTTTTAAATCCCTAACTGCATCTAAGACGGAACCGAAACAGTCAATACTTGCTTGTGACATATAAATTCTGCATAGTTTTTCATAGCCCGGACGATAGCCGAACCAGCGGCACATTTGAAGCAAAGTGTCATATGCTGTTGCACTCCGACTGTAATAGCTGACGCAAAGTCCCTCAAGTGTAAGTCCGCGAGAAAGGACAAAACCGCCGATTACAATGACTCGCGAACCTACATCGGTATGAGCGTTGTAATCATATCTAAAATCTCCTCTGTAGCGGTTGTTGATGATCGTCGTCTCGAATAACTTAATTTCTGCATAAAGATTACGCTGGATATCTATCCAAGCATAATCGTCGCGGATTGGAGCGTAAAAATCTGCACCGTTTTCATCACCTAACATATATAGCCTATAAAGCCTATTCAATTCTGAATTTTTAATAAAATCTCTCTCCGACTTATAGGCATCTTGCTCAATAATATTCATCAGTTGCGAAAGATACTTTTTCACCGCATCACTGACGCTTTCTTGAGGGTCATTTAAAGCGGTCACATTTATCATCATGGAACGATGCTTGTATTTATCGCCCCATAGTGTACGTATAACATTATTTAGCAAAAAGGACAAGATTGCTTCTTTCAAGCTCTCCGGCAAAGTCGTAACCACAAGGTCTTTCTTATGTTTGACAGGGATGAAGTTTGGTTCTTCGTCATTCAGCCTCCTTATCACAGGAGGTATGGACCCGTCGCGGGGGAAAACACTGTCTCCTCCAAAATAATAATCGGGAGCGTTAAGCTGAACGATGAAATCGTGCGGAAATAGGTCGTGGTCGTCATCGTAGATATCGTATGGATTTATAAAAATGTTTGCAAACGGCGTAGCGGTGAATCCTATGTAGGACGCAATCGGAAATCTGTTATATATATCACGAATTCTTCGGTTGACTGCCGACGGGTCATAGTCAGATTTTTTAGTATTGGGCGACGCATTGTCCGCCTCATCATCAATTATTAAAATGCTATTTCCGGAAATATTATCGCCGGGCTGTAACCAATCGTGAACACTCTTCAATATTGATGCGTTCTTTTTTACAACGAGAATAACGGGTTTGTTCGAGTCAGTTGCCTGAAAGTTTATATTCTTCTGAATAAATTTCTTAAAATCCCAGTCCCTATTGGTCAATGGAATAGCATAGTGCTGGTGAGTGGATTCGCCTACACCTATGTAGTTTATCATGCCGCTCCCGATTGAATTGCTGTATGCACCAATAAAGCCCATATCGACACGGTCTTGGGTTTGTTCTCGAAGCGAATTCGTCAAACCCGCAAGCAGGACTATAACGTGATATCCGCAGTCACAGGCCATATTGATGAGACCGAGGTAGTTAGCAGTCTTTCCTGCCTGAACGTCGCCCATAACCATTCCGCGCTTTTTTGAATCCAATGAAGCCAGCGATCCGTTAGGGTTAGCACACCGCGACAGTGTTTTCTCACAATTTACCTTTAAATTGTCAATTACATCGTTGTCCCATCCCGAATTTCTGAGATACGCACGATATCGCTCAAAGTAAGGATGCTTCCCGTCGCGTTCCGAAGTGAACCATATATCGCTGCCTGGGTCAGTAACAAGAATATCTGGGTCAAAAGTCTTAACTCCTACATTGCGCTCATACCGGGTGACAACCTCATTTAGAATACGATCATAATCCTTTTCTGTCCGGCAAAACTTTATAACATCAAGCATCATTTCGGCGCGCTCTATTAGCTCTTGATGTGCTGTCGGCTTTTTCTCCAAAAATGCTTCAAGCATTGTCAAAGCCTTTGTTATCGTGTTGTTATACATTTTCGAGCAGCCTCCTCGCTATGTAATCCGCATTCCCTTTCAGATTGCTGTATGCCTCGGCAGAAAGCAGTCTGTCAAGCAACCTGGCTTTTTCAGCGGGATCAGCCATTGCCAAAATATCAGTCAATTCGCCTATTTGCTGTTCAGAATCAAGAACGTCTGCTCTGTCCGGTATTTGTACAGTATCATCTGTGTGGTCATTCCAAATAGAGTGCTTTGGTAGGGATGTTTCAATTTGAGAAAGCAAAATTTCAAGAACTCTTGCTTCACCCTGTCCAATGTTTTCAAACAGCTCTATAGCGAGTGGATTGTCTCTGTTAATGCTATATAGCGCCGTTTTTTCGTGTATATTAACGGTGCGAATCCAAACGGGATTCTCGGCACTCTGTTCTTTTAGTCCGGGGAAGCGTACAGTTTTCTTGCTTCTCACAAATGAATCTTTGACTGATGCCCTGAGTTCCTCGCGGATTACGTCCGGTATCCTTGCAGAGGACTTTTTAACATCCAACATCCAAATGGAATCTAAGGTTGAAGGAATATCCACCTGAACCCGAGCAAGCTTATTTTGCTCGCTCTTTAACCCCATCCGAAACCAGCTTCCCCATACTATAAGTCGTTTGTTACGATATAGATAAAATCCTTGATCGTCGCGAATACTTCTCGGATATCCCAACAGGGCTTTTTCCTCGTCCGTGATAGTGTTCCAAAACGGGAGGGTATACGGGGTTACATCAATGTAGCTATCATTCACTTTCAATCGCTCAGTGTGGCCGGTCTGTTGTCTCGGCGTGGAAGCACAGAGAAATGGATCGCGTTTTTCGGCCCGCCGAAAATTGAAGTAGATTTCGTGGCTCGAATGAAAACGATGGAATACTAGCTCAACATGTTTCTTGGCCTCTGCTATCATTTCACGGAATGTATCCTCAAACTTTTTCGAGCCGCCTTCAATTTTGTCGAAATCCTGCCAAGTCACCAGAGTCCCTGACGTATATTCAGACAACTTGTCCATATTAGGCAGAGCATAAATTTCGTCTTTGTCCAATACACGCAAATTCCATCTATTCTCGGCTTCAATTAAATTAAGGTCGAAAGTAATTGCGTTATACATCTCGCCAACTTTGCTGGCCACAGTAAACATGCGGCATTGCGACAAAGAAGCCGCCTTTAACCCTAAACCAAACCGGCCAAGTTCTAACTCGCTGTCTTCTCGATCTCCTCTGTCTGAACCAAGCAACATTGCATTTTCCAGTGCGTTATAATCCATCCCTATTCCGTCATCAAGAAATTGAACATAAGCCGATCTATCGTCCACTTCGCTGATTACATCAACTCGATGCGCCATAGCGGATATACTGTTGTCGATAATATCCGCGACAGCCGTCGAAAAGCTATAGCCCATCGCGCGAATACCGGTTATCAATGTCTTTGCCGGTGGCTCTTTGACAATGATTCTCCCCACACCAATCACCCCTTATTTATTCAGCGTCGGCCTTGGCTCAATCCTATACCGCCCAACAAACATCTCGCGGAATATTTCGGTCAGCACGTTAACGACTATAGAATTGCCAATTAGCTTATTCATCCTTCGGTATGTATAGTCCAGTTGTATAGTACGTTCATATTCCGCTTCTGTAAACCCCATGAACAGAAATGCTTCACGAATCGTAAGTCGCCTAAATGTATCGCCCAAAGCTCCGTCATATTTGAAAAGTGCAGCGGTATGGGTTCTGTCCATGTTGCACGTAATCGTCCGAATAACGGTATCCCTATTTGCCTCTTTACCGTTAATTTCCCACATTTTCTGGCGAGAGGGTGTCGCATTCAATTGAGCAATATCTGCTTCGTTCCGCAGCACTTCTCTTGTATAATCCAATCGCAAAAACTCGGTCGCGTCAAAAACCCGCTCTTTCTTACCACGACCAATGTTTTCCGATACCTTGACAAGATTCTTTCCAAGTTTACTGACGATAAATGCCCGAACCCTATCCTGCGGTATTCCAAAATCAAGCGCATTCAACACCATTGGTGCATCATTCTGATATCCTATTGATTCAAGAAACTCCAAGAAAATTTTCAAGTCATCCTTGAAGGCATCACACATTAAAGTCTTAACATTTTCCATAAGTAAATATCGCGGCAGTTTTTTGAGAGTTTGAAGCTCTTTAAGGATTCGCTCGATTTCCCATAACAGCGAAGATCTCGTCCCCGAACCTTTCTTCATGCCTTTGCCATTGCCGCCGGTCGATAAGTCCTGACATGGAAAACTGTAGACAAGCAAATCACATTTTGGCATCCGTTCTCCGTCTAACTGTGAAATAGAACCATAATTCTTACTTCTTTTGTTTGCTATATATAGCCGCTCTATCACATCTGGTTCTAATAATTTTAGATTAGTTTTGCGAATAGAATCACGGCTAAAGTCATATTGGGAGAGATATTCCATCTGCGCTTCATAGGATGGCACTTCGATGGTTTCCTCGTCAGAATGGTGTAGTGCATCATAGCAGATAATCGCATCCACCATCCACTCGCTGATGCCGACTATTTCATAGTTTGCGCCAAGTCGTTTTAAAGCAGTAGCTTGCGCACCGATACCGGCAAATGCCTCAAATATTCGTAATGCCATAGTGCGCCCTCCTTTTTTCTGTTGCTTACGATTATCACCAATCTTTAAGGTGTTTTTACAATCCAATGTCCGCTCCTATCCGAGCCAACGCGCTCAATAAGACCCACATCTTTTAAAGTTTTTATGTTTTTTTTGACATTTCGCTCATTAATCTTCAGTGCGACGGCAATCATCTTCGCGGTCGTGCGTGGATTAGATTGGAGCAATAGCATAATTTGCTTTTGTGTATCGTTTACAGTGGCTGTATCAGTGTCTTTTACAGTGTCTTTTACAGTAGACTGAATATCAGCGAAAAATGTAACGCTGACTTCTCCCGGTGTCACCTCAAAAAGCGGTTCACGCTTTCCGGCAGCTTTGCACGCCTCTGTAATCCGCTCAATCCCGCGCCCCCATGTTTCTATATACCCGGCTCGATAAAACGCATAAGCAATTTTGGGATTATACGGACGTGATCTGTGTTTTTTCAGCAGGTTGTCAACCGTCCATGAATCCGGTAGTCTACCATCGTTATAGACGATTACGCTATCGGGAAAGATTTTTATCTGAATCGGAATGCCTGTCGTATAGTCGCGGTGTACGATGGCGTTGAAGATGGCTTCGCGCAGAGCCGGACGCGGAACGGGATAGTCGGTTACGCGCGTCACTCCCTCGTAACTGATAATTCCCTTGAAGTATTTACGGTAAACTGTATCAACAATCTCGTCGGCAACCGATATCAATGAGCCGTGAAATTCGTCCTGATATATCAAATCCGCGCCATTTTCAAAATAACCAACTTTGACGAATGCGCCGAAAACGTACTTTTCCGGGTTGTGGTGGAACAACAAAACGGCGGCGCGAGTAAGCTCTCCGTTTTCTGTCAGCAGGAGGCTATCCAGCAAATCGTTATCACTCATTTCAAGATCAGCTTTCTGCAAGCGCTCGCTGACAAGAGCCTTTTCGCGAAATATACGAAATGCAGATGTGTCCAGATCGGTGACTGTAATATTAGGGATCGCCATCCCATCCCACGTTTTTCCTAACCTGCGCAGAATAAAATTGTCTAGTTCTCGACCATCAAGTTCCTGCGTCGTACTGCCGGATCGTATATAATGCCGCCCATGAAAACTGACAGGCGTTCCGCTTGCATCAATATTTACTGCAATATACTGTTTACCTTCTTGATGGAGCAGTTCGACGGACGGAACAATGCCTAAAGCATGGCGGACGATATTTGGAAGTTCTTCAAGAAGTTCTTTTGCGTTATCTATTCCGATGACCTTACCATCATCATCACGTCCAATTTCAAGCGTACCGCCCTGAGCGTTTGCAAGCCCGCATATGCTTTTGAGAAATTCGTCGCGCCATTGACGCTTCCATTCGGTCTTTTGGTTTTCCACGTGCTTGCCTCCCATCATTGTAAATCGTCGGATTCGTCGCGCTCAATTTCCATTATATCGTTTAGCTCACACTTCATAACCCTGTTATGAAGTGACCTCTTGTCAAGTGTTAATTTCAAGAAATCACTCTTTTTCTGTATTTCTTATTGTTCCAATGCCTGGAGCATATGGATAG
>QMCD01001309.1_pt1 | contig 17420 bp, 9 predicted proteins | sample 1821841 | NCBI WGS metagenome assembly QMCD01 (sample SAMN01991225, study PRJNA193472) | Termite gut metagenome, whole genome shotgun sequencing project. | isolation source: worker | host: Macrotermes natalensis
TCGAAGCGGTCGACGCCAACCGTGCGGCCATAACCGACCACGCGGGAGCATACACGCTCGCCGTACCTGCCGCGATGAAGGCTATACGCGTCTCTTTCATTGGATTCCGTACCGCTGAAATCCCATACACCGGACAAACCACTTTGGATATCCGTATGGAAGAAGAGGCCAAAACGATAGACGAAGTCGTCGTTCCGGGTATCTTCACCAAACCGCGCGAAACCTACACCGGGGCGGCGACCGTGATCACGGCCGAAGAGCTGAAAATGGCGGGCAACCGCAGCATACTCTCCGCGATCAGGAACATCGACCCCAGTTTCAATATCGCCGAGGATATCACGATCGGTTCAGACCCCAACAAACTGCCGACGATCACGATCCGCGGCAGTTCGAGCCTTCCCGTCGGCGTGAGGGAGTTGCAGGACGTCGGCCGGAACACTGCGGCGCAGAACATGCCGCTCATAATACTCAACGGCTTCGAGGTGTCGCTCCAGCGCCTCTATGACATGGACGAAAGCATCGTCGAGAGCATCACCCTGCTCAAAGACGCGAGCGCGACGGCGCTCTACGGTACGAGAGGTTCGAACGGGGTCGTGCTGATCACCACCAAAATCCCGCAGCAGGGCCGCCTGTTGATCACCTACAAAGGCGATATGAACGTCGAGTATCCCGACCTCACCTCATACAACATGATGAACGCGCGGGAGAAACTCACGTTCGAGGAGCTCTCGGGGCTTTACGAATCGCCCAGCGCGATCATAACCGAAGAGGTGAGGGAGATACTGATAAAAAAGAAGATGGAGGTCGAGAGGGGCGTCGACACCTACTGGCTTAAATACCCAGTGCGCACGGGCATCGGACAGCGCCACAGCCTGGGGATCGAGGGCGGCGAGAACTCGTTCCGCTATGGCGCCAACCTTGCGTTCAACAACATTGAGGGGGCGATGAAAAAGTCGTCGAGGAATACCATGAACGGCAACCTGCTGTTCATATACAGCGTCGCGAATGTCACCTTTAAGAACGACCTGCAAATAAGCCTCAACAAGGCGCACAATTCGCCATACGGGACTTTCAGGGAGTATGGAAGGCTCAACTCGTATTACATTCCCTACAACGAGGACGGTTCGGTGAGGAAGGTGCTCGAAAACTCCTATTACAGGAATTTCGGCGCGCCCTACCGCGTGCTCAACCCGCTCTACAACGCCGGACTGCCACAGCGCAACACGTCGGAATATCTCGACATTATGAACAACTTCTCGATAGAGTGGCACGTTATGCCCGAGCTGTTCGTGCGCGCACAGTTGGGCGTGATGACCCGGCGCGACCGTTCCGACAGCTATGTGAGCGCCGACCACACGGCCTTCGACGGCTATACCGGCGAAGACTATGAACGCAAAGGCCAATACATATACGGCACCGGCAACTACAACCAGTACGACGGACAGGTGACGGTGAACTACACCAAAATGTTCAACGATAAACACCTGCTGTTCGTTGGTATCGGCGGAACGATCTCGCAGCAGGTCAGCGAAAACTACTCCATGGTCGGCGAGGGCATATTGGTGCCCGAGACGGATTTCATGGGCATGGCCAGAAAATACCTCAAGAACGGAAGGCCGGGCGCCTCGGAGGGTATAATGCGTTCGGCGGGCATGCTGGTCAACGTGAACTACACCTACGACAACCGTTACTTTTTCGATCTGAGCGGCAAGAGCGAAGGCTCGTCGCAGTTCGGGGCAAACAAGCGCATGGCCCCATTCTGGTCGGCGGGCCTCGGCTGGAACGTCCACAACGAAAGCTTCTTCCGGACAGGCAGGGTGGTCAACTCCCTGCGCCTGCGCCTCTCATACGGCATCACCGGATCGCAGCAATTCGCCCCCTATCTGGCCTACACCTCGTACAGCGACTCGGGAGGAATGAGCTATCAGGGCGGCTACGCGGTCAGGATAATGGCCCTGGGCAACGAGAACCTGGAGTGGGAACAGACCGCAAAATTCAACGCCGGGGCCGACATCGACCTCTTCGGCAACCGCATACGGATGAAAGCGGATGTCTACATGGAGCGCACCAAAGGTTTCCTGTCCGACGTGAACCTGCCAACGGCAAGCGGATTCCGCAACTATGTGGCAAATATTGGCGAGGTTGAGAACAAGGGGATCGAGTTGGCGGTCAACGCGTTCATACTCCGGAATACGTCGGGCCTCTCGTGGTCGGTGGGCGGAATGGTGGCCCACAACGTGAACACGATCAAAAAGATATCGGAATCGCTGAAGGCCATGAACGACCAACTGCTCAACGTGTCGAATGTCAACCCGAGCTTCCTGTACGAGGAGGGCAAGTCGATAAACACCATCTACACCGTCCGGTCGAAAGGTATAGACCCCAGCAGCGGACGCGAAATATTCATCGGCAGGGACGGCACTGAGACCTTCACTTGGGACCCGCGCGACAAGGTTGCCACGGGGTTGCTCGATCCAAAGGTGGTTGGCTCGTTCAACACGATGCTCAGGTACGGCGGTTTCAGTCTGGCGGCATATTTCAACTTCCGCGTCGGCGGACAGGCATATAACGAGGCGTTGGCCGGTAAGGTGGAGAACATCCTGCCCTACAATAACGCCGACCGCCGCGCGCTATACGACCGCTGGAAGACGCCCGGAGAAAAGGCGCTGTTCAAGAGCGTCAGGGACCTGTCGACAACCAACGCCACGTCGCGGTTCGTGATGGACAACAACTCTTTCTCGCTGCAATCCATTGCCCTGACCTATGAATGCCCGCAGGAGTGGTCGCAACAGTGCCTCGGCATGGAATACTGCTCTCTGTCGTTCTATATGGAAGACCTACTCCACCTGGCAAGCATAAAAAGGGAGAGGGGCCTCGACTATCCGTTCTCACGCAAATTCTCAATATCACTGTCAACACGCTTCTAAGAGATGAAAAAAATAACATATATCACAGCACTCGCCTGCGCCGCACTGCTTCTGGGCGGCTGCGACAACTGGCTCGACGTCAATCCACGGTCACAGATCAAAGCCTCGGCGCTGTACGACTCCGAGGATGGGTTCCGAAGCAGTCTGAACGGGGTCTATGTCGCCATGGCACAGCCCGACCTCTATGGTTTCGACGCCAGCGCGTCGGTCCCCGAAACATTCGCGCGGAACTGGACGATCCCCGTACAGGAGGAGAATTTCATGAACCGCCTTGCCAATTTCGACTTCACATACTCCGTCGTGGAATCGGAGATGGAAACACTGTGGCTCTCCTATTACAATGCGATCGCACAACTGAACGACCTGCTCGCCAATCTGGAGGGTTCCGACGTGGAATTCAGCGAGATAAACCGCGCGCTGCTGGAAGGTGAGGCGCTCGGGCTGCGCGCATACCTGCATTTCGACCTGCTGCGCCTGTTCGGGCCAATACCGCAGGGTGCAAACATGGCGGCAAAGGCCATTCCCTACGTGACCGAGATGAGCACCGACCCCCGCAAGGCGCTGACGCTCACCTACGGCAAGGTGCTCGAAATGATAGAGAAAGACCTCGACAGCGCCGAACGCATTCTGGCGCCGATAGATCCCATCGTGTTCTATTCGAACAACGAACTTCGTTCAGCAACCTCCTCCACCCCGATAGCCGCCCTCGCCAACGGGAACACCGACACGCCCGATATTTGGCTTATACAGCGGCAGGGACGTTTCAACTATTACGCCTGCCTGGGCACCAAGGCCCGTTTCTGCCAGTGGACGGGCGACACGGGCAGAGCCACGTCGTATGCGAAAAAGGTGATCGAGGCCGTGAATACCGACGGTACGCCTAAATTCGAACTTGCCACTGAGAGCAGCTATACCAGCGGCGAGTGGGCGAACCTGACGATGTTCTGCGAACAGGTGTTCGGGCTTCAACTTCCCCTGTCGTCACAGGAGTTGCTGGAAGCTAATTTCACACTGAGCGGCACCCGTTTCTCCCAGACCCCGGCGAATATCGCGGTCTGTTACGAAGCCACAATGAACCCCGAGGACATACGCAACAAGCCCGGACGCTATTGGGAGGAGAAAAGGGAGGAGATGTACGCGGCGACGAACTATTTCAAGAAATATGTTGGAAGCGGGAGCATCAAACCCAATAACAGGATGCCGCTGCTGCGCCTTGCCGAAATGTACCTGATCGTTATCGAGAACCTGCCGGTCGGGGAAGCCCTGCCATATTTCAGAACGCTGCGCATCGCCCGCTCGATGGGGATCGCCGTCGAGAACAGTTTTGCATCGGCCGGCGAGCAGCAAAAGATGGAGCGCGTGGAGAAGGAGTACCGCAAGGATTTCTTCGGCGAGGGACAGATGTTTTTCTTCTACAAGAGGCTCAATTACAGGGTTTACTCATGGCCCACATATTTCGAGCTTCCCGAAACCGCCTATGTGATCCCCCTGCCCAAAAGCCAACTGGCGTTCGAAAACTTTTAAAGACCTGACAATTTATGAAAAGAATAATAACAGCGGCAGCGATCGTCATAGCGGCCTGCCTTGCGGGATGCAACGAGAACCAAATGCTCGAATACGAGAACAGTCCGGCGATCTATTTCTCAGGGACATCGACACTCCGTTCGTTCTTCCTGCTGCCATCCGACGTCACCCACGATACCGTGTGGGTCGAAGTCCTGACGATGGGGCTTACCGCCGACAGCGACCGTCCCGTGTCGGTAGTGCAGGCCAATGCAGGTAAACCCGATGCGGCGGTTGCCGGGACGCATTATGTCCCCTTCGACAACCCGGATATAGCTAAGAAGATGGTCGTCCCGGCAGGCGCGGTAAAGATGCGCATTCCCGTGGTGGCGATCAAGGACGCGAGCCTCGAACTGAAAAAAGTGGAGCTCGAACTTGCCGTCGCACAGAACGACCACTTTCGCCCGGGGATCGACAAGCAGCGCAACTATCTGGTCACGATAACCTCGATGGTCGAGAAACCGGACAGATGGGACAATTTCTGGCGGCACTTCTTCGGCCCGACGTGGGGGCCCCGCAAATTCCGTTTCATCATAGACGCGACGGGCTACTACGATTGGGATATACTGCCCGACGACTCCGCATTCCTTGAAGATATGCGGTCGGTCACCATCCAGAAGTTCCTCGAATATGAGCAGGCCCACCCCGGCGAACCGATGGTGGAGGCTAACGGCGATTTAGTGGTGTTCAACTAAGAAAACGAAGTAAAAAAATGAAAAAAAGCATAATATTTCGATCGCTCGGCCTGCTTGCCGCCTGCCTTGTGGCTGCGACGGCGTGCGTCGACGACAAAGGTAATTACACATACCTCGACCCCGACGCGGTGCTCTCAGTGAAGATCGGCGGGCTTCGCGATACGACGGTGATGAACTCATCGAACCTGAAGATCGCACCCGACCTGAACGACGGCGACAGGGAGTATGCGTACAGTTGGTACGTCACCCCGACCGAACCGGGCGGGATGCTGCCCTACAAAACGGAGCTCTCGACCGAGCGCGACCTCGACATAATCCTCAAACTCGAACCGCGCACCTACTTCTTCTATCTCGAAGTGTTCGATCCGGCGCGCCACAACGTCAGCGTACGCAAGCGGGTGGTGCTCAGGGTCACGGCCTCGGAGATAAACGCGGGATGGTATATACTTAAAGACATCGACGGACAAACCGATTTCGACTATGTGAACGAGGGCGGCAAACTCTACTCCGACGTATTGCTCGACTATGCCGAAGGCGGAAGGAGGCTCGAAGGCCGGTCCCGTCAGATCGCCGTCCAGCAGGGGCGTTACTCACATAGGCTGACATTGCCCGACGGACGCGATTCCATCGTTCAAAACCTCCACGCGCTGCACATACTCAGCGACCAGGGTTTCCGGACGATCGACGCCGGTTCGCTCATCCACCTCAAGGATTTCGACGACCAATTCTACTCGCTCCCCGGCGTCTGTGAACCGCGGTCATTATCCCTGCCGGGAATAGCCGACTGGGGCGACACATACTTCAACAACGCTGGCAAAGTGTACGTAATCAACGGCGAAACAAGCAATATTGGGAAATACGGCGCTCCCAAACCCGGATTCTACAACGCCCACAAGAACATGGTATCCACCCTGGGCGGCGTACTCTTCTTCGACATGGCCGAGCGTTCGTTCCGCTGGAGCGAGGCGTCGGGAGTAAATCTCCATTATCCCGAAGATTTTTACGATTTCGGGGTGCCTGCGCCCGTCAATATGGACTACACGCTGGTCGGCATGTTCGTGGCGAGCGAGTTCTATGGGGCGGAAAAGGCCGGTCACGCGATCATGCAGGGCGTGAACGACGGTAAGTATTATCTGTTCGGCTTCGATTTCGACCCGTGGATGATGGGCTTCCTGTCGCCGATGGGCGGTTTCGACTTCCTCTACTCGTTCGCCGCGATACCCGACGGATGCCGGATGCCGCTGGCCGAGGTGAGGGCAGGCAGTCCATCGGGAAGTTTCATATATTTCGGAGACGGAAATAAACTGTGCGCATACCGAAACCTGCCCGGGGCGACGGCGACAGAACAGGAGGAAACGATGCTGACATTCCCCGCGAGCGAAACAGTGGGATATATCTTCTGCCGCGACCTGCAGGTGGTCGTGCTGACAAACAGTGCCGCCGGATGGAAACTCTACGGCTATGAACTCGTGGGATATGGCAACCCCGAACTCAAACCAGACCCGACGTTCACATACAGCGGAACCGGAGCGGGACGCCATGTGATGTACCGCTACGATTTTGCAGTGGAATAAACGATTTGCTGTCATCCCGACAGGCTCCGCCCTGTCGGGATGATATTTATCATATATCTGCGGGGGCTTCCTATTCCGGCGGTAATGCCTTTTCGATACGGTATGTGACGATATTATGAGAATTATTTATATCTTGTGCATAATATCAGAACTGTGATCGTATGGCGTCAGGCGACAAATCCAACGATATTCCACGATGCGTGGCCGATTTGAGCGCGAAGATCTGCGAGGCATTTGCCCGCCATGACCAACGCGGTATGGAGCTGCTTTACGATGCCTTCTATCGTCGGTCGGTGCTGTGGGCCAATACTTTCCTTGATGATCCACAGGCGGCCGAAGACCTCGTCCAGGAACTGTTCGTGGATATATGGGACCGGAAATTGTACCTCAAATTCCGGAAGGGTGCGATATTCCCATTTCTCAGCGTACTTATTCGCAACCGCTGCCTGAACCATAAGAAAAAACGCGGGGTGGTCTTTGCCGCCGTGAAAGAGGAAAACGTTGCGGCCGCCCTCGATAACTATGATTACGATCACGACCGGCTCTACTCCGAGATAATCAGTGGGATAGAGTCGCTTCACCCGCGCTCGTCACAGGTCTTGCAGGCGGTCTATCTCGACGGTATGAAATATCGCGAGGTGGCCGAACGATACGACATATCGGTCTCGACCGTAAAAACACTGATCTCGCGCGCCCTCGACAATCTCAGGCGAAGAATACAGCAGGGAACCGATGGTTAACGTGTCATCTCGAAGCGTAGCCTGAGAACTGGCAGCACCGTCATTGCGAGCCCGCAGAGCGAAGCAATCCACCTAAATATTCTAAAAAACGACGGAGAGGTGTAGACCTTTTTCCGTTTTTTTTTGTTATACGGTAAAACGACATACCGTAATGATGAATAAAGAGATACAGGATATGTGCTATGCCGCATTCGACGGAAGCATCTCCGTGGAAGAACGCGCGAGATTGGAGGAATGGCTGACAGAGCGGCCGGAGAACCGCACAGAGTACGACCGCCTGATAGAAGAGTGCCTGTACGTAAGATGGGCGCAGCAGGAACGGGCGATCGACATGGATGCGTCGAAGAGGGCGATAAGGGAAGGTATGGCGAGACGGGAGCGGAAGCGTTTCCGGTTGAGGGCCGGTATTTCGACAGCAGCCGCTGTGGCGGCTGTAGTGGCGCTGTGGTTCGCGGTGTCCGACAAAGGCTCGGTGCAGGAGGGTGCGGGGCTGATGTCGACCCGCGCCACACTCGTCCTTTCGGACGGCACCGAGGTCGAGGTGGGAGAAATGGAGGGACAGATCGTGGAGAAGGATGGTTGGCGCATAACGGCGACGGCGGATGGCGAACTCGAATACGAACAGATCGACGCGCAGGTGTCCGAGGGTGCCACGCCGATATACAACAGGATAAAGGTGCCGCGCGGAGGCGAATACCACCTGAAGTTGGGTGACGGCACCGAAGTGTGGATCAACTCGGACAGCGAATTGGAATATCCGATGGAATTTTCGGCCGATGCGCGCGAGGCGATCCTGCATGGCGAGGCCTACTTCAAGGTGCAGCACGACAGCGAAAAGCCGTTCATCGTGCGTTCAGGCGACTTCTCGATGCGCGTCTACGGCACGGAGTTCAACCTGAACACCTACTCGCCGCAGAGGCTCGAATTGGTGCTGGTCGAGGGGTCGGTCGGATTCACGGGCCGTCCGGGCATGGAAGAGAGGATGCTCGCGCCCTCGCATATGGCTGTTATCGACCCCGCCACGGGAGAGGCCGGGGTGTCGGAGGTCTACACGCGCCAGTGGGTGGCATGGAAAGACTCCGAGCTGATATTCAGGGACGAACTGCTGGGGTCGATCATAGAGAAACTCGAACGGATGTACGACGTCAATGTAGTGTATGAGAACGATGCCGCGCAGTCTATGCGTTTCAACCTGAACATGCCGCGCTATGAGAACATCACATCACTGTTCTATTACCTTGAAAAAACATCGGATGTGCGCTTCCGTCTCGACGGCCGCACGGTTTACATATCCATGAAAAAGTGATAGCGGAAAGTTGGAGCCTTTCCGCTATCTGGATTCGACAAGTTATTCACCTATCTACTAACGTAATTGCAAAAGTATGAAAAAAAAACTACGCAATGGATCTTTGCATTGTAAAAAATGCGCAAAGGTATGGAGGAGCGTGCGCTTAGCATTCGTCTTCATGCTTATGTTCGGGCTCACGGCCCGGTCGGCCGCCTCGCCGCAGGGCCAGCGGGTCACCCTCGACCTGAAGCAGGCGACTTTTTTCCAACTCTTCGACGAGATCCACAAGCAAACGGGCCTGCGGTTCGTTTACAACACCGACCAGCTCGGCCGGTTGGACGCCATCGACGTCAAGGCCGAGGATACGAAAGTGGAAGAAGTCCTGACCAACATCCTGCGCGACGGCAACCTGACCTTCGTGATGGAGGACGAAGTGGTGATGCTCGTTCCCAAACGTGTTGCGACCCAAAGCCCGATGACGGTGACCATAGAAGGTACGGTGTCGGACAACAATACCGGCGAGCCGTTGGTGGGATGCCTCGTAACGATCCCGGAACTCGACCTGTGGACGGTTTCCGACGCCGACGGCCGATTCCGTTTCGCGTCGGCGCCGACGGGAAGCTATCAGATCGAATCCACGCATATCGGTTACGAGAAACTGGTTTATTCCGTCACCGTGACGCAAGCCATAAGATCGCTAACCCTGAAGATGAAGCAGTTGAGCCTTGAATTGAACACGGTGACCGTCACCGCCACGGCCGACAACACGATGAACTCCTCGTCGCGCATCGACCGTCAGGCGATGGAACACACCCAGCCGAAATCGCTCCGCGACCTGATGCAACTCCTGCCGGGCGTGATGACCTTCAATACCGACCTCAACAATGCATCGGCCAACCTGATCGCGTTACGCGAGATCAACGGCAGCAGCCACCTGAGCAACCGCAACGGCGTGGGTATCTGGATCAACGGCGCACAGGTGAACGACCGGGCGTCGATGGTCAGCCCGATGTTCAGGAGCATCACCAACGGTGACGGCCAACTCGAAGGCGACGGTTTCGACACACGGCGCATATCGCTCGAGAATGTCGAATCGGTGGAGGTGATCCCCGGCATCGCATCGGCAGAGTACGGCGACAACTCGTCTGGCGTGGTGATCGTCAACACGATTAAGGGCCGCACCCCGTGGAACATAACGTTTATGACCGACCCGAAAATAAAGTTGGCGTCGTTCTCGAAAGGCGTGGGTGTGGGCAAGACCGGCTCGTTGAACTTCTCGGGATCGTACACATCCTCTGCAAGGTACCTTCGTAGTCCGAAGCAGAGCTACCAACGCGAGACTTTCGCGGTTGAGTACAGCAACACATTCATGCACAACGCGACACGGCACTTCTTCTCGATCAGTGCATCGGGCTATATGTCGGACAACAAGACCGAGGCCGACCCCGACATGGCTTCGCAGGACGACTATGACGCCATGAACGACCACAACATCGGCCTTGCACTGAGCGGTAAACTGCTCTTCGATAAACCGTGGATAACGAACCTCAAATATTCTTACCGTTTCAACCTCACGAATATACTGACCAAGGACGTAACACGCCAGAGCGGTAACGTATTCAGCACATCCGCCCTTGAGAGCGGCGAGTTCTACACCGACCTTCTGGCCACCGATTACCTGCGCGACTTCCGGAACCAGAGCCGCTCGATCAGCCACTTCGCCCAGATCTCGGCCGACGTAGTGATGGGCCGCACGGACGGGGTGATGAACACCGTGGTGGTGGGCGCCGACTTTCGCTCGGACGGCAATACGGGACGGGGGTCATACTTCATCCCCCACTACCTCGAAGACGGCCCGACCGACATCAACGCCTATGGCCCGAGGAACTTCAGAAGCCAGCCGCTGGACGACATACCGTTCGTTAACGTTGCGAGTTTTTTCATCACGGACAGGCTCTACATACCGATCGCAGGCAACCGCCAGTCGCTGACCATCGAACCGGGTGTGCGCGTCGACATGATCCTGAACAAGGTGCTCAACAACCGCACGGCGGTAGACCCGCGCCTTAACGTTCGCTACGCAATGGTGCAGAACGGCGACGGCCTCGTCAGGAATTTGAGCCTGCGCGGCGGTTATGGACGCATGTCGCGTCTGCCTGGCAGCATCGACATGTACAGTTTCGACTCATTTACCGACAGGGAGGAAACCTACAAGTGGGCATCTCTCACAGATCCGAACTACAAGCAGGCGGTCTTCTCGACCCTGGTCAGAAAAGGCGAGGACGAGATCAACCACGACCTGAAGATACAGTACAGCAACAAATACGAGGTGGGTATCGACTTCGACATAGCGGGTTTTAGCGGTAAGGTGACCTATTTTAACGAGGAACTGCTCAACGGTTATGAGAAAGAGTCCATGTGGTCGCTCGAATCGTTCCCCTATCGTGTTTACAAGAATGCGGATTACAGCGAAACAAGGCCGGTCTATATGGACGACCCGCGTTCCGACCGTCCTACCGATCAGGTGCTCAGTCTCGACGGCGTGCCGTTGGATTACGACGTTATCAACATGATAAGCAAGGTCAACAAGCGCGGCAACGCCAATCACGCCAAGAAATGGGGTATCGAAGGGAGACTCGTGTTCCCGCGCATAAATCCGCTTCAGACCACCGTAATGCTCACCGGGAGATATCTCAACGAGAGCCAACTCGACAGGAAGGGGAAGGAGATCATGGTAAGCGGTATAAACAATCTGGAGGGTAGTGCAGTCGTTCCTTTCATGGCTTCGTACCTTGGTGCCAACACTTATTTTCAGGGATATCATGGTAAGGAGTTTGTGACCAACGCTCAGTTCATAACCCACATTCCGTCGCTGAGGATGGTGGCCACGATCGAACTTCAGGCTGTGTGGACCGATAAGTGGCGCTTCGTTCCCGTCGAGGGGCTTTATCACCTCGGTGAGAACGACGAACGCATCTACGGCGACTATTCGAAAGGCTGGGACGGCACCAGGCTTTACAGGGATCCGATATACTATTACGTGTACAATCCGACCTCGAAACAATTCGACCGGAAGGCGTTCACTCACGAGTTATACGACGATCCCGAGATGGGCCAGTACAAGAATCAATTCCAGTATACGTCCACCGACGGCAGAAACTTCAACGAACGCTCATATAAGCCCTATTTCATGGCCAATTTCCAGATCAGCAAGGAGATCGGCCGACGGGCGACGGTTTCGTTATTGGTAAAAAACTTCACCGACTCTCGCCCGCGCAGATACAACGTTCATGAGTTCAAATACAACTACATGAACTCCGAGATATACTTCGGTGGCGATATCAAGTTTAAATTCTAATTCAACCGAACAGTCATGAAAAAGATATTGTATCTAATGTTTTTGCTCGCTCCATGGCTCCTATTGGCAGGATGCCTCAGCGACATGAGGAGCGAAGAGATCGGGGCTGCCGGCGCCGGGAACGTCAAAGTCCGGGTGGTTGTTCCGGAAGACCTGCCTTTCGACGACCTTGCCGATATATCCGTCCAATTCGTCAATGCCGCCACGGGAGTTACTTATTTAGGCAAGACAAACTCCGACGGTTTTGCTAACGAGGAGATCGAGTATGGTTCCTATAACGTAATCGTGAGCCACCAGATCGAGTATGACGGGACCACCTATTTGCTTAACTCCAGCCTGCCCGTTGTTGTCTCCGAAGATATGGCCGATGCCGTCAACGAGCTTCCGGTCGTAATATCCTACAAGGGCTCCATAATCTTCAAGGAGATATACTACTACCGTTCGCGTAACGCCCAGGGCGGCAACGGCGTCAGCGATTATTATTTCACCATCGTCAATAATTCCGACCATGTGGAGTATCTCGACGGCATAGGGGTAGGATCACATAACGTGTTCAATTCGGGCACCTCGACCGCTTTCAACAAGTACTGGCTCGAAGGCGACGCGAACAGCGAACTGCGCGACTCGATACCGATCTACGGCCTCGGTTTCATCTTTCCGGGCGACGGCGACGACTATCCGCTCAACCCGGGTGAGGAGCGCCACATAGCGCTGAACGCCATCGACTGGACTAAGGAACCCAACGCGGGGCCATATTATATCGACCTGTCGGATCCGAACAAAGTCTGGGCCCTTTACCACAGTTCCCTAACCGTGCAGAAGTTGCCCGCCCCTGGTGTGCCGCGGTTGGATTTCTACGGTAATGCGACCGGCGCCAACCCGAGCCAATTCGTCCTGTCTACATCATCGCCAGCCATGGTTCTCTACCGCATCCAGGGTGACCCAGATAAGACGCCGTTCGAAAATGCGCAAGCCTATATTGCAGACGGGCCTACCGCCGGAAAACCGGGTCATGTAATGGGCAATCCCCCGAACTATCCGATCAGAGCCACCGCGATATTCATGCCCAAGGAGTGGTTGTTCGACGGCGTGGAGATCAAGACCAACGCGACACACGTCAAGCGTCTGCGCCCCGAGATAGACAACGGTTATATTTTGGGGATCGGAACCAACTACTCGGGCCACTCGTATGTCCGCAAGGTCGACGAGGCGGCCTCGGCAGCGGCCGGGCGCACAGTCTACATGGATACCAACAATTCGTCTGTCGACTGGGAGGTGATCGACCACGCGCTTTTATCCAATCCGAAGTAAAGATGACAGTCGATCATTAAAAAACCGAACATAATATGAAAAAATTCAGCATATTACTGACATTCGTCCTTTGCTCCGCGATAGCCCCGGGCAGCGCGGCCGCACAGGAACAAAAGGAGGCTGCGGGAACGGCGACGGTCTACAAGATCCGCACGATGGAAAGGCTTCGCTCGTTGGAAAACTGGCTCTCGACCTACAACCCTTCGGGGCTCGTGCGCAACCATTACAATTTTACCGACGTGCTCGGCTCCTACTCGTTCCAGCAGGGCGACTTCCGCGATCTGGGCGTGGGCAATTATTCTAACCGGTACAACATCTCCACGGAGTCGTACCGCCGTCTGAACAGGTTCGCGTTCCACGGTAAACTCGGCTTCACCTACGACGCCGAACGCGACCACACGTGGGGCGCCAAACTCTATCCCGAGAAGACCTCGATGCTCATAGGCGACGGGAAGGCGGGCAGCGTGCGCGGCGACACCTACGACCTTCTGGCCGGAGTGGGCTTTGCCGTCAGCCGGAAATTCAGCGTCGGCGTTCTGTTCGACTACACCGACAAGAAGATCGGCAAACGGCGCGACCCGCGAACCCTTAACACCAACATGTACATGAAACTGAGGCCAGGTGTGTCGTTCGATTCGAAATACGTCGGCGCTGGGGTGAACTTCAATTATGAGAGGATGACCGAGAGTATCGAAATCCAGAACTTCGGCACCAACGAAGCCATACCGACGATCTATTTCTTCGAGGGGCTTTGGTTTTACACCTCCCTGTCTGTGGCGGGTACCAATCAAATGGATCCGGTATTCTACAAGGGGACGACAGTCGGCGGCGCCGCGCAGTTGGAATTAAAGCTGGGCTGCCTGAGGCTGATGAATGAGTTCACACGCGACTACACCGAGGCAAGGCGTTACAAACGAGCCCAGGAAGAACGTATGGGCGACGAGGAGATACTCACGCACAGGTACAACGCAACCCTCACTCATAATGGCGCGTGTATCGACGGGCGGCTGCGCGTAAGGATGTCGTGGTCGGAACTGATGAAATACAATAACATCCAGCGCCTCGAATTGATCGATCCGGAGCAAAGCTCGAACCAGCATTTCGTACAGTTCGGCAAGATGCTTAAATTCACCCGTAACACGGACACCTACGGCGGCGACTACACGATCTATATCAACCGCCGCAGGATGGATCCATCGTGGACGGTCAGCGTGCGCGCCGACTACTATAATACCGAGGCCCGATACAATATCAAGCCCGCCGAATTTGTACAGAATATAGAATCGTGGGACGCCGCGCTGGACGTGACCAAGAACATTGTCTTCGACCGGGGGTGGCTGGATATAAATCTGGGCGCAGGCTACGGCACGGGATCGGGCGATAAGCTCATAGGAAAAGATGCCGACAAACTGTCGAATTTGAACATCAGGGAAGAACTGCTGTCCCGGAACTTCGACTACCTGACCTCCACGCGGATGAGCTATGGCGGCTGGGTGCAGTATACCCACCGGGCGTCGGAAAGGATCGCCGTTCTGTTGAAACTCTCGGCCGCGAACCAACAAGCCACAAAAGGAACCTTCAAAGATGAGTCGCGGAGCTTGTTCATGGCCACCGTGGGTATGAAGTTCTGAAAATTATTTAAATATTAACTAAATGAAACCGAACAAAAAAACCAAACATCCAAATTGGCTGAAGCTGCTGCTCCAATTCGGCGTCCTTGCCGCCATCGTACTCTTCGTCGTGGCGGGATCGCGGATCGGCGGCAAGCCTACCGACCCGGAAGCGTATTGTCCCTTCGGCGGCCTTCAGGCGCTGGGCAGTTACTTCCTGAACAACTCGCTGGCCTGCACCATGTCGATGGTGCAGATAATGATGGGCATAGTGCTCGCCGTCGGCATCATACTTTTCAGGCTTTTCTGCGGCTACCTGTGCCCGCTGGGCACGGTGGGCGAGTGGATGGGCAAGGCGGGGCGCAAGCTGAAGGTCAATTACGACATTCCGCAAGGCAGCATCGCCGACAAGATCCTCAGGCTGGTGAAATATGTGCTACTGTTCATAATCTTCTACATGTCGGTATCGTCGAGCGAACTGTTCTGCAAGAACCTCGACCCCTACTACGCGATTGCGACGGGCTTCAAGGGCGAGATCACGGCATGGATGGCGGCAATCAGCGTTGCGCTGCTATTCCTGGGCAATTTCTTCGTGAAGATGTTCTGGTGCAAGTATATCTGCCCGCTGGGTGCGCTGAGCCACGTATTCAAGTTCACGCTACTGTTCGCCGTGATCGCGCTGCTGATCTGGGTGTCGGGCCTCGTTGGTCTGGCCAACGGTTGGGTCTGGGCGCTCGGGCTGGCGTGCGCGGCAAGCTACGTGATGGAGATCACATGCCGCAAAACTAAGATATTCCCGCTGATGAGGATCACGCGCGACGAGCAGAAGTGTACCGACTGCGGCCTGTGTACCAAAAAATGCCCCTACACTATTCCGGTAGCCAAACTGACGACGGTCAGGCATATCGACTGTACGATGTGCGGCGACTGTATCTCGTCGTGTAACTTCGACGCCCTTGCGGTCAACAAACGCAAGTCGCTGCGCTGGGTTCCGGGCGTGATCGCCGTTGCGCTCTTCGTGGTAGCGCTCATTCTGGGCAATACATGGGAACTGCCGACGATCGACGAACGCTGGGGCGATTGGGAGAAGGTCGAGAATATGCAGGTGTATGAAAAAGACGGACTTACGTCGGTCAAGTGTTACGGCAGTGCAATGGCCTTTTCGAGCAAGATGAACAAGGTGGCTGGCGTTCACGGGGTCAGGGCCTATGTCAGCCGCAATGCGGTGGAGATATCCTACAACCCGGCAGTGACCGACACGGTGAAGATCATGGAGGCGATATTCACCCCGACGATCATGAAGTTCTCGAACCCGCCCGCCGAGGTGGGGACGCTCAAGGTGATCAGGGTTGGCGTCGACCAGCTGTTCGACAATATGGACATGGTCTATCTGGGGAATATCCTGCGCCCGGTGGATGGTATCTACGGCTTCGAGGCCAACTTCGCATGCCCGGTCGACGTGCTGCTCTACACCGATCCGGCCGTTGAGTTCACGCGCGACAGGCTGGAAGAACTTATCAATGTGAAGGAAACCACGATGGGCGTCGGCGAGAATGCCAAAGTCTACAAGGTGCGTTTCAAAGTGATGAGCTACGACAATACCATCGGTACGGTGACGCGCATGGAGTTCGTCAACAAAATGTTCGTGCCGACCGCTGCACTATCGCGTGAATTCATCGACAACGCCAAGGAATGGGGCGGCGACGGGTTCCCGAAAGCCGTTTATGAAATAGCGTACCCGGGGATCGAGAAACCGATCGTGAGCCGCTACTTCGCCTATTTCACCAGCTTCCTGTCGCAGACGCCTGGTATACTGAAGATCGACGTTGCGCTGCGTGAAACGACCCCCGTGCTCAGGTTGACATACGTGGCCTCTATGTGGGACGACGAGAAGATATGGAATGAAATTTTGCAGGCCCCGGTGTGGAAGGTGAAATATAATAACGGGGACGTTAAGGAGGAACAGCCGCGGTTCTCGTTCACCGAACCGGGCCATACGGTAGTGCTCGAAGAGCTTGTACCCGACACAGCAGAATAACGAAGTTTTAAATGTTCGGGGAGGCTGCTGAACACGGCCTCCCTTTCTTAAAATAAAAAAATGAAGAAATTTATATTCATGGTGGCGATGATCGCCGTCATGCCCTGCGTCGCGTGGGCCGACGAAGGGATGTGGCTGATAAGCACGTTCGGAAAGGTGATATATCAGCAGATGCGCGAGCGCGGGTTGGAGTTGGGCGCCGAGGAGATATACAGCGAGAACGCCCCGTCGCTCGCCGACGCGATAGTCGCGGTGGACGGCGGCATGGGCACCGGAAGCATGATATCGGAACAGGGCCTGATGATAACCAACCACC
>QMCD01001086.1_pt1 | contig 17416 bp, 13 predicted proteins | sample 1821841 | NCBI WGS metagenome assembly QMCD01 (sample SAMN01991225, study PRJNA193472) | Termite gut metagenome, whole genome shotgun sequencing project. | isolation source: worker | host: Macrotermes natalensis
TTAGCAACTCTAAGATAAGCATTTTAGAGTGAACAAAAAAGACCGAAGTCCTTAAAAACTTCGGTCTGATTCGTTTGGGAGCTTTTGACACACCCCCTATAGTTCTACTATATAACTTAATTTTGGAAACGTTCTTTGAGGTGTTGTTTTACAGTCTTTTACGCTGTTTCGCCCGCTCGCGCAGACATCTCGTCTGTGTGTTGCGTAGCAATTCGCTCTGTCTACAAGACACGGACTTGGAAGTCCGCGTCAGCGGAGGCTAGGAACGAAAGTTATTTCTGACAAAACATAAACTGGTTTATTAAGATGCTTTGAAAGATTGAATGAGCCGATTTGTGAATTAGCATATTAGCAAATGAATGAAAAGGTGTTACGTTTGTTACCTTTTTTGGAAAGAGGTACGAGTAGACAAGATACGAGTCGTTAACTGATGACTGATAACTGCTCACTGTTTTCCGTTACCTTTACATACGCTCCGCTCCTGCGTGTTGGTTGTTACCTTTTATTTTTAAACATGGAGAACCAACAATCGGCGGAGCCAAAAAGGAGTAGCATGGAGTTTTTAGAAGAAAAAGTGACAATAAAAATTGTGTAAAAAGTCGTCAGGTTTGTCAGGTTTTGTACATAAGCTATCGGCTAAAAGCTGAAACATGTGTTACCTTTGTTACCTTTTATTTTTAACCACGGAGTAGAAGGAGTAACACGGAGTTTTTTATGAACGGGATGCTTCACTCCGTTCAGCATGACAGAATCCAGCACTGTTAACTGTTAACTGTTGACTGATGACTGTTAACTGAATTCTCTGTCAGATGTGTCAGGTTTTAACAATACATGGTTAACTAATGTGAAAAACAATAAATGATTATAGTTACCAATTTCCCTTTACTCTAAATTCGTAACTATATATTCGCATATCTCTTTATTTTTTTATTCTTTTGTGATTTTATAGAATATTCACCGACTAACAAGGTAGAGTAATTTAAGCAAATTAATATAGATCAGAATGATGTATCTTGAAACGCAGGATATCGTAAAACAGTACGGAGACTATACCGCCCTTAACGGAGTAAGTGTGCAGGTACCCAAAGGCTGTATTTATGGATTACTGGGGCCGAATGGGGCCGGTAAATCGTCTCTTATCCGCATAATAAACAGAATAACAGCTCCCGATCAGGGAAAAGTCTTTATCAATGGCAGGGAATCTGTTGCCGATGACATTTTTAATATAGGTTACCTCCCCGAAGAAAGAGGCCTGTATAAGAAGATGAAAGTAGGGGAGCATATTATTTTCCTCGCCCGCCTGAGAGGTCTGTCTGTTGAAGATGCGCACGAGAAAACCCAGCATTGGCTTCGCAAGTTCGATATTCTGTCATGGGAAAACAAAAAGGTAGAAGAGTTATCGAAAGGGATGCAGCAAAAAATACAGTTCATTGCCACTGTAATACACGAACCTGAATTGTATATCCTTGACGAACCTTTCAGCGGATTCGACCCGGTAAACGCAGAGTTGCTTAAAAATGAACTTCTCGAACTGAAAGCAAAGGGTAAGACAATTATCCTGTCCACCCATAATATGGAATCGGTGGAAGCGCTTTGTGACGAGATTTCCCTGATCAATAAATCGAAGGTTGTTTTGCAGGGTAATGTGAAAGAGATACGTGCGCAATATAGAAAACATATTTTCAGACTCAATGTATCAGGCGATAGCTTCGATCTGGAATCTGTCCATTTTACCATATTGTCACAGTCTGTTGATAAAAGCTCAGTGGAAGTACGCATTCAGCGGAATGATGATGCGTCCAACTCCGATCTGCTACAGGAAGTTGCCCGGAAATATGAGATTATTTCTTTTGAGGAAGAATTGCCTTCCATGAATGATATTTTTATTCAAGCAGTAAGCAATAGATGAAGTTTAACAATATATTATCAAATCTAACCTGCGATTGTTGTTTTACAACAAAAGTAATAAACAGGTCTGCGACCTTCTCAAAACGAGCCGAATGAAAGCATTGAAATTAATTATAGCAAGAGAATTCTCTTCCAGGGTAAAGACAAAGGCTTTTATCCTGACCACATTATTGACCCCCTTCCTTTTTGCCGCTGTAGTTGCATTGCCTACTATACTAATGATGGTAAGCGACAATGATGACATAAAGAAGGTGTATGTAATAGACAACACGGGATTATATTCCAACTTGTTCGAATCGTCTAAAAACTATGAGTTTGTACAGGTATCCGCTGCTGACAGCACTGCGACAGGTAAGGAAAAGGGTACAGCGTTGTTGCAAATAAACGGAGATTTGAATCAGAATCCCAACGCGGTTACATTCTTCTCGGAAAAACAACAACCTCCCCGCGAGCTGACTGCATACATAAACGATGTATTGACCGAAGCGGTAAGGAATAAAAAAATTGACGATTTTACCTCAGAGAGTAATCTTGAACCACAAGTAGTAACTAATTTGCAGGAAATACTGAAATCTAAAGATAAAATTCATATCTCTACTATCCGCTGGGATGAAACAGGGAAAGAAACGGAAACTCTCGGCGAAATAGCTACTGTTGCCGGAATGGCGCTCACCTTCTGTATGTTTTTCTTTATCATGATGTACGGTTCTATGGTGATGCAGAGTGTGGTAGAGGAAAAGAGCAACCGTATAATCGAAGTGATTATTTCTTCGGTTAAACCTTTCGACCTGATGATGGGTAAAATAATAGGAGTCGGGCTTGTGGGGCTTCTTCAACTGGTTGTATGGCTTGTTATAGGCGGAGGTGTAATGATTGCTATTCAGATGATCTTCGGTATCAACATGGATATGAGTGCTTCTGTGGATGCACAACAGGCAATGGCTTTAATGAAAAGCAACAATGTTGAGATGGCTTCTTTCCTTAACGGCTTTTTCAGCATCAACTGGGTACAGGTTGCAATATGTCTTGTCCTTTATTTTACAGGGGGATATCTCCTGTTCGCATCCTTGTTCGCCATGTTCGGTTCGGGTGCGAATGATTCGCAGGAGGCCCAGCAACTTATCATGCCTGTTATGATTATACTGATGGTAGCGTTTTATACAGGCTTCGCGGCCGCCCGCAATCCGGAAGGAGCTATGGCATTCTGGTGTTCATTGATACCATTCACGTCGCCTGTGGTAATGATGGTCCGCGCTCCGTTCGAGATACCTTTGTGGGAACTGGCATTGTCTGTTGCATTATTGTTTGCCACATCAGTCCTGATGGTAAAACTGGCAGCTAAAATATACCGTGTCGGAATACTGATGTATGGCAAGAAGGTTTCTTTTATGGAAATGCTGAAATGGCTGAAGTATAAATAATCTCCAGATGGCAACAGAAATATGCTACTTTATATCTTTACCCCCAACGAGAGATAGACACTATTGTTTCTCACTTTGAGATTGTCATTTAGCATATCTCTTTTCCATATTCGGGTAAAGCCCGTATCGGAGCCGATAATGAAAACGAATCTCGATAATTCGGCCTGTAATTCTATCCCCAGCCCTACATCGGGTCTGTTCCATAGCCCGTCACCGGCAAAAGTATTGCCTTTGTTACTTTCGGGAGTGCCGTCGAGCGTGGTCAATGTTGTCTTTCCCGCGACTCCGTAAGCGACATACGGCCCCATGGCAAAGCCGAAATGGGTATTGTTGGGGAAGTTGAACTTATATGTGAAATAGATGGGTAGCTGGATATACATCGCCTCCATTTTTGCTTCCATATTTCCTGCCGTTGTAGATAGCCTATTCACTTTCGCTCCTTTGGTGGTAAAGCTAAGTCCTGTCTGTAAATAAACATCATTACCCAGGGTAATATCGGCAATACCACCGAAGTTATATCCGAACCTGACTTTTCCGCTCTTGAACCCGTACTCATTTTTCCAGGCCGAAACATTGGAGAGGTTCATTCCTCCTCTTATCTGAAAGGTGATATACTTTTGTTTTTCTACAAAGAATTGTGCATTTGCATTGCTGCTTATCAGTATTATGATCGAAATAATCAGTAGTCTCAAGGATGTTTTCATAGGAATTCTTTTTCATTTATATAGTAACGATATAGTGCCTGTGTTATTATTCGTGCAATTACCACCTCAGGATGATCCGTTCTCCGAGAGCCTTTGCCAGTGCTTTTTTCACTTCTTCCAGTTCTTTTATCTGCTGCATCAGTTCTATGGCTGTATCCCAGTTTCCTTCTTTTTGCTTAACAGCCATTTCATCTTTTATCTCCTTTATCCTCTTGGTTATGTATGCATTCTTCAACTCTGTGACTATGCGCGGAACATCTTTCCCTAAATGCTTTTCTTCGGCAAGCGGGGTGTCTTCTTTCTTTGCATTTTCTCCGAATTGTTTGATATGCAGTTTGCTTAACTGATACCTGTCGCTAACCAGTTCGGCTGCTATCTTGCTAACCTGCGCATCGGTGTGTGCCAAAAAATAGCGGGCAGGAATAAACGTTTCATCTACCGATCGTTCTATCGCTTCTTCCAGCATCAGTGTATATAGAGGATTGGTAAACCAGAAGCCATCGCGCTGAAGATCGAATTTCACCCAGTCTATTACAGTAGTAGGCATGTCGCCCGTAACGGGATTTTCATCCCCTCCCTCCAGCATTATCTCCATACCGAAGCGAACTATATAGTAAAGGATAGCCAGTTCGAATTTGTCTATCGGAGTTTTCTTAACTACAGCTTTGCTGTGTATTATCGGCTGCGACAAGTCATTATGGACAGCCCGCATTTCTTCTTCCATTTTTTGCGGGGCTGTTTTTTCCAGATAAGCCAAACGCTTCTTCGTCACTTCCTGTACCAGAATACGCTCATCTACATCCAGCAGGATACTGCAATCTTTGATGTAGACTGTGCGTATAATATTGTCGGGTATAATGGAGATACTGTTTACTATATCGGAAATAAGGGCAGCTCGCTTAATAGGGTCATTTCCGGCCTCTTCCAGCAATAGCTTTGTCTTGAAACGCATGAAATCGACCTCGTTGGCTTTGATATAGTTGGTCAGCGATTCCGCATTTTGTTTCTTGGCAAAGGAATCCGGGTCTTCCCCGTCGGGCAGTAGTATAACTTTGATATTCATACCGTCTTCGAGGAGCAGGTCTATCCCCCGTAATGCTGCTTTTATTCCCGCGGCGTCACCATCATAAATAACCGTGACATTGTCCGTAAAGCGGTGAATCAGCCGTATTTGCCCGTTTGTCAATGCTGTCCCCGAAGATGCGACAACGTTTTCTATTCCTGCCTGATGCATGGAAATAACATCGGTATAGCCTTCCACCAGATAACAGCAGTCGGCCTTGGTTATGGCCTGCTTAGCGAAGAAAATGCCGTATAGTTCATTCCCTTTATGGTATATCTCACTTTCGGGTGAATTGACATATTTACCTGTATTCTCAGCTTTTTTAAGTATACGTCCGCCAAATGCAATTACTTTGCCCGATAGCGTGTGTACAGGGAACATGACACGGCCACGAAAACGATCGATCAGTTGGTTGTTATGCTCGCTTTTTATAGCTAGTCCTGTTTTTACGAGGTAATCTTCTTTATATCCGTTTTTTAATGCTTCTTGAGAAAAGGCATCTCTCTGTTCGAGACTATAGCCTAACTGAAACTTTTCTATAATATCTTCTCTGAAACCACGCTCTTTGAAGTAGCTTAATCCGATGGATTTACCTTCGAGATGGTTGTGGAGAGTGTTGACGAAATAGTCCCGCGCATAATCGTTGAGGATAAAGAGGCTTTCACGTTCGTTATATGCTTGCTTTTGCTCATCGGTGAATTCGCGTTCCTGTATTTCTATATTATATTTCTTAGCCAGATATTTTAATGCTTCGTAATACGAGAGTTGCTCGTGCTTCATTATGAAGTGAACGGCCGTACCACCTTCGCCGCAGGCAAAGCATTTGCAAATGTTCTTGGCAGGGGAAACGTAAAACGATGGCGTTTTATCTGTATGGAAAGGGCATAAGCCCACAAAGTTTATCCCCCTTCGTTTGAGGGTGACAAACTGCGACACTACATCAACGATTTGAGCAGCGTCCATTATACGGTCTATTGTACCTTGGTCTATCATGATTTTTTACTGCTACGAAAGTAATAAAAATATCCCGATCAAGATATTTAATTTATGTGAATAGGAATCTTAATGGTTACTGTTAGACAAAAATTAAACAATGTATCTAAATATTTTTTGTACTTTTGTGCTTTCTTTTTAGAGTCTAAAAAATATAAAACGAAAAGTCGTGGCTAATACGAAGTATATATTTGTAACAGGAGGAGTTATATCTTCCTTAGGTAAAGGTATTATAGCCTCCTCGTTAGGTAAACTACTACAGGCAAGGGGTTATAAAGTGACAATCCAGAAACTGGACCCATACATCAACATCGATCCCGGAACGCTGAATCCATATGAACATGGAGAATGCTATGTGACTGTTGATGGCCACGAAGCAGACCTGGACCTTGGTCACTATGAGCGTTTCCTTAATCAGCCTACACATAAGGACAACAATATCACCACAGGACGTATCTATCAGAATGTGATAAACAAAGAACGGAAAGGTGATTATCTCGGAAAAACGGTGCAGATCGTGCCTCACATCACAGATGAGATAAAGCGTAACATCAAAATGCTGGGCACAAGATATGACTACGATTTTGTAATTACCGAAATCGGAGGCACAGTAGGCGACATAGAGTCGCTGCCTTTCATTGAGAGTGTACGTCAGCTACGTTGGGAGTTAGGCAAAAACTGCCTGTGCGTACATCTTACCTATGTGCCGTATATTGCAGCGGCAAAAGAGGTGAAAACAAAGCCTACACAGCATTCTGTGAAGCAGTTGCAGTCGGAAGGAGTGCAGCCCGATATGCTGGTTCTCCGTACCGAGCATCCGTTGAATAAAGACATACTGAAAAAGGTGGCATTGTTCTGTAATGTAGAAGTAGATGCCGTTGTGCAATCAGTAGATGTGCCTACAATATATGAAGTGCCATTGAATATGCAGGCGCAGAACATGGACGAAATCGTGTTGCGCAAACTGGGTATGCCTATCGGGGATAAACCGGTAATGCAGCCTTGGCGCGATTTCCTTGATAAGAAAAAACATGCCAAAGAGACGGTTCGTATCGCACTGGTCGGTAAATATGTCGAACTGCCGGATGCATACAAATCTATCAATGAATCGTTGTTGCAGGCAGCGATATACAATGATCGCAAGCTTGATTTGCATTTTATACTCTCTGACAAATTGACCGCAGACAATGTGGAAAAGATGCTTGGTTCCATGGATGGCATAGTTGTTGCTCCGGGATTTGGGCAGCGCGGTGTGGACGGGAAAATTCAGGCGTTGAAATATGCCCGTGAACACGATGTACCTACATTCGGCATCTGTCTGGGTATGCAATGTATGGTTATCGAATTTGCCCGCAATGTACTGGGACTTGAGGATGCTAACTCAACGGAGATGAATCCTCATACACCATTTAAAGTTATTGACCTGATGGAAGAACAAAAGAATATCACAAATATGGGTGGGACAATGCGTCTGGGAGCCTATAAGTGTGAGTTGGAAAAAGGTTCGCAGGTGTATAAAGCATATGGAAAGAAGCTGGTAGAGGAGCGTCATCGCCATCGTTTCGAATTCAACGGTGATTATAAGGAAGATTTCGAAAAGAATGGAATGAAGTGTACCGGAACAAATCCGGACATGGGACTGGTAGAGGTTGTGGAAATTCCCGGAAAGAAATGGTACCTGGGTGTACAGTTCCATCCTGAATACAACAGCACGGTAGTATCGCCTAACCCTTTGTTCATCAGCTTTATAAAAGCAGTAATTGACAATAAGAAAAAATAAGATCGAACGTTTTAAATAGCGGAAGCAGAAGCAAAATTTATTTTGATTATGCCGGGTCATGCAAAACGCCCAATAGAAATTGAAAGGAAAAATCGCAAATATTAAATTTATAAAAACTATAAATGGATAAGAATACGATTATCGGGTTTGTACTCATCGCTGCCGTAATCATTGGATTTACGTTACTGAGCAGACCTTCGGCGGAAGAACTTGCTAAGCAGAAAGAACAATATCGGAGAGACTCGATAGAATATGCGCAGACTAAAGAGCGGGAAAAAGAACTAAACAACCTGAAAGATACTGCAGCGGAAGTAAAGAATGAAAATCCAGTGGATGATTTCTTCGCGGCTCCCGTTCAGGAAGCAGATTCTGTTCTTGCAGTAATGGATTTAGTACAAATGGGTTCGCAGCAGGCAGAACAACTGATAACACTGGAAAACAGTAAGCTGAAAGTTGTTTTCTCTACTAAAGGGGGGAAGATGGTAAGTGCACAGTTGAAAGAATATTCCCGGTATGATGGAGATTCTTTGTACCTGTTCAATAACGATGCCGAATTTTCGCTTCAGTTAACCAATAAGCAAAATAAGGTACTTCATACCAATAATCTGATATTTACGCCAATCAAGGCAGAGGGAGACAATTCTCTTATCATGCGTTTTTCATATGCAGCAAACCAACATGTCGATTTTATCTATAAACTGGCAGAAGACGATTATATGCTGAAATATGATGTCAATCTGGTCGGGTTGCAACCGATGCTGGACAGGAACAAATCGGATGTGATAGAATTATACTGGGCGCAGAAGATGCGCAGACAGGAGAAAAGCGTGAAAAACGAACAGCGCTATTCGCACATCTATTATAAATATGTAGGAGGTGATGTAAAAGAACTAAGCAGTGATAAAAGTGAACAACTGGAGGTGAAAGAACCTGCTAAATGGATTGCTTTCAAGAATCAGTTCTTTGCTCCGATACTGATTGCGGACGAGAAGATCGAAACAGCCCTTCTTGATTCTAAAGTTTTAGTAACTGATGAAAACAGCGAATACCTGAAAACAGTTGAAGCGACAATATATGCTCCGGCAACGGTAGATATGAATGCCGGGACCATAAGCGCCGGATTCACATACTATCTGGGACCTATGTCATTCACTTTGCTAAAAGGGTATGACAGCCATATAGACGATGTAAACAAACAACTCGATCTGGATAAGCTTGTACCACTGGGATGGACACTGTTCCGCTGGGTGAATCAATATTTTGTGATTCCGATCTTTAACTTGTTGAGAGGTACGGGAATGTCCATGGGTATTGTTATCCTGTTGCTTACTATAATTGTAAAACTGGTAATATCTCCACTCACATTCAAGTCATTCATGTCGTCGGCTAAGATGCGTGTATTACGCCCTCAGGTAGAGGAACTGGCTGCTAAATATCCGAAGCAGGAACAGGCTATGGAAAAACAACAGGCGACAATGGCTCTCTATAATAAGGCGGGGGTAAACCCGATGAGCGGGTGTATTCCGTTACTGTTGCAGATGCCGATATTGATTGCACTCTTCTCATTCTTCCCGAATGCGATAGAGCTTCGCGGGCAAAGCTTCCTTTGGGCTACCGATCTTTCCACATATGATGCTATCATTGAATGGAAAAACCATATTCCATTGATTGGTACACATATCAGTTTGTTCTGTATTCTGATGACGGTAACGAATATCATTTATACGAAATTCAATATGGAAATGACCAATACCGGACAGCAACAAATGCCGGGGATGAAGTGGATGATGTATCTGATGCCGTTGATTTTCCTTTTCATGTTGAATGATTACCCGTCGGGGCTTACATATTATTATTTCCTCTCGCTTTTGGTAACGATTTTATTAACAATCGGATTCCGGTATATAATAGATGAAGATAAGGTGTTGGCCAAGCTGGAAGCTAATAAAGCAAAACCGAAAAAGAAATCGGGTTTTATGGCTCGTTTAGCAGAGGCTCAGAAACTTCAGCAACAACAATTGAACGAAAAGAATAAGTCTAACAGTACCAAGAGAAAAAGGTAAGTCAGACACCAAAACATATAGAAGAAAAGGTTATTTCGGTTGAAGTAACCTTTTTTTATTTACTTTTGTGTGAATCCTATTGTTGAATATGAAGATTTGCTATCTTATATTAGCTCATAATAATTTCAGGCATTTAGACCGTTTAATAAATGCCCTGGATGGCACGGATTGTACTTTTTTTATTCATTTGGATAAGAAGGTAGTGCAGAAGTATTTTCCGCAATATAATAATGTGGAAGTAATTCCGGAGCGCACTGATATCAACTGGGGTGGATTTAATATGGTGGAAGCTACTCTGGCTCTGATGAAGCGAGGCCTGGAATATTCTCCCGGTGCAGATTATTATGTATTGATTAGTGGAGTAGATTATCCTATCCGGTCGAAGGAGTTCCTTCATCAACAGTTGGAAAAGGGAAAAGAATATATAGATATTGCTCCTGTACCGGTTCCGTTTAAGCCAATAGAGCGTTATGGATATTACTATTTTGATTACGATCGCCGTAACCTGAAGCATTACAACCCTAAGTTTCTGGCGGAAGTATTACTTAAAAAGCTAAAAATAAAAAGGAAAGCACCGTTCAGGGTGTATGCCGGTACGCAATGGTTTGCCCTTACCCGCGAATGTGTGCAATATATTTTGACGACAGTAAGAGAGGATAAGCGATATACAGACTTCTTCCACCATACATTAGTGCCGGACGAAGCCTTTTTTCAGACAATTATCGGAAACTCGCCGTTTCTGCAAAATACAGCCGCAAGCCTTACTTATACAGACTGGGAGGTTGCTGTCCCTCCGGCCACAATAGAAGAACGTCATATTGACTTTCTGGAAAACCATATCGAGTTCAATGATGAATACGGACAACGGTTCCCTTATTTTGCACGGAAGTTTAATGACGGCAGTGAAAAATTGCTGGAGGAAATACAAAACAGGTTATGGGGATCATCATTTATCCAAACTGGCTAACAGGTCTGCAATATAGCTTCGGGTGAAATCTTCCGGCTTCAATACGCTATTGTTCCATATTACAAGGTCGATATCTATTTTCACGATTCCGTTTTTTTTATCGGCCCCGTTTCTCCCCATATCCTTTTCTATAGATTTCAATAAGCGGATGACTTCATCCATGTCCCTGTCTGTGTAGATAACAGCAAGCTGGTTCAGGAAATCGTTTCTGTAGATAGTGCCATAGGGCATGGTAACAGAAGTGTCTGAATAAGATATATCTGTAAATATATTATTCAGAAACTGATGACACAGGCTTAAATTTGATTCTCTGTCTTCGTTTGTACCGATACTGAGCAATGCTTTATTCATAACCGATGCAAATATACATTCAATTTCTTTAATCATATAAATATTTACTGCAATAACTTTTATATTTCATTCGACTACTATGGCAAACCCAAAATTATCCTAATTTGTAGCATCAATCAAAAGAGATATAAGCATTCATTAATTGTGCGTGACATGGAATAATTGAACGTTTCCATATATCAGCCAAAACATTTTAACGATTACCTACCTCTTAATACGTAAATGTTAATTAACATCTGATTGCTTGATTTATTAAAGATATTGTCTACATTTGACATGTTGAAAAAACACATTTGAACCCATTCAGAACTACAATATAGTCTGAACCTCAAATACATAAAACCTTGAGTAATGTCTTTTATCATTATCATCCTAAGTCTGGCACTATTAATTGTGCTGATTTCATATTTCAAAGTTAATGCATTTCTATCATTCCTGATAGTATCCATTCTTGCCGGAGTAGCATTAGGCATTCCATTAGAAAGCCTTCCTGTGTCGGTAAACAATGGCATAGGAACTATAATGAAAGACCTTACCCTGATTATCGTATTAGGCGCAATGCTGGGTAAACTTGTCGCAGAGAGTGGAGCCGCGCAAAAAATAGCTGATGTAATGGTCGCTGCTTTCGGCACGAAGCATATTCAATGGGGACTGATGATCACAGGTTTTATTGTAGGTATTCCTCTTTTCTACGGAATCGGGTTTGTACTCCTTGTCCCACTCATTTTCTCGATAGTGTATAAATACAAGCTGCCTGCTGTATATATTGGTTTACCAATGCTGGCAGCATTGTCCGTCACACACGGATTTCTTCCGCCCCACCCTTCACCTGTAGCATTAGTATCGATATTTAAAGCTGATATCGGGATGACTTTAATTTATGGCCTAGCCGTAGCCATTCCGGCAATCATTCTCGCAGGGCCTGTTTTTTCCAAGACACTAAAGAATATAAAATCCGGACCTGTAACCCTATTCGAGCAAAAAGAGACTACCGGAAATTTTAGGACACCGGGTAAAGCAAACAGTTTTATCAGTGCAACACTACCTGTATTCCTATTGATATTAGTAACGGTTATACCACTATGCTTCCCAAATATGAGTGTGGGAATAAAATCCTTTGTATCCTTTATCGGTGCTCCCTCACTAGTTATGTTGTTAGCGGTTATTGCAGCCACATACACTTTAGGTATCAGGCAGGGCAGAAGCATCAAAGAAGTAATGGATATATATGGCGATGCAGTGAAAGATATTGCTATGATACTGCTTATTATTGCCGGAGCAGGTATATTCAAACAGATTATGGAAGATAGTGGTGTGAGTACCGAACTGGCCAATAGCCTGGAACAATTACCTGTTCACCCGCTTATTCTGGGGTGGTTGATAGCAGCCATTATCAGGGGATGTGTCGGTTCTGCTACAGTAGCCGCCCTTACTGCTGCGGGGGTAATTATGCCGTTGGTTATCCAATCGGGAGTGAACCCGAATCTGATGGTATTGTCGTTGGGCGCAGGCAGTTTAATGTTTTCGCATGTGAATGATGCCGGATTCTGGATGTTCAAAGAATATTTCAACCTGAGTTTGAAAGATACGCTACGGTCATGGTCAGTAATGGAAGCCATTGTATCCATTGCAGGATTGATAGGGGTATTATTACTAAGTTTTATCATATAAGTAACAGAAAGTATTTAATGACATATTTTCAAATTATAACTACCTTTAGTAGTTGTACTTATCAAAACAACGTTTAAAGCAGTGAGAGCAGAGTCAAGTGTACTTGAACTATGCCGAATCGCGATAAACGACCAATGAATTGAATAAAAAGGTCTGCGACCTTAAAAAATATCAATAATTAAAAGAATAAATTATGAGTACTTACAATGCTGACGAACAATTTGAAAAATCAGGTCTGACACTTCCTCCGGCTCCGGCTCCCAAAGGAGTATACAAGCCTTGCATCATAGATGGAAAATATCTCTATCTGTCGGGACATGGCCCTGTACAGGATGACAAATCACTAATTATCGGACGGATAGGCAGAGAGCTTAGCCAGGAAGAAGGGAAACTGGCTGCACGCCAGGTAGGACTAACAATGTTATCTACGATCAAAACCAACCTTGGCAGCCTGAATAAGGTGAAACGGGTGATAAAAGTATTGGGAATGGTAAATTGCACTCCCGACTTTGAGCATCATCCATATATCATCAACGGATGTAGTGAACTCTTTGCTTCGGTATGGGGTGAAGAGAATGGGATAGGAACCAGAAGCGCTGTGGGGTTTGGCTCTTTACCGGATAATATTCCTGTTGAGATAGAGGCCTTGTTTGAATTATACTGATATATCTTTATCTATATAATTTAGCTGATAGCCGTTATCTTTTAGCCGATAGCTCTTTGATAGAATTTATTGAAGGTTTAAAGATTGAAAAAGTAACAAATATAATAAAGCCTGCAAAGGTGTTACTTTTGTTACCTTTTGCGACTTGGTATCTTTACGAGAGACTTTTTAACCACGGAGAACCAACGGTCGGTGGAGCCAAAAAGGAGTTTCACGGAGTTTGTAAAGAAAAAGTGACAGTACGAAAAAAGTAGAAAAATGTGTAAACTTTGTCAGGTTTTAACAATTTACATTTTAATAAATTATGGCCGATTGGTATAAAATAAACAACATAGAACAGATTGATTCCCCTGCCCTTGTGGTATATCCGGAACGGATTCAGGAGAATATAGACCTGGCAATACAAATAGCCGGAGGCACAGATAAACTCCGGCCTCACGTAAAAACGCATAAGATGAGGGAAGTTTGTGCCATGATGCTGAAATCGGGTATCACCAAATATAAATGTGCTACTATTGCCGAGGCGGAAATGTTGGCATTGGTGAATGCACCGGATGTATTGTTAGCATATCAGCCGGTAGGCCCCAAAATCGAACGTCTGATAGAATTGATAAAAGCATATCCCGATACACGGTTTTCCTGCCTTGTCGATAATGAAGAAAACGCTAAAGCCATCTCTGATTTATGCAGGGAGAACAATATCACATTGAATATCTTTATTGACCTTAACATAGGTATGGACAGAACAGGGATCAAGCCTGAGAAAGCTATAGATCTGGTCCAAGCTATTATAGATTTGCCCCGGATTCATATTGCAGGGTTACATGGCTATGACGGGCATATACATGATGAAGATACAGAGATACGATGCAAAAAAAGTGATATTTCATTTGCTTTAGCAGAAAAGGCCTATAAGGAAATTAAGCCCCTACTACCCCATCCTATCGCTCTGGTTATGGGGGGAACGCCAACATTCCCTATACATATACACCGTGAGAATTGCGAGTGTAGTCCGGGTACGTTTGTATTCTGGGACTGGGGATACAAACATATGCTTGAAGACTTGCCTTTCAAATATGCTGCAGTAGTTATCAGCAGGGTGATTTCGATTATTGACTCAACACATATATGTATCGATTTAGGGCATAAATCTGTTGCGGCCGAAAATCCATTACCGAGAGTCCATTTTCTGAATGCAAGTGAAGCTACACCTGTTGCCCAAAGCGAAGAGCATTTAGTATTAAATGTACCTGACAGTAATATATATCGTATCGGAACTGTCTTATACGGAATTCCGGTTCATATATGTCCTACTGTTGCTTTATACGACAAGGCATATGTGGTAGACCATAATGAGAAAATAGACGAGTGGAAAATAATAGCAAGAAACCGTTATATAAATTATTAAGGTCTCAGACCTTTTTATTATCCAGATTAATGGTAACAACTAATAGTTATCTAATTAAAATACATCATTAAATACATTCTGACTTAAATCTTAATAAAATGTCTAAACTATTTTTTGTAGATGCACATCTCGACCTTAGCATGAATGCTCTGGAATGGAACAGGGATTTACGCTGGCCGGTGGAAGAAATTAATATGAGCGAAGCTGGTATGACCGACAAGCCTGACAGATCAAGAGCGACAACAACATTACCCGAACTGAGGAAAGGAAATATCGGTCTGGTCGTAGCCACACAGATAGGGCGTGTTATAGAAAAGAACGGTTCTCTACCCGGTGCAGGTTGGCACTCGCCGGAACAGGCCTGGGCACAGACTCAAGGACAGTTAGCCTGGTACAAAGCCATGGAGGAAGAAGGGCAGATGGTGATGATAAGAGATAAAGAATCCCTGGAAAAACATCTGGCTCTATGGATGAATGACGAACCGGACGACAATAAACCGATAGGGTACATTTTAAGTCTCGAAGGAGCAGATTCAATCGTAAATGTAAGCTATGTAGAAAGAGCCTACAACTACGGGCTGAGAGCTATCGGTCCGGCTCATTACGGTCCCGGAAGATATGCGAATGGCACAGATTCTTCAGGTCGTCTCAACCAAATGGGAATAGACTTATTGAAAGAAATGGACCGTTTGGGCATGATTCTCGATGCAACACACCTTAACGATGATGCATTCTGGCATGCACTAGAAATATATAAAGGAAATATTTGGGCTAGCCACAACAATTGCCGGGCATTTGTGAATCACAACCGCCAGTTTAGTGATGAGATGATTAAAGCGCTGATCGAACGCGGAGCTGTTATCGGAATAGCGCTGGATGCATGGATGATGGTTCCCAACTGGGTTCGTGGTGTCTCCACACCTGAGGGAATGAACTGCAATCTGGAAATAATGATAAATAATATAGACCGTGTTTGTCAGATAGCGGGAAATACTGATCACGCAGCAGTAGGAAGCGATCTCGATGGCGCTTTTGGCACGGAACAATGCCCGTATGATCTGAAAACAATTGCCGACTTACAGAAAATTCCACAGATGTTGAAAAACAGAGGATATAGTGATGACGATATTGAGAAAATAGCGTCTGGAAACTGGATTCGCTTTATAAAGAAAGCTCTGTAAAACATACAGAGAACGATAATCTATAAAAGACCTGAAAATTGAGATTCAGGTCTTTCATTATTAGACAGACAGGATATCCTGCTTATATTTTGTACTTTTGTCTAAGTTATCTAACACAATTAATTCACTTCATGATAAAAGCAATATTTTTTGACATAGACGGTACATTAGTAAGTTTCAAAACCCACCGCATGCCTGAGTCTACAGTCAAGGCAATTGAGGAGATCCGTAAAAAAGGGATAAAAGTATTCGTAGCCACGGGGCGACATTTTTCAGCAATCAACAATTTAGGAGATGTGTCCTTTGATGGTTATATTACAATGAATGGCTGTTATTGCCTTGCCGGGAAAGACAAGGTTATATTTAAACAAAGCATTCCTCAATCTGACATTGAAATTTTCATCGATTATCTGGAAAATATCGATCCATTTCCTTGTCTATTTGTTGAAGAGAATAAGCTATCTGTAAATATGGTGAATACAGATGTTCAATATTTATTCAAGCTCCTGAATTTTATAGAAATACCGACCAAACCATTAGAATACTACAGAGATAAAGAATTATTCCAACTAACCGCATTCTTTACAAAAGAACAAGAAGAACAAGTCATGCAATCTTTACCTAACGGTAGTGCTATGCGTTGGTATCCCACATTTGCGGATGTAATATCAACAGGTATTGATAAGGGTGTAGGAATTGATCGGATTGGTGAATATTTTGGTTTTACAGCCAGCGAAACAATCGCTTTCGGCGACGGTGGCAATGATGTAGAAATGCTTCGTCATGCCGGAATCGGAATAGCGATGGGAAATGCCGACGAATCCGTAAAAAGTATCGCAGATTATGTAACTGATTCTGTTGATAATGATGGTATATTAAAAGCATTGCAACACTTCGATATTATCTAAAAGTAAAACTCCATTGCATAAAAGACTAAGATTCTAAAAAGTGTATATTCTGGTTTCTATTTTATCTATACCCAGAATAAGCACTCATGTTGGTAGATTCTAGTTCTTTGAAATATTTCTTATTTTACGTTATTCTGCAAATTATATAGGGGATAATTAAATATTTGGTATATCCTGTCTAAATGATTTTTTAGATACATATCTGCTGTATCTAGATGCGGTATGCCTATGCCTCACATACCCAAACAAAAAAAGTCCCTCACTACTATAGTGAAGGACTTCTCTTCTTAAAACGGCGGTAACCTACTCTCCCACTTGCGCAGTACCATCGGCA
>QMCD01001675.1_pt1 | contig 17410 bp, 18 predicted proteins | sample 1821841 | NCBI WGS metagenome assembly QMCD01 (sample SAMN01991225, study PRJNA193472) | Termite gut metagenome, whole genome shotgun sequencing project. | isolation source: worker | host: Macrotermes natalensis
TTCCGTCTAACATTGCAGAAGGGCAGGAACGAAATTCTGATAAAGAGTTTATACGCTTTTTACTGATTGCATTAGGTTCACGGTCTGAGCTTGAAACACATCTTCAAATCGGATGCCGAGTTGGTTATTTAACTGAATCTGATATAAAGGTACCTATGCAGTTGTCTAATGAGATTGGCAGAATGATAAATACTTTGGTTTCTAATAAATCAACCAAGTAATATTATAGATACCAGATGCCAGAATTTTAGATTCCAGATGCCAGTGACCAGATACCAGAATATGCGTACATCATATTTTAAACAATGGGAGCTTTATCGTTGACATATAATTCAATCTTTAATAATAAGCTAATATGCTGTATAATTAAATCTGGAATCTGGTTTCTGGAGTCTGGTTTCTAAAAGAATCCGGCTACTGATCTCTAAAAAATCTGACCACCAGAAAGGGAATATATGTTCAGTAATTTTAAAAAACTCCGTGACAAGCGCCTTGAAACGGACTTTCTGTCGGAAGCCCTTGAAATAATCGAGAAACCCGCCTCGCCCCTGGGGCGTTTCACTATTTGGATTACCGTGCTGCTCCTGGCGGTTTTCGCGGTATGGTCAGTTATAGGAAAAATGGATGAAATCGCAGTCGCCGCCGCTGAAATTACCCCTAAAGACGGCCTTAAAGTAGTCCAGCCCGTTTATGAAGGAATTATTACCGATATTTTTGTTGCGGAGGGCGATTTCGTAACCGCAGGACAGGAACTGATTAAGCTTGACACCACCACCGATATGATAGGAATCGAAAATATTACGGAAAAAAGAAACTCCCTGACGTTTCAGAATGAGCTCTTAACACTTATTTCCTCCGGATCGGACATATCAGACTATGCGGAAAAGAACGGTATTACAGGAACATCCGATATTCAGACCGCAGAAATGGTATCGGGGATGCAGAAGGACTATAACGCTAAAAAAGCGCAGTATGAATCCCAAATCGCACAATACTCAAAACAGGTAGAAATTGAAAACAACAGCCTTGACAAGCTTAAAACAGATTTAACCCTAAATATTAATAAAAAGAACGACTTATCAAAGCTTTACGGAGGGGAAACCCCCGAAAACAAAGCCCTGGATAATTATCTGCTCCGCCTTGAAACGGCTGAAAAGGAATTATCCGAATATAAAAAGCTGTTTGAAAGCGGAGCAATCGCAAAATATCAGCTTGACGAAAAACAAAATGAGGCCGACGATTTAGTAGAACAGGTAGAACTCCAGGATTTACGCGCAGAGTATGAAACCGCGCAGAATTCATCAGAAATAGACGATATTCAGAGCCGGATTGACTTGCTAAGGCAGGATATATCCGCACAGGAAAATGTGGTTGAGAAACAGGAGGAATCGCTTTTACAGGCTCAGAAATCCATTGACAGCCTTGAAATTGAATATCAGCAAAGCATATCAAATATGCTGGTTTCAAACAATACCGCCCTGCTTGACCTTGATTCCGACTATCAGATTAAGAAGGAAATCCAGAACTCGCAAATACTCACAGCTCCGGTAGACGGTTATATTCAGGCGATGGCTGTGAATACAATCGGGGGCGTGGTTACCCCTGCCCAGCCCGTGCTTTCGATTGTACCGGAAAATGCGGAGCTGATAGTCGAGGCGAAGGCTCTTAACAAGGACATAGGTTTTATTTTTACGGGTCAGGATGTATCGGTCAAGCTTGACGCTTTTTCATTCAACAAATACGGCAAGCTTTCTGGCAAGGTAATTCACATAAGCCCGTCGGCAAATGAAGACGAACGTATGGGTCTTGTATATAAGGTGAAAATCGCTGTTGACAAGGATTATTTCAATATAGACGGGCAGGATGTACCGATATCCTCGGGAATGACCGGCACGGCAGAAATAAAGCTTGACGAACGCCGTATTATTGAATTCCTCCTCGAACCCGTTTTTGAGTATTTTGACAATAGTCTGGAAGTTAAGTGATTAGATTCCAGTTTCCAGAAACCAGATTCCAGATTTTAAATTCTACATATCAGCTCATATAAAAGTTGAATTTTATATACCCACTATTCAAAAACTGTGAACGATATTCTGGTTTCTGGTCACTGGCATCTGGTATCTAAAACTCTGGTATCTGGTCACTGGTATCTGGTCACTGGTATCTGGAATCTAAGACTCTGGAATCTGGTATCTAAAAAATTCTGGTATCATAAAATCGAAATGAGAGTATAACACCATGTATAATAAAAGAAAAATCACGGCAATTATTTTAATACCCGCAATCGTCCTTTCAGCCGGAATGCTTTCCGTCCATTCAATAACGGCAAAGAGGAACAGGGATAATTTTATTAGAGAATTGATGTCAAAAAGCCCGGAGTATCAAATCATAGACAAAAGCATTGAGAAAAATATTTTAAGCGGGTATGATTCCGAAAACAGCATTGAGGATATTGACAGACAGATTGCCCAGACCGAAACCGTTGAGATTTATAATCTTAAAATTGTGAAGGCTCAGTATGAAATGCAGGACAAGATTAACAAGCTTTATGAAAAATACTCCCCTGACATGAAAAAACAGGAAGAGAATTCCTTTAAATATCAGACAACTCAGAAGCTGAATAATGTAAAACTGAATGAAAGGCAGCTGGCATATCTTAATAACTGCGTGGCTTTGAAAGAAAAGGAGCTTGAGGTTGAAAAAGCGCGGTTTGATACCGGATACTCTACACAAACTGATGTTGACATGCTTTCTGCGGCGCTCGCTTCAGTCAGGTCGGAACGGGATGTTCTTCAAACTGAAACGGATACGCTTATTTTCGGTTTAAAACAGAATATAACATCGGGAATAATAAGCTTTGAATATGACTATACAGAAGCTAAGCCTGTTGATTATAAAAAAGTCCTTTTAGAATTCAAGAAAAAGGATTTTCTTGCAGAATATTCAGAAGAAAAAATAAAAATCTATGGGGAATATACAAATGAATTAGCCGGGTTAAAAGAAGAAATAAGTCCGTTCCTTACTAATCCGGGGCTGGAGGGGGAGGTTTTCGATTTTTTCACCCGCGTGTCAGAAAAAATCGAAGCGGAAACCAAGCTGTATGAGAATGAGATTGAAATAAAAAAGCTGTCCGCCAAACAATACGGACAGTAGCTGGAGCTTTATGCATATAGCCTCTGCGGAACTCATAATTCTTTGTTATCGCAGATTAAAGCAAAAGAACAGGAAATCAAAGCCGCCGAATCGCAGGCTCAGATTTCCGGCGTTTTACTTGAAGAGGGACGCATTACCCCCGTCGATGCCATGACTGCTGATGTCAATACTGAAAAGCTTGAACTGGACAGGTTTCAGCTTTTAATACAGCTTGACGGGTATAAGTATTTGCTGGATAATTGTATTTATTTGGAGTAGAGTGTCAATACAGTGAACAGTGGTCAGTGGTCAGAAATTTATGGATAATTTTTCCCTGTCTTAATTCTACCCCATCCGCCCTCCCGCGCTAATTTCCACCCCCCCGTCCACTGTGGAATTTACTTTGGGAATTTACTTTTATGAAATGACAGTAAATTGTTAGGAAAATCTATTGACATATATATGCTAAAATGTTATAATGAAACGATAATTTGTATCGTTTCAGAACTCACGGGCAATAATATATAAAGTGTGAGGGAATTATTTTCCCGCTTTAGGAATTTTATCTTTTTAACGATAAAATATCCGGAAAGGATGGTCAAAGAGTGAGAAAGGTTAAAAAGCCTGTATTTTTTATTGTTTTTGCACTTATCGCCGTTTTTACCGTTTCGGTTATATTGGGTCTTACAACCTATTACGGTGATATTTCAACGGTGTACATTAAAGGTGTGAATGATATCCGTTTCGGTATCGATATTAAAGGCGGAGTTGACGTTACGTTCACTTCTCCCGAGGATATTGACGCTACAGACCCCCAGCTTGATTCGGCTAAGGAGGTTATAGTCCAGCGTATGATTAACCTCGGGATTACCGATTATGAATGCTATATTGATTATAACAGCGACAGGATTATAGTACGCTTCCCTTGGAAAGAAAACGAAGCCGACTTCGACCCCGAAGCCGCCGTTAAGGAGCTTGGCGAAACTGCCATGCTGACCTTCCGCGAAGGCTATGAAGTCGACGAGCTGGGTTTATATACCGGAATCACGGAAGAAAATGTCATTCTAGTCGGAGCCGATATAAATCAGGCATATGCGGCTTATACTCAAAATGAAAACGGCACACAGGACTGGGGTGTAAGCCTCGAGCTCAATGACAGCGGCAAGCAGAAGTTTGCCGAGGCGACTTCAAGGCTCGCTCAGACAAACGGAATTATTTCAATATGGATGGATGAAACCTGCATATCCTATCCGAACGTAAACTCGGCAATCACCGACGGCAGGGCATCGATAACAGGCAGCTTTGACGCTCAGTCGGCAAAGGAGCTTGCCGATAAAATAAATTCCGGAGCGCTTCCCTTCAAGCTTGTTACCGCTAGTTTTTCAACAATATCTCCCAGTCTCGGAATGGGCGCGCTTGACGCGATGGTAACGGCAGGTCTTATAGCTTTTGCTTTGATTGCTTTATTTATGATATTTGTTTACCGTCTGCCCGGTACTGTAGCGGTAATCGCACTGATAGGACAGGTTGCCGGTACTCTGGCGTTCATTTCCGGTTATTTCGGGTTTATGAACAGCTCGATACTGACAATCCCCGGTATCGCCGGTATAATCCTTGCCGTAGGTATGGGAGTTGACGCTAATGTCATTATCGGAGAAAGAATCAAAGAGGAAATAGAAAGCGGAAAAACCCTTGACGGTTCCGTGGAATCAGGGTTTAAGCGGGCTTTAACGGCAATTATCGACGGTAACCTGACAATGATTCTTGTAGCAATCATTCTTATGGGAGCTTTCGGAACGACTGACAGTATATTCGCAAAGCTGCTTAATTTCGCATTTTTTATGTTCGGACCGACAACCGCCGGAACGATTTATTCATTCGGATTTACACTGCTTTCGGGAGTTCTGTTAAATCTGTTCTTCGGAGTTTTCTGTTCGCGTCTTATGACGGTATCTCTTTCCAAGTTCAAGTCTTTAAGAAATCCAAGACTGTACGGAGGTGGAAAAAATGCGTAAAAAATTCAATTTCGATTTCATAGGCAGGTCTAAACTGTTTATTACAATATCGTGCGTCCTTGTCGCCGTTTCAATTCTTTCTTCGTTTATATTCGGCGTAAATCTTGATATCCAGTTCAAGGGCGGTACTATTCTGACTTATATTTACGACGGAGATATAGACATTAACGAATTTGAAAGTATATCGACCGAAGCCCTGGGCGGAACCGGCGTTAGTATAACCACAGGAAATGATTTTTCCACCGGTAAAAACAATATTCAGCTATCTCTTCTTTCCAATTCAGGTCTCACGTCGGATAAGCAGTTTGAACTTACCAACGCTCTTACTGAAAAATATGCCTCAAACAACCTGGAATTACTTGAATCATCCGATGTCTCACCATCGTCGGGACGTGTTTTCTTCTTAAAATGCCTTGTCGCGGTAGCATTATCAGCTTTGGTTCTTATCCTTTATATTGCGGTACGCTTTAAAAACATCGGAGGATGGCTGGCAGGCGCTTGCGCTGTAATTGCCCTTATTCATGACTGTATTATCGTATACGGAACCTTTATAATTTTCGGTATGTCGATTAACGCCAATTTTATGGCGGTTGTTCTCACGATTCTGGGTTATTCGATAAACAACACAATTGTTATATACGACCGTATACGTGAAAACGAAGCCCTTTTCCGCAAAGTAAAATCTCATAAGGAAATTGTTAATCTGAGTATCAATCAGTCTCTGACCCGCGCTATAAACACTTCAATCACAACAATTATGGCTATGCTTGTTGTTACGGTTGTTGCCGCCCTTTACGGTGTCAATTCAATCATTTCCTTCTCATTCCCGATGATGGTAGGTATGATTGCGGGCACATATTCGTCCTTATGCTTTACCTGTCCTTTCTGGCTTGCCATCCGTAAAGACAAGAACAATAAAATTGTCAGGAAAACCGCTAAGGCATAGTATTAATTCTATGTAATCCCGTACCTTTGTCTATTTATATTTGTAATTGTTTTATCAAGCGGGCGGGGTATCCCGTCCGCTTATGCATTTATGATAAAAACACACTATAACCAGAAAGGCGGGGGCGGAATTTGAAAGCCGGAATATCAACAGCCTGTCTTTATCCGATGCTTCTTGAAGAAGCCTTTAAAGCTCTGGCTGTAAGGGGTATTAAAACAATTGAAATATTCGTAAATACCGACCGTGAACTGAACGACCCTTACCTTTCCTTAATGCTTGACATAAAAAATGAATACGGTATTGATGTTGCGGCTGTACATCCTTATACCTGCGCGATGGAGCCTATGATGTTCTTTACGGTTTATGAACGCCGGATTAATGATATGCTCCTTTATTATAAGAGATTTTTTGAATATATGAATAAGTTCGGCGCGAAGTATTTTATCTTTCACGGTAACAAAAGCTTTGTCGATTCGATTTCCGATGAAGCTTATTATGAAAGGTTTGCATACATTCAGGAAAAAGCCTCCGAAAACGGGGTGGAGGTTCTGCATGAAAACGTATACCGCCCGACAACGGGGAACCTGGATTTTTTCAGGAAAATGACTGAACATATCGGCGGCAAGGCGAAATTCGCGCTGGACACCAAACAGGCGCACCGTATGTTCTGCGACCCCGTAGACTTTATAAAAGTTCTGGGTTCGCATATAAAGCACATACATTTTTCCGATTCCGGAACTGCCGGGGACTGCTTGAAATTCGGTTTGGGCGAATATGACAACCTGTCTTTTTTTAAAGAAGTCAGTAAAATAAATTTTAACGGAAATATAATACTTGAGCTTTACAGACACAGTTTCAACGACCCCGACGAGCTTGCCGGAAACTACAGAGAACTGGACGGATACCTGAGGGAAAATGGGTTTTGTTAGTGTGGAGTGTGGAGTGTGGAATTATAAATTAAGAGTTAAAAGCTTATATTAATTAAATAATTCTGTCTACTGCGATATACCAGCATTGTTAATGATTTGAATACGCTGACTATATAATAAATACCGTTTAAAAAACGGAGAAACGGAGTTTTTATGGCTGATAAAACAATGGAAAAAATCGTAAGCTTATGTAAGGGCAGGGGTTTTATTTACCCTGGTTCGGAAATTTACGGCGGCCTTGCAAACACCTGGGATTACGGTCCTTTAGGCGTCGAGCTTAAAAACAATATCAAAAAAGCATGGTGGAAAAAATTCGTTCAGGAATCCCCCTATAATGTCGGTCTGGACAGCGCGATACTTATGAATCCCGAAACATGGGTCGCTTCGGGGCATCTGGGCGGATTTTCCGACCCTTTAATGGACTGCAAATCCTGCAAAACCCGTCACAGGGCAGATAACCTTATTGAAAATTTTGACGGAACTAATCCGGCAGGCTGGATAAACCAGCAGCTTACCGATTATATAAACGAAAAAGGTATTCCCTGTCCCGACTGCGGTTCAAAGGATTTTACCGACATCAGGCAGTTTAACCTTATGTTCAAAACCTTCCAGGGCGTTACCGACGATACTAAATCGGAGCTTTATCTGCGTCCCGAAACGGCGCAGGGTATTTTTGTAAACTTTGCTAATATTCAAAGAACCTCAAGGAAAAAAATTCCTTTCGGCGTGGCGCAAATCGGTAAGTCCTTCAGGAATGAAATTACTCCCGGGAATTTTATTTTCCGCGTACGCGAGTTTGAACAAATGGAGCTTGAGTTTTTCTGCAAACCCGGAACCGACCTGGAATGGTTTTCATACTGGAGGGCTTTCTGCAGGGATTTCCTGTTCAGCCTCGGGTTAAAGGAAGAGCATCTTCGCCTGCGCGACCATGACAAGGACGAACTGAGCTTTTATTCAAAGGCGACTACCGACTTTGAATTTTCATTCCCGTTCGGATGGGGGGAGCTTTGGGGCATTGCAGACAGAACTGACTATGACCTTACCCGGCATATCGAACACAGCAAAAAATCACTTGAATACTTTGACCCTGAGGATAACAGCAAGTATGTTCCCTATGTCATCGAGCCGTCCCTTGGCGTTGAAAGGTTGTTTCTTTCTATTGTCTGCGAGGCATATGACGAAGAGGAAATCGAGGGCGGCGACATACGAACCGTTATGCACCTTCACCCCGCGCTTGCACCCGTAAAAGCCGCCGTGCTTCCGCTGACTAAAAAGCTTAAGGAGCAGTCCGCAGAACTTTATGCAAAGCTTGCCGGAAAGTTCAGCGTTGAATACGACGAAGCCGGTCAAATCGGGAAGCGTTACCGCCGTCAGGACGAAATAGGCACGCCTTTCTGTATTACCTATGATTTTGATACCCTTGAGGATAACTGCGTTACCGTCCGCGAAAGGGATACCATGAAGCAGGAACGGGTTAATATTGACACATTGGTAAAATACCTTGATGAAAAACTGGAGTTTTAGAGTAAACTGAGAGTAAATGTTAATAGTCCTTAAATGAATTAACAGGGTGTGTTGTCAAGTGAAATATACACCCTGATTAACTTTTCGTTGTTAATAAATATTTTACAATTTAAAGTATTGACTTTTTGTGTATACTTATATATAATTATATGTGTACACGATATGTGAGGTGGATAAATGTCGCCGCGTACAGGCAGACCGAAATCTGATAATCCGAAGGATATACAATTAAAAATAAGAGCAGACAAACAAACAATATCAGACCTGAATTATTGCTGTGAAAAAACATCAATGTCAAAAAGTGATGTAATTAGACTTGGTATCCAAAAGGTTAAAAGTGAGGTTGAAGAAAAAAAGTAGAACACCCGCCCCATCGTTCAAAACAAGGCGAGTGTTCACACCGGAAAGTATATATAATACAAATCCATTATGTATTGTACCACACTTTCTGAAAAAAGTCAAATTAGATTTTGGAGGTAAATATAATGGGATTACTAGATGAACTTTTTTATGGAAATATCAACCCGCTTGACAAGATGAAAGTAGCCGATGAAGAATATGGTAATATCAGCGAAAAAATAGCCGACGAAAAAGATAACTGGCTTTACCCGTTACTTACGGAAGAAAATTTTATGCGTTATGACGAACTGGAAAGCCTTGATAACAAAACCGTTGAATATGAAGTAAAACAAAGTTTTAAAGAAGGCTTTAAATTAGGTGTAATGCTTATGATTGAGGTTTTATCAGGCGAATAAATTACATATTAATAAGAACCTGTTCCCAGAGGAAAAATGTATGTCATTTCGGTAGATTTTACCGAATACAGCGTTGAAAATCCTTGAAAGGCGACAGCCTGTCTGTGGATTTTCGCCTTGTCTTCAGCAAAATCATACTCGAAAATCCATACATTTTTCCTCTGGGAACAGGTTCTAAATCCGCCGTCCGGCGGATTTATTTTTACTTAATATATAATCGTACCGCCGCAGGCGGTATACCACCATTGTTAATTGTTAATTATTTCCGGTTGCTATTTTCTGACAACTACTCGAGTAAATACCCCTTAAGTATCCCAAGCAGCTTCTTTTCCCTCCTTGACACCTGAACCTGCGACATCGACAGTATTTTAGCCGTTTCGGTCTGGGTCATGTTCTTGAAATAACGCATGTATAAAAGCTGCCTGTCGTCTTCGTTCAAAAGTCCCAGAGCCTGCCTGAGCGAAAGGATATCAACCATTTCCAAATCGGGCGAAGGAGTGGCAATATCAATTTGCCCCCCGTTCTCATCATCAGTATTTTCGGTCAGCGACAGGGGAGGCATGGAAATTGACAGGGCTTCTATTATATCATCCTCGTCAGCGCCGGTCAGACTGCATAGTTCCGATATTACCGGTTCGCGTCCGTTTTCCAGCTGGAAACGGTCTTTTATATGGGAAATTTTAAGCGATAACTCCTTAAGCGGACGGCTTACCTTCACAGAACCTCCGTCCCGGAACAATCTTTTTATTTCACCCAGGATTACGGGCACGGCATATGTCGAAAACTTTACACCCCGCTCAGTGTCAAATCCTGAGCTTGCCTTGATAAGACCGATACAGCCGGCGCCGTATAAGTCGTCATATTCGATACCCCTGCCCCGGAAACGGTTTGCGCATAAATGTACCAGCCCCAGATTTTCTTCAATAAAACGGTCGCTTTTTAATCCGTTCATTTATGGAAGGCTTCCTTTCCGTTTTATTCATAATTTTAATATAAATGCTAATTATGTATTTTTTCCGGAGCATATTTTCCTGTACATTTTAACGGTCGTACCCTTTCCTTCCTTGCTTGTGACTTTAATTCTGTCCATGAAGTTTTCCATAACGGCAAACCCGAGCCCTGCCCTTTCCTCTTCGGGAACCGATGTATAAAGAGGTTCCATTGCCTTCTTAATATCGGGAATCCCCGTTCCGGTATCCTTTATTCTTATGTATACCGTATTATCTTCGGTCAGCCGCACATAAAGCTCTATTTTACCGGCCGTATTCCGGTATCCGTGGACAATACAGTTTGTAACCGCCTCCGATACCGCGGTTTTTATTTCGGCAATTTCACTGACAGTCGGGTCTAAAGCTGATATTACCGACGTAACGGCAACTCTTGCGAACGCTTCGTTGCAGCTGTTGCTTGGGAATATGATTTTTACTTCATTTTTTACGTTCATATATTTTTAATCCTTTCCGGTCTATTTTATTTCGGCAAGCCTGTCAAGTCCGGCAAGACGCATAACCTTTTTTATCTGTGCCGATGTGTTTTCAACAAAGACCTGACCGCCGTAAGCGGAAACGGTTTTATACCTCCCCATAACAAGTCCTATACCGGAGCTGTCCATAAAGGTAACACCGCTGAAATCCAATACCACAATTTCAGGACGGTTCCTGTCGATTGCAACGTCAATATCGCTGCGCAGCTCCTTTGCGTTATGATGGTCAATTTCACCTTTAAGACGGGCAACAATACGGTTTTCCTCGGTATCAATTATAACAGGCATTTTATATTTTCCTTTCCTTTAAACTTTAAATATTATTAACGCATACTTAACGACTGTACCAAATCTGTTATAGAATATTAAACAGACCGGTTTGTTTCAAGCTTTATAAAACGGTAAATATAAGTCTTTCCGGTTGTATTCAACAGATTTATACTTGAAAAATCCATATATTTTTCCTATGAGAACACGCCTTAGTATTATAATCAGGGCTAGTACTATTTTACACCATTCCATATGGAATTTATTGTCATAATGTGTGGATGTTGATATTATTATACCGTACAAAATCATACAGGATAATTTTGTACGGTATTGCATAAATACTAATCACTTTATAATATATGATTCATATCCGAGTGAAATCAAAGCGGTGAGCGTATCGTTCAAATCGGACTGATTAATCATGCCGCCGTTATCAATATACGGAATGATTTCAACATTACCGCCCGATTTCATCCTTATTTCATCAAAAATCAAAATTGTCTTATCATAGGCGCTTAAATCCGACAGAACCGTTTCCGTATTATCGATAACGACAATTCCGTTAAAATCCTGAGGCGAATAATATACAGAAAATATACTGCCGTTTAATAAATCAGGCTTGAACACCTCGGCTTTATTATTTATAATGTCTATAGCTGATACCTGTATTATCGGGTTTGCGTCCCTTGTCCTTGCCGTATCTCCGGCAATATTCGCAATATTGACAAGGGCGTTGTACCTGTTAGCGTCCTGAACAGCCTGACCTATATACGTCAGGTCGCTGTTACGGAAATCCGGAAAAACTATACCGTCGAAAATCACAGTATCAAATCCTGCCGCTGTGATTTCATCCGCCAAATATTCAACATAGCTCTGCGTATCGGAATCAAACGGAGACAGCCATGGCTTACCCCCGTTGGCAACCGAATTGTCAAGCCATGTTGAATTATCGCCCGCAAATTTATACGAACCCGTCCGGTTAGCGCCGTAACGGTTATTATCCTCAAGCAGATTAACGGACGCAATCGGCTTTAATCCTGCAGCCGTAATCATAGCTGAAATCTGTCCTGCCGGCATTGAACCCTTAACAGCGTTTTCACCGCTGGCAGCTATTTCCGAACCGGTATTATAATATATGGCTCCGCCTTTATCCTTTAAAATAACTACTGCCGATGTATAACCGTTATTTTTTGCTTCAGCCAGGGCATTTTTAAGCGTATCTGAGGCTGATAATGCTTCAGGCGGAATAACATATGCTGAAAAATCCAGCGAATCCGACGTGTTTTCAGGAGATTCATCACCGGGGCTTTCGTCTTCCGATACCGTTGTAACAGCACTCTCTTCCTCGTTTTCATAAACGGGAGGTTCCCAGGCTTCGGCATTATTGACGTCGTTGTTTTTTCTTTCGCTAAAGTAATTGTATATAGGTCTTGCAATACTGTAACCGACAAAAACCAACACAGCCAGCAACAGAATGAATAATATTATGAACAAAGTATTTTTTCTGTATTTTTTCCTGTTTTTCATTTTATTTCTGTATACTTTTCTTCCGCTTTTAGCTGACATGGTGAATTCTCCGTTTCCTTTGAATTTAATGAAAATAAATATCAATATAATAACTGACGTCCTACCAAACCATAAAATGCCATACTTAAAATCCCTATATAAATTAATATTAACGGATATCCCCTGAATGAATAAGGAACATTTTCGGAATATAATTTATCATATACAATAGAAACCATATAAACAGCCAGAATAAATCCCAAACTTATTCCTATTCCGTGACCTATATATTCAGCAAGACTGCTGCAGTATTTATGATTTAAGAACAAAGCCCCGAAAACTGCGCAGTTGAAAGCTGACATATGTACATATTTCTTCATTCTGAAAAACAAATTATAAAAAAACTTCCATAACAAAAGCAGAGTTACAATATAAACAAACCCAAGAATAAGGACATAGATTAAAGGCATATAAATATAACTCAGCTTATAATAATTTATCAGCCTGTCAATAAAAAAACATATTATACTTGTCACTGTCGTTATATAAACGGCACATAGACCAAAACCTAAAATATTCTTCCTGTTTTTTGAAACTGATATTAAAGTACTCGTCCCTAAAGCCCGGCTGAATACGGTATTTTCAATAAGTATTCCGGTAAATGAAGCAATTATAATCTGTTTTATAAATTCCATTCGTTTACAATCATCCTCTGTATATTCCTGCTTTTTTTAATCGAATTATAATTCCGTTAAACAAACTTATCAGTAATCAGCAGTTATTCAAAATCATTTTTAATTATTACATTTTCTTCGTTATCAGCACAATATATCTGAGCAATGCGGCTAGTATTCCCAGTATAATAAAACCGCCGAAAGGCAATCCGAGACCGCTGAATATTAAAGGAACCGGAAGAATATTTCCGCTTAATTCTCCGGTGGAGATAATTTCACGTATTGTTCCGAAAATCAGTACAATAATATCATAACCTAAAATGCAAAAAATAATATCCAGCAGCATTTTTGATTTGCTTTCAAGGAAAAAAATCGTTTCAGAACGCGATACAATAAATGAGTTGGTAATAAGCAGAGGGAAATAAATACCCATTTCTGAAACAACTTCAGGTATATAGTAATTAAGGATTATATAAGCCGGAACATAAACAAGGGAACCAATCAGGGTGTATAAAATAATCCGAATCGTATACACTATCTTTTTAGGAACAAAAGACGATATAATAAGAGTAAAGAACGTAATCACAGAAAATGCAGCAGCCAGTGTAATAGCATTTTTTAATGTAACTGCATATACTACAATTGGTGCGATAACCATTCCGCCTGACAATATAGGGTTTTTCCTGAACAGATTATCTAAAATAATATTCCTTTTTAATTTTGCGGAAGGATTTACCTCACTTTTTGCTGCCGCCGCTGTTCTCACTTTTTTCCCCCCTTTCCAGAATCTTTAAGGTTTCGTTTAAATTTTTAGCCGGTTTATTGAATTTGCGCCTGATTTTAACGATTAAACCGGAATTTTCAAAATTAACTATATCGGCGAAAGAAAATGCTCTTTTATCCAGTTCTATACATATCGGTGCGGCAATAATAACGGCGTATATAACGGCATTTTCGGCTTTGGCATAGAATTCGAAAATAATTATAAGAACTGCCAGAATAATCCCGAAAATAAATCTTGATAATTTTGATTTAGGTATTGTTCTGTAGTCACAGGCAAGAAAAATCAAACCGAAAATCAGCATTCCTCCGCCTAAAAAATTCATTACCTGCAAAATATTGTATCCGTAATAAAAATAAGCATATATAGTCACAGCAGATATAACAGTCAAAAATGATATGGCAGATACGGAGCGTCTGAATATAAGAACAGCTGTAATTACCGCAAGCAGTATAATGTAAGCCGTTCCCATAGGACCGCAGAATTTTCCGATAAGAATATCCATATAATCGGCGGACGGCACTGAGGCATTAATTAACTGTTTATCCAGTGACTGATATAAACTTTCAACGGGAATACTATTATGTAACGGAAGCTCATCAAACGGTTTGGGATATAAAAGCATTGAGTTTCCGAAGCTTAGTGAAACAAAAAGAAATCCGGCAGCGGAAGAATTGAAAATTTCATAACCGTGACCTCCGAAGGCATGCCTCCCGATTATTATTGAAAACACCGAGGCTGTAAAAACCAGATAATACGGAACAGCAGCCGACATCATAAGAGCCGTAATCAAACCGGTAACTGACGCCGATAAAAAACTGGTTTTATTAACCGGTATTTTCCTAAGTTTATATAAAAGTATATCCAGCGCAACACAGGTCACTACAGAAATAATTATTATCATCAGAGCCCTTGAACCGTAATAATAAACCGTAATAACTGAAAGGGTACAAAGTGTTATTAAAAGGTCTGTAATAATCCGGATTTCGTTTTTTTCGTTAATCTTCATTTTTTCAGTAAAAAATTTATCCTTTCAATTTATGAATACCCCGTACAGGTATTATATACCTGACGCTCATATAATGTCTGCTGAATAATTGAAAAATGCAGTCGCTATGCGACTTAAAAGCATTTTTCAATTATTCCAGTGCAAGGTTTTTGAGTAGAAATACTCAAAATGCACTTATAAAACAGTTTTTAAGAAAACTGTTTTATAAGCAGACATTATCAAGAAGTATTGCGAAAAAGCTCTGCTTTTTCGCACTTGAAAACAGACTAGTCTGTTTTCGGTAACAATTACACAAAATGTGTAATTGTTCAGTACGCATTATATAATCGCCTAATTTAAAATAGTTAAACGGATTTACGCTTTGCATTCACAGCGGGCGGGTGTTATCCGCAGATAACGCCGCCTAATTACTTCATTTGAAAAGACATCCTTAAAAACATATAAGAAAGGCGGTGTCAGCCCGTGCCGGAAATTAAAGACTGACACGGGTATTATATGCAAATTGAGATTTTATCAAATCAAACAATAAAAGTAATATTGGATAAATATGATTTAAAGGAATTTGATATTATATATAATCAGATAAATCAGAACAGCGTTAAAACACAGCTATTGTTTTTTGATATACTGGAACGCGTACATGAGGAATCCGGTATGGATTTCTCGGAAAAAGACATATATTTTGAACTTTTCCCGACAAAGAATTCAGGCTGTCTGGTTTATATATCCGTTGATTATGAAAGTGATGAGGATGAAAATAATTCTGAACTGATATATATATATAAATTCGATAATATAAACAGCATAATTGAATCGTCACAGGAAACGCAGGAGCTGTGTAAAATATTTAAATGCAAATCTGAGCTTTATTTCGGAAAATCCGGTTTTTTTCTGCTTCTTACGATTTACAGGAGGTATGAGAATTTTATTAAAAGCATGATTATTAAGCTCGGAACGCCTTTCAGCAGCGGAAATATTAATGCCGAATATATCCGGGAGCATTTTGAATGCATAGGTACGGAAAATATAATAGAAAAAATGTCAAACCTTACGAAATTAAAGAGCTGACAGCTTCCTTAATATCCTCTGAATCAAATAAATATGAACCGGCGACTAAAATATCGGCTCCGGCTTCCCTTGCAAGCCTGCCGGTTTCCATATTAATACCGCCGTCAACCTGAATGGGTATATCAAACTCTAGCCTTCTAAGCAAATCACGCAGTTCCTTTATTTTATCAAGCGTTTCATAAATAAAACCCTGTCCGCCGAAACCCGGTTCGACAGTCATTATTAAAACCATATCTATATAACGCAGGTATGGTTTTAACATTTTTACAGGAGTTTTCGGCTTAATAGCAATACCAGCTTTTTTTCCGGCATTTCTGATTGCTTCGGCTGTCAGTTTAACATCGGAAGCCGATTCATAATGAAAGGTAATAATTCCGGCTCCGCTGTCTGCAAAAGCATTTATATACTTTATAGGGTCTATAATCATCAAATGTACGTCAAGAACGGAGCCGGTGATTTTTGAAACTGATTTTAACACGGGAATGCCGTAACTGATGTTATTTACAAAAACGCCGTCCATCACATCAAAATGTATATAACCGCATCCGGCATCTTCTGCTTTCTTTATATCCCGTTCCAGATTACATAAGTCGGCGCTCAGAATCGAAGCCGAAATAACAGTTTCCATTAAACCAAATCCCCTAAAAATAATAAAAAATTACCATAAAATAATTATATATTATATTTTCTTAAAAATCAAGGTCAAATACCAAAAAAATAGGTATTTGACCTTAAATCTATATCAAACAGGTTAATAAAAAGGAATACTGCACAATACAAATTTACCGAAAAAATTATTTTAGCAATAATAATTCCGTCAGTACGCGCTGAATATCCCAAAGCAATAAAAAATGAAGCTGCTTAAAGGTATAACCGGAGCGTTTTTACGGCTTTTCTCTATCCTGATGTTTTGTCCGTAAGAACATAACCCCGGTTACAAGACTGAGCTTTCAAACTAACACTACGGCTATATAGTCGTTTAACTTTAAAACGATTCGTTTAAAGTTAAACGGATTTCCGCTGTGTGCGCACAGCGGTCGCTATCCGCAGACAGCGACACCCCATTAACTTCAAATTCGATACAAATTTGAAGTTAATGAACTTTACCACTTCATATTTACTTTTTTAAATAACCTGTTTAATTCAGTGTATGCCGGAATAATTTTTTAGACACAAAATATTTGATGTGCTGCAGTTATAAATTATATTATTCTCTTATTTAATGCGTACTGAACAATTACACATTTCGTGTAATTGTTCCCAGAAACAGACTTGTCTGTTTCTGGTTGCGAAAAAGCAGAGCTTTTTCGCAATACTT
>QMCD01001245.1_pt1 | contig 17404 bp, 16 predicted proteins | sample 1821841 | NCBI WGS metagenome assembly QMCD01 (sample SAMN01991225, study PRJNA193472) | Termite gut metagenome, whole genome shotgun sequencing project. | isolation source: worker | host: Macrotermes natalensis
GACAAGATAATTAATTTATTATATAATTATATTATTGCTGATTATATATATTATATACTTTTATAATTATATACTGTAAAAATAATATAAAGGAATGATAACATGAAATCAATAAGCTTTACAGGACACAGGAATTTCGATAACTCGACTGAATTAACGGAATCATTAAGTAAAATACTTGAAAAATTAATTAACAAAGGATACACCGATTTTTATTCAGGCGGGGCATACGGCTTTGACACAATGTGCGAGATTGCGGTGTTGAATCTCAGGAACAGGTATACATATATTAAGCTTCATGTAGTGCTTCCCTGCCCTTTTGAAGAAATGACAAAAAAATGGACTTATCCGCCGGGGCATTATTAAAGACAATACTTAACCAGGCGGACAGCGTTGAGCTTGTTTGCGAAAATTATTTTAAGGGGTGCATGAAATCAAGAAACGAACGTTTGATTGAACACGCCGATTTACTGCTTTGCTATTATAAAAATAACAAAAGCGCCTCCGGAACAGGTCAGACCGTCCGGATGGCGCAGAAAAAGAATATTAATATAATAAATCTTGCGGAGTTTATCGGTATTTAGTTTAGATTCCAGTTGCCAGAACAATGTCAACAACTTAAGCAAAAAACGAATAACTTTCTAATCATAAGTGGACAGTGAGCAGTGGTCAGTGGTCAGATTTCTGATAACTGGCGTCTGGGGAATCTGGAATCTTATTGTAAAGTAAAATCTCTTAAGTTGTTGCCATTGGTTGCCAGAAGCCAGATACCAGATTTTGAGAAATGAGGAGTAAGGAATCAGGGATTGCGAAGTAAAAACTAGCTACTAGCTACTATTCTCTAATAACTATATGCTCTCACACAGAGTGTACTTTATTCTGAAAATCGGCGTTGGGGTCGATTCCGTACTTTGCGTCGCGCCTTGCTTTAAAGAATTTCGGGGCGACCTGCGGGAACATTGCATAGGTAAGGACATCCTCCTCCTGCTCGCTCCACTCAGAGCATTCCTCCCTCAGCTTATCAAGCTCGGGACTCAGCAAATCAGCCGGACGGCATGTAACCGCTTCCTCGTCACCGATTATCTTTTTCCTGAACTCATCGCTGATTTCGGCAGGGGTTTTCCCGTATTCGCCCTTTACCATCGCCCGGAATTCTTTAGTGACGGTTTTGTATCTTTCCCCGTTAAGAACATTGAATACAGCCTGAGTTCCCACAATCTGAGAAGTGGGGGTAACAAGCGGAGGAAAACCTGAATCCCTGCGGACATTCGGCACTTCCTTCAGCACTTCGGTCAGTAAATCAGCCTTCCCCGCCTGTTTGAGCTGTGAAAGCAGGTTAGAAAGCATACCGCCCGGAACCTGATAAATTAGCGCGTTGGCGTCTACGGCAAGCATTGAGGGGTCAAGCAGTCCGTTATTGATATATTTTTTACGCAGTACCATGAAATAATCGCGGATTTCATTAAGAAGAACAAGGTCAAGCCCGGTATCATATTCGGTTCCCTGCAGAGCGGCGACCATGGATTCGGTGGGAGCATGGGATGTGCCGAGGGCAAGAGGGGACATGGAAGTATCAATCATTTCAGCGCCGTTTTCAATGCCTTTAAGCAGGCACATTGAAGCCAGACCCGAGGTATAATGGGTATGGACCTGAACGGGAATTTTAACGGCTTCTTTTATAGCTTTGACGAGCTTTGCGGTATTATAAGGCGTAAGCAGAGCCGCCATATCCTTTATACAAATCGAATCCGCACCCTGCTCCTCAAGCTGTTTGCAGTAGTTCACGAAATACTCGTCGGTAAAAATATCGCCCAGGGTATATGATATTGCCGCCTGGGCATGGGCGCCCTCCTTTTTAGCGGCAGCGAAAGCCCCTTTAAGGTTTCTTATGTCGTTTAAAGCGTCAAAAATCCTTATTATGTCTATACCGTTGGCAACGGATTTCTGAACGAAATAATCAAGCACATCATCGGCATAATGGCGGTAACCGAGCATATTCTGCCCCCTGAAAAGCATCTGGAGCTTAGTGTCCGGCATACCTTTCCTGATAAGTCGCAGCCTTTCCCAGGGGTCTTCGTTTAAAAACCTGATACACGAATCAAATGTAGCCCCTCCCCATACCTCACAGGAATAAAACCCGGCTTTGTTCATCAGGGGAAGAACGGGAAGAATTTCATCAATGGTCATACGGGTTGCAATAAGCGACTGGTGAGCGTCCCTGAGGACGGTTTCGGTAATTTTTATTTTCGGCATTAAGTTCATCCTTTCAATCGGAATGTATCGATGCTTTTATTCTATCGAAACAAGTAAATCGTTTGTCTTAACCGAATCTCCCTTGTTCACATGAACCGAAACGATTTTACCCGGTTTCGGAGCCACTATATCGTTCTCCATTTTCATTGCTTCAAGAACTATAACAGGCTGTCCTTCCTTTACTTCATCGCCGGCGTTTACCTTTATATCAAGAATTGTACCCGGCATAGGCGCCTTAACGCTTATACTCCCCTCCGGGGCAGCGGCTGAAACTGGCACTGTAACGGAAGCCGCAGCGGCAGGCGGTACAGAAACAACAGCGGCTGGAACGCTTTCTCCTCCGGTAATTTCTTCGACTGATACATCATAAGCCTTACCGTTAACGGTTACGCTGAATCTTTTCATAACAAGGCAGTCCTTTCAGATTATATTATTTTGGCTAATAAATTATTTAAAATGATACCGTATTCGGTTATCAGTAGTTTCCGTGTTTTTTCGGGAGCCGTTTGTTCAGACGCTTTCCGCTCATGACCTCCAGTACGGAAATTAACTTATCCCTGGCTTCGCCGGAGGTAATAATCTCGGTTACGAACCCCATTCCGGCTGCATTGAATGCCGACGCTCTGTTTTCGGAATATTCCAGCGCAAGCCTGTTCCTCTCCGCCGCTAAATCCTTCGCCCCCTTAAGTCTGTCATGCATAAGGAATTCAACCGCTGTTACGGGGTCGATAGGCGATATAACGGCGTCGGCATAGGAATAAACAATATCGGAATTTCCGGCGTTAAATACAACCGCCGCCGAACCGTATGCCCTGCCTGTGAATACTGCTATTTTTAACGTGGTTGCTTCGGTATACGCGCCTGCCAGCCTGACAATTTCCCTTATATCACAATCAGGGTCAAACCCTTCGGTATCAATAAAGGTCACGATGGGGATGGAAAAGGCGTCGCATATTCTGACGAAGCGAGCCAGCTTGGAGGCGTCTTCGGACGACAGCCTGTCTCCGGATTTATTTGTTGAAATTATACCGGCAGCCGAGCCACCGATTCTTGCAACGGCTGTATATGAAGCTGAACCCGAATCGCCGTTTAATTCGATAACGGAACCGGTATCAGCAACGGCGGCGGCTATTTGATAAGCGTCTCCTTCGGCGTCTGCGTTGTTATATTCAAATTCAAATTCAGGCGCCGGGGAAATATTATTAGCCGGCAATGTTGAAATAAGCTTTCTTGCTGTACTTAACGCTTCGCTGTCGTCTTTCGCATTAACGGAAATAATGTCACTTGGATTTTTTTCTGACGGATTAATGTACAGCTCGGAATTCTGAGTGGCAATAACAAAATCAGCGGAACAGGCTATCAAAGCCGAGCTGCCGGAGCATACCCCGCAGATAACTGAAATCTGCGGAACAACACCCGAAAGGTTACCCGTATGCATCAGCATTTCGCCGTATGCGCCGATAACAGAGGCTCCCTGCTCAATAAAAGCTCCGTTTGAATCAAAAATACCGACTACGGGTAAGCCGTTTTTAGAAGCAAGCTCATAAACCCTGCATATTTTTGAGGCATGAGCTAAACTTACCGCTCCGCCTTTTATATTCTTATCCTGTGAAAATGCATAGACCGGGCTGCCGTCAACATATCCGTAAGCCGCAATAACTCCCGCCGGGGATTCGCCGTTTTTTTCGCCGGCATAAAGCCTGTTAAAGACACCGCCGTCAAAAAGCAGGGAAAGCCTTGTTCCGGCTTCGGATTTTTCAGAGGTTTCAGCCCTGAATTCCTCAAGCTTTGCCTTATAAACATCAGTCAGCATAATAAATATATCTTCCTTCCTAAAAATATGTATCATACAACATAAATTTAACCATTATATAATGTCTGCGGAATAATTGAAAAATGCCGTCGCTATGCGACGTAAAAGCATTTTTCAATTATTCCGGTGCAAGGTTTTTGAGTAAAAATACTCAAAATTCTTGCACTTATAAAACAGTTTTCTTAGAAAACTGTTTTATAAGCAGACATTATCAAGAAGTATTGCGAAAAAGCTCTGTTTTTTCGCAACCAGAAACAGACTTGTCTGTTTCTGGGAACAATTACACGAAATGTGTAATTATTCAGTACGCATTATATATTATACATCATAATTTATAGTTTGGCAAGAAAATAAAGATAAATTTCCTTTATTTTCAATTTATTAATATTTGAAAGCTTAAACTGGAATACAGTCAGAAAACTACAGGGTTAAGTAAATCGGAAATAGTAAGAAAAGGGATTGATAACACTTATTTCGGGTTGTTGGAAAAAGAACAAAAGTAGAACACCCGCCTAACCCATTCAAAGCATGGCAAGTGTTCATGTCGAGATAATTACATATAAAAACAAGGGGGTCAGGAAAATTAAATTCCTTACCCCTCAATCCTTATTCCTGAATCCTGTCGTTATCTTTATTGCCTTTCAGCAAGATAGGTGTTCACCCTGTTTTCAATCAGTGGAATTATTTCACCGGCTGTTTTCTGTCCCGAGTAATAAGCGGCGGCTTCGTCGCTGATTATTCCGGCAAGCGCTTTATCCTCCCGGTAAACATAATTGACCGATTTTAAAACGGACATGATTCTTTCGTTGTCCTCGTCGGTATTATTTCCGACAGGAACTATTATATAATCGCCGTCTTCGGTTTTTTTACTCAGCGAATACGGATTATCGCTCCGGACGCCATCTTCAACAATAAAAGGATTTTCCTTAGCTTCAGCCATTTGTTCTTCAATAACAGACATATTTACCGAAAATCCGAAATAACCCGGTTTAGAAATATCCGGCGGAGGAGCGTTCAGTATATACTTTATAAACTCCCATGCACCCTCCTCGTTTCCCGAACCGCTTGTAATGCCGTAATATTCGGTCGGAATAAAGCCAATTCCGTTGCCGTATGGGTTAGGCAGACCCTTGCAGACGGCTTTTTCTTTTAGATAAAGCTCTTCAAACCCTTTTATATACCTGAAATGAAATATTTCTTCAAACGGGGCGATTAAGTTGTTTCTTTCATATTCAGACCTGATACTGAATGAACTGTAAATATGGTCGTCTAATTCTCCGTTGTCAGCGGGGAAACGTTCAGCCAAGTCAAGCAGCATTTTAAAATCATCCGCGTTGAAATTATACTCTCCCGTACGGTCATTTTTAAAATAAACCTGAGATATTATTGTAAGAAAGCGTTCCCTTGTCATTGCTCCAATCACATATTTTGCTTCGGGGTAATCCTCTATATAATCAATAAACTGCGGGATTGTCCAGCTGTGGCTGCCGTCTGTTTTGGATTCGGGCAGCATAATTGCCTCAAGGCGAAAATTCGGGAAAATACCGTACAGCTTTCCGTTTGTCTCCATTGCGGTAAACGCATTGAACAGATAGTTTTCCTCGTTAAAATAGGGGTCTCCGTCCATAAATTCATATAAATCGGTGAAAACCCCTTTTTCAGCATAGCTTTGCAAAGGAAGGTCAGAATTCAGGTCAAAAACAATGTCGGGAATTTCCCCGGAAATAATATCCATATTATATTTGCTTACAGGGTCGGTATAATCCTGATAAGAATTATAAACCAGCTTATATTCCGTATTAATATTGTTAAAGCCAAATATTCGTTCAGCAATATCGTTGTTTCCGGTGTCTAAATTATACAATCCCGACATTGTAATTACTTTTCTTTTGTCACCGTCAGAAACTTCAGGTTCATCCTTCTTCTGACATGAGCAGAATAATATTATAATTAAAATAAACGGTATAAGCTTTTTCATATTTCCCCCTGTCTAAATTAGGGCGCGTTTGATTGAGTATAGAGAGAAAAAATTTTTATGTAATAGAATGAGTAGTAAGGAATTTACTATGTGATGAAAACCAGCTACCTGTACCTCATAACATCTAAATGTTTATATATTAAAATAAAATCATACCGCCGCAGGCGGTATACCGCCATTGTTAATTGTTAATTTTTAATTGTTAATTGGTATTACTGCGCAGCATTCCTTAAAGCCTTAAGCTCCTCCGCTGTCAGTTCCCTATAAGCGCCGGGTTTAAGCATGCCAAGCTTAACCGGACCTACAGCCGTTCTTCTTAGACGGGCAATTTCGAGACCCACAGCCTCGCACATTTTCCTTACCTGCCGGTTCCTGCCCTCCCTGATGACAATCTGCAGCACTACCCTGCCCTGTTGATGGTCAAGCACAATGACGCTTGCGGGCAGGGTTTTCTTACCGTCAATCAAAATGCCTTCCGACAATCTGACAAGCTGTTCGTCGTTTATATCAGGGCGTACCGTTACCCTGTATGTCTTTGAAATATGCTTGCCGGGATGCATAATATCGTTAGCGAAATTACCGTCGTTGGTAAAAAGAAGAAGCCCCTCCGAATTACGGTCAAGGCGCCCCACCGGATAAACCCTGCCGGGAACTCCCTTAAGAAGGTCCATAACGCAGCGCCTGTCCATTTCGTCACTTGTTGTGGTAACATAGCCGCGCGGTTTGTTCATCATTATATAGACCTTGTTATTACGCCTGCCGCGGTCAATCCTTTCGCCGTCTATCGTAATAATATCCTTTGTGTAAGCGCCGTCCCCAAGCCTGACAGGATGACCGTTTACCTTTACCTTGCCTTGTTTGATGAGTTCCTCCGCCTTGCGGCGTGAGCATATACCGCTTTCCGCAATGATTTTCTGAAGTCTTGTTTTTTCCATCTGATGTTTCCTTTCAGTGCGGAAAGCCGTCCGCGACGTATAGAACCTGTTCACATAAGCATAAACGTATGTCATTTCGGTAAATTTTTGTTGAATACGGCGTTGAAAATCCTTGAAAGGCGACAGCCTGTCTGCGGATTTTCGCCTTGTCTTCAATAAAATCATACACGAAAATCCATACATTTATCCTATGGGAAAAGGTTCTTATACTATTCCGCGGTTAAAATGATTGCTAAATATTTTACAGATTTTTGTTGCAGTGCTAGGATTGACGATGAAGACAGGCTGCCGCCTGTCAAAGAGGAAGATGATGCAAGACGGCAAAAAGAGGAAAATATTCAATCATTTTAATTGCGGATTAGTATTATTTCCATATTTCTTTCAGTTTGTCTATAATAATATAATAAAGACTTTTTTTATGCTTTTTAACAACTGCCTTACAGTCGTTTACGGCAATAATATCAACCTCATCAATCATTTCATCACCGGCAAAATACATAGCTTTTCCGACAGTGTCCCCTGTTTTCACGGGGGCGTATATAAATCTCGGAAGCATCTTTTTTACAGTGATTTCGGGCGCTTTATCATTGATAACCGTGTAAAAAGGTTCATCCGCATATCCGAGAACGGCAGTATCGGCGTCGCCGCCTACAACATCAATAAAAATATTGTCAAGCGGAACGGGTATCGGCGTTTTTCGGGCTTTCGTGAATCCGTAATCAAAAAGCTTCATATGGGCGTTCCAGTCGTCGGGGCAGTTAAGGGTAACGCAAATTAAAGTAATGCCGTCCTTTTCCGCCGCCGAAACAAGGCACCTCCCTGCTTCGTCGGTAAAACCTGTTTTTACTCCGATACATCCGGGATACAAAGACAGCATTTTATTGGAATTTGATAGCCACCGGCTGTAAGGGGGGCTGCCGAATTTAAGCTTAGCTGATTTCAGACCGCATATTTCCCTGAATATTTCATTATTTAGAGCTTCACGCGTCAGTAGAGCCATATCGTATGCTGTTGAATAATGCCCGTATGCGTCAAGACCGGACGGCGTAACGAAATTTGTGTTGTTCATACCGATTTTCAGGGCGCGGCTGTTCATCATTTCAGAAAATGATTCATAATCACCAGCCGTTTTTACAGCGGACGCATTTGCGGCGTCATTACCTGACGGAAGCATCATGCCGTAGCATAAAGCTCTTTTTGTGACAATATCACCCTCGCAGAGTCCCATAGTGGAACCTTCAACCTTTATCGCTTCGCTGTCTACGACAAACTCAGAATCTATATCGCCCTCCCGTTCTCCGCTTTCAAGTAACAAAAGGGTTGACATTATTTTTGTAGTGCTTGCCATAGGCAGCTTTTTATTTCTGTTTTCCGACGCTATTACAGCTCCCGTCTGAGCGTCAATCAGCACATATGCCTTTGCTTTTATATCTTTTATTTTATTTGCATCCAAATCGGCAGCTGCCGAAATATTAATTCCCGTGAATGAAATGCTCAGTACAGAGCATAAAAAAAAGCAGAATAATATTCTTTTCATATATTTTACAATATCCTTTCCGGATGTTTATCCTGAACGGACAAAAACCCTGCCTGAAAGATTTTCCTTCAGGCTTATTCTTATAATCCCAATTAAAAGCCGTTTAGAAAAATATTTCCTTTCAAAGGCTCATGACTAGTTTATGCAGAATGGCTGTAAAATATAGAGGAAAAGAACATTATTTTACGGTATTAATTACCGTTTTATTAAATCAAAAATCAAAATCGGATGTATCGCCTAATTGACCGGATATATCTTCGTTATGGTTTTTGCCTGAATCAGCAGGTTCTGTTCCGTCACCGGAGTCTTTTTCCTTTTTCTTTGAAAAAGCCGATGTAATTTTATTGAACAGCTCAGGCACTATATTTATAATACCGGCTGTCGTTGACGTATCCAGATTCATATGCATTAACTGGACATCCCCGTCATTAATAACAAGAAATGCGAGGGGCTGAATCGTTACGCCTCCGCCGCTTGCTCCGCCGAACAATTCCTTGTCATTTTTCGACGGTAAATCCGAGCCTCCCGCCGCAAATCCGTAGGAAACCTTTGAAATCGGTATAACGGTAACCTTACCGTCTGCCTTTATCGGCTTTCCGATAACAGTATCGGCGTCTGAAAGCTCCTTTATTTTATTTATTGCAGACTGAACCAAATCATTGACTTTCGTTTCCATAATAATAAACCAACCTTTCAAATTCTTATTCAGTAATATATTATCATATAAAAATATATTATAATTACGTTTTTGATTCTTTTAACTGCGAAAATAAATCCTTTACATCACGCCAGTTTTTAATAAAAGCCCACAAAATATATAAACCTGCATGAAATAGAGTCAGAAGACGCATTATTATTTTACATTCACCGTCGTATTTACTTTCAGTACCGTTAAAATCACAAAGAACATCAACGCTTTTTACCGTTATCGGCAGAAAAAGCCTTACCAAAGATATTGAATTATAAGTAACGGCGCTTACCTTACCGTATGTCATAGCCGTATTATATGCGTCGCCGGAACGGATAACAAAATCCAGAACCAGGTCGTCAATCCGGACAGAGGAAATTACCTTCCTTAAGCCCTTTCCTGAACCTTCCAGGATTGTTTTGATTTGTCCGGCAATTCTGACAAATTTATTTATTTTAGCGGTTAATTTTTCTTTATCGACAGTATACTCTTCACCGCTCAGAAGCTTTTTATCTTCTTCGTTTAAATCACTGACATCCGATAATTGTTTATCATCAACTGCTTCTTCATCCGTTATGTCATCCTTTTTATCATTCTCATTATTTTCTGCGGATTTTTGTTTTCGCTTAGACTTTACTTTTTTTTCCTTTAAGGGATAGAGCTTAAAAAACAGATATTTAACACTTAAATCAAATCCGCCGTCATAGATTTTTATTAAAATACGAAGATTGAAGCTTAAAAGAAATATTATAATAAATATCAGCCCGAATATGATAAATAAAGCGCTCATTATAAACCTCCTATAATAACGTATTATTTATCGCCGGTACTAAATAACAGCTTTATACCGTAATTTCATCGAAACTTACCTGACCGTCCGGACCGGGCAGCCTGGGCAGGTCGTCAAGCGATGAAAGACCGAAGCATCTTAAAAATACAGCCGTCGTTTTATATGAAATCGGATTCCCCACAACACGAAGCCTGCCCGCTTCCTCCAGTAAATTCTTCTCAACAAGCGAATTGACAATACCCGAACTGTCAACTCCCCTTACATTCTCGATAAACCCTTTTGTAACAGGCTGATTATATGCGACGATTGTAAGAACTTCCGCAGCCGCCGATGAAAGAGGAACGGATTTTTTATTCTCCAGAGCCGAACGGATGTAACCGTAATACTCCTCCGAAGCTGCCAGTTGATAAGCGTCCCCCAGCTTAAGTATTTTAAGGGCGCTTTCATTTTCCTCATATCTGTCCCTCAGGAGATTTATAACCTCGGTCAGTGCATTAATATCTTCAATTTCCGAAGCCGCGGCAAGCCGTCCGGCTTCAACAGGTTCTCCGCTTGCAAACAATACCGCTTCAACAACCGCAAGCTGTTTGTTTATTTTCATTTGCACAACTAAAAACCTTTCTTTTTACTAATAATTTATAACGTATTTCTGTTATCGTCATATAACATATAAACATTTAAACAGCTCACGTCGGAATAATACATAAATTATCCGGTTAATGTGGCGGTATTATCCGTATCATAATAATTATCGGTTATTTCCCCGTCATTCTTAAGTTTTTTATAATCCTTATTAAGGTATATGACAGTGTTGTCATCGTTCAAAAGAATTCTTCCCGATTTAATCAGCTCAAGAACGGCAAGAAAAGTCGCCGTTCTTTCTTGTCTGTCATTAATACCTTTAAACAGCTTGTCCGTCATGCACCAGCCGTTTTTATAAATCCTGTCCAGCACATAATAAATCCTGTCGGAAACTGAAATTATCCTTTTAGCGATAATTGTATTAAAAGCTTCTTTTTTTACAGGCTCGTTTGAAATTTTAATACGGTTTTTTACAGCCATATATGCCTCAAACAGAACCTCCTTATCGTGAATAACCGAATATGTATTGTCAAAATTAATATTTTCCTGTCTTCTGACGGTTACTTTATCTCCGATATACCGGTTTTTCATCATTCCGGCTATTCTTCTGCATAAATCCAGCTCGATGAGCTGACCCTGAAGCTCTTTCCTTAAAGCCTCCGCTTCGTTTTGTGAAGGCAGGAGAGACAAAGCCTTTATATAAACGAGCCTTGAAGCCATTTCCAGAAATTCTCCTGTAACGGACATATTTAGTTCAGCCATGCCGTTTATATAATCAAGATACTGCTCTAACAGAATTACTATAGGTATGTCGTTAATATTAAGCTTATGCTTTGAAATAAGGTGCAGGAGCAGGTCAAGCGGACCTTCGAAAACTTCAAGCTTAAAGGATAATTTCAAATGATGACCATCCTTTCAGGATTTATAAAATCAGGAAATACTCCTGAATATTTAACCTTTCCTTGTTAATTAATAAAATTACCGGAATAAAAAATCAACCCAGCCGGATATATTCATCATGAAAATCAATACATTTTCACGAAGATACAACAAAATACCGTCCAGCATCCCCGAATATACTACAATTATTAAAGCAAAAAAAATATATCTTTCATACTTCATTACCTTAAAATAAATTTTATCTGGAAAAACAAGCGTTATCAGCCTTGAACCGTCAAGCGGCGGAACAGGCAGCATATTAAACACAGCGAGCCCTATATTAAGAATTATGCCGACTTCAAAAATCATTCTTACAAAATCGCTGCCGAAGAAATCGTAAAAAAACAATACCCGCCAGATTATAACCGAAAGATAGGCAAGGATAAGGTTGGATACAGGCCCGGCAAAGGATGTGACCGCCATACCGGCTTTACGGTTCTTAAAATTATTGGGATTAACAGGAACAGGCTTCGCCCAGCCCACTCCGACGAAAACCATCAGTACCGTTCCGAATAAATTCATATGCTTTATAGGGTTCAGGGTCAGCCTACCCTGTTTTTTTGCCGTATCGTCGCCAAGCAGGTGAGCTGTGTAAGCATGTGCGAATTCATGGACTGGAAACGCAATAAACATTACGGCTACCCGGATAATCGTTTCATACAGCCTGTCAAACATTATGATTACCTTCTTAAAACTAATTATTTGTATTGTAACATATAATTCCCAAAATTACAACTGTTTTTTCTATTTTTTCTTTTTTTCACAGTAATACTTGTTTATATTGAAAAGGGCTATAGAAAAAATCCCGCTATAAAAAAGTACACAAAAATACACCCTGATTTGACTTTAAAAGCCATTTCAGAGCGTTTTAAATATCAATGCTCATCGTTTGTCTGTACAAGTTGACGTAATAAAAGACTTTTGTTACAGCCCCTTTATTTAATGTCTGCTGAATAATTTAAATTGCATCCCTGACATACTTTATCTGTGATTTAACGGCTTCCGGAGCGGGACCGCCCGGAGCGATGCGCATATTTACGCAGACGTCAAGACTTATGGCTTCGTATATTCCTTCTTCAAAGGCGTCCGACATCTCCCTGTATACGTCAAGGGGAAGCTTTTCAAGAACAGTATCAAGCTCTATGCATTTTGCCACAAGCATTCCCGTAATTTTATAAGCGTCGCGGAAGGGAAGCCCCTTCCTTACAAGGTAATCGGCGCAGTCCGTAGCGTTTATGAACCCTTTCGCGGCAGCCCGGCGCATTGTATCCTTATTTATACGCATTGTTTTTAGCATAGGTATAAGCGAGGAAATACAAAGCTTAACAGTGTCGGCAGCGTCAAAAACCGCTTCCTTATCTTCCTGCATATCCTTGTTATAAGCGAGGGGAAGCCCCTTCATCATTGTCAGCAGGGTGTTCAAATCACCGTAAACCCGCCCTGTTTTTCCGCGTATGAGCTCAGCAATATCGGGGTTTTTCTTCTGCGGCATAATGGATGAGCCGGTAGCAAAAGCGTCGTCAAGCTCAATATATCTGAATTCCCATGAACACCAGAGAATAATTTCTTCCGCAAAACGTGATAAATGCATCATAAGAACAGAAAGAGCCGATGTGAATTCTATGCAGAAATCCCTGTCGGAGACTCCGTCAAGGCTGTTCCGGGTGATGTCATTAAATCCCAGCAGTCCGCAAACCAGTTTCCTGTCTATGGGATAGGTAGTGGAAGCAAGGGCTCCGCTTCCCAAAGGCATAAAATCCATTCGTTTATATGTATCCCGAAGTCTGCCGGTGTCGCGCAGAAGCATTTGGGCATATGCCATCAGGTGATGCGCAAAAGTAACCGGCTGAGCGCGCTGTAAATGTGTATATCCGCACATAACGGTATCAAGGTTCTGTTCGGATATACCGCAAAGCGTTATAATAAGCTCCTTAATCATAGGTATGATGATATTTATTTCATCCTTAAGGTACATCCTGATGTCGAGGGCGACCTGGTCGTTCCGGCTTCTTGCGGTATGAAGGCGTTTGCCCGCAGCCCCGAGACGCAATGTCAGCTCCTGTTCGATGAACATATGAATATCCTCGGCTTCTGGGTCAAAAGCAAGGGTACCGTTATCAATGTCCTCAAGGATTGAGTCAAGTCCTGTAATTATTTTTTTACTTTCATCCCTGCTGATAATACCGCATTCGCCGAGCATAGCGGCATGGGCTATTGAACCTTTTATATCCTGTCTGTACATCCGGCAGTCAAAGGAAATTGACGAGTTAAAATCATTGGTTTTGTCATCAGCCTGCTTTGAAAATCTGCCTGCCCACATTTTTTCAGCCATAATAAACTCCGTTCCCTGTTAGTAGTACCGATTAACAATTAAAAATTAAAAATTAACAATCAGGAATAGTATGATATATTCCGGTTAAAATATACAGTTAAAATCGTATATTCCTTTGAAATATTAATTATTCCCTCTCTTTTTATCAAGCATAGCCTTAACCTTAACGGGCAGTCCGAAAAGATTAATGAAACCTGCCGAGTCGTTCTGGTCGTAAACATCGTCGGCGTCGAAGGTCGCTACTTCCTCGTCGTAGAGGGTATAAGGAGAAGTAACGCCCGCGTTTATGATATTGCCTTTGTACAGCTTCAGTTTAACTTCACCCGTACAGTTTTCCTGAGTTTTGTCAGCAAAAGCTGAAAGGGCTTCCCTTACCGGCGTAAACCACTGACCGTTATAAACGAGGTCGGCAAAATCAATGGCGAGCTTTTGCTTCATTCGCTGGGTGGCTTTGTCGAGGCATATGGATTCAAGAACTTCATGGGCGTGGTAAAGGATAGTCCCGCCCGGAGTTTCATAAACGCCGCGTGATTTCATCCCCACAAGACGGTTCTCGACAATATCAACCAGACCTATACCGTTTTCTCCGCCAAGCTTATTTAGTTTTTTTATGATGGAAACGCCGTCCCCTTTAACGCCGTCGACAGCGACTGGGATACCCTTTTCAAACTGAATGCTTACATATACCGCCTTGTCGGGAGCCGTAAACGGCGAAACGCCGAGCTCCAGAAAGCCTTCTTTATCATACTGGGGTTCGTTGGCGGGGTCTTCAAGGTCAAGCCCCTCATGCGATAAATGCCATAGGTTCTTGTCCTTGGAATAGTTTGTCTCCCTGTTTATTTTCAAGGGTACGTTATGGGCTTCGGCATAGTCAATTTCCTCATCGCGGGATTTAATATCCCATATGCGCCAGGGAGCAATAATCTCCATTTCAGGCGCGAAAGCCTTTATGGTAAGTTCAAAGCGAACCTGGTCGTTGCCCTTTCCGGTACAGCCGTGGCAGATTGCGTCGGCGCCTTCGGCAAGAGCGATTTCAACTACCCTCTTTGCTATGACAGGGCGCGCGAAGGAAGTCCCGAGCAGGTATTTGCCCTCGTAAACAGCCCCGGCTTTCATGGTCGGGAAAACGAAATCCTCAACAAATTCCTTGTTTAAATCCTCGATATAGAGCTTTGAGGCGCCGGTTTTTATTGCCTTTTCCTCAAGCCCGTCAAGCTCGGTTCCCTGACCTACGTCGCCTGAAACGGCAATAACCTCGCAGTTATTATAGTTTTCTTTTAACCACGGAATAATAATGGAAGTATCAAGACCTCCCGAATAAGCAAGTACAACCTTTTTAATTTCTTTTTTTACCATAATTGATTTGTTCCTTTCCTTCGAATATGATGTAGGGAACGATGCCCACATCGTTCCGTTTCCGATTATGAGCTCTTCATTCATCTAACCTAATCCCCCGTTTAATTATACTCAACTATATGGATTTGTCAAGCGGAAAGCTATGAATTTTTATCCTCGCCGGAGGTTTCTTTTATTATTAGTAATTTGATATTACTCGCTCAGTCCGTTTTTTATAAATTCAAGTGAATTGTTGAGACTGAGAGTTAAATTATCGTCATCATACAAAACACTTCTTTCAAGGGTAACGGAACCGCTGAAATTCACAGACTTCAAAAATGAGAAGAAATAATCAAAATCAACGTCGCCGCTGTTTAAGGGAACTCCAATTTTCAACCTTGACCAGTCCGTACAACCTCCGCTGTAATCGTTGATATGCAGATGGGAAACAAGGTTATTATCCCATAAAAACGAGCTTTCGCAGGTTTCGGTAAGCGATTTGTGAAATTCCGCCTGCCTCGTGTCAATTGTAAATTTTATATCATCGGGGTATAATTCCCATAGTCTTTTCATATGCGTAAGCGGCTTGTATGTATTGCAGACGATGTTTTCCACCGTTAATTCCAGACCGAAACTGTCGGAAACAGCCTTTAGCTCCGGAAACATTTTTATATTAACGTCAATATTCTTATCCGAGGGGATGCCTCCCCAAAGATGAAGCACAAGGAGTTTAACGCCGTATTTAACTGCATATCCGCAGTTGCTTTCAAAAAGCCTGACGGCACTGTCAATGTCGCCGCTTTCATTGCGGCTTATTAAGTCACCGATACGCTTGTTCATATGCATTGAGTAGAAAACAGAGCCGGAATTTTTAGCTTTTATAATAATTTCCGAAACCGGTTCATATTCGTCCGGGTGATCTGCAAAATAATCAAACATAAATATTTCAAGGCCGTTGCAGTTTAGTTCCGGCTTTAGTTTTCCTATCAGAGTATGGTCGAAATTATTCCTGGTACCTATAAAATTACCGGTTGAGCAGAGAATGATATTGTTCATAATAATCCCCCCTGTTAGTAATTAACAATTAACAATTAACAATGGTGGTATTGCGGCGGTATGATTTTTATTTAAAGTTATTACATACCGGAAATTATAATAGATTCATATTGAAATCATTGTTTATTGTAAATTATCTCTCCCGTCTATGACTTCAAACTCCACACTCCACACTCCACACCAATGTCAACAACTTAAACAAAAAACGAATAATTTTCTAATCATAAGTGGTCAGTGAGCAGTGGTCAGCGGTCAGATTTCTGGTAACTGGCGTCTGGCATCTGGTGGAATCTTATTGTAAAGTAAAATCTATTAAGTTGTTAGCATTGCACTCCACACTCTAAACTCAAACATGAAACTTTCTCGTCGCTTCGTCCAGTATATACCTTCCCTTGAAAAGCAGTATAGCGGAAATAGAGATAATACTGCATATAACGCAGAAAACGGACGGATAGGTTACATTCAACCTGCCTGTCAGTATAAAAATAACGGGGATAACGCCGTATATGGCGTCAAATATCAGGTATGAAACAAACCCCCTCGCCTTTATTTTAAGGGCTAAGGAAAGAATATACATACATGCCATCGAAGCCATGCAGCTGAAAGGTATAACATATTCAATAGACCATCCGCGCCATCCGGTAAGATAATCCCAGAATACGGCGAAAACGGTCAGGAGAAGCAGCTGCCAGTTTATATTCTTCAGTATGTTACGCCGTCTGACAACAACAACTGCCGTTGAAATCCAGGCGCAGATAATACCCAGCACGATAAATAAAGACCACTTCATATCACTTTGGGCGGGGATGATATAGTTCAGTCCGACGGCAATAACAGCCGCTGAGATGGCAATCAGGCTTATGAGTCTCAGCAGGAAGTGCTTTGAATATTTGGGCTTTTCAAGCACAGGGAAAGCGTCTGGGGAGGCAGTCCCCGTCCCTGTCAGCGATTCCTGGCACAAAGGACAGCAGGTCTTGCTGCCTATAACAGAAACCCTGCATTTATTGCAATAAAGCATAAAGCTAAGCATTACCTCCGTTTTGAAGTTTTTTTCCGTCACTGTTTATGTAATGCGTACTGAACAATTACACATTTCGTGTAATTGTTCCCAGAAACAGACTTGTCTGTTTCTGGTTGCGAAAAAGCAGAGCTTTTTCGCAATACTT
>QMCD01001088.1_pt1 | contig 17397 bp, 10 predicted proteins | sample 1821841 | NCBI WGS metagenome assembly QMCD01 (sample SAMN01991225, study PRJNA193472) | Termite gut metagenome, whole genome shotgun sequencing project. | isolation source: worker | host: Macrotermes natalensis
ACGGTTCTGAAATAAAATCGGATGAAAAGGGAATCAGGTGCAAGTCCTGAACTATCCCCGTAGCTGTAAATTTCAAGAAAAAGTTAGGCTCTCACGCCACTGATCAACAGACAACTGAATATTGGGAAGGCACCTAGCAGAGAAATGAGTCAGAAGACCTGCCGTGTATACATTCGTAGCTTTCGGGAGAAAAGCGATAGAATAGAATATGCGGTGACTTTACATCATTAATCTCTCTTCGCCTATTTTGGTCTCTATCCCCGTCAGTTACATTGAAACAATGTATCATTAATTAACAATTGACGACGCGAAAGCGTGTCGAATACTTTCTTTTACTTATAACATAATACAACCATGATCCAGACAGTCGTAAAAAGAGACGGGCGCATCGTCGGCTTCAATGAAGAAAAGATAATGGCAGCCATTCGCAAAGCCATGTTACACACCGAACAAGGAGAAGACTCTTCCCTGATAAGACGCATCACGGATTTTATCTCTTGCCAAGGCAACGAGCAAATGACCGTAGAGCAAATTCAGGACATGGTAGAAGTGGAACTGATGAAAAGTCCACGCAAGGAAGCGGCCAAGAAATATATCGCTTACCGCGACCAACGCAATATTGCCCGAAAAGCCAAGACCCGGGACATGTTTCTCGAAATCATAGAGACCAAATCGAATGATATCACACGCGAAAATGCCAATATGAATGCCGATACTCCGGCAGGAATGATGATGAAATTTGCAAGTGAAACAACCAAGCCTTTTGTCGACGACTACTTGCTGCTACCGGAGGTAAAAGAAGCTGTCCGCCGAAATTATTTACATATTCATGACAAGGATTATTATCCGACCAAAAGCCTCACCTGCGTACAACACCCGCTAGATAAGATACTTCAACATGGATTCAATGCCGGACATGGCGAATCACGCCCAGCTAAACGTATTGAAACTGCAAGCATGCTCGGCTGTATATCTATGGAAACAGCCCAGAATGAAATGCATGGTGGCCAATCCATCCCTGCGTTCGATTTCTACCTGGCACCTTTTGTCAGACGCAGCTTTATTGAAGAGATAAAAGTGCTGGAACAGATAAATGGACTTGACTATAAACATCTTTATGAGATTTCGATAGAAGATTATCTATCAAAAGACCTGACCGGGTTGCAGAATGACGAAAGAATTATCCAACATGCCATAAACCGCACAGTGAGCCGCGTACATCAGTCGATGGAAGCCTTCATCCATAACATGAACACGATACACTCCCGGGGAGGCAATCAGGTGGTATTCAGTTCTATTAATTATGGAACGGATACTTCTGCCGAAGGAAGGTGCATCATGCGGGAACTGTTAATAAGCACAGACGAAGGTGTAGGCAACGGAGTAACAGCTATTTTCCCGATACAGATATGGAAAAAGAAGCGGGGAGTAAGCTATTTACCAACAGACCGGAATTACGATTTATACCAACTGGCATGCAAGGTGAGCGCACATCGTTTCTTCCCTAACTTCCTGAATCTGGACGCGACATTCAACCAGCATGAAGAATGGAAGGAGAGCGATCCCCGCCGTTTTGAGTACGAGGTGGCAACAATGGGTTGCCGTACCCGCGTATTTGAAAACCGTTTTGGAAAGAAAACATCGGTAGGCAGAGGCAACCTTTCTTTCTCTACACTTAATCTGGTGCGCATTGCTTTGGAATGCAGAAACATAGAAAACGAGAAGGAAAGGATCGACTGCTTTTACAGGAAACTGGATCAGATGCTCGATCTGGCCGCTCTCCAATTGCATCGCCGCTTCGAGTTCCAAAAGACAGCCGCTCCCAAACAGTTTCCTTTGTTAATGTCGGTGCTATGGGAAGGTTGCGAGCAGCTGGCAGGCGAGGATACAATAGAGAAAGTTATCAATCAGGGTACACTCGGCATAGGTTTCATCGGGCTTGCCGAGGCTTTGGTCGCCCTTATAGGCAAGCACCATGGAGAAGATGAAAATGCGCAGAAACTAGGTCTGGAAATGATAACATATATGAGAGACCGGGTAAATGAGTATTCCGATAAATATCAGCATAACTATAGTGTACTGGCGACTCCCGCCGAAGGACTTGCCGGACGGTTTACAAGGCGCGACAAAAAAGATTTCGGACTTATTGAAGGAATTACAGACCGGGAATATTATACAAACTCAAACCATGTACCTGTATATTATTCATGCAGCGCACATCAGAAAGCCAAGATCGAAGCTCCTTATCACGATCTTACACGTGGCGGGCATATATTCTATGTCGAAATGGATGGTGACGCAACTCATAATCCCGAAGCCATTATGACTGTCGTAGATATGATGGACAAATACAATATCGGCTATGCTTCGGTGAACCATAATCGGAACCGTTGCCTGAAATGCGGATACGAAAATGCAGCTACACAAATAAATGAGTGTCCTCGTTGCGGAAGCTTGCAAATAGACCGCCTGCAACGCATAACAGGCTATCTGGTGGGTACTACCGATAGATGGAATAGCGCGAAACTTGCTGAACTTAACGACCGCATCGTCCATGAATAATAATATATCAATACTGGATATCATACACGACACCACCGTAGATGGCCCCGGATTCCGCACGGCCATCTACGCTGCCGGATGCACACACCTTTGCAAAGGATGTCACAATTCCCATTCGTGGAATATCGACAATGGTAAAGGATACTCCATTGATAGCCTACTGGAGGAAGTTAAAGAAGCGGAGTTTGCAAATGTGACTTTTACAGGAGGCGACCCTTTTATGCAAGTAGAAGAATTTACAGAACTGGCCCGACGGATCAAATCTGAAACAGATAAAGATATCTGGTGTTACACCGGGTATATATATGAGCAAATCATAAGGTCAGAAAGGCTATCCCGGATACTTCCCTATATAGATGTACTTGTAGACGGGCGATATGTTGAATCACTGAAAGACGAATCCCTTATCTTCAGAGGCAGCAGCAACCAACGGTTAATCGATGTCGAAAAATCATTAAAAAGTGCAACGGTCGTTATTTGGAATAATCGCCGTATAGAATTATCGCATATACATATGCAAAATAAATTTTCTACTACCAGTCATATAGCTATTTAAGATAAAATAGCTACCTTTGTCACGGTTTTGGTGTCATCCTTTATGTTCTTAAAGGATGGTGAAAAGGGAACCGGGTGAGAATCCCGGGCAGACCCGCTGCTGTAAGCTCTTTTCAGTGAACAGTTAATACTAATCACTGATATTTTTGAACAAAACTTATAGCCACTGATTAACAGCCATCGATCATCAGTTATTCGTTATCATTTTTGTTAACTGTTAACTGCTTACTGTTGACTGAATATTGGGAAGGCAATTCAAAAATGGAGTAAGCCAGAAGACCTGCCAGAATTGATCAATTAAAAAGCTTTCGGGAAATAAGGCTTGAGAACCATAAAAAGATTCTCTCACTACAAGGTGAGGATTTATTATTATTTTTTCTGTTTCCTTAAGTTCCGAGAGCCATGTTTATTCTTTTTTAGAAGAAATTGGGCATGCTTTTTGTGATTTATATATGTGTCCAGTTTTAGATTATTGAAACGCCAAATTGAATTTAAATAATAACAAATGGAAGCATATAAAGATTTTAAAGGAACCAAGTGGAAAGAAAAAATCGAAGTAAATGATTTTATCTTAAAAAATTATACAGAATATACAGGAGATGAATCTTTTCTGGAAGGCGCAACAGAAGCCACTACAAAGCTATGGGATAAGCTAAGCGAAATGTTTAAGGTTGAAAAAGAAAAAGGTGTTCATGACGCTGAAACCCGAATTCCTTCACAGATCGATGCTTATGGCGCAGGCTATATAGACAAGGATCTGGAAAAAATAGTAGGAGTACAGACAGACAAACCTCTCAAAAGAGCCATCTTCCCTAACGGCGGGCTTCGCATGGTACAGCAAAGCCTTGAAGAATACGGCTACAAACTTGATCCGGTTACAACAGAAATATTTTCCAAATATCGTAAAACTCATAACGAAGGTGTATTTTCGGCATATACCGACAGTATCCGCCGTGCCAGAAGCAACGGCTTATTAACAGGCCTGCCCGATGCATACGGACGCGGCCGTATTATCGGTGACTATCGCCGTATTGCACTCTATGGTGTAGACCGGCTGATTGCCGAACGTGAAAAACGTTACAAGGAATGCGATCCTATCGTTATGACAGATGACTTGATCCGTCTTCGCGAGGAATTGAATTCTCAAATTCAGGCACTGAAGGCTTTGAAACGGATGGCTGCTGATTATGGATTTGATATTTCAAATCCCGCAACCAATGCACAGGAAGCTATCCAGTGGACATACTTTGGATATTTGGGTGCCATCAAAGACCAGAATGGCGCAGCAATGAGTCTGGGACGTGTGACCACATTCCTCGATATTTACATCGAACGGGATTTGAAGGAAGGCCTTATCACAGAGAAAGAAGCTCAGGAGATGATCGACCATTTTGTGATGAAACTCCGTATTGTACGCTTCCTGCGTACAAACGAATATAATGAACTATTCTCGGGAGACCCTGTCTGGGTGACCGAATCTATCGGCGGAATGACCAATAACGGGCGCACGATGGTAACCAAAAACAGTTACCGTATGCTACACACCCTCTATAATTTAGGCCCGGCACCGGAGCCGAATCTTACAATCCTGTGGAGCGACCGCTTACCCGAGGCATGGAAAAAATACTGCGCGAAAGTATCTATTGACACATCTTCTCTCCAATACGAAAATGATGACCTTATGCGTCCACAACTGGGAGATGATTATGGTATTGCATGCTGTGTATCGCCAATGCGTATCGGGCACCAGATGCAATTTTTCGGAGCCCGCGCTAATTTACCGAAAGCATTGCTTTATACTATCAATGGAGGCAAAGATGAGAAAACAAAGGCTCAGGTATTGCCTAAGCACTGGGTAGAAAAAATCTCAGGCGAATATCTCGAATTTGATGAAGTATGGGAAAAATTTGACCGTACTCTCGACTGGGTTGCCGAAACTTATGTGAAAGCGCTGAATATTATCCATTATATGCATGATAAGTACTCATATGAGGCTCTCGAAATGGCTCTGCATGATGTAGATATCGTACGTACGCAAGCCTTCGGCGTATCCGGACTTTCTATCATCGCAGACTCGTTTGCCGCAATAAAATACGGAAGAGTGCGTATTGTAAGGGATGCTGACGGAGATGCGGTAGACTATATACAGGAAAAAGATTATGTTCCTTTCGGAAACAATGACGATAATACAGACCAGTTTGCCATAGATATCGTGGAGACATTCATGCAAAAAATCCGTAAGCGCAAAATGTATAAAGACGCGATCCCGACTCAATCGGTATTGACTATCACATCAAATGTCGTTTATGGCAAGAAAACGGGAAACACTCCTGACGGACGCCGCGACGGAACTCCGTTTGCACCGGGCGCTAATCCGATGCACGGACGCGATACCAGAGGGGCAGTAGCATCATTGTCATCGGTAGCCAAACTTCCGTTCGAACATGCAAACGATGGTATATCCTATACATTCGCGATCACTCCAAGTACACTGGGTAAAAACCGGGAGGAAGAGGCTCAGAACCTTGCAGGACTGATGGATGGATATTTCTTGCAAACGGGTCATCACCTGAATGTGAATGTGTTCGACCGTCAACTATTGGTTGATGCGATGGAGCACCCTGAGAAATACCCTCAGTTAACAATACGGGTATCAGGTTACGCGGTTAATTTCACCAAGCTGACTAAAGAACAGCAGCTGGATGTTATTAACAGAACAATCACAACTACTTTTTAAGTCCATATAAATCTAATAAATCAGGCAGTTAGAAATTTTCTGCCTGATTTTCTTCAATATGAAAGGTCATATTCACTCGTTTGAAACATTCGGTACCAAGGACGGGCCGGGCATCCGCTTTGTATTCTTTATGCAGGGTTGCCCTTTGCGTTGCCTGTATTGCCACAATCCTGATACATGGAGGCCAAATGAAGCCAAATATGAGCTGACTCCCCAACAGGCTTTAGATGAAGTAATGAAGGTAAAAGCATTTGTAAAGGGAGGTGTCACCGTTTCGGGTGGGGAGCCGATGATGCAACCGGAATTTGTATTGGAGCTATTCAAACTATGTAAAACCGCAGGGATACATACCGCCATAGATACTTCGGGCTTCCTGTTTAATGACAAGACTAAGGAAGTGCTGTCCTATACCGACCTTGTACTATTAGATATCAAACATATAAATCCGGATAAATATAAAGAATTGACTGCAAGGCCTCTTGAGCCTACCCTCAACTTTATAGAATACCTCGCCGAAGTAAATAAACCGGTCTGGTTAAGGTATGTCCTCGTTCCTCACTTTACAGATAATGAGGACGATTTACATCGGTGGGCACAATATGTAAGCCAGTTCAAGAATGTGGAACGGGTAGATATCCTGCCTTTTCATCAGATGGGAATACATAAATGGGAGCAAATCGGACAAGAATATAAATTAAAGGATATAAACTCTCCATCAAATCAGGAATTGAATAAGGCGGAGGCGATTTTCAAAAGTTATGGACTCAATGTATAACCTCTATTCTTAATTTAAGAGACAAATAATGAAGAACTACAACACTCCGAAAGAAATCACAGTGGAGTTTGCCAATTCAGGTATTTATAAAAGTAATTTACCATTATCTAAATTCAGTCTGATAGCCATACTCGGAGGTGTATTTATCGCTTTCGGCGGATTGCTATCCGTTATGGTCGCAGGAGGAATGCCCGGAGCAGGTGCAGAAAATCCAGGACTAATCAAATTTATTGCCGGAGCGCTCTTCCCCGTTGGACTTATTATAGTATCCATCACCGGAGCAGATTTATTTACCAGTGACTGTACTGCGTTTACACTTCCCTTATTGGAGAGGAGATTAAAGGCTTTTACCTTTGTTAAACTTCTTATCCTTTCTTATCTGTTCAACTTTATAGGTTCCCAGGTAGTTGCCTACCTGCTCTCGTCAGGAGTCGGACTATTTGATAAAGACCCCTGGCAACATTACCTGCATCATTACGCAGAAGTGAAAGTAAACCAAGACTTTATGACCGTCTTTATCAAAGGAATCGGTGCTAACTGGCTGGTTTGTCTGGGAATGTGGATGGGATATGCGGCAAAAGATATTATAGGGAAATGTATAGGTATATGGATTCCTGTCATGCTCTTTGTTACCCTGGGCTATGAACACTCCATCGCTAATATGTTCTTTATTCCTGCTGCAATTTATTCGGGTGCGGACATTCTCTGGAGCGATTTTATTCTCCAGAATTTAATTCCTGCTACACTGGGCAACCTTATCGGAGGGGTAGTATTAGTAGGATGTGTTTATTGGTACCTGTACACCAGAGAAAAATGATATTTAATATATTAAGATAACAGGCCTTTACTTTGTAAAGTAAAGGACTGCTTGCTATTATTATGATTAGCGCTAATCAGTCGATCTTCTTTATAACATTCCTCGCTACCTCTATCTTATATCTCTTTCCTTTCATCTTCTCATCATTAATATTAGACAAAAGTGTTTTCACAGCCGAGGAACGGACTGCAACAAAAGAAATAAAATCCTTAACTTCTATCAGCCCCAGATTTGCTTTATCCAGCTTTCCTTTCTGTAAAAAGAAACCGACAATATCACTTTTATTCAACTTGTTTTTCTTTCCCCCACTCACATAGATTGTTTTGTATTCAGGCCTCCTCGGTAAAGGTTTTCCTGCTTTTAGCTCTAATATATCCGTATTTTCAGGAATGTAGTCCGGAGTTTTATCTTCTTTATACATTATAATATATGCTGTACCGGAAGCATGCATACGAGCAGTACGCCCATTACGATGGACAAATTCACTCTCTTTGGAAGGTAGATGGTAATGAATTACATGTTTCATCTCCGGAATATCCAGTCCTCTGGCGGCTAAGTCAGTTGTGACGAGATAATTCAGACTACCATTTCTAAATTGAATAAGAACTTTTTCCCTATCGTCCTGATCCATCCCTCCGTGATAATATCCGGTCTGTATCCCTTCCTTATTCAATAAATCGCTGATACGTTCGGCTACTTCCCTGTGGTTACAGAATATAAGCGCAGGCTCTGAATCGAGGGAACATATAAGCTGAAACAATGATTCTATCTTGTCTTTTTCCGGCGACAGGACAAGCTTAATAGAAAGAGTATCGTTCTTTTCTTCTTGTGTATAATCAAGAATCGCAGGCGATTCCATCTTTACAAAATCAGGAATTTCCACATCGGATGTCGCAGAAAGCAAGACCCTCTTCTGCAAGTTTGGGAATTGGCTGATAATGGCATTCATATCATTCTGAAAACCCAGTTGCAGGGATTTATCGAACTCATCCAATACTAATGTTTTCACAGAACCGGGATTAAAGGATTTCCGCTCCAAATGGTCTTTCAGCCTACCCGGTGTCCCTATAAGTATAGCCGGAGGATTACTCAAATTATTAAGTTCGGTATCAATAGAATGCCCGCCATAACAAACATTCACTTTAAATTTTGTGCCCATCTTTTTCCAGACCTGCTCTATCTGGAGGGCTAATTCACGGGAAGGGACAATAACAAGACATTGCACACTCCTAACATCCTCTTTTAATAACCGGAGAACCGGCATTAAATAAGCAAGTGTTTTCCCTGAGCCCGTAGGGGATAACAGGATTGTATTTTGTTTATTGATAATTGCATCCTGAGCGGCAATTTGCATTTCATTCAGGGCTTCAATTCCCAAATTGGATAATATGCTGTTTGTTTGATCTTTTGTTTTCATTATGCAAAGGTAAGGTATTAACCAATCAATAAAAATTAATGGCATATTTTTCAATACTAAGTATATAGATAAAAAGAAGCAGCCCATCTTGTACGCTTAAGTGGCAAGATGGGCTAAGCTATTTCATTAATATACCTTTCTATTTTCCTTTCAGAAGAAACTCTTCGGCTCTTCCGGGACTCATCAGCTCCCACAATGAAGCTACAACCCATCCCGGAGCAAAGATGTCATTATAGAACCCTTTCCCGTTTTTACCATAATCCCAATTGGTATGCTGCACTACTTCGGGGTAATAGCCGACCTTGGCAATACCGCACATATGCCCTTCATATGGAAGCAGTTGCCCCATAGACGAACGTATAACCTTTATAAAGCTTTCGAAACGAGGTTCTTTAAATTCTATTGAGAGCCAGTCTAATACTGAACCGAACTCAAAAATGAATACATCGATATGATTGTTCTCTACAGATACATTACCCCATCCGCGGGTCTTCAATCCGATATCTCCCAGCATTTGACCTTTGGCAAAAGGGACATCCCATATATAGTACCATGACAGCGTGAAATATGCAGCCTTCCGGCATAAACCGGCATAATATTGCCTTTCCTTACCCTCCGAAACAAGTGCTAGATAGTAAGTGGCAGTGGCTGCATACAAGGAAGCCTCCTTATCTTCACAATTGGCATCGAGTGTAGATGAGAAATAATCGGCCTTATCTATCAACTCTGTTTTCAGATATTCGGCTGTCTTTTTCGCACTTTTCAGATAGTTGGCATCACCAAAGTATTTATACGCCATTACCAGCGGAAGGGTTGCCGATGGAGTGCTACCGCCGCTCTTGTCGACAATGCTAAAATCGTCCTTAAATTTACGGGGAAAACTTCCATCTTCATTTTGTAAACGAAGAATCCTGTCTAAAATGGTTTTGATGCGGGCTTCCCATTCCGGATGTTTCCGCCCTTTTTCCTTCTCGTATTGCAGATAGTGAAACATAGCATATATGCCCTCCGACTGTCGGCGTATGCTGAAAACATCTGTTTCCTTTCCTGCATCCTGATCGACATATTCCCTGAAAAAGCCATTCTTAGTAAAACCATGTTCTAAATAGCTCGCAAATACTGAATTGCTATTATTCACCAGATCGGGCCGTCTATTGAGTTCTCCATATTCATAGGCATTGAATGAATTAAGTAATACCCGCCCGATAAATCCGACCTCCGCAATGCCATTCTTCTCACAGGTAGCAACCATAAGATGTGCTCCGGAAGGGAATTTCAGTTCTTTATCACCAACAAAGCTATCGGCAAAATACGAAACTATCGTTTGTTTCATCTTTTCGGGAGTAGAAGAGTATTGAGTATCGAGCGGCTTTGGTTGGTAGGTGTCGTAACTATATTCCCACACCTGCTTCACAAAATCTGAATAATCGGTAGCTTGCCCCATAAACACTTCCCATTCCAAATTGATAGTTTCCCCTTTCTTTATTTCCTGAAAAGCTTCTATAGACGGAGCTAATGTCAGTTTCCGAATATAGCTTTTAGGAGTTTCCTGAAAAGGATAACCGAACGAAAGATTTGCATTGCTGTTTATTTCTTCAAACCCGGTATAGCCCAGAGAGGTTCTCCCCGAAACAATGACTTCTCCTTCTTTATGGGTAGTCAGAGCATCATACTTGGGAAGATCGATACGTGCTACTGACATATACATGCCGCTCTTTTCATTATAAATACCTGTAAGCGGGGTGCTCAGGCGGTCTTCCCTCACTGTCCAACCAGACGATGTATGGAATGAAGGAGCTTCCTTCGGAGACAGTAAATTGCGGCGGTACCAGAATCCGGGCATCAGAAACTGGCAATCGGAATGTAAATATCCTGTGGATATATTCTGTGAATATTTAAAGTATGTATCTTCATCGGCTGTAATAGAAACTTTGATCCGGATTTTATTATCCGTTTCATTTATTTGTCCCGATATATGTATAGGTAACGATTTGACGGGTTCCATACTATAGTTTCCGTTACCGGTTTCATTCTTCCTTAACTCATAGCTGACAGCAGGGTTACCCGGAACTTTTACGGACAGGCGTGCGTCTAACGTGAAAGGATGATGCGTTGTGGCATAACTTGCACATACAGTCAATAGACTGGTACAGAGAATAAATAATTTTGCTAACATATATCGATTATGAAGTTTGATTCCCCCGATGTCTTTCAAAGGAACTATTAATATTTCTTTTCTTTAAAAACAGGAATCCGGGCAGGTCGTGATGGGGATATGTTTCGCCCGCAGTATAACTTGTATATACAGCCCATAGACCTTTGCGAAAAGTAAATAATCTTGTTGACATAAATATATCAGTATGAAGTTAAATTGCCGGATTCGATTGCCTGCCAGGCCTTTCACGCACTTGCCTTCACAAAAAGCGAGTAAATCCCGTATAGAGTAGCATTATCAGCCGGTTATATTATTTTAATAGTCAGAATTGAAACAGGTATTTTTCAAAATATTTATACAAACAAATTGCCTTACAAAGATGAAAAATAGGGAACAAGCAATGCAACATAATTATTCCAATTGATACAACATTTGTTTCACTCACTCAATCTCTAGGCATCTGCTTCTTACTATTGACAAAATCTTTGGGTAAAATACCAAATTGTTTCTGAAAGCATTTGGCAAAATATGAAGGAGAATTGAATCCGACCAAATAACAGACCTCATTAATACGGCTGTTTCCGGCAAGTAATAATTCGGCCGCTTTTTTCAGGCGTTCGAGACGTAAATATTCATTCGGGTTCATATTCAGGATCCCCTTGATCTTCCTGTAAAAAACGGAGCGGCTCATATGCAGGGTTCCAACCATGTCATCCATATTAAATTCAGGATTATCAATATTGTCAAGTATAATTTCATTCATCTTTTTCAAAAAGTCTTCGTCTGCCTTGGTAAATGCCATGGAGTTGGCCGCCACAAGAGGTGAATTGACAAAAATTTCTTTCAGCTTTATCCGATTATGTATCAGATTAGATGCGCAGGCTCTCAAGTACTCTACCGAGAATGGTTTTTCAATATACATATCAGCACCGGCTTCCAGTCCTTCTATCTTGGACCGGAGATTCGTTTTTGCCGTAAGAAGAATAACGGGTATATGACTATAATCGATATTTGACTTCAATATGCGGCACAATTCAAAACCATCCATATGGGGCATCATAACGTCAGTTATAATCAGATTCACAATGTTAGAATCGAGCACATTTAATGCTTCGTTTCCATCTGTGGCCGTAAATATGGTATATGCCGATAGTTGCTTAACAATAAAAGCAAGCAATTCCGGGTCATCCTCTACAATCAGTATCGCCAATCTGGAAGAAGAATCTTCCGGCTGAACGATAACGGGAAGTGGAAGTGCTTTTTCATCATGAACGGTCATAGGTAATACCAGACAAAAACTGTTGCAATCTGCATAGTCTTCGATATACAGGCTCCCTTGATGAAGTTTTGCTAACGAACGAGATAAGGCCAGCCCGATCCCAGTACCCGGAAGTGGCTTAGAGGTTTCAATATTATTGAGCCTCACAAAAGGCTTAAAAACTTCTTCCCGCATGTCCGGCGAGATGATATTTCCATCATTCTTTATAACCACCCGCAACTCTCTTTTTTCATCATCAACATCCAGTTTTACCTCTATATACGTCTGCGCATATTTCATTGCATTACTGAACAAATTACTGATAATCTTGGTAAATGCTTCCTTATCTATATGAGCAAACAAATCCTTATCCGGCAAGCGGAGTACAAAATTCAAATTCATCTGCTGGGTAGATAGTTTAAATTGCAGATAACAGCCCCGCAAAATATCTGAGATATTACATTCGGTAAAACTAAGCTGAAATCCTTTACTCTCTATTTTCTGGAAGTCGAGCAGTTGATTTGTCAGATTTAACAGGCGATCTGTATTATGATTCATAATATTCAAATCATCCCTGATCATATCGTCTATATAGTCAGTTAAAAGAATATTTTCCAGAGGCCCTTTTATCAGCGTCAGGGGGGTTCGTATTTCATGTGCAACATCGGTAAAAAAACGGATCTTGGCATCGTATATCTCCAATGCTTTCTGTTGTTCAAATTTCTCCATTTCCCTTCGTTCACGCATTGTCGCCCGCTTCCTTATATTATATACAATATAGTAAACAAAGGAGCCAAATATGAGAACATAGAGGACGTATGCCCATGGCGACAAATAAAACGGTGGTAAAATCCTTATAAAAAGGATCTTCTCGTTCTCTATTGAAGGCATTGTCGGGTCAGATATTTTCAACCGAAATACATAATCCCCGTATTTGAGATTAGAATAATTGATCAGCGGGCTTTCTGTCATCAACAGCCAATCCTTATCGAACCCTTCGAGCTTGTACTTTAAAATATTTGTATGAGGAGACAGATAACTCAAGGCAGCTACCCTGAAGCTGAATGAATTTTGTTTCGAGTTGAGAATAAGGCTGTCTGTATAGATAATACTCCGCTGCAAAGGCGATTTCCTCTCCCCTACACTAACTCTTTTGTTATACAATAGAAAATCTGTTATAACAGGAGTCGGCTTATATTTACTTTCGGAAAAATCCTTCGGCTCGAATCTTATAAAACCATCTATACTCCCCATAAAAAGGCTTCCGTCCTCAGACTTAAATCCTGACCTGTAATTGAATTGATTACTCAGAATCCCATCTACCACTGTATAGTTTTTTATAAAATTATCAACCGGATTGAAGCAAATGAGCCCTTTATTAGATGTGATCCAGAAAAGACCTTTGTCGTCTTCTACAATCTGATATATAACATCGTTGGGCAAGCCGTTTCGCTCATCATATCTTATAAAAGTTTCTGTTGACGGATCGAACCGGCAAAAGCCACGGCCTTGTGTGGTGATCCATATCTGGTGACGGCTGTCTTCAAATATACTTGTTACCTTATTATACGGTAAACTCTTCTCATCCGTTTCATTATGCAGGTAGTTTTTCCATTTCTTCTTATTTATATCGTAACAGAAAACCCCATCGGAATAGGTTGCCAACCAGAGATCGCCGTGTCTGTCTTCTTTAATATCATATATGAATTTACCTTTCAGCTCCGGAATTACAAAAAAATCATCAGTCGCCCTGTTATATTTGAGCAGCCCGAATAAAGTGCCCAAATAGATAGTCCCGTCAGATGTACGCAGCATGGCAAAAATATTGTCATCGTTCAATGAATTGGAGGTACTTCCTTTATTATAAGATTTTATATGCCCTGTATTTCTGTTTATTACTTTTACTCCTTTCGAGAATGTACCCACCCACAAATTATCGCCATCGGGCAAAAGGCATTGGACATTGGAAAAGGCTCTGCTGGGTTCAAAAAACGAAATCTTATTTGTCTGTGGATTATAGTTGCTGAGTCCTCCGTCTTCTGTACTGATCCAGATAAGCCCCGATGGGTCTGCGCAAAACTCCCTCACTCTCTTTCCCCGCAGGCCGTTAGAAGTATCCGTAGGATAATATTTGTTGAAATGTGTGTATTGCTTCGGATAATAATTCAGGCCGCCGAAGTATGAACCTATCCAGATACCTTCTTCCCTATCCTTGCACAAACAATAAATAGCATTGTCTGACAAAGAATAGGAATCGTAAAAAGAACTCTCCAGATGCAGGTAATTATTGGTTCGTAAATTATAAATATATATACCCGATTCGGTTCCCAGCCACAACTCATTATCCGAATTTATCATTATATCGCGAATGAAAATCTTCTCGTTGTTATTATCTATCTGCAACAAATCGCGCACCTTCCCGGAAGAAAGGCTCAGTTCCTTAAGGCCTTCTTTTACCGAACCTACATACAAGCAATTATACGCTCCCAGGATAATCTTGAGAATAACGTCGTCGCGAAATACCTTTTCACCATTATCATCTGTAAACTCACGAATGGTTTTCAGATTGTCCTTTGAGTAAAACAGTCCTTCCCCATAGCTTCCCAGCCATAAAACGCCATTTCTGTCTTCTTTAAGGCATTCAATATTAGAGGATATATCATGGCTTTTGAGATCAAAGTTCCTGAGTAAACCCGACTGTACGTCATAACAAAAAATCCCCTGCGATTCGACTGCAATCCAAATGTACGACCCGTTGCCTTCTATCGCCGATATCGTCTTATTAATAACCACTTTATTATCCGCCTGTACCAGGAATTGACTAAATTGCTCTGTATATGGATCATACACATATATACCGGCATCGGTTCCCACCCATATTTTGCCCCTGTTATCTTCATGCAGAACCTTTATATAATTATTACCAATACTGTTTTTGTCGAGAATATCGCGTTTAAATGTGCGAAAAGAAAAGCCATCAAACCGGTTTAATCCATCTTTAGTTCCTACCCATAAAAAACCTGTCCGGTCTTGCAGTATAGCATTCACCGTATTTTGCGAAAGCCCTTCCCGTATTCCGTAATGACTAAAATAATATTGCGTCGATTGAGAAGAAAGACCCGTAATAACAAAGCACAGTGACAAGCAGAGAAAAAACTTCAGAGTATTCAATCTCATAATCCGGTATAGATTATATATTAGCTATTTACATTAATTTCATCCAGACTGAGGCAGATCGGTGAGAAATTTTTCCAATTAGGTGGTCCGGATATTTCTGCGTTTCAAATACAGATTGTTCTAAAAGAGTGATTGGGCCGTTGTCTTTTTCTTTTTTGATTTCTTTCTCTCTTTGCCTTTCATTCAGCCTACAGTATTATGGTATAAAAAATAAGACATGTGTGATAAATAAATTATGTATTTCCACATTATTATTTTCATTTGGTTAACGACATTCACATAAATGACTATATACAAATGTATCGTTATATATTATCCCAAAATGAAAATATCATCCCTTATAATGAAAGTTTCATCCCATACCAACGCCAGTCTATCAACTCTTCAAAATTGAGGGATTGATACATCAATAAACAGGTTAAATTTGATATTACCTTAGATCAACCTTTTATATTTTCACCAGATGCTTTATACAATGAGAGATTATCTTCTTTTAATCTCTCCGGGGACAAGTCTTGAGAAACCGCTTATAAAGTGATAAAAAGCTTATTTCTAGTTTCATTTTTCGGTCTGCCTGTATTACTGGAAATTTGTCAGGACAAAGATATCTATCCGGAGAATAACCATGATATTTCTTTATAAAATTTATAGAACAAACCACAATTTAATATTTCTGGAAAAAGTTTATCTATATAATTCTAACCAATAGCTCTTTGATGTATTGATCAGCAGATTTGCGAATTATCGAATTAGTATATTAACAAATGAATAAAAAGTGTTACGTTTGTTACCTTTTGAAAAAAGCTAAAAGCTAAAAACTGTTACCTTTGTTACTTTTTAACTATATAAAGTTAATTAATGCAAAACAGACAGAATGAAAATAATGAAAAATATGTCAGAAGTGTCAGATTTTAACGTTACAATGTTAACCAATGCTAAAAACAGAAGAAAACAATTCCACATTCCAATAATCCTGATATTAAGACAGAATACTTCTGATATCTATCATTCTTTAGTATCTATTTGAAAACCGGAACTATGTTCATTGAATACGAAGGGGTGCCATTACCTATTATAGGCCATCCTGCATCGTCCCATTTTACTCTATCCAACATTAAATTGCGCTGACTACTACCATTGTCGATATAAGCATGATAGAGCATCCAATCTACTCCATTATCATCAGTTATAATATGGATATCCGCTTCCGCTACGCCAGCGGGCTCGAAGCTTTCGCAGTTATAACAACGGCGCAGGGAGAGGCGGTTTTTCTGATCGGCGCGGACGTCGGAGGGAAGGCTGTTGTTGAGGAGGGTGCGCTGGGCGACGGTGGTGGTCTCCAGGTTCACCCCGAGGGAAGTGATGTTTTTCTCCGCGACAAGCTCGTAGTCGATGATGCGGTTCAGGGTGCCGTTGATCTCCGTCACTGTGCGCCAGCCCAGGAGGCCTGCGGCAACGGCAATGGCGACGACGGCGGTAAAGGCGGCGAAGATTTTGAGAATCAGATTCATTGCACTTTCCCTTTCCTTCGGCGGTAAGAACGCGAGGCGGCGGCATAGGCTCAGGGCGCGGAGTGCTGGCAATTGAATGAGAGTGATATAAAATAATTAATATTTAAATCGTGCCGGTACAGTATACCAGTGAAACTCGTTGCTGTCACTATAAAATTAAGAAACAGATTTGCCAATCTATGCGATTACACGAGGGTTGCTTTTTTCCCGAAACGCGGGGGACGGCAACCCGGATCGGAAACTTTTTCCCGGCACGCCCCGGGAGAGGCTTTACCCTTGACTTCCCGTGCAGGGCCGACACAATGTACAGCCTCTATGCAGACTTTGACGAAACAGGAGCGTTTGCGGGGCGAGGGACAGGTGGGACGCCTGTTCAGCCAGGGCGCGCGCGGTTCGACGCGAACCGTTCTCGCGCTGGCGCTTCCCGCGGGAG
>QMCD01001692.1_pt1 | contig 17391 bp, 8 predicted proteins | sample 1821841 | NCBI WGS metagenome assembly QMCD01 (sample SAMN01991225, study PRJNA193472) | Termite gut metagenome, whole genome shotgun sequencing project. | isolation source: worker | host: Macrotermes natalensis
AGGCGGCTGACGTCGTAGATGAGCACGAAGGAAAACCCCAACGTTTTCGCTTCCAAAAGCAGGGTCAACAGGCCGTCGCGCTCGGAAATGGTGCTTCCCGAAATACCGCTGTCCGATATCAATACTTGTCAAGCTGAGTTGCGTCTTGGATTGTGCCTAGAGGCTCTGCGACCTTCCGAGGAGTTGACGACTGTACCATGGGAAGAGGTAGCTCAGTTGCTGAACAAGGCGGACTTCAAAACGACGCATTTACGTCCGGCTATCGAGAGACTTCTCATGGAAGGACAGCGAGGCAGAGCTATAGGAGAAACCAAGCGGCGGGTGAGAAAGGACGAAAAAATCGGGACGGAGAAAATCCGCGAGGAATTGGAACGAGCCCGGAAGGAATTGCATGATCTCTTTAAAGAAAACAATTGGAACATCAAAACGCCGCATTGTCTGAAGGCGTGGGCAAAGTTTTATAACTGGCTGAACCCAGTGATTCACCCACTTTTTCCAGATGAAAAAGACTGGGATCCGACGGAAAAACGGGCTTTGCTGCAAAAAATAACCGAGCGTCACACCAGTATCGCCAACCAAGGCGAGGCAAAATACCATGATCGCCGCCGTATGGACAACCGGGCAGAACAGTTCCAGAAGTTGGCCCTAAAAGTCAACTCCCTGATGCGCGCCTGCTTAGATTCGGAGCGGAAGAATGATCCCGGCGACGACAATGTCTCCCTCCTCCGGCAATCTCTCGCCCCGCTCCTGAAGGAGGACAATCCCGTCGTTCCAAGTGAGGATTTCGAATGGCGCTTATTGCAGGCTGTTTTTTCCCCGTTGAATCAGGGGCAGAAGTCCTCAAGAACATCGAAGTATTTTACTGCGGACGATGTTTTTACCCACCCCCGGCTTCTGGCGTTCCTTTCCAATGATACTGATTGGTCAGAAAAGCCTGGTGAGGTTTTTGTTGGCATGGATGAGATGCTCGCCTGTGCCGGCAAAACCTCGAACCTCGCCTGCCGATTGTCCGTGGCCTGGTCGGAGGATTGTTGCAAAGAATTGCAGATTACCTCTAGGCCAGGACTCGAAGCACACCTGCGCCAGAATCGGTATCATGAATTACTAGCGCGCTTGCCGCACCTTTCGGACGATGGCCAAGCCGTGCTGGAGCAATGGAAGAGGGATGCCCAGAGTTGCATCGATAACTGCCGCGATCGCCTTGAAAAGGCAGGTGCGTTGATGGCGTCACTGGCGATGCCGGAGGCGGATCAGGTGGATCGCTTCGCTGAAACAGCGGGCAATATTCTCCACTGGGAGGAAGACGCGCGGACGATAAAGGATAGTTCAGATCTCGTGTATGATTTGAGCATTCGCTTCGGTATATCCCGCGAATCCATTGTGGCGATTGGGATGGAGTGGCTGACGAAGGCGAGTGAATGGGCCGAATCGGTACTCCATGAAAACATCGAGAATCTGAAACAATTTGGCGGCAGCGAATTGCCCGAAGACGAACGCGGACGTTTTCGCAGCTTTATTGAAAAAAAGGAATTGGCCAACGCCCTGTTGCTGTTGAGACGTGAAAAATCCGAAGGAGAGGGTGAGCAGCGTCACCGCGAAACTCATTGGCGTCGCGACGCGGAAACGTTATTCGGGGATCCCGACGCGAGCCTGTCAAAAATACGCAGGGAAAAGGTCAGCGATGAATTGAAAGCTGCCATCATTTCATGGCGTGGTGTTGCAGCTGCCAATAAACTGCGGGAGTCTTTCGGCAAATGGATTTTCCCGAACCTCCCGAAAAAAGAATCCGAGTTAAAGGATGTCTATCGATGCTCTATGGAACGTGTAACTCGTACTCTCGAGGCTCGTAATCCCTGTTTTCTGCCGCAGGTATCCCAGTTCGAGTATATCGCAATCGTCGCTCCAAGTACGCGGGCAAGCGAGACTCGCTTCAAACAAGACGTTATCAATCTTCTTTCCAGCAGATTGTTGAACGAGGACGGAGGAAAATACCTTGTTGCCGTGCTTGCCCCTCACTGCACTGCGCAAACCAGGATGGAAACTCTTTCGGAACTTCGTCAATTCAAAGGCATCGCCGTCGGACTTATCGACGATATCGATTTTTGCCGTCTTATACGCCGAGATAACAACGACATCGATCCGCGTATCGGCCTCCTGGAAATTCTGCTTGAGCAGCGCCGGGAGCTGGACACGCTGTCCCCCTATCGGCCGACGGAAGGCCAAAACGTCAAGGTCGAGATGTATGTGGGAAGAAAAGAGCAGGCGAGCGCTCTGGCCAGAAACGACCAATATTCGCGGCTGTTTTCAGGAAGAAAGCTTGGGAAAAGCGCTCTCCTGAAGTATACCCAATATCTATGCGAGAACAAGAACTTCCGCTTGCCTTCAGGAAACCGACTGCATGTGATTTATATTCTCGGCAATGCCATGAACAGCGAGATGGAGGCTGTTCGAGAAATCCTGCTGGGAATACACAGGCATTTCATGGGCATGCCCAAAACTGACGGTTATTACGTAGCACCTCCCGATATGCCCGCACCGGGCGATATTGAAGGAACCGGCGAAGATCCCGGAAAATATCTAGAAAAGCGCCTAGCCGATTTCCTGGACACCAACCCCGAAGCAAGCCTCATTATTGTAATAGACGAGGCCGATCTGTTTGTCGAGACCCAGCTGAAGGAATATGCGTCCCGGAAGGAAATGTGCCTTTCCTTCATCATGGGAAGAAATATTGTCCAGTACAAAGACACGAAGGGTCTGCCAAGAATTCGTTTCCTCTTCTCCGGCTATCGAGTAACGAGTACCCGGGAGGGCGTGTGGCGGAACTGGGGCGATTTGCTTCAACTCGCCCCTCTTGAAAAGAACGATGCGATGCAGCTGGTCGCCGGTCCTTTTGCGCGCCTCGGCATCGACATGGCCCGCCACACCGCCATGGTGGCATGGCGTTGTGGGTACCAACCTGCCGTCATCATGAAATTCGGCGAAGTCTTCCTCAAGCAGAAATTCGGACAGAACCGGGAGTATTACAGCCCCGAACATGACGACATCGAACAGGTATTGTCGTCGCGGGAGGTGAAACAGGAAATACACGGCATCGTCCAAGGCAATTTCCAGGGACGGCCGGAGTTGCGCCTAGTTTTCGAGGCATTCCTCATCGAGGCAAACGAACAGGCCTTCCGCATGGCTTGGCTGGACGAGGCATCGTATAAGATAGCGAACCGCATCTCTTCTCTGAGTAACGGAAGCGCGGCTGAATTCGGCACTGACAAAGTCTCGGAACTCCTTGAGGAATTGCATGCCCGCTCCTTGCTGGAGAAGACCCGTGGCGATCGTTTCCGCCTCCTTCACCCACACCATCTTCCCATTCTCTGTCCAATGAGTGGCAACGAGGCGTTGAGGAAACTTTATCAATCCGAGATCCGCGGTACACCTTCCGAGGACGGCATCGATTGGCGGGGTTGTGAAATGCTCCAGCGAACCGCCATCGACGATATAAACTTCAGTCTCCGGAATCCGTTGCCGGAGCATGGCAACCGAGCGGTGACAGTGGCGGGAGAATGGCCGGCGATCTTGGATAATCAGGAAACCGGTTTTATTGCCCGTGCGGGTATTCCTTACGAAAAATGCTTTCAGTCCATTTCTGTAGAGGAAGCCGAGAGCATATTGTCGAGAATGACCCCGGACGATGATACGGCGGTACTCTTCACCGGTGGTTCGGAGTTGTTGCGTTGGAGCATCCCGCGTCGAAGGGACGACCTCCTGGTGTGCGGACTGGGGCGGCTTTCCCGCGAACAAACCATTTGGTGGTTCTGTCATACCCATCTGTGGGGATTCGAAACCAAGCACGGGGAAAAAATACATGCGGCTACGGCTGGCATCCCCCGGCTTCTGAAAATTTTCGAGGATATCTGCCTGGAGAAAGCTAAATCCGGCCACGACCAAAGCGGCAACGAGGCTGAACTTGGCTTGTGCCTAGAAGCGATACTCGAAGAGTTCTCCGGTCATGCCGAAAAGAGCATCGTAAATCTGGCAAACCAAAAAGATGGGACGCTCCTAGAACGCGAATGCGACTTGATGAACATCGTGGCTTGGATGGCATGTGAATTCGATCCGAAAGCAGATCAGTTCGTCGATGTCATCCCGTTGTATGAACCGAAATGTTTCTCTGGCCGGCAGCGTATTCCCCGACCGGTGTCTCTTGATGGGGTGGAGGATAAAGATAGCCTTTTATTCCTGGCGGAAATGGGCCTGATTCCAGCGATGAAAGGGCCAATTCTTTTTGTCGACAGGTTGGTCCTGCCCGACCGAGACGACCCCATAATACGCTATTGGCCGAAGGACTGACGCCATGAGCGTATCCTTTGGCTGGCAGAATGGCATTTTCCTGATTCCCGTGAATTCTTCGAACGGCTGAGTCAGCAACCATGGGAGAGCCCTGCACCCGAGAACCTGATCGTCAAGCTTCCGGCACGTCATTGGCTTGATGCATTCGTGGAGTCGTTGCGTCGGCAAATATACGGGATCGCCAGTGGGAGACGTGATATCGAGTTTAGCTTCCTGCGCAATTTTTCTCCGCCCGATTCCGGCAGGGTGCGGGATCTTTACCTCACGTTGAACACTGCGTTGGAATTGCCCGAAACAAGACTCTCGGACACTCCGCTACGGTGGGTAAAAAATCTGCTTGGTTATTGGGAAGACCGGTCTCGACCTGTCGTCGTCGTACTGCCCCTTTTTGGCGATCATGCCGGACGGACGTTTTCCCACTTGCAGGAATTGCTGGATTTGCTTCGCAAAGAAAGTGCGAACCGCTTGGATTCTGGTGAGTTCATGCCGCATAGGGGAATGCTGTGGATAGGTATTGGTGAAGCCAGGGACGACTTCGGTAGTCAGCAGTTTTATGATTTTACCAGCGGTATTCCCGACTGCGCCGACTTCTCCGGGGTGAAAATCAGGGGGTCTCGTCTCTGGCGGGATTACGTAATGTTACGTACCGCTTGGGAGACGGCGGGTTGCCCGCACCTGTACGATTGGAACGCGGCCTCGGCCATCGTAGACAGGAGGGATGACGAGTTGGAGAAATGGTTCAATCAACAAGCGGTCGAGGCCTACGAACGCCTAATCGGGAGGGTTGACTCGGAAAGTATCGCTTGGCTGGAACGTCTGATGCCGCAATCTGCTGGTTCGACCGGGATGGCGGACCAGTTGCACCGATATCACGCTCTATGGCGACCACCGGGCGAGAACCATTTGCAGCCAGCGCCATGGGTGGCACGAAAGTGGCTCAATCACGATCGGAATCACCGTCTCCGACTCCAGCTTCTCCATGCACTGGTATGTCGCCCATTATCGGAAAAACTGCTGTCGCTTTGCTTGTCACTGGAGGCTCGCTTCCGGTTGTACGTCGACTCGCACCATTCTCTTGCGTCAGCGTTGCCTGAGACGCCGTCTCAAGACTTTCGAGCGCAGGAAAGCTGGTATCCAGGAACTCACCCAGCCCTTCCATTAAGGAGTGAGGAGTATTCCGTTTTCGGAACCATCGTCACAACGCTCAAAGGGGAAAACCATGTACACCGCCTTGCAGATTTGACTCGTTTATTGCGGAACTATCTGGCGCATAATCATTACGTTTGCTGGAGTACTATTGAAAAATACCAGTTCTTGGACAAAAGTTGCCGCAGCGTTGTGTAGCTTGTTTTCCCGAGTCCACAACGTTACTCTTCCTTTCGCCGCCAACCACCGGGGATACCATGAAAAATGCCGTTGACACCACAACCGGCCAGCTCGTATCCGGAGACGACATTCCCCGGGGCCGATATCTCAAGGGTCAATACTGCTGCCCGAAATGTTTCCATCATACGTATCACCGCGCCAGCCACTTTCAGCACTACGTTTATAATGCCAATTGTCCGGACAGCATGAAGGGACACGAGCCTTCAGTCCAAGCTGACTTGGCCTGGCAGGTCTTTCCCTCCAATCTCAATGCCTGGCTTTTGTTGGTGAAAACACAAATTTTTCGGGACGGGTTATCATTGGATGAGGCATTGAAACAATATCCTCCGCCAAGTGAATACTGGCACTTACCATGGGATGCCCAAGATTTTTTCAATACGATATCATCTCACGGTGAGACCAAGGAGGTAGTTGGCGACGCAAAAGTGGTGAATGATATTCTTGCGTGTCAGGACGACGAGGAGCTTTCCCTGTTGATCGTCGCGGACGACATGAAGTACGCACGCTTACGCGCCTTCGAAAACGCCAGAGAGCTTTTCCCACTGTCCTTGCGGGAATTGCCCCGACTTGCTTGCCGCAACCAAAATATTTCGCGGCATGCATGGTATAAGCGATTGCAGCGGGCTGGATTCCTTCTCGCCGTGCGCGACGATACGTTTTACGAACCCGTTCACGTCTGCACCGATCAGGTGTCGCCCGGAGAAACGGTTCTTTTTTTAGGCTGCCGGAATGCCTTCGATGCCAATATCGGCTGGTTGAAACAGTGCCGGGATCTCGATGAGGAATTTACGGTGTATTCCCCAAAAAAGTGGGTTGACGACTGTGCAGAGCAAATGGTGCCCGAGAACTGGGGTGCTGTCACCCTAAAGATTTCCAAAAATCCCACGGCATTCCCCTTCTGGCTCCGGATGGATACAATTATTCTTTCCGGAGGCCTGAAGTTGGGCAGGACGGCCTATATGCTTGGTGCCGCTCCAAGCGTGCGCCATGTTTCCAATCTGCGAGTCAATTGGTTTGGTCTCCATGACGGACAGCGATTCAAACCGATTGTCGAAGACGATAATTCTCTTTCGCCCGAGAACTTCCACTTGAGCGGCCGATATTTCCTTTGGACCGATGATGAACGGGGCGGAATACATATCGAGATACGCCACCCGGCTCGGGTACCCACCTGTCTTCAGGAAGTAGATCACGGCTGGCTATGGGATGAAGGCTGGCCATATCCCGGAAGGAAGCCGGACGCAACCCTCTGCCACGTTTTTGGTGCCTGGCTCACACATACATCGAGTGTCGACCATTATCAGAAAGATGAGAATGCTCTATATGGAAAATCAGATTCATTGAGCGCGTTTCTTCCCTTTATTCGAGCGGCGAGAAGAATGGAGACTAGCAATGAACACGGTATTTCCGGCCTGCGCCGACACATAACAGCGGTCATCAACGAAAAAGCTCGGAGGCGTCGATATGGGTGAGGATTTCCTAGAAAAAGACCTTCTTCATGAAGAACTTCAACGTCACTTCACAGAAAATCGCGAGCGCCTGCTTAAGGATTTCGCATTTCTTGGAAAGTTGTTGCAGAAGGAAATAGTATCCGGTGATGGTTCCGTCGCTGATGCTACGGAGCAGATGGCAATTCCAAACGTCAATGCCAATTCCGGTGAGGGAGGGTGGACTGATAGCGAAGACATCTTCATCGGCGAGATCCTGTCCGAAAAACTCAAGTGCCACGAAATCGGTGCCACAACCGATTCTGCCCGTCTGTTGCATGCCGCCATCCTGGCGTGCCCATGCGTCAGGGTTCCCCACCCTGGATGGGCCAGGGCATATGCGGAGGCGGTCGGCAACAATGCTGTCTTCAACATTCTTCCCGCCCGCCCAACATGGTCTTCTTTCTCCGACGTCTGGGATGATGGTTTGAACCTTGTTTGGAGGCAGGCGCTCGGCATGGGCGACCTACTCTACATGCTCCATATCCAAAATATCGATTTAAGCTTGGTGGAAAGTTGGGTGATGCCTCTCGTCAACATCCTACTCTCCCATTCCCAGTTCCTCTCCGTGCCCGGTTTCCCGGTTTGGCCGGACAACCTGCGCATAACCTGGTCTACTGCGGACGGCTGTCTGGAACGCTTTCCTCTCTCGGAAAAATTCCTGCTATGCTTTCCCGCTGTTTTCGGTCCATCCTTGCTTCCCGACACCTTGTCTCTTTCGCCTGCCGAGTGTGGCTTTTCCGGTATCCGTTATGCGTCCTTTGATTATTGGGCGTATTTGACCAATACGGAATGCGGGGAATTGGCCGTTCCCGAAGATATCCTTCTGCGTTATCCTGATGTTGCGCCGACAATCAACCGCGATGTTTACGCTATTCGATCACAGATAGAACGCCTTTTTGTGGACTATGATCGCAGCAAAGCATTTGAAATCGCACGCAGCATTCGACTCGCTGGCCTGAACAAGGACGACAAGTCGCATGATTGACGGAGAATGCCTCCTCCACTGGCTAAGTTCGAGGAGAAGTCCGACATTCGGAAAAGGGGTAATTGAACGTGCATGTTCTGACCCGGACAATGTCGCCAAAACCAGGAAGAAAGGCGGTTGGCGCATCTTTCCGCTCGTTGTCCAAGGACACGTAGAAATGGTCGGAAACGACAGGTTTGTCATGGTTCCGCCAGTATTTTATTGGCAGGAAAAAGACGGCGGCTTTGCTAGTTTGCATGGTGCCCGTACCCCGCTGTTCATGGAACGGGTCGCCGCCATGGGCGGGATTCAATATCCGGAAATGACTCCCTCTCTCTTTCACGCTCACCCCGTCATGCTGAAGGGGGATGATGCGGTATGTCGGGAGAAAGCGATTAATCTGGAAATCGGATTTTGTGACACTCCGATTCTCTCCATGCTTCGTAATCTGCCCGATTTCGATAAGGCTGTATCGGCATTGTCGCCGTGGAGAAACTTTATCCCCTCGCTCCTTTCCCAAGCAGAAAGACTATCAGTGAGCGGCAAGCGGATCAAATGGAGCGGTAGTAATGGATGGGATGGCAGGCGAGGCATGTACCGGATCCCGCCCGGGATGCAGGCAAGGGCAATCTATTTTGTCGTGTGCGAAGATGCCGGTCCGCCCAAACTGTTGGACTGGCATTCATTTTCCGTGGCTGTTTGTCATTTTTCCTCGGTCGAGGGATTGTCACCCCGTTTGACCTATTTCCTGGGACGGCGTATTCTAACCATCGATATGCCGATTTCTCACGGTCCGGCCGTTCGCCTTCCTGTTCTTTTGGAACGGTTTCTGTACCTAGCGGCCCAGAGAATTGATATGAACGGGTGCCGCACGGACTACCATGGCATCTTGGAGTCCGAGGCAGAGGAGACGGCACGTATTATTGGCGTATTTTTGGAGAAAGGAAACGGCTTTGAATCCCCTGTCCAAAATGTCGTATCTTAAATACCTGTACCAAATGTATCTCGACTCCGCCATTCCCTTTCGTATCGAGGAATTGGCCGGGGAACGTCGTGAGCTCTATAGCGAGAGCGGTGCCTTATGCCAGCCGCCTATGTTTGAGCCGTTACCCAAGTATACCGGAACGCAGAACATTCGGGATTTGGAGAAAGAATTTAATTTGGCAGAGGGGTTCGCCAGTTTTATCGAGACCGGTTTCTTCAGGCCTGTAAACGATGAATCACCGCCACTGTACGCGCATCAGAGCGAGGCGTTATACCAGCATGTCAAAAACAGGAAGCACTTGGTTATCGCGACGGGAACGGGGTCAGGAAAAACCGAAGCCTTTCTCCTGCCGATCCTGCACACCATCTTCAAGGAGTCCGAAAATTGGGGAAGGGATGGCAAACATCCAGCGGTTCGCGCACTGCTTCTATATCCCCTCAATGCATTGGTCGAGGATCAGATGGTCCGTCTGCGTAAGGGGTTGAACGGCGACAGTCTGGGGCGGGTGACTGACACCCCGCGCTGGTGGCTGTCAGAGTACAGAGGAAACCATCGCATAACCTTCGGCCGCTATACCGGTCAGACGCCATTTTCAGAGGGGAGGATGGATGAGCTCCCTGGAGAAAGGAAAAAACTTATTGACGATTGGCGCGCCATCCTGGAGTCGCGATTCGATCCAGTTTGCAATCCAGAATCCCAATATTACGTTCCATGCATGGATGAGGACTCGGCGGAGTATTGGGATCGATTCAGCATGAGAGAAGGGATACCGGACATTCTTGTTACAAACTACTCCATGCTTAATGTCATGCTGATGCGGCGCCTTGAGTCAAGCATATTCGAAAAAACCCGGGAATGGCTGCAAAACGATCCTTGGCGCGTTGATAGGAAAAACAACACAAGCCCAACCCGACAGTTTCATCTGGTCGTGGATGAACTGCACTCATATCGCGGCACGGCCGGCAGTGAAATTTCCTGCCTGCTCAAGCTGTTGCTGGAGCGACTTGGTTTGGGGCCGTCCTCGCCGCAGTTACGCTTTATTGCTTCGAGTGCCTCGCTTCCCGATGACGAAACGACACGTGAGTTCATTGCGAACTTCATTGGTCACGACGCTGCGGATTCTGAGGGAGGGGACTTTCATCAACGGTTTGCCCTCATATCCAGCCTGGATCGTGAGGGGAAGCCGTTGGGAGTTGATCTCCGTAGACGAAAGGCTGATTTCGAAAGCTTCAACAAATACGTCGCCGGTGGTGAGTTTCCTGGGCCTGCGGTCGTTCGCAAACTGGCTGACGTCGAATCACCAGAATTTTCCTCCGATTCCTCCGTGACGTTGGGTGACATTCCCCTGATACAGGAAATTGCCGCTGATTTCAATGGTTTGAATAATTCGGCAAACCTGGAAAGTATGGCGGCCCGATGGTTCGGCGATGCCAAGAAGACAGATGCTGCCGCTGGTGTACTGTCTGCACTTTACTTTGCGGAAGGAGAAAATGGCAGGCCGTTGGCACCAATGCGTATGCATATGTTTTTTCGCACGATACCCGGTTTATGGGTCTGTTCCAATCCGAAGTGTGATAAGATCGATGAAAGATTCCGTAACGTGGAACGAAAATTCGGGAAATTGTACCGGCGGCCGGCACTGACTTGCGGGTGTGGCGCCAGGATCCTTGATTTGCTCGTGTGCCGTCATTGCGGAGAAGTGCTTCTTGGTGGGTGCAAGTGGATTTCGGAAACCGGTGCGATCTATATGAGTCATGGCCAGCCGGATTTGGAGCGCGTGCCAGGCAACGGATGGCGGCATCGCAGTTACGGTGAATACGCGGTGTTATGGCCGGCAACAGAAAAACCTCAAGATGAAGACTGGAATCCATCAGGCGAGGGGCTCGAGCATCGATGGCGCATGGGAAACTATGATTGGTTTTCCGGCAGGGTCGATTGTTTGGCTAGGCCGTCGAATTGCTGGCTGTATGCCATGCGCGACCGAGGGAATGGCGATGCAACGGCTCATTGGGAAAGAAGTTATACCGCTTTTCCCACCAGGTGCCCCCGGTGCGATGCCGATGGCCATCGCCGCAACCGTGAACCATTCCCGCCCGTGCAGGAACACACCACCACTGTCAATCGTATCAACCAGCTCCTCGCCGACGGGCTCATAAGAAGTGCCGATCGCAACACCGACGACACGGCGCACCGGCTCGTGGTGTTTTCCGACAGTCGTCAGAACGCCGCCAAGCTTGCGTCAGGAGTTGAACTGGAGCACTACCGTGATTTGGTGCGACAGTCACTCATGAAGTATTTCGCGGAATCGACTGGCCTGCGCGATCTGGCCTTGAAGTATCTTGTTGGGGGGCGCGAATCTCTTTCAGATAGCGAGTTCGAGACCTATCGTACCGAGGTTGATCGCGACACAGTAGACGCAATCCGCACCAGGTTGTTCACACCCGAAGAAGCAAGGCCAGAGCAGGAACGCATCATTTTACAACTTCTTGATGAGAAATCGAGGAACATATTCAGGATTACCGATGCCGCCAATTCCTGCCGCGAAAAACTGCTTGCTCTTGGCGTCAATCCTGCGGGGCCGGGACCAAGCTTTCAACACGACAAGGATGGCAGGCACTGGACAACAATGCTTGTTGAAACCGAGGCAAAATGGATTTGGGCGAGGGAAAATAGTCTCAGCGTAGGGCAACAGCAACTGTTTACCGAGATAAAGAGCAGGAGCGAAAGAGAATGCCTCTACACTCTTTTTGCGCATCGTCGAAAGAGCGCGGAAGCCCTGTTGCTTGGGCGGATCACTTTCAATCCGGAAGTGCCTCCCCCGAATCTTTCATCCTATAACATGTCGCCAGAGCAGTCCACGGCCGCGATTGAAATTGTCATAAGGATTATGGGAGAGTTAAGGCGACTAGAAGGCGAACGCTATTCTGTCTATTACGAAGCGCTGCCGAAGCCATTCTTGGATTTCATTGCCGCTTGGGGAGGATTTGACAGGAAAAGACGCCAACGATTCGCTGATGAAATAATAGACTTTCTTGGCGCGAAAAATCTGATTTTCCGGGATAATAGAAACATCCGTGTGTGTCTTCAGCCAGATGCACTTTATTTCGCGCCGGCAACGGAGGGGGGGTCCTATTGGAAATGCAGGCGTTGCAACATTCTTCATCTGCAAAATGCGTTAGGACGGTGTTGGAACTGTCACGATCCCCTCGACGATTCCATGTCTGAAACCGTGAGGCTTGGCACCAGCCATTTCGGTGCCGACCGTTTCGGGCCGGAAGACTATTATGCCTATCTCGCAGCCCCGCATACCAAGGCCTTCCGGTTACACTGCGAGGAACTGACTGGCCAAACGGATTACCATGAGGCTCGGCGGCGGCAGCGCCTTTTCCAGAATATCGTTTTGCGGAAACGCGGGGATAATCCTCTTTTCGACGGTATCGATCTTCTGAGCGTCACAACAACCATGGAAGCCGGCGTCGACATCGGGAGCTTGGAAGGGGTCATGTTGGCAAATTTTCCGCCTCAGCGCTTCAATTATCAACAACGGGTCGGACGCGCGGGACGAAGGGGTTCCGCTCTTGCGACCGCGCTCACCGTTTCCCGTGGTTCAAATCACGACGAGGCACAGTTCGCCAACCCCGGGCGAATGCTTTCCAGTTCTCCTGCCGCTCCATACATCGACACCAATCGCCCGGAGATAATCAAAAGGTTTCTTCTGAAGGAAATCCTGCGGCGGGTATTTTGGGAACGGGACGATGTCGATGACGATGTCCATGGCGCCTTCGGCACTCTAGCCGGGCACGCGGACGTCTGTCCGAAGATACGGGAATGGATGACGGACAACCGCAACACGCTTCATGGTATCGTCGATATTCTGTTGGCCGGAACAAACCTCGTCACAAGCCGGGCGGAACTACTCAAATGGGTGGATAATGGCATGATTGAGGAGCTGACGGCAAAGTTCAGCAGTTGCGAGGAGCCAAGTAGCGAACCCTTGGGGCGTATGCTGGCCAATGCGGGGATGTTGCCGCTGTTTGGCATGCCCACACGCACTAGGATGCTTTACTCGCATCGCCCCCGGCGACTGCCGGCCGAGGGGGTATCGCGCGACTTGGATATCGCCATAAGTCAATTTGCCCCAAAAAGTCAAACCATCAAGGATAAAAGTAAGTTGGTTGCTGCGGGAATTGTTGAGTTCGCCAAAGAGCGTGGCCGTGTGGCCGAATTGGATGGTCGCGGCAGGCAGTTCATTTTTACTCAATGCCCTGATTGCGATACCCTTCTCAATGGCCGTCATGTTGATGCACATTGCTCGATTTGCGGGCATTTGTTTTGCAATGACGAGACCTTCTCTGCCTGGGAACCAAGGGGCTTCACCGTCGAATACAATCTAGCCTCCGGTGAAGGTGAGAAAGAGGATGATGACGGCTATTTCGAATGGACACCGCGCTCCACTCCAGCTCGGCTGTGCCTGCCGCCGCAGCCGGCAAATGAAGTTCCGAACAGCAACTTGAGCGTTAGCGCATTAAGCGGAACCATTTTTTCACTAAACGACAATGAAGGAATGCTCTTTACAATGACCCCGTTGAGGGGAGGCCAGAATATCTGGGTTCATCCGCCGGCGCTCAACTCAGGGAGCGACCCCGCCCGTCCAAGCCTTGGGGGATGGGCGAGTAGGCTTGACCTCGATAGATCTGAAGATATAGCCCTAACTTCGGCAAAGTTCACCGACCTTCTTATCCTTCGGCACATGCGGGTACCCGGTTACCTTCTCGGCCTGCCCACTGACCTGGCCGCTAGGGTTTACAGCCGGGCGGCTTATTACTCATGGGGTTATCTTGTTCGCCTTGCCGCCGCCAACTTTCTGGACATTTCGGTTGATGAAATAAAAATGAACATAAAGTGGTTCTCCGAAGGAGTACATTCCGGTATGGAGGTCTTCCTGGCCGACAAACTGGACAATGGAGCGGGCTACTGTCGCCACCTGTCAAAAAATGTGGAGCAAGCCATTCTTCGCCCTCTTCTTCAGGGCGGAGAATTGTTCGAATCACTGGTGGGAAGGAACCACTCTACGGGGTGTACCAGTTCGTGCTACGAGTGTCTCCTGGATTACAGCAATTCCGAGTATCACGGGCTGCTTGACTGGCGTCTGGCCTTGGATCTCGCCGCATTGGCCAAGTCCGGCGATTTCGCCGTAGGATTGGAAAATGGATACTGGCAGGGGATTCCGTCGCTCCTAGCACGGACTTTTTCTAACTCCATGCCGGGGCTGGAAGAGCGACAAATAGCCGGATTAACGTGCTTGTTCAAGGGGCGGGAGCTCTTTTGCCTATTCACGCATCCGCTTTGGCGATATGACCACCCGTTGCTTTTGGAAGTGGCGGAAGAGACGGGCCTCGATATTTCTAGGCTGCAGAAACGCCAATGCAATTTTTTCGACGCGCTTCGTCGTCCGGGTTGGTGCTTAACACGCTTGGATTAAGAGTGGAGGTACTCCACTGATTCCAAAGAACCGGTGGCGGCGAGATAGGTGGCCTTTTTGAGCTATGAGAGCTCAACAGAGCGGTTTTTTCTGGACAGTTCGATGGCGAAAAAAAAAGCGCGCAGGCGATCATCAAGGGAGTTCGAAGGGGCGTCGGCGAACAAGCCGCCGCCATACCAATGCGGCCAGATTTGCAGGGCTCGATGCGCCACAGCGTCAATGGTGATTGCAATGCAATCGCTCGCGTTCAGCGAGGCAAGTGGTAGCGTGAGCGACTTCCGCTTAGGCCGGGATGCCCATGTTTGCATTACATGCCAATCGCCGCTTGTGTAAGCAATGTAGTTATTCTTGGAGAGTCGCCGTTTGTGAGCAATTTTCTCTCCATTCGCTCTGATCGCTTTGCCTCTCGGTAATCAAGGATAAGGGAGCTCGCATCTGTAAATTTTCATGGATATGGTGCTCGACAGCAGGTTGAGAATCAGCAAAGCAGACAGGCGTTCTTGCAACAGGGAATCTCACGACACCTTGCGGTAGTTGGGGAAATGAATCGTTGCATCCACAACGATCCGTTTTTATTACTTCCCGAAGCGACATCCGTAAGAATTTACAGATGCCGCCAATGGCTAAAAAAAGGAGCCTGACTATTCGCGGGGGCCGATGCTTTGCGTGAGTACGACCCGCTGTTTGGGAGCGAGCTTGAGCAATGTTTTGAGTTTTCCACCGTCGAAAAGCCCGCGCACCACGGCCGACCAGTTTTGCGCGGCGGCATGGAGGTAGGCGTTTTGCATCATTGCTCCGGCGTGCGCGTATCCCCATGCTTCGCCTTCGCGGCGGGATTCATCGGAATCCTCCCAGATCGCCATGTCATGCACGAAGACAAGATTGACCGCCGCTTGACCGACGAACGGTTGGACACCAGTTTCGGCGCGCTTGTCATCAGCGACGATGGTGACGAGCGCGTGGGCTGCGGGATCGTAGCGGAAAACGCTGGATTGGGTGAAGACGAACAGCGTCATATCCTTGCGGCCCCGACCGACGGGATAGGTGGTGTGGCCGTCGTCGCGGTTGATGCCCGCCGTCGCCCAGAGGAGATCGGAGAGTTGCTGCGGGGAAAGTTCCACATCGGCGAAGGAGCGCGTGGAGCGGCGGGCCGCCAAGGCGTCAGCCAAGGGCATTCCGCCTGTCTTGATTGGAACGGGCAGTTGGATAAGGGGCGGAGTGTCCTCGGCGGCGGCATTTCCAAAGCTCATCAATAGTGATAGCGTCATCATTACGGAAAGAATGGTTTGTTTCATGGGAATCTCCCGTCCTGCGCGGTGTGCGATGCGTAGAATGCTCGTGGTGTAGGGCGAGGAATTACACCCCGCCCCCAACCCCAAACCGGACGTGCAAGTTTCCAAGCATCCGGCTTTCCTGAATAATCTTCAGTTGTGGTATTCCAATTTTGTTTTCGCCTTGTGGCACTTCTCGCACAGAGTCTGAAGGTTATCAAGCCTGTGCGCCAGGCGGAAACTGGCAAATTCCTGTACGGGCACGATGTGGTCGACATGGGCATGCTCCACCTTTTTGCCGCACGCCCGGCAGCGCATGGAATCGCGTTCCAGAGCCTTCTGGCGCAGGTCGAGTCCGCCTCTTCGGTTCTGCTTTTCGTGGAACCGATATGCCGATTCATCATCAAAGTCGTCGATATACACCCCTTTACCCGGTTCATACTCGGCGGGGCCACGGTAGTCGAGCTTGACGCCCGCCCCCATGAGCCGCTCAAGTATGACGTCGGGGCCGACCACAAAACGACTGTTCCGGCAGTATTGCTTGAGACACTGCGCCGTGGATATGTCGAATTTGCGGCAGGTCGCCTTGACTGTTTCCCAGAACGCATGGTAGTCCAGCGTATTGGCGACTCGGGAAATATCGTGTGCAATCCGGTAGTATTCGCGCCAGCCCCGTATCAGGTGCGACGCCCTTTGTACCCTCATGGCGACGCTTTCCTGATGCGGCCTGTAGCGAGTCGCTTCCGAAAGTCGAAGGCGCAAACGCTTTTCCGCCTTCTCGCTGACCTTGATTTTCGGAACTGAAGTTCCGCGTTGCCCCACTTCCTTCACTATGCGGAAACCGAGAAAATCAAAACCGTCCCTGACATGGGTGACATGCGTTTTCTCCGCCGACAGCTCCAGCCCGGCAGTATCCTTGAGAAAAACCCGGATTTGCTCACGCAGCGCGAAAGCGTATCGCTTGTCCGCGCGGGTGATGAAAACGCACCAGTCGTCGGCATACCGTGCAAACCGTATGTTCGGCCTGCCGTGATACCAGCTCCTCCTTTTGGCTTTGTCGTGGCTCCCCATGCCGTGCAGAAACCAGTCGAGCCGGTTCAGCACGACATTGGCAAGGAGCGGCGACAGCACGCCGCCTTGAGGAACCCCTTTGTCAGTCGGCTGGACAACGCCTTCAACACTCACTCCGGCCTTGAGAAACAGGCTGATCAAGCGCAGAAATTTGTTGTCCATGATTTTCTCCCTCAGGTTGCGGAGAATGGCGCCATGCGAAATTTCGTCGAAGCACGCCTTCACATCGCCCTCGATTACCCAGGTGAACCCTCTATGCACCAGGTTCTGGCAACGGAAAACGGCGTGATGCGCGCTCCGGTTCGGTCTGAACCCGTAGGAATCGTCGTGAAAATCAACCTCGAAGATTGGTTCGAGCGCCATTCGCATCGCTTCCTGAACCATCTTGTCCCGCAGGCATG